>Ga0196963_10000362_pt1 | contig 43044 bp, 35 predicted proteins | sample S1_5metaG_FD_148600 | JGI IMG/M metagenome (GOLD analysis project Ga0196963, IMG submission 148600) | Soil microbial communities from Anza Borrego desert, Southern California, United States - S1_5 | ecosystem: Environmental > Terrestrial > Soil > Desert | place: USA: California | collected... | reverse complement strand
GTCGCAGGCGCGCGCGGCGCGCGCGGCGAGGTCGTCGACCGGCGTCGCGTCGACCGCGGGCTTGAGGACGGCGCAGAGCATCGCCGCGATCAGGTGCTCGAGCGCCGGCTGGTCGCGGTGGCCGGGCTCGGAGCCGAGCGGCAGCAGGCGCTCGAGCGCGGGGCGGAACCACCACACCGGCGACGACGGCTCCAGCCACAGCGCGCGCGCCGGCGCGGCGAGGCCGTCGACGGCGAACTTCAGCGCGAGGTAGACGGTGTTGTCGGACTGGTAAGCGACGCCGTGGGCGATGCCCGGCGGCACGAGCACGCCCTGCTCCCTCCCGAGCAGCTGCGCGTCCGAGCCGGCGACGGCGCGGGCCTTGCCGCGCAGCACCAGCTCGAGCTGCCAGAAGGGATGCGCGTGCAGCGCGATGGTCTGGCCGGAACGCGCGTCGCCGCGGTGGACGAACAGGAAACGGACCCGCACGGCTTCAGGAGATTTCGTCACCCCCGGGCGCCCCGCGCCGCGACGCGCCTTGACCATGGCGGTACTTTACCTCCGTTGGCGCGCACCGGCAACGGCGGGGCGGGGCCGGCGCGCTCCAGGACATTTTGCCATGTATGACCGGCTTCGAGGCCATCGCGGCGTCTGTCCGAGGCTACGCTCCAGGCATACCCCGAGGCCTTCCATGAAGCTCCGCACCATCGGCATCATCCTCAACGGCGTCACCGGGCGCATGGGCACCAACCAGCACCTCGCGCGCTCGATCATGGCGATCATCGCCCAGGGCGGCGTGAAGTGCGCCGACGACACCGTGATCATGCCGAAGCCGATCCTCACCGGCCGCAACGGCGACAAGCTCAAGGCGCTGGCGGCCAAGCACGGCGGCCTGGCATGGACCACCGATCTGGACGCCGCGCTCGCCGATCCCGCCAACGAGATCTTCTTCGACGCGTCGGGCACGCTGCAGCGCGCCGGCTTCGTGGAGAAGGCGGTGGCGGCGAAGAAGGCGATCTACTGCGAGAAGCCGACCGCGACGTCGACCGCCGAGGCGCTGCGCCTGGCGCGGCTGTGCGAGCAGGCCGGGGTGAAGAACGGCGTCGTCCAGGACAAGCTCTGGCTGCCGGGCATGCGCAAGCTGGCGCAGCTGCGCGACCAGGGGTTCTTCGGCGAGATCCTCTCGGTGCGCGGTGAATTCGGCTACTGGGTGTTCGACGGCTTCACCGCCGACCAGCCGGCGCAGCGTCCGAGCTGGAACTACCGCGGCGAGGACGGCGGCGGCATCATCGTCGACATGCTCTGCCATTGGCGCTACGTGATCGACAACCTGTTCGGCGAGGTCGCCGCGGTGTCGTGCACCGGCGCGACGCATATCGCCAAGCGCGTCGACGAGGCCGGCAAGCCGTACGCGTGCACCACCGACGACGCGGCCTACGCCACCTTCCGCCTCGCCAACGGCGTGATCTGCCAGTTCAACTCGTCGTGGTGCACGCGCGTGCGCCGCGACGACCTGCTGACCGTGCAGGTCGACGGCACCAAGGGCTCGGCGGTCGCCGGGCTGCGCAAGTGCTGGATCCAGCCGCAGGCGGCGACGCCGCGGCCGGTGTGGAACCCCGACATCGACCAGCCGATCGCCTTCAACGCCGGCTGGACCGAGATGCCGGACGCGACGACCTACGACAACGCCTTCAAGGTGCAGTGGGAGATGTTCCTCAAGCACGTCGTCACCGGCGCGCTGTTCCGCTGGACGCTGCGCGAGGGCTCGAAGGGCGTGCAGCTCGCCGAGCTCGGCCTGCAGAGCTGGAAGCAGGGCCGCTGGCTGGACGTGCCGGCGCTCGACGGCGCGCTGGCGGCGAAGGGCTGAGAGCGCGACGTGCAGCCGCCGCTCGCCAGGTTGTCGGTCCACACCATCACCACCAAGCCGTGGTCGTTGCGCCAGTGCGTCGACGGCTATCGCGCCGCCGGGGTCGCCGGGATCACGGTGTGGCGGCAGGCGCTCCAGCCGCAGGGCGTGGACGAGTCGCGGCGCATGCTCGCCGATTCGGGCCTGACGGTCACCGCCTTGTGCCGCGGTGGGTTCTTCGTCGCGCCGGACGACGCCGGCCGCCAGGCGGCGCTCGACGACAACCGCCGCGCGATCGACGAGGCCCGGGCGATCGGCGCGCCGATGGTCGTCCTGGTCTGCGGCGCCCGGCCGGAGGTGCCGATCGCGGATGGACGGCGGCAGGTCGCGGAGGCGATCGCGGCGATCGCGCCGCACGCGCGCGCCGCCGGCGTGCGCCTGGCGATCGAGCCGCTGCATCCGATGTACGCCGACACCCGCAGCGCGATCACCACGCTGCGCCAGGCGCGCCTGCTGTGCGCGGCGCTCGGCGACGCCAACGTCGGCGTCGCGGTCGACGTCTACCACGTGTGGTGGGATCCGGATCTCGAGGCCGAGATCGCCGCGCTCGGCGCCGAGCGGCGTCTGTTCGCGCTGCACCTGTGCGACTGGATCCCCGAGCCCAGGCACCTGCTCAACGATCGCGGCCTGCCCGGCGAGGGCTGCGCGCGTCCGCGGCGCATCCGCGCGCTGTGCGAATCCGCCGGCTTCGCCGGCTTCAACGAGATCGAGATCTTCAGCGACCGCCGCTGGGCCATGGACCAGGGCGACAACCTGCGCGACACCGTCGCGGCGTACCTGGCTTCGGGCTGATCCCGGAGCCGGCAAGGAACCACCGATGACCACCATCGCCTCGACCATCGCCCGCCTCGCGCCGCGCCGCCGCATCCACGGCATCACCGCCGTGCTGCTGCCGTTCGACGGCGCCGGCCGCATCCTGTGGAGCGAGTTCGAGCGCCACCTGACGCTGACCGTCGACGCCGGCATCGAGCCGGCGGTGAACATGGACACCGGCTTCGGCCCGCAGCTGACCCCGGCGGAGCGGCGCGAGGTGCTCAGACGCACGCGCGCGCTGATCGGCGACAAGCCGTTCGTCGCCGGCGCCGGCCCGTTCAACGACGGCGCCGATCTCATGGGCGCCTACCGCCGCGCGGTCGCCGACATCGTCGCGGTCGGCGCGACGCCGATCGTCTTCCAGAGCCCGCTGTTCACCGGCGCCGACGGCGCGCGCGTCGCCGAGCTGTACCGCGCCATCGTCGACGGCGCGCCGCGCGCGCTGGCGTTCGAGCTGGGGCCGATGTTCGCGCCGTTCGGCCGGATCTACGACCGCGACACCTTCCGCCGGATCCTCGACATCCCGGCGATCGTCGGCGCCAAGCACTCGTCGCTCGACCGGCGCGAGGAGCTCGAGCGCCTGGCGCTGCGCGACGCGCACCGGCCGGACTTCAAGGTGTACACCGGCAACGACCTGGCGATCGACCTGGTGATGTACGGCAGCGACTACCTGCTCGGCCTGTCGACCTTCGACCCGCAGGCCTTCGCGCTGCGCGACCGCTGGTGGGCGGAGGGCGATGCGCGCTTCTACCAGCTCAACGACGCGCTGCAGTGGCTGGGCATGGTCGCGTTCCGCGCGCCGGTGCCGGCCTACAAGCACAGCGCGGCGGTGTACCTCGAGCTGACCGGGCGCATGGCGGCGCCGCAGCCGCACCCGTCGTGCCCGCGCCGCCCGGCGTGGGAGCGCGAGATGCTGGCGCCGATCGCCGACCTGATCGCGTCCGCGGTGGCGGCGGCGCCGTCGGGGCGCGCCGCGACCGCGCCCTGATCGCGTCGCGGCGACGAGGCCGCGCCGGCGCACGTCGCCGCTGGGCGGGCGTCGACGATGGAGCGCGAGCGCGAGCACGTGCAGGCCGCGCATCGCGATGGTGATGGCGGCGACCGGGGCGTGAGCATCGCCGCCCCGGAGAACACACCTCATGACCATCGACCTCATGCGCGAGAAGGGCGTGCCGCTCGACAAGCAGTCATTCGACTGGGCCGAGATCGCCGGCCCGCCGACCAGCAAGCTCGACAGCGACGCGTTCACGCGCGTGCGCATCATCCTGATGAACGGCATCGAAGCCGAGGCGAACCGCTTCTCGCACGCGGCCGCGCGCTTCAACCCCGACCTGCGGCTGCCGCTGGCCAAGGTGCGTCGCGCCGAGCAGCACCAGCAGACCCTGGTCAACTGGCTGCTGCCCGGCGACCTCACGGCGATCGAGACCACGCTGGCCTTCGAGCAGGTCGCGATCGAGCTCACCGCGCACATCGCCCTGACCGAGCCCGACGCGTACATCGCCCAGGGCGACCGCTTCGGCCTGCTCGAGGACTTCGACCACCTCTACCGCTTCGCCGCGCTCGCCGACCGCGTCTACGGCATCGACGCCAACGCCATCACGCAGTGCTACACCGACATCATGCCCGGACGCCCGACCGTGGTCGAGCACCGCGCACCCGTCGACGACGTGCGCAAGGCGTACGACCGGCGTTCGGCCTCGCCGCTCACCAAGCTCAACGTCATGACGCTGGTCGCGTCGGAGAACCAGACCCACGACTACTACATGACCATCGGGCCGACGTTCTCGAACCCGCTGGCGCGCCAGCTCTACGCCGAGATCGCCTCGATCGAGGAGCAGCACGTCACCCACTACGAATCGCTGGCCGACGGCACCGAGACCTGGCTCGAGAAGTGGGTGCTGCACGAGGCCACGGAGGTGTGGAACTACTGGAGCTGCGCGCAGTCCGAGACCGACCCGCGCGTGCGCGCGATCTGGGAGCGCTTCGTCGCCTACGAGCTCGGCCACCTGCACGTCGCGCGCAGCCTGTTCGAGCAGATCGAACGCCGCGACGTGGCCGAGATCCTGCCGAAGCGCCTGCCGGACGCGATCGGCTTCGAGAGCCATCGCGGCTTCCTGCGCCAGCTGGTCGCCGACGAGGTCGACCTGCGCGCGCGCGGCACCGGCTTCGTGCCCAAGCGCGCCGAGGGCGAGGAGTCGAAGCGCTATCGCGCGCGCATCAACGCCAGCGGCTCGCCGAGCGAGGCCGTGGCCCGCGATTGGTCCTGGCGCCCCGGTGCCGAGCCGGCGATCGCCGGCGCAACCCGCAGCCCGAGGAGGAAGTCGTGAAGCAGATCCCCGCCAACCGCACCGGCGTCGACGCCAGCCCGCACGCCGCCGACATGCTCGAGGTCGTCGAGCTCGCCAGGCCCTCCAACCTGACGGGCGACACCTTCGCGCAGATCGAAGCCAAGGTCATCGCGACCGGCGCGCCGACCGGATCGCCGCCGCCGGCCCCGGACGCGGCGCGCCGCTTCCTGCTCGATCAACTGTCCGCGCGCTGCAACTACGAACGCGGCGGCACGCGGCTGTACGAGGCGCTGCTGCGCAAGTCCGCGGTCATGCCCGCCTTCCCGGATGGCCCCGAGGACGATGAGCTGGCGCTGTTCCGCGATCAGGAGGCGCAGCACTTCCACCTGCTGCACGCGGCGATCCGCGAGCTCGGGGGCGATCCGACCCTGGTCTCGCCCTGCGCGAACCTCGAGGTGATCTGCGCCACCGGCGTGATCCACGCCGTCAACGATCCGCGTCACGACCTGGGCGAATCGCTGAGCGCGATCCTGGTGACCGAGCTCAACGACGTCGACGCGTGGGGCTCGCTGATCGATCTCACCCGGGCCGCCGGCCAGGACGAGCTCGCCGACCGCTTCGCCGAGGCGGAGGCGCACGAGGCCGACCACCTCGCGCACGTGCGCGCCTGGGTCGCCGCGTACCGGTCGTGGCGGCTCGACGGCAACGGCGAGCGCGGCGGCGCGTCCGGCGTCGTCGCGACCGCCGCGACCAAGCTGCGCAAGGCGGCGGCCACCGGCACGCGCCGCGTCGCCGGCAGGCGCGCGCGGCCGCGCGCGCGGGCCCGCTGAACGACGGGCTGCGACGGCTCCGTCGGTGCGCCGGGATCATCTCCCGACGCGCCGACGGCGCCTCACGCCACCATCGACTGGTTGCGGATGAAGCCCGCGTAGCGCCCGCTGGCCTTGATCAGCTCGGCATGGGTGCCCGACTCGCGGATCTGCCCGTCCTCGAGCACGAGGATGCGGCTGGCGTTGCGGATCGTGCTCAGGCGGTGCGCGATGATGAAGCAGGTGCGGCCCGCCATCAGCGTCTCGAGCGCCGACTGCACGATGCGCTCGCTCTCGCTGTCGAGCGAGCTGGTCGCCTCGTCGAGGATCAGGATGCGCGGATCCTTGAGCAGCGCGCGCGCGATCGAGAGCCGCTGGCGCTGGCCGCCCGAGAGGTTGACGCCGCGTTCGCCGAGCCGCGTGGCGTAGCCGTCGGGGAAGCCGCTGATGAAGTCGTGCGCGTGGGCCGCGGTCGCGGCGGCGATGATCTCGGCGTCGGACGCCTCGGGCCGACCGTAGGCGATGTTGTCGCGGATGCTGCCGGTGAAGACGAACGAATCCTGCTGCACGATCGCGATCGCGCTGCGCAGCGCCTGCAGGGAGTAGTCGCGCACGTCGATCCCGTCGATCAGGATCCTGCCGTCGGTCGCGTCGTAGAGCCGCGGCAGCAGCGAGACCAGCGTGGTCTTGCCGGCGCCCGAGACGCCGACCACCGCGATGCGCTCGCCCGGTTGGACCTCGAGCGACACGCCATCGAGCACCCACGGGCTCGACGGCTCGCCGTCGTCCACCGGCGGCGGCGCGCCGTCGTCGTCGTCGAAGCGCGCCCGCGATTCGTCGCTGCCGTCCGAGTAGCGGAAGCGCACGCCCTCGAAGCGCACGTGCCCGAGCCGCGGCGGCTCGCGCACCGGCTGCGCGCATTCGACGACCGAGGGCGCGATGTCGAAGACCCGGAAGACCCGGCGCATCGCCGACAGGCTCGACTGGTAGGTCATGTTGAGGTCGGCGAAGCGCCGCACCGGACCGTAGAGGATGACGACGTAGCCGAGGAAGCGCGTCAGCTCGCCGGGGGTCAGCTCGCCGGTCAGCGCCAGCCAGCCGCCGTAGCCGACGACGATCGTCGTGCCGAGGTGGACGAGGACCTCGCCGGCGGCCGCGACGAGATGCCCGGCGTGGCTCTGCGCCACGACCAGCTCGTGCTGGCGGTCGATGTCCTCCGAGAACCGCCGCGCCTCGCGCTCCTCGGCGGTGTAGGTCTTGACCAGCGCCTGGCCGGAGAGCTGCTCGGCGACGTTGCCGGAGATCCGGCTGAACTGGGCGCGCAGCCGCTCGCTCGCGACGCGGACGCGCTCGTTCATCGCGAAGAACAGCACGCCGTAGAGCGGGAAGACCAGGACGCACGCCACCGTCAGCTTCCAGCTGATCATCGGCAGCAGCACGAACGCGATCGCCAGCTGGGCGGCATCGAAGATCACGACGAACAGCCCGGTATAGATCACGGCGGTCGCGTCGTGCACGTCGTGCAGCACCCGCGAGAGGATCGACCCGGTGCGTTCCCGGGTGTAGAAGCGCGCGCTCAGCCGCTGGAGGTGGGCGAAGAGCGACCGGCGCAGATCGCTGACCACCATGTCGCCGAGATGGACGTTGAAATGGCCGCGGCAGTAGAGCACCACCGCGTGCAGCACGCCGGTGAGCGCGGCGAGCTGCGTCAGGCGCGTCAGCTCGCCACGACGCTCGGCCAGCGCCATCGCCGCGCCCCGCTGCGAGATGAGGTCGATGACCGAGCCGATGATCCACGGGTAGACGAACGAGAGCAGGAAGCCCATCGCGCCGAATATCATGGTCAGCGCCGCGTACCCGCGATGCGGCCGCACGTAGCCCAGCAGCTGGACCAGCGGCGACGAGCGCAACGCCGACCAGCGCCTTCCGCCGGGCGGCGACGACGAGATGCCCTCGACCCCGTCGGGGGCGTCCAACGCGCGTCCGTCGTGGCTCACGCCGACCGCCGCCGTTCCGCGACGCTGCGCTCGAGCATCGCCGCGCGCTCGTCGGCCAGGCGCGGACCCTGGCGCCGCACCTCCTCGGCCAGCGCGTCGTCCGGGACGCGGTGGCCTTCGGCGTCGGCGTAGTCCCAGATCCCGTTGCGGCAGTGCCGGTCGTCGAGCCAGCCGGGGTGGTTGAGCACGGGATACAGGGTCAGGCCGTGCAGGTCGCAGTCGGCGCGCAAGGCCGTGGCGCATTCGTCCGCGACGTAGCGCAGCCACGGCGCGCGATCGCCGTCCTCGCTGCCGGTCTCCGAGATCAGCAGCGGCCGGCCGTAGCGCGCGGCGACCTCGAGCAGCTGGCCGGCGAGCGGATGGTAGCGCGCGTCGCCGCGCTCGATCGTCGTGCCGTCGATGGTGAACTGGTTCGCGGGGTAGACGTTGACGCCGACGATGTCGAGGTAGCGCGGATCGCCGCCGAGGCGCGGCCAGACCCGGCCCGCGAGCATGTCCCAGGCCTGGAACTGGAGCAGGTCGTCGCATGCGACGCGGCGCCAGGTGCGCGGCTGCGACGGATCGGGTATGACCCGGATCAGCGGCTCCGGCTGCAGGAAGCGCGCGCGGGGCGAGACCGCGCGGATCGCCTCGATCGCCTCGATGCTGGCGAGCACGAGCTGCGCCTTGAACTCGACGCCGCGCGCCATCGCGAACGGATTGAGGCAACGCACGTCGCCCCCCGCCCAGGCCAGGAAGGACATCTCGTTGATCGGCGTGATGAGGGGCTCGTGCTCGCCGTGATCGGCGAACCAGCGCGCGACCGCGGCGGCGTAACGCCCGAAGCGCGCGGGGAACCCGGTCGCGAAGACGTCGACGTCGTCCGGCCAGCCGAAGTGCATCAGATCCCACGCGACGCGCAGGCCGTGTCGCCGGGCCGCGTCGACGCGCGGCGCGAGGCGCGAGAAGTCGAACGCGCGCGGCGATCGTTCGCAGTGGACCCAGGAGACGCCTTCGCGGCACGCGCGTATGCCGAGCGCGCGCAGACGCGCGTAGTCCGCGTCGATCCAGCGGTCGTGCTGCGTGCTCGTCAGCAGGTCGAGACGCCGTCCGTCCTCGAGGCGCTGATCCGAGCACTCGAAGCCGGCGACCATGAAGCCATCGAACAACGACGACGTCGCGTCGGCCATGGCCGACGTCGTCGCCTCCGCGGGATGATGCACAGGGAGTTCCTCTCGGGCGCGGCGCATCAGTCTAATCGCCTCGGCGGGATCCGACCGCGGGGTGGCATGCGCGCGCCACACGCTCGCGCCCGGGACCGGCGGCGAGGCGCACGTCAGCGCGACCGTGTGCCGATCCGCGGCGTACCAGCGGTCGGCGACGGTGCGTTGTCCGTACCGTCGAGGGGCCGGGGGCACCATGATCAACGGACACGATCACCGGCAGGGCATGGATGTGGGCGAGGACCGGCGCAACGTCCTGCACGACTCGGTGGAGATGAGCGAGGCCTCGCGTGGCCACTTCTGGCTCGGCCTGGGCGTCGCCGGCATCCTTGATTCGCTGTTCGTCTCGGCGGCGACCGCGGCTTCCGCGGGCGACGCCAGCGATGCGGGCGGCGGGCTCTCCACCGGCGAGGCGTGGGTGTGGACCTTCTCGCTGCTCCACGTGGTCGCGATCCTGATCGGCCTGGTCCTGGCGATGATCCCGCCGCTGTCGCGGCTGCGGCCTCCGGGGCGCTACCAGATGGGCTCGGCGCTCGCCGGCGCGGCGGTCGCGTTCATCTGGCAGGGCGCCGTCGTGCACATGCTGGCGCGCAGCCACGTCGCGCCGATCGGGCTCGGCGCGCTGACCGTGGATGGGGCGATGATCGCGGCGGCGCTCGCATCGTTCGTCGCCGCCGTCGCGCTGCGCGCCTCGGGGCGGCGGGTCGCGCTGCGCGGCTGGGGCTGACCGCCGCCATCACTGCGGACTCTGCCCGCCGGTCATCGCGAAGACCTCGCCGGTCGCGTACCGGGCCTCGTTGGAGGCGAGGAAGACGAACATCGGAGCCATCTCGACCGGCTGCGCGGCGCGGCCGAAGGCGGTGTGCTCCCCGAACGTGCGTACCTTCTCGGCCGGCATCGTCGCCGGGATCAGCGGCGTCCACACCGGGCCCGGCGCGACCGCGTTGACGCGCACGCCGCGCTTCATCGCGATCGGCGCGAGGCCCTTGGTGAAGTTGACGATCGCGGCCTTGGTGGCGGCGTACGGCAGCAGGTTGGCGCTCGGATCGTAGGCCTGGATCGACGCGACGTTGATGATCGCCGCTCCCGCCGGCATGCGCGGCAGGGCGGCGCGGCAGAGCCAGAACATCGCGTAGATGTTGGTCTTGAACGTGCGGTCGAACTCGGCCGAGGTGAAATCGCCGAGATCCTCGTGCGCCATCTGGAAGGCCGCGTTGTTGACCAGGATGTCGAGCCCGCCGAGCCGCCGGTGCGTCTCGTCGACGAGGCCACGGCAGTAGCCCTCGTCGCACAGATCGCCCGGCAGCGCCACCGCCTCGACGCCGGCCTGCTCGAGCCAGCGCAGGGTCTCGCGCCCGTCGCGCTCCTCCTCGGGCAGATGGCTGATGGCGACGCGCGCGCCCTCGCGCGCGTAGGCGATGGCGACGGCGCGGCCGATGCCGCTGTCGCCGCCGGTGATCAGCGCGACGCGGCCGCGCAGCCGGCCCGATCCGGCGTAGCTGGACTCGCCGTGATCGGGCGCGACGCCCATGTCGCCCTCCGCTCCGGGGTGGGCGATCTTCCGCTGGGCGTACGGCGGCTTGGCGCCGGTCTCGCGCGGATCGACGAGGCCGGGATCCTGGAGCGTTGGTTCGGTCATGGAGGGCGACCGTAGCGGCGCCGACGCGCGCGCCCGCGTCGACGCAGCGACCTGCGACGATCCGCGCGGGTGCTCGTTCCTCGTCGCGCGATGCATACCCATGCGGCGGTGCCACGCTTGTGCGACGCCCTGCGGCATGCACGAGCCGGCGGCGCATGCACCTGCCCCCGCTGGCGGATCCGTCGGCCGCGTGCTAGCGTCCGGCGAGGTGCCCATGGAGCGGATCACCGAGACGATCGCCCGGCGGCTGATGCCCGAACGGCCCGACGACGCCTACAAGGACATCTTCGGCCGCGCGCTGATCGTCGCCGGATCGCTGCAGTACCCCGGCGCCGGCAGCCTCTCGGCCGGCGGCGCGGCGCGCGTCGGCGCCGGGGTGGTGACGCTGGCGATCGGGCGCAGCGCCCTGGTCGGCCCGGGACGCCTGGCCGAGGTCACGCTCGAGGTCCTGACCGAGGCCGAGTTCGGCTACCTCGGGCTGACCGCCGCCGACGAGCTCGGCGAACGCTTCGACGACTACGACGCGCTGCTGATCGGACCCGGCATCGGCCGCGGCGATTCGATGGGCATGTTCCTGAAGCGGGCGCTGCGCATCGACGGCGCGCGCGACCACGGCGGCATCGGCTTCAGGCTCGGCGGACAGGCGCCGCGGCCGTCGATGGCGACCGAGCTGCCCCCGACCGTGCTCGACGCGGATGCGCTGACGCTGCTCGGTCAGATCGACCGCTGGTGGGAACGCCTGCCGCGCGGGCGGTGCGTGCTGACGCCGCATCCGGGCGAGATGCGCGCGCTGCTGGGCTGCGACCGCCTCGATGACGATCTCGGGCGGATCGCCCGCGACAGCGCGGCGCGCTGGGGCCAGGTCGTCGTGCTCAAGAGCTCGACGGTGTGGATCGCGGATCCCTCGGGGCGCTGCCTGGTGCACGACCAGCCGAACGCGGCGCTCGCGACCGCCGGCACCGGCGACGTCCTCGCCGGCGCGATCACCGGCCTGATCGCCCAGGGCCTCGACGGCTTCGACGCCGCGACCTTGGCGGTCTGGCTGCACCGCGCCGCGGGCCGCATGGTGCGCGAGGCGTTGGGCGACGCCGGCGTGCTCGCCAGCGATCTCCTGCCGGTGCTGCCGCTGGCGATGAAGGACCTGAAGAGGATGGCGCGCTAGCAGGCGGGCTTCGGGTCGCGGAGTCGACGTCGAGTCGGGCTTCGAGCTTCGCTTCGGGATTCGCGTGGGTCGCGCGGTTGCGGCTCGAACGACGGCGGGGTTGCGCCCACTGCCCCGGTGGCATCCTCGCGGCAGGAGACCCCCACCATGTCGAATCCGGTGCTGAGCGAATCGCGGTGGGAGGCGTTGGCGCGCGAGGACGGCCGTCCCGCCGACCTCATGACCGTCAACGGCACCGTGACCAAGACCGCGGTCCTGCTCCTGGTGCTGATGGGCACGATGGCCTGGGCCTGGTCGCAGTTCTGGAACGCTGGCGCCCCGAACTTCGCCGCCTTCAAGCCCTTCCTGATCGGCGGGCTGATCGTCGCGCTGATCGCGTGCTTCACCGGCACGTTCTTCCCGCGCCTGGCCATGCCCATGGGCTTCGTCTACGCGCTCGCCAAGGGACTGGTCCTCGCCGGCGTAACCATGATGTTCGAGATGCGCTACCCGGGCCTGCCGATGCTCGCGGCCTGCTTCACCACGGCGACGCTGCTCTCGATGCTGCTGCTCTACCGGGCCGGCATCATCAAGGCCTCGCCCGGGTTCGTGCGCGGCGTCATCGGCGCGACCGTGGGCCTCTTCCTCGGCGTCGCGGTGCTGATGCTGCTGAACGTCTTCGGCATCGGCGCCGGCGTCACCGGCATGCTGTACGGCAACGGACCGATCGGCATCGGCTTCAGCATCGTCTGCGTCGGACTCGCCGCGCTGAACCTGGTGATCGATTTCGATTTCATCGAGAACGGCGCGCAGCGCGGCATGGCCAAGCGTTACGAATGGCTCGGCGCGCTCGGCCTGCTGGTGACGCTGGTCTGGCTGTACATCGAGATCCTGCGCCTGCTCAGCAAGCTGCGTCGCTGACCGACGCGGGTGCTCGCTGGCGGGGTCCGCCGTCGCGGTCCGCGCCTGATGAAGCTTGCGTCCTTGCTTGGCGACCGCGATCGCGAGCGGCTAATCTGCCGCGCGGTAACCAACTGAAAGGAACCGCATGCGCTTCGCAATTCCCGCCGCGTTCGTCATCGCCGGCTCGCTCTCCGCCGCCGACGAGGCCGTGGTCGCCGCCGACAACATGGACGTCTTCAAGAACGTGCCGAAGGAGGTCCAGCAGGGCATCTCCAAGGCCGCCAACGGCGCCCAGATCCAGGACATCGACCGCGAGGAGGAGAACGGCCAGAACTTCTACGACGCCGAGCTGAAGCAGGGCGACAAGGAGTGGCAGATCCGCGTCGGCCAGGACGGCACGCTGGTCAAGGACTACAAGCACACCAACGGCCTCGACAAGGCCCCCGCCGCGGTGAAGACCGCGCTGCTCAAGGCCGCCGGCGACGACCAGATCGTCGACGTCGATCGCGAGAGCGACGACGGCAGGACCTGGTACGAAGCCAAGATCAAGGGCGCCAAGGACGATCGCACGATCGCCGTGGACGAGGCCGGCAAGACGATCGAGAAGAAGCAGTAGGCCGATCAGGCTGAAGGCGACGACGAGGCGTGCGCGCATGCGCACGCCTCGTCTTTTTAGCTTCGGGCTTCGCTTCGCGCTTCGCGCTACTCCGCCGGCACGCGGTTGACGGTCAGGTACACGTCGTCCGCCATCTCCGCGCCGTCGGCGGCGAGCAGCTTGTAGCGGATGTGCAACGTCATCACCGGCGCGAGATCGGGCAGGCGCAGGCTGAGCGTCGTGCCGCTCTCGTCGAGCTCGACCCCCGCCAGCGCGACCGGGTCGTGGCCCTCCTTGGCCGGATCGGCGACGCTGATCTCGGGCGAGCCGTAGTCGCCGCTGTAGCGGTAGTTCCAGCGCTCGATCGCGTAGTTCGCCGGATCGACCGCCAGCTCGGGATCGACCGGCTCGGCGAATCGCAGGCGCACGCCGCCGGCGACGATCTCGGCGGCGATCGGCTGGTAGTGCTTCCCGCCGGTGAAGCGCACGCGGTGGAAGGCCCCCTCGCGCGCGGCATTGGTCTGCCAGCCGCGCATGCCGCTCAGGTACAGCTGGCCATCCTGCTCGCGGAAGCGCGCGCGCATGACCCCGCTCTGGAAGCTCAACGGGAAGCGCACGACGCCCCCCTGCGGCACGCCGTCGACCTCCTCGACGAACATGGTGAACAGCGAGCTGGTGCCGTAGCTGGTGTGCAGCAGCGCGTCGCCGAGCGGTCCGAAGCGCGCGCCGCCGGCCCACACCTGCCCGCCCGACGAGTTGTCGACGGCGTACGGGATCCAGCAGATCGGCGGATCGTAGGTCTGCGGACGCTCGCCGCGCTGGTGGGTATCCATCATCCCGTAGAAGCCGCCGGCCTTGACCAGGCTGACGCGCGAGGTCGGCATCCAGTTGCCCTGGTTGTCGCTGACCGTCAGCGGCCGCCCGTCGCCGCCGCCCAGGCCGTTGGGCGCGCGCAGCCCGGTCGCATGGACGCTCAGCGTCGAGCCGTCCTTGGCGACCTTCATCACGCAACCCTGATGCGCGGTGGTCGCCGAGCCGAGGTTGGATCCCTGGTTGTAGTAGAAGTTGCCGTCGCTGTCCGTCTGCAGGTCGAGGTGGAACTCGTGGTAGTTGACGGTGACCTGGGCGTCGTGGTTGAAGGCCTCGATCGCGTCCGCCTCGCCGTCGCCATCGACATCGCGCAGGCGGTTGATGCCGTCGCGGCAGGTCACGTACACCAGGTCGTCGACGATCCTGAGGCCGAGCGGCTGGAACAAGCCGGTCGCGTAGCGCGTCCAGGTCAGCGCGGTCAGGCCGTCGTCGATGCCGCCGACGACCCACACGTCGCCATCGAGCGTGCACACGGCGGCGCGGCCATCGCGGAAGAAGTCGTGGCCGGTCAGGCGCATGTAGGCCTTGAACGGATTGTCATACGGCACCGTCAGCGTGTCGCAGACGTAGGCGGCGTCGCCGACGCCGCGCTCACCGACCGTCGTCAGCTCGCGCCAGCGCCGCCCGCCGCCGCCGGCGCACAGCGGGCGCGGATCCTCGACGCGCAGCGCGGCGAGGACGGTGCGCAGCGCCGGCAGGGCCGCGCGCGGCCCCGACCACGTCGCCACCGCGAACGGAGCCGACGACGGCGGCACGGTCGCCAGGATGCGGTCGCCGGCGATCGTCAGCGCGCCGCCCGCCGAGCCGACCAGCGCGGCGACGGTGCAGGTGTCGCCGCGTGCCAGCACGGCCAGACCGTCCTCGATCGCGCCGCTCGCTCCGGCCTCGTCGCACGCCACCAAGGTGAGCTCGGCGGTCGCGCCATCGATGGCGAGCGAGCGCGCGAAGAGCTCGATCCCGCCCACGGCGACGAACGTCGGCAGGTCGTGGACCAGCGCGTCGCCGACGCTGTAGGCCATGACCACGCGCTGGCCGTGCAGGTGCGTCGCGCGCGGGCGCGCCCACGTCCTGGGCAGCGGCCCGACTCCCGTGGCGCGCGGATCGGCGAGCGCGCCGTCGGGGCCCGCCCACCCCGGCAGCGCGCGCGTCGCGGTGATCGGCGTGCCGTCGAACTGCGGCTGGCCCTCGATGCCGTCGCGTCCCTCGGGATGACGGATGAAGGCGTCGACGCCGACGATCGCCCAGCGCAGCAGCTCGCTGTCGAACACCGCGATGGCCTCGCGCTGGCGGTCGAGCGTGATCGCCAAACCCTTCACCGCCCAGTTGCGCGGCGCCGCGGCGAGGATCGTCCCCGACAGGAACGGGCCGTGGTCCATCTCGGAGTAGCGCGCGCGCGGGCCGCGGTTGCGGTAGCTCTTCCACGCCGCCTCATCCCAGACGATCGCGGCCTCCGCGCCGAGGTCGTGCGCGAGCGCTTCCGGCGGGACGGTCTGCTCCATGCCGCCGGGCGGCGTCCACAGCAGGCGGCAGCCGCAGCCGCCCTCGCCTTCGTAGAACTCGAGCTCGATGGGATGATCGCCGACGGCCAGTTCGATGGTCGCGGCGACGCGCTGCATCGGGTGGCGGCCACCGTTGTCGATGACCTGGATGCCATCGACGACCAGGCGCGACCCGTCGTCCGAATCGGTCGCCAGGATCCACGTGCCCGCCACCGGCACGCGCAGCACGCCGCGCCAGCGCACGGCGAAGTTGTCGGCCAGCTTGGTGCCGTAGAACTTCGCGTCGACGCTGGTGAAATCGACCTGGTCGTCGACGCGCACGAAGAACGGCCGCGCGTCGGCCGGGTACTTCGACGGATAGTCCGCGACGCCTTCGAAGTACTCGCCGACCAGGCCGGGAGCGCGCTCGGCGCCCGCCAACGGCAGCGTGGCGGCGACGGCGACGAGCAGGCGGATGAGCGGGCGGGTAACGGGCATGGGCTTCCAGCGGACGCGGGGCACGACCGGCGGGACGTGGTACCGCGCCGGAGCGGCGACCGTTGAAGCAGGCCCCGGACGACCCCACTGGTGGATCCCGCCCTACGGGTAAACTCCCCGCCCCACCGACGTCCACGAGGACACCATGCCGCATCCGCGTCCGTTCCTGCTCGCCTTCCTGGTCCTGGCCGCGCCCGCGATGGAACCCGACCAGCGCGCCGCCGCCCGCGCCGAACTCGCCCAGGTGTCGCAAGCGGCGCAGACGTTGTCGCGCGCGTTCGAGCTGATCCACGAGATCGTCGGCCCGAGCGTGGTCTCGATCCACACCAGCCGGAACGAGGAGGTCCTGATGCGCCAGGGCCACCGCCTGTTCGTCGCGACGCGCGAGGTCGACGCCGGCGAGGGCTCGGGCTTCGTCTTCGCGTCGGACGGCGAGACCAGCTGGATCATGACCAACTCGCACGTCGTGCTGCAGACCGAGGACACCCGGCCGGCGAAATTCGACCGCGTCACCGTGCTGCTCAACGACAACCGCGAAGTAGCCGCGGAATACGTCGGCTACGACCTCGCCACCGATCTGGCGGTGCTGAAGGTGCCGGTGCCGAACCTGCCGGCGATCACCTGGGCCGACAGCGATGCCGCGCGCGTCGGCGACTGGGTGCTGGCGCTGGGCTATCCGCTGGGCGTCGGCTACAGCGCCACGGCCGGCATCGTCTCGGCGACCGATCGCTCGACCGGCATCTACCAGGGCGTCGGCGGCTTCGAGTCCTTCATCCAGACCGATGCGGCGATCAACCGCGGCAACAGCGGCGGCCCGCTGGTCACGGTCGAGGGCGCCGTCACCGGCGTGAACGCCAACATCATCAGCCCGAACGGTGCGTCCGTCGGGCTCGGCTTCGCCATCCCGTCGAACCTGGCGCGGCGCGTCGCCGAGGACCTGGTCGCGCACGGCCACGTCAACCGGCCGCAGATCGGCGTCGCACTCGAGGAGCTGACGCCCGACGAGGCCCTGACCCTCGGCCTGCCGCAGCGCCAGACGGTGCGCGTCGCCGAGGTCGTGCCGGGCACGCCGGCCGACGCCGGCGGCGTGCGCCGCGGCGACGTGATCCTCGAGGTCAACGGCGGACGGATCCTGAGCATGCAGCAGTTCCGCGCGCGCGTCGCCAGCCTGCGCCTCGAGGCGCCGATCGATCTCCTGCTGTGGCGCGATGGCGCCGAGGTGCCGGTGCGGCTGACGCCGGTCAGCCAGGAGGCGATCGCCGAGGCGGTGCGCAAGGCCGCCGAGGGCCGCGGCGTGACGCTGCGCAACTTCGGCATGACGCTGGCGGTCGACGACAAGCCGGGCCTGGTCGTCACCGCGGTCGCGCCGGGCGAGGCCGCGGCGCTGGTCGGCCTGAGCGAGGGCGACCGCCTCCTGCTCGAACGCGACCTCGGCGAGCTCGACGATCTCGACGATGCCAAGGCGATGGCCGGCCAGCGCGAACTCGTGCTGCAGGTCGTGCAGAAGGGGCGCAGCGTCTGGCTGCGCCTGCGGCGCTAGATGGGCAGCGAATCCAGGACCGGGATCCGCCACACGTACGCGTAGAGGAAGAACAGCCCGACGAACACCGCCGCGTGGACCACCAGCATCGGCATCGGCACGGGCACGGCGCGCACCACGTCGTGGGTCTTGGCGACGCCCTTGGCGGTGAACGCGTCCAGCAGGTACAACACCCCACCGAAGAGCCCGACCGCCAACGCCATCGTGAGCATCACCTTCCCCCAATCCGGCAACGACGGCGACAGCCGCTGCGTCAGCACCTCGCGTGCGGCGTTGGCGAGCAGCACCGCCTCGCTGGCGACCAGGCTGCGATGGCGCAGCCAGCGCGGGACGAGGCTCGGGCGTGGCGTGCGTCTGCTCATCGCGGTCCCAGCATCCCGGCTCCTCCAGGCGCTCGCAATCATCGCCCTGCTCGCCGCGGCCACCGCCGGCATCGCGGCACGCGAGGTCGAGCTGCGCGCGCCGCTGACCACGATCGTCCGCGCCGAGGCGCCGGTGCCGGATGGCGACGGCGATCTGGTGGTCGTCGCCGACATCGTTGTCCCCGCCGACGCGCCGCGCGATCTCGGGGTCGGCGCCTTCGTCGCCGACCAGCACGGCCGCTGGTACCAGACCGCGCGCCCCGGCCGCATCGCGCCGGGGCGCGCGACCCTGCGCCTGGCGCTGACCGCCGGCGCGCGCGGCGAACCGCACCGCGGGGCCTACGACGCCGGCGCGCAGGCGCGCATGGCGAGCGGCGGCCTGTTCCTGTGGTCGGCGTCGCCGTCGCGCGCGCTGCTGCGCATCGAACGGCTGGTCATCGAGCGCACCGCGGCCGCGGCCGCGGCGGCGCATCGGCTCGAGGACCTGCGCTGCGACGGCCTCGACGCCGACGGCATCGCGCGCGGGCAGACCGGATCGCGCTGGTCGCTGACGGTCGCGGCGTCGCCGTTGCCGGAGAATCCCTACGACCCGGAACGCTTCCGGCTCGACGCGGTGGTCGGCGAGCCGGACGGCCGCGAGCGCCGCATCCCCGGCTTCTGGCACCAGCCGATGCGCGGCGTCGATCGCGGCGATCGCGAGCAGGTCGTGCCCGATGGCGCCGGCCGCTACACGGTGCGCTTCCGACCGCGGCTGCCCGGACGGCACCAGGTGCGCCTCGAGGCGACCTGGCGAGACGATGCCGCCACGCACGTCGCGCGCGCGCCGGCGCCCGACCTCGAGGTCACTGGTCGGGCCCACGACGGGATCGCCCGCGTCGACGCCGGCGACCCGCGCTTCTTCGCGGTCGACGGCGCGTTCTGGTGGCCGATCGGCATCAACCTGCGCTCGGTCGGCGACGAACGTTGCCGCGACCGGCTCGGCACGCGGCTGACCCCGAACCGCGGCAGCCTGAGCTACGACGCCTACTTCGACCGCCTCGCCGCCGGCGGCGTCGACGCCGTCGAGATCTGGCTGTGCTCGTGGAACCTGGCGTTGGAATGGCGCGGCGACTGGCCGGGCTTCCAGGGGCTGGGCCGCTACAGCGAGGAGAACGCCTGGCGCCTCGACCGCGTGCTCGACGCGGCCTGGGCGCGCGGGGTGCGCGTCAACCTGGTGGTGACCAACCACGGCCAGGCGAGCGAGCGCACCGACCGCGAGTGGGACCACAATCCGTACCACCGCGCGCATGGCGGGCGCCTCGATGGCGCCGCGCAGTACTTCACCCACCCGTGGGCGCTGGCGCAGCAGGACAAGCTGCGGCGCTACCTCGCCGGCCGCTACGCCGACCATCCCGGCCTCCTGGCGTGGAAGCTGTGGAGCGAGGTCAACCTCACGGCCGGCGAGCAGCAGGCGGTGCGCACCTGGCACGAGACCGCGGCGCGGCGCTGGCAGGAACTCGACACCTACGGCCATCCGCTGACCACGCACTGGAGCGGCGATTTCCGCACGCCGGATCCGGCGATCATCGCCCAGACCGGCCTCGGCTTCGCCTGCATCGACGCGTACCACGGCCCGCTCGACGAGGGCGGCTGGATCCTGGCCGAGCTGCTGTTCATGGGCATGCAGCAGCCCAACCGCGGCCTGGCGCGCTTCGCCAAACCGATCCTGGTGACCGAGTTCGGCGGCAACTGGAACGCCTGCCCGCAGCCGCAGCTGGTCGCCGAGCACGCGAGCGCGGCCTGGGCTGCGATGGTCTCGGGCTACGGCGGGGCGCCGATGCTGTGGTGGTTCGAGTGGGTGGACCAGGGTGAGCGCTGGGCGCCCTACCAGGCGGTACGGCGTTTCCTCGCGGGCGAGGACCTGCGCGGCGCCGACGCGCTCGCCGTCGAACCGACCCCGAGCACGCCGTTCGGCGAGCTCTGGGTCCGGGCGTGGTCGCGGCCGGGCCGGATGCTGGGCTACATCCTCGACCGCCAATGGGGCGCGCGCGGCGGCGACGCGCCGACCCGCGCCGACGTGCGCCTGGAGATCGGCTCGTCCATCGCCGCGGGAACCATCGTCGTCGAGTGGTGGGATGCCGACCGGGGCGAAGCGATCCGCAGCGATCGGGTCGATCATCCCGGGGGGGCGCTGGCGGTGATCGCGCCCCCATTCGCGCGGCACCTGGGCTTCAAGGTCGCAAGGCAATAGCACGGGCGAGACGCGCTGAGCGTCCTGTCAGGGGTCGGGCGGCGCTCAGCGGGCTGAGCTCAGCTATTATCCCCAGAATGTGCAGGACGTTCCGTATGCGTCGCTTGACGCTCACAGTGACCTATCTACCGTGCTCGGCCGTTCATCTCGGTATCCACCGAGCGTGAGCTGCGCGACGACCCAGCCCGCCTCGGCGGAACGGGAAAATCGCACGCTCACGCTTTTTTTACCTCTACCGCCAGCCACCCGTCCCGCGCCGCCTCCCGCGGCCACCGACTGCCAGCCGCGCGCCAGAACCCTTGGGTCCCGCCTCCTATGAAGTCCGCCGAGTTCATCCGCCTCATCGACTCGATCAGCCGCGAGCGCGGCCTCGACAAGAACCTGATCCTCGACCACGTCGAGCGCGCCCTCATGCAGGCCGCGCAGAAGCGCTTCGACGCGACCGGTGAGTTCACGCTGTCGATCGACCGCGAGACCGGCGAGATCCGCGCCTTCGAGGACGAGAAGCCCGTCGAGCTGGAGGAGCTGGGCCGCATCGTCGCCAACATCGCCAAGCAGGTCATCGTCCAGGCGCTCAAGGAAGCCGAGCGCGACGTGGTCTACGACGAGTTCGTCCACCGCGAGCACTCGATCATGTCCGGCACCGTCATGCGCGAGGAGCGCGGCATGATGATCATCTCGCTCGGCCGCGCCGAGGCGATCCTGCCGCGCGAGGAGCAGATCCCGGGCGAGATCTACCGGCCCGGCTCGGTCATCCGCGCCTACGTCCTGTCGGTCGGCAAGAAGGGCCAGCGCGTCCGCATCGTGCTGAGCCGGACCCACGCCAACTTCGTCAAGGAGCTGTTCAAGGCCGAGATCCCCGAGGTCGCCGACGGCCTGATCGAGGTGAAGGGCATCGTCCGCGAGCCGGGCCGCCGCACCAAGATCGCCGTGGCGTCGAACGACCAGCGCATCGACCCGGTCGGCAGCTGCGTCGGCATGCGCGGCAGCCGCATCACCAAGGTCACCGACGAGCTCGGCGGCGAGAAGATCGACATCATCCCGTGGGCCGAGGATCCGGCGCAGTTCATCGAGAACTCGCTCAAGCCCGCGCGCGTCCTGCGCATCAGCTACGATCCGTTCCGCGACCGCGCCCGGGTCGTGGTCAGCCAGGACCAGCTCCCGCTCGCCATCGGCAAGGCCGGTCAGAACGTACGCCTGAGCGCGCGCCTGACCCGCTACAAGATCGACGTGCTCAGCGAAGAGAACGCCGCCCGTGACCGCGCCGCCGGCAGCGAACAGCTCCAGCAGCTGATCACCGCCGGCCTGATGGAGGACTTCCTGCGCGAGATCTTCCTCGACGGCCACCTCGACTCGCTCGCGGTGATCGCCGCCCAGACCCCGGAGAAGATCGCCGAGGTCATGGCCGAGCACCAGATCGACGAGGCCAAGGCCAAGGCGCTGATCGAGAAGGCCAGCGAGCTGCTGACCCCCGAGCAGAAGATCGAACGCGACGCCATCGTCACGCGCAGGCTCGACAACGAGCGCCGCGCCGCCGATGAAGCGGCGCGCGAGGCGGCCCAGGCCGAACAGGATGCCGCCGCCGCCGCGTCCGCCGCCGCCACCGACCTGCTCGCCGGTGGCGACGGGGTCGCCGTCCCGAGCAACGCCTGAGCTCCTCTTCCAAGCCGCTTCCCTCGCGTCCTGATCACCAAGCCTCTCACGTCGCCGCCGCGGAATACATCGTCCCTATGAAGCTGATCGAGCTGGCCAAGCAGTACGACCTCGAGCCCGACCTCCTGCGCGAGGTCGTCGAAGAGGATCTCTCCATCCCGCTGCCCAAGGGCATGGAGTCGGAGCTGAAGGACGTCCAGGTCCAACGCATCCTGGCGTGCGACGGTCTCGAGACCTCGAGCGGCGCGGCCTTCAAGCCGATCATCGCCAAGGAGTTCGTCGAGAAGCACCAGCGCGCGAAGGCGGCCAAGAAGGGCGCCGAGACCCGCAAGCGCAAGATCCAGGAGACCGAGGAGGCGAAGAAGGTCGTCGAGGACGCCAAGCTGCAGGGCGAGCGCAAGAAGCACGAGGAGGAGATCGCGCGGCGCGAGGCCGAACGCATCACGCGCGAAGCCGCCGAGCTCGAGAAGGCCCGCCTCCAGGCGGAAGCCGACGAGATCATGCGCCAGGAGCTCGAGTCCGCGCGCATCAACGCCGAGCAGGACGTGCGCCGCCGCGAGGACGAGGCCAAGCGCCTCGCCGCCGAGTTCGCCGCCATGCGCGCCGAGAGCCGTCCGGCCGAGGCCGCCGCCGCCGAGGGCGGCTCGTCCCAGCCGGTCAACCGCGCTCCGACGCACGCCGCGCCGGCGACCGCCGAGCCCGCCGCCCAGCCCACCGCCGCCCCGGCCGCGCCCGCGGCGCCGGCACCGACCTCGACGGCCGCGCCGACCGCGCCGGCCGCTCCCGTCGCGGCCACGCCGGCGGCTCCGGCCGCGCCGGTGCAGAGCTCGCAGGACAAGGCCACCAAGGGCCTCGGCTCCAAGCTCGCCAGCCTCGCCAAGGCGACGCACGAGAAGGGCGACCACTCGATCAAGCACGTGCCGAAGGCGCCCGTGGCGCTCGGCCCCGCCAAGCCGGCCGAGCCGCTGACCGAGGAAGAACGCCGCCGCCTGATCCAGGAGAACATCCGCAAGAACCTGGCGATGGCCGACAAGGTCAAGCAGGCGAAGGTCCTCGAGCGCGCGCGCCGTAAGCCGGGCTTCGCGCCCATCGACCGCTCCAAGACCCCCGGCGGCCCTCCCGGTCCGAACCGCGGTCCCGGCGGCCGCCCGGGCGGCCCCGGCCGTCCCGGCGTCGCGCGCGGCCCGAAGCGCGACTCGAAGGATCACCGCGCCGACAAGAACGAGACCGCCGAAGAGGCCGCCGACCGCATCGCGCGGTCGCGCCGTCAGCTGTCGACCGACGAGCAGGACCTGTCCGGCAAGACCGAGTTCTCGATCGCCCTGCCGGCGACGGTGCGCGAGCTGTCCGAGGCGATGGGCATCAAGTCGTCGACCGTCATCGCCAAGCTCTTCATGGCCGGCATGATGGCGAACATCAACTCGGTGCTCGAGAAGGACGCGGTCGAGCTCCTGGCGCAGGAGTTCAAGAAGACCGTCACCTTCGTCGAGGCCAAGACCACCGTCGAGGAGATCGAGGCCGAGGCCGAGGTCGTCGACAAGCCCGAGGACCTCTCGCCGCGGCCGCCGGTCGTGACGATCATGGGCCACGTCGACCACGGCAAGACCAGCCTGCTCGACGCCATCCGCTCGACCGAGGTCGCCGCGGGCGAGGCCGGCGGCATCACCCAGCACATCGGCGCCTACACCGTCGCCACGCCGAGCGGCCTGGACGTGACCTTCATCGACACGCCCGGCCACCAGGCGTTCACCGAGATGCGCCAGCGCGGCGCGCAGGTCACCGACATCGTCGTGCTGGTGGTCGCCGCCGACGACGGCGTCATGCCGCAGACCATCGAGGCCATCAAGCACGCCAAGGCCGCGAACGTGCCGATCGTCGTCGCGATGAACAAGATCGACAAGCCCGACACCGATCCCGAGAAGGTCATCCGCCAGCTCGCCGAGCACGGCCTCCAGGCCGAGGAATGGGGCGGCGACGTCGCGGTGATGAAGGTCAGCGCGCACACCAAGGCCGGCCTGCCCGAGCTGCTCGACCGCCTGGCGCTCGAAGCCGACGTGGCCGACCTCAAGACCAACCACTTCGCCCCGGCGACGGGCAGCGTGCTCGAAGCCCACCGCCACGAGGGCCAGGGCATCACCGCGACGCTGCTGGTCCGCCGCGGCAGCCTGGCGATCGGCGACGTCGTCCTCGCCGGCATCGGCTACGGCCGCGTGCGCAGCATGACGGACTGGAAGGGCGAGGAGATCAAGGTCGCCGGCCCGAGCCACGCGGTCGAGATCATCGGCCTGTCCGAGCTGCCGCGCGCCGGCGATCGCTTCCAGGTGCTGGCCGACCTCGGCAAGGCGGCCGACGCCGCCGACGAACGCCAGCAGGCCCAGCGCGAGCGCGAGCTCGCGGCGCGCGCCAAGGTCACGACCTCGGCGTCGATCTTCGGCGACCTGGCGCAGGCCAAGAAGAAGGAGGTCAAGCTGGTGCTGAAGTGCGACGCCGCCGGCTCGCTCGAAGTGCTCAGCAAGGCCATCCCGGACATGTCGACCGACGAGGTCCGCGCCAACATCATCCACTCGGGCGTCGGCGGCGTGACGTCGAACGACATCACGCTCGCGGCCGCGTCGAAGGCGATCGTGCTCGGCTTCCACGTCGTCCCGGACGCCAAGGCGCGCGCCCAGGGCGACCAGTCGGGCGTCGACGTGCGCACGTACACGATCATCTACGAGCTGCTCGACGACATGAAGCGGGTGATGAGCGGCCTGCTCGAACCCGAGGTCATCGAGAAGGTCATCGGCCACGCCGACGTGCGCCAGGCGATCACCACGACCAAGGCCGGCGCCGTCGCCGGTCTCTACGTCACCGCCGGTCGCGTGCAGCGCGACGCCTACATGCGCATCACGCGCGATCAGGTCATCATCCACACCGGCAAGGTCGGCTCGCTGCGCCGCTTCAAGGACGACGTCCGCGAGGTCAAGGAAGGCTACGAGTGCGGCCTGACCATCGAGAACTTCCAGGACATCAAGGTCGGCGACATCATGGAATTCTTCCTCAAAGAGAAGAAGGCCCGTTCGCTCTGAGCTCACGAACCGCCGGGACGCCAAGACGCCGCCGATCGCGAATGGTATGCGATCCCGGTCGATCCGCTTGGCGCCTCGGCGGATTGGCGGTTAACCCATGCCCGGTCCCACGCGCAAACAACGTCTCGAATCGCTGCTCTACCGCGAGATCGCCACGATCGTCCGGCAGCAGCTCGACGATCCCCGGCTGAAGTCGGTGACGATCCAGCGGGTCGAGATGACCAACGACCTCCACCACGTGAAGGCGTACTGGACGCTCCTCGGAACGCCGGGCCAGCGCAGCGCCGCGCAGCGCGCGCTCGAGCAGGCCCAGGGGATGGTCCAACGCGCCTACGCGCCATCGGTGCACACCCGCCTGGTGCCGATCCTGTCGTTCGCCTACGACGACCGCGAGGAGAAGCGCGTCGAGATGGACGAGCTGATCAAGCGCGCGCGGTCGACCGACACGGATCTCGGCGAGCGGCCCGAGCCGGCGCCTGAGGGTACGCCGGAGCGTTGACCGGGTTCGGGCTTCGGGCGTCGAGCGTCGAGCGTCGAGCGTCGAGCTTCGAGCTTCGAGCTTCGAGCTTCGAGCTTCGAGCTTCGAGCTTCGAGCTTCGAGCTTCGAGCTTCGAGCAGAGCGTCGCGCAGCCGATCAGCGTGCGAGCGCGATCGGCTCGGAACGATGCGGGCCCCAGTGCACGCGGACTTCGACGACCTCGGGCGGCGCGTCGACGATCTCCTGCCAGCTGATCGTTCCGCCACCCGGGAGCTCGGTATCGCGTTCAGCGCGCACCGGGCTCTGCCAGATCGCACGTCCGGCGCGGTCGTAACCATGCAGCGCCAGGGATCCGGCCGGGAGGAGCATGTCGCCGACGGTGCCGTTGCGCAGCGTCAGCGTCGCGACGCGCGATGCGGGCTGCGCCGCGACGAGCGCGGCGGCGGCTGCCGCGCCGTCATCCCCCGCCTGGTCCGTGACGATCTGCGCGGCCGGCGCCGGCGCGCTCCACGCGAGGGACAGCCCGAGCGGGCTCGGCGCCGGGGTGGCTTCCGTCGCCTCCGTCGGCGCTGCGCCGAACGCGCGAGCCTCGTCGAGCAACGCGGCATAGTCGGCATCGTCGGCATCATCCGTCGCCGACGCGGCGTCGGCGCCGGCCTGCACGCCGGCCAGGCGCTCGTCGATCCCGGCTTCGACGTCCGATGCGGCAGCCGAGACGCCGGGCGCCGACTTCGCAGCCGGCTTCGCCATGATCGCCGGCGGCGCGCCGACGGATTCCCCCCCGCCGGCGATCGCACCGCGGTCGCCCTTTCTCAGGGCGCTCCGCGCGCTCGGGGGCTCGGCGGGTGGCGCGGACCCTTCGCCGGGATCCGACGACGCGGCCACGCCATGGCGCTGTTCCGCAAGGATCGCGACGTCCGAGGTGTCGGACCTCACGCCCTCCAGGCTCTCAGCCCTGGTCCCCGACGTGCGCGTGTCGCTGCCGGATGAAGCGGAAAGGCCCGCGCCGTCGGCCGTGGCGAGGGCGCGATCCGCCTCCGCCTCCGATTCCATCGCCCTCGGCGCCGCCGGGGCCTCGTCATCCAACGCCAGCTGGCTGCGCTTCCCCGAAGTCGGTGCAGGGGCGCTCGTCACGGCGTCCGCGCTCGCGTCCGGCATGGCTTCGCGGCGGGCCAATGCCGACCGATCGGGAGCGCTCGGATCGCTCAGCGTCGCCACGAAGGCGATGACCAATGCGGCCGCGAGCGCCGTCGGCAGCAGCACGCGCCACGGGAAGCGCAGCGGCGGCGCGCCGACGGGCGATCCGACGTGCGCGGCCGATGCCGGCGAGGCCGACGGCTGGGCCGCGCCGGTGATCGCCGCGCGCGTCGCCGACGGCAGCGGCGGCCGCTCGAAGGCGGCGACCGCGCCACGCAGCGCGCGGGCCCTGGCGAGGGCGGCGGCGAGATCGGGGCCGTGCGCCGCTTCGAGCTCGCGCCAGCGCGCGTCATCGATGTCGCCGTCGAGGCGGGCCTCGGCCAGCGCGTCGGGGTCGAGGGCGTCGCTCATACGAGGTCCTCGGCCACGATCTTGCCGGCGAGCGCGTCCTTGAGCGCGGCGCGCGCGCGGCTGATGCGGCTCTTCACGGTGCCCTCGGGCACGTCGAGCAGCGCGGCGATGCGCGGATAGTCCAGACCCTCGAAGTCGCGCATGAGCAGGATCTCGCGCGCCGCCGCGGGCAGCCGGGCCATGGCCGCGCGCACCGCGGCGCGCAGCTCCGCGGCGCCGAGCTGATCGAGCGGCGTGGCGGTGTCGGCGGCGCGGCCGAGCGGCTCGAGGTCGGTCGCGATCGGCCGCTTGCGCGCGAGGAGATCGAGCGCGCGATTGCGGGCGCAGCGGTACAGCCAGGTGTAGAAGCTGCTGCGGCCCTCGAACTGCGCGAGGTTGGCGAACGCCCGGGCGAACGCCTCCTGGGTGAACTCGGCCGCGGCGTCGCGATCGCCGTTGACCAGGTGCAGCAGCATGGCGAACAGGCGGTCGCCATGGCGGCCGACCAGCTGGTCGAAGGCGCCACGCTCGCCGGCGCGGGCGCGGGCGACCAGATCCTGATCATCATCGACCTGCGGCGCATGCCCGTTAGACGCCGCGATGACCGCGGAGTTCCGTGGAACCGCCACATCGCCGCCGGCAGCGCTCATGCGCGCAAGGTCGTGTGGCCGCGGCCACATGCGAGGGGCAACCCGGCCGGTCGCTGCGGCGTTCGCGCCATCCGCCAAACGCAGGACGGCCGCCCGATCGGGCGGCCGTCGTTGCGCGGGTCGTGGTCGACCGGTCTCAGTCGCCCATCCGGTATTCGATGCCGATGCCGATGATGACCTCGTTGTCATCGCGGCCCTGCGCCTGCAGCGCATCGCGATCCTCGCCGTCGAGGTACCAGTAGCCCTCGAGCTTGAGGAACGCCCACATCTCCTCGTACGGCAGCGGCAGGGTCGCCTTGGCGCCGAGGTTGAGCGTGGTCGCGCCCTGGCGGTCGGTGCCGATGGTGGCGGCGTGGTAGCTGCGGTTGGCCATCTCGAGGACCTGCCAGAACTGCAGGTCGAGCGGCGCGTCCTGGTAGAACTGGCGCGAGCCGACGTCGAACACCCAGTGGTTGTCGTCGAGGTCGTCCTCGCGCTCATCCATCAGGTTGTACTGGGCCGAGGCGCCGAGCTCGACGCCTTCGAGCGGCGTCAGCCACCAGAACTCGCCGCCGACCCAGTGGAACGGAGTCTTGAGCGTCACGTCGGGATACGTGGTGACCTCGACGAACGGCAGGAACTGGAAGAGGTCCTCGATCTCGAGCAGGTAGTCGAGGCGAGCGGTCAGCTCGGTCGTCTCGAGCGCGCCGATGTCGGCCTCGTCGTCGCCGGCGAGGGCCATGAAGCCGTCGAGCTTCAGGCCGATGTCGTACCAGCGCAGCTTGGCGAAGCCGTTGGCGGTGACGTCGTCGTGGCGGATCGCGCCGTGGCTCCAGTGCTTGTTGAGGAGCTCGACACCGACGTTGACCTCGGTGCGCTCGGCAACGGCCAGATCGAGGTCGAGCGCGACGGCCGTGGGCGCCGCGAGCGACGCGATCCCGACCAGTCCGAGTGCTTTGATGTTCATGCGTCTTCTTCCTTGGGTGCGCGAGAGAGGAGGTCGTCGATGGCTTGGGTGACGGGTTTAGCGCGCCAGATCACGGATTCCACTTCGCAGGCGATCGGCAGGTCGACTCCGTGTCGGCGCGCGAGCTCGACCGCGGCGCGGCAGGTCCACGCGCCTTCGGCGACCATGCGCTGGTTGGCGAGATACTGTTGAGGACTGTTCCCGCTGGCAATAGCCAAGCCCAAGGCGCGATTGCGCCCGTGGCGGCTGTAACAGGTGGTCATCAGGTCGCCGACCCCGGCCATGCCGGCGAGCGTCGCGTCGTGCGCGCCCATCGCCCGCGCCAGGCGGCGGATCTCCGCCAGGCCGCGGGTGATCATCGCCGCCTTGGTGTTGTCGCCCAGGCCGAGCCCTTCGCAGATCCCGGCGGCGACCGCCACCACGTTCTTGAGCGCGCCGCCGAGCTCGACCCCTGGCAGATCGGCGGTCGTGTACAGCCGGAACGTGCGCGCGTGCACGCGAGCCAGCGCCACCCGGGTGAGCGCATCGTCGCCGGCGACGACCAGGCACAGCGGCAGGCCGCGCACCACCTCCTCGGCATGGCTCGGCCCCGACAGGCAGCCGATCCGGCGCCGGCCGAGCGTGGCGGCCAGCACCTCGCTGACCCGCGCCAGCGAGCCCTGCTCGAGGCCCTTGGCCAGCGACAGGACCATCGCGCCGGGCGCCAGGTCGGTGGCGAGCGTGGACGCCAGCGCCCGGCTGTGCTGGGTCGGCACGGCCCAGAGGACGAGGTCGGCCTCGCGCAGCACGCCACGGTCGGCGGTGACCTCGAGCGCGGCGGGCAGCTCGGCATCGGCGAGCAGCGCCTGGCGACGGCTGCGCCGCATCTCGGCGACCTTCGCCGGATCGCGCCCGTACAGCACGACCCGGTCGTGTCCGGCGCGCGCCAGCACCAGGGCGACGGCCGTGCCCCAGGTGCCGGTGCCGATGACCGCGGTGGTCGGCATGGCGGCGCAGGCTAGGCTGCCCGGCCACATGGCGCCACTGGCCGTAACGGTCATGCATCGGCCCGGTACCACGCGGAATGATCCTGATGCATCGCCGTCCGGCGCTCGTCCTCGGCCTGCTCGCCATCGCCGCCATCGCCGCGCTCGCCCCGGCCACCGAGGACGAGGACGCCGCCCGGCGCCGCCTGGACGAGAACCTCGACCCCCTGCTCGCCTGGCTGATGGCCAGCTACCTGCCCGGCGGGCACGCCCAGGGCGATGGCCTGATCTTCCTGCCCGCCGACAGCGATGCCGCGTCCCCGGGCGGCGAGCGCGGGATCGGCCAGCACGAGGCGTCCTTCTCGAGCGCGCAGCGCATCGCGATCAACGCGCGCGCCGGCGTGCTGATCGGCGCCTCGTACGGGCTGCTCGGCTTCGACGACGAGGCCGGCATCCTCCCGGACCAGCTGCACCGCGTCGGCGTCGACATCGGCGGGTGGTACTCGCCGACGCCGCGCCTGCTGCTGTGGGCGCAGGCCCAGCCCAGCCTGCGCGGCGATCTCGAGGACGTCGACGGCGACGCCTTCCGCGTCCCGGCGGTGGCGATCGCCGCCTACACCTTCAATTCGCGCTTCACCCTCGTCGGCGGGCTGGTCTCGCTCGGCCTGCGCGAGGACAACCTGGTCCTGCCGATCGTCGGCGCGTGGTGGCGGCCGACCTTCCAGTGGAACGTCGTCCTGACGCCGATCTTCGCGACGGTCGACTACGGCCGCGCCGACGCGCGGTGGCGGTTCTACGCGACCGTCCAGGCGAGCGGCGGCGAGTACCAGCTGTCGGACGACGAGCTCGGCGACGACGTCTCGCTGCGCTACCGCGACGGCCGCGTGCGCATCGGCACGCGCTGCAGGCTCGACCACCGCTGGTCGCTGGACGCGGGGGTCGGCGCGGCCTTCTGGCGCCGGGCCGAGTACGACCTCGCCGACCAGGACGCCGAGCCTGAACCGATCGACCTCGATCCGGCGCCATTCGCCGCCCTCGGCCTGACCGCCCACTGGTGACGAGGTGGAGGTGAGGCCGACCTGAGGCCGAGGTGGCCGATTAGCCGCTAGCCGAGCGCTCCCCGCGCGCGCACCATCCCTCCATGGGACGGATCCTGGTCGTCGACGATGAACCGGGCCTGCGCGGCATGCTCGAGGTCGTCCTGCGCCGCGATGGCCATCAGGTGATCTTGGCCGCCAATGGCCAGGAGGCGCTCGCCCAGCTCGCCGCCGACCCGCAGATCGAGGTCATGATCAGCGACCTGCGCATGGAGCCGATCGACGGCCTGGCGCTGCTCGCCCAGGCGCGGACGCGTCACCCGGACGTCCTCGTGATCATCATGACCGCGTTCGCCGAATGGGACACCGCGGTCCGGGCGATGCGCGTCGGCGCCTACAACTTCCTCAAGAAGCCGTTCGACAACACCGTCGTGCGCACCCTGGTCGGCCGCGCGATCGCCGCGCGCGAGCACCATCTCGCCGCCAAGGCCGCGGGCGAATCGCAGGCCGCGGTGCACTTCGTCGGCGCGTCGAAGCCGCTGCAGGACATCCAGCGCCTGATCGAGCAGGTGTCGACCACCGACTCGACGGTGCTGGTCACCGGCGAGAGCGGCACCGGCAAGGAGCTGGTCGCGCGCGCGCTGCACTACGCCTCGCTGCGCAGCGACGGCCCGATGGTGCGGATCAATTCCGGCGCACTGACGCCCTCGCTGCTGGAGAGCGAGCTGTTCGGCCACGTCAAAGGCGCGTTCACCGGCGCCATCGAGGACCGCCCGGGCCTGTTCGCCCTCGCCGACGGCGGCACGCTGTTCCTCGACGAGGTCGGCGAGCTCGCGGTCGAGACCCAGGCCAAGCTGCTGCGCGTGCTGGAAGCCGGGGAATACCTGCCGGTCGGCGGCCGCGACGTGCGCACCTGCAACGTGCGCGTGGTCGCCGCGACCAACCGCGACCTGCGCCTGCTGATCAAGGCCGGCACCTTCCGCGAGGACCTCTACTACCGCCTCGCGGTCATCCCGGTGCACCTGCCGCCGCTGCGCGAGCGCAGCGAGGACGTGCCGCTGCTCGCCGGCCATCTGCTGGCGCGCCACGCGGTGCGCATGCGCCGCGGCGTCACCGGCTTCACCCAGCCGGCGCTGGCGGCGATGATGGCCTACCGCTGGCCCGGCAACATCCGCGAGCTCGACAACCGCATCCAGCGCGGCGTCGCGCTGACGAACTCGGGCGACATCGAGGCCGGCACGCTGTTCGGCGACATCGACGATTCCGGCACGGCGATCCGCAAGGCGACCGGCGCCGGCGAAGGATCGGGCCGCATCCCCGCCGTCGCCGCGACCGGCGTCGCCGCCGCCGCCGGGCTCGCGGCGAAGATCACCGACAAGCAGCCGATCGACCTCGAGCGCGAGATGGTGGGCTACGAACGCACGCTGGTCGACGCCGCGCTCAAGGCGACGGACGACAACCTGACCGAGGCGGCCAAGCTGCTCGGCATCTCCTTCCGGCAGATCCGCTACAAGGTGCGGCAGCTGGGATTGCGCTGACGGGTTTGCTTCGGGGCGCGCGACCGGCGAGACTCGCGCCCATGGCCTGGCGACCGCGGTGGTATCATTGGACGATCGCGGCGATCACCCTGCTGGTGCTGGTGCCGGCCATCGCCGCGATGGCCTGGCGCTCCGCGGGCTTCCGTCGCTACGACGCGGTGATCGCGGAGCAGACCGCGCGCGGCGTCCCGACGACGATCGACGACCTGATCGCGCTCGGCCCTGCGAGCGATCGCGGTCGCGACGCGCGGGCGCGGGCATGGTTGGCGAAGGTGAACGCCACCGGCTTGGACAGCGTTGCCGTGACGCCCGACGTTTTTGATGCCTGGGCCCAGGGCGCCGTCGCCGACTGGCCGACCAAGCTGCTGAGCGATGTCACCCGCCTCGAGCCGGTGCTCGCGGCAGGCCGGCCGATCCTGCGGGAACGGCCATCGCTGACCTGTCGCGCGTCGCTGAGCGACCAGTTCGCCGGCAGGTCGCCGACGCTGGCGGAGGTGAATAGGGTCCAGGTCCCATCGCTGCTCGCGGCGCGCCTCGCGTCCCAGGGGTTCGCGCTCGATGCGCTGCGCGCTGTCGATCCCGAGCCGGCGCTGGACGATCTCGCGGCGCTGTGCCGCGGCTTCCGCGACAGCCCGACGCTGATCGAAGCGCTGATCCTCATCGCGCTCGAGCGGGAGCGCGACGACGCCCACCTGCGTCTCGCCGCGCTCGGCCGCCTTGCTCCGCCGCGTTGCGAGGCCTGGGCACGCGAAGGCCTCGACCTGCTGGCGGTGGTCGGCGACGGCCTGCGTGGCGAGCGCCTGCTCTACGGTCCGGCGGTGGCGGCCGAGTTCCGGCGGGAACCGTTCAGCCCGCTGCTCGCCGACAGCGGTTTCGCGACGATGGGATGGTCCGACCGCCTGCTCCACGCGATCTGGGCCGGGCACGACTGCGCCCTCGCCGCGGAACTGCTGCACGGCGCCGAGACCCGTCTGCGCACTCGCCACGGCGCGATGCCGCGCTGGCCGACCGGGACGTGGGCGCGCCTCGGCCATGGCCACACCTTCTTTCCGAACCTGGTCGAATCCGCCGTCACCGCCTGGGACTACGAGACGGCGCAGCGCATCCGACGGCTCGCCGCATGCGTGCTGATCGACCCGTCCGCGCTGCCGGACGATCACGCGGCGTTCGTCGCCCGCTTCGCCGACCACCCCTGCTGGACGCCCGGTCCGGACCGGGCGGCGCTGGTGTACGAGCGCCTGTCCGCGACGCGCTTCCGCGTCAGCCTCGACCCGGCGACTCCGCTGCCCGACTTCGGCGTTCCGAACCGCATCCCCCTGCAGCTCATGCTCGGCAAGCCATCGCGCACGATCGGTACGCCGCCGCGGCTGCCGCTGCTCGACATCGGGCGGATGCACGTCGAAGCCGAGGTCCGGAGCCGCCCGTGACGACGCGACCGCGCTGGCGCCCGCGCTGGTACCATTGGACGGTGGTCGCCCTCCTCGTCCTGGTGACGACACCGATCGCCGTCGGCATCGCGCTGCGCGCCGCGGGTCTGGCCGCGTGCGATCGGGTGCTGACGGAACTGCGCGCGGCGGGCGAGCCGACCGCGGTCGGCGAACTGACCGCGACCTGGCCCACCACCGACCCCGTCAGGCAGGCCGCGCTGGCGGCGTGGCTCGACGATCTCGAGACGATCACCGACGACCCCACCGCCGATGCGACCTGGACCCAGTGGGTCTACCGGCGCGCCCAGCCGACCCCTGCCATGGTCGCCATGGCGTCGCGCCATCGGCCGCTGGTCGAGACGGGACGCACGCTGCTGCGCGGCGGGCCGCTGCATGTCGGCGCCGTCGGCTGGCTGGCCGAGCATGGCGCGAACCAGCGCAGCCGCCTGCCGACGCGCGCGACGTGGGAACTGCGGCGCTACCTCGGCCTGCTGCGTTTCGAGGCCCTGGCGCGGGAGCGGCCGGACGACGCGCTGCGCGACCTCGACCTGCTGATCGATGCCGTGCGCGTCTGCGCCACGTGCGACGATGCGCCCGCGGCCCTGTCCTTGGCGGCGGTGCGCGATCTCGCGTACGTCGAGTGCCTGATCCATCACCGGATGGGACGCGAGGCGCTGGGCGACTGGCTCGACGAAGCGCCGTGGCAGCGTCTGGCGACCGCGGACGCGATGCGCGGCGAACGCGTGCAGGTCGCGCGCTCGATCGCGGCGATGCGCCAGGCGCTCATCCCGGACTCGGTGGCGCTCTCCGGCATCCACGACGGGAAGCTGCCGTGGGGCCTGCGCCTGTACGGCGCGGTGCTGGCACCGCGGAACGCGGCCATCGTCCTGCGCCACGAATGGACCCACGAGGCGATCCTGCGCGGGCGGCCGGCGACCGCTCCGGACTGGCGCAGCCTGGGCGCCTTCCGCGACCACTGGGCGCGCTGGTCCTTGGCCACCGAAAACGAGCTCATCCACGACGCGTGGCTCGCCGAGGCCCGCCACCGCGCGATGCGCCTCGCCGCTGAACTCATCGTCCTGGTGCGCGATCGCGACCCGGCGCCGACGCGCGCCGAGATCGAGACTCTCGTTCCGGATCTCGCGACGCGTCTCGCCGGCTCGGGCTGGGAGGCGAGCCTGCGCATGGCGCAGGAGGGCGATCGGACGTGGAGGATCGCCGTCGATCCATTGACGCCGATGCCCGATGCCATCGTCACGAACCGCGGCCGGATCGGCGCGTGGAAGTTCACGCGTCCGCTGCAGGCGCATGGTCCCGGCTGCCTCGTCGAGGTGCCCGCGCCCCGAGGCGGTGAGCCCGGCCGGATCAATCCGGATAACTGAAGGTCACGTCCTGGACGACGCCCGCGCCCAGGCTGCGCGCGACCGGGCAGCCGTGCGCCGACTGCTCGACCTTGTTGCGCGCCGCGGCAGGGATGCCGCGCGGCATGGCGATGCGCACGACCAGCCTGGCGATCGAGCGCGGCGGCGTGGTGGTCATGTGCTTCTCGACGCTGGCGCTGGCGCCGTCGAGGACGATGCCGTCCTTGCCGTGGATGATCGCCATGGTGGTGAGCATGCAGGTCGCGAGCCCGGTCGCGATCAGGTCGGTCGGCGAGAAGCTCTCGCCGCGGCCGTGGTTGTCGGTCGGGGCGTCCGTGATCAGGTGGGTCTTCGACGGCCCGTGCTCGGCGTCGCAGCGCAGGCCGCCGCGGTAGGCGATGGAGAAGGAGACGGCCATGGTTGTCCCTCGCGCGGCCGCATCAGCGCGGCCGCTCCACTCTTCAGGCGAACAGCAGCGGCACCAGCAGCCAGCCGACGGCGAGCGCGACCAGCAGGAGATTGAGCACGCGCCAGCCGCTATCCGTGCCGCCGCAGCAGATGACCGACCCCCAGATGCCGGCCGTCCACAACGCCGCGGGGTGGGCGCTGGCCAGGGCGATGAACAGCGCCGGGGCCTGCAGCGCGGCGATCACGCCGATGCGCGGCCACGGCGACGGCTTCAGCGGATCGTTCATGGCGCGGCTCCAGCGAGCAGGCGGTCGTCGTCCTCGAACAGGTCGCGCAGCTCCGCGGCGGCGCGTTCGGGATCCGCCGCCCGGCACAAGGCGCCGGCGATGGCGACGCCGTGCGGGATGCGCGGGCGCAGGGCGCGCACGCGGGCGAGGTCGAGGCCGCCGATGGCGTAGGTCGGCACGCGCGCCGCGCACAGCTCGCGCACGCACGCGAGCAGCTCCGGCCCGCGCGCCGGCTCGTGCGCCTTGGTCACGGTCGCGTACATCGGCCCGCAGCCGAGGTAGTCGGCGCCGTCGGCGATCGCCTGGGCGACCTGCGCGCGCTCATGCGTCGAGACGCCGATCGCGCACAGCGCACCCGTCACGGCGCGCGCATCGGCGACCCGGAGATCGTCCTGGCCGACGTGCAGGCCGTCGGCGCCGAGGATGCGCGCGACCGCCGCGTGGTCGTTGACCACGAACAGCGCGTCGTGCGCGCGGCAGGCGTCGGCGACGCGCGCGCCGAGCTCGCGGTACGCGCGCGCGCCCAGGCCCTTGGCCCGCAGCTGCACGGCGCCCGCGCCGCCGCGCGCGACGGCCGCGGCGACCTCGACCGGGCGATCGGTCAGCGCGGTGTCGATCAGCGCGTAGAGCCGGACCGCCCACAGCCGCCACGCCGGCAGGCGCGCGAGCAGCTTCAGCTCGAGCTGGTAGACGGCGTAGCGGGTCGCCGCGCAGGCGTGCGCGTAGGCGGGGACGCCCGCGAGCTTGGCGAACTCCTCGGCGCAGCGCGTCGCCTCCTGCACGCGCGCGGCGTTGGCGCGCACCAGCGCCACCAGGTTGGCGCGCTGCATCTCGTCGTCGGCGCGCACGCCGACGCCGACATCGCCCGCGGTGTCGCGCTGGGCGACCGCGACCGGCGGCAGCGCCGCGCGCAGGCGGTGGCGCAGGTCCTTGAGCGCGGCGGCGGTGAGCGCGTCATCGAGCACGAAGCGCGCGACCTCCTCGAGCGCGCGCAGCCCTTCCGCGGCGCGGTTGCCTTCGGCGTCGAGCACGCGCAGCGCGTCGCGCGTCATGGCGCGGTCGTCGCCGGCGCGTCCGACGCCGCGCGCCCCACCAGCACGGTCTGCGGCGGCAGCTCGGCCAGGCCGCGCAGGCGCGGCAGCAGGAACTCGCGCGCCAGGATGCGCACCGTCGCCGCGATCGGCACCGCCAGGATCAGGCCGAGGATGCCGAGCAGCTTGCCGCACAGCAGCAGGGCGATGATCAGCGTCACCGGATGCAGCTCCACCTCGCGGCCCATGATCATCGGCGTCAGCGCCACGGTCTCGAGCGCCTGGACCAGGCCGTAGACCGCGACCACGAAGCAGGCGCTCAGCGCCGAGTGGCCGTCGGCCAGATGCAGCGCCACCGCCGGCACCAGGAAGATCAGCCCCGCGAACGGCACCGCCGTCGCCAGTCCGATGAGGATCGCGAACAGCGCGGCGTACGGCACGCCGATGATGACGAAACCGGCGTAGGTCAGCGCGGCGCAGGCGGCGCAGACGATCAGGCGGCCGCGGAAGAACGCCGCCACCACGCGCTCGATATCGTGCATCAGGCGGAAGGTGCGCGCGCGGCCGCGCATCGGCACGTACTTGCGCACCGTCGCGCGGATGCCCGGCATGGCGAGGGTCAGGAAGAACGCGTAGACCGGGATCAGCACCAGCGAGAGCGTGCCGGACAGCACCCGGCCGAGGCTGCTCAGGCCACCCTTGATCCACTCGGCGATGCGCGCGGGGGCGGTCTCGATCTCGCTCTGCATCTGCGCTTCCGCGGCCTCGAGCATGGTGCCGAAGACGCGCCCGCCCTCGTCGCCGGCGCCGCCGAGCTCGGCGAGCAGATCCGATGACAGCGCCTGGCCGCGGCGGCTCTCGTCGACCAGGCGGTCGGCGATGTCGCGCGCGGCGCGCGCCGCGGTCTCGTCCGGCGCGGTCTGCATCGCGGCGCGGACGCGCCCGGCGAGCTCGTCCAGCGCCGGATCGCCGGCGACGCCGCCGGCGCGGCTGAGCTTGAGCGCGCTGATCAGCAGGCGCTGCTCCTCGGCGAGACGCGCGCCATGGGCGATCATGTGCGCGCGCCAGGCCAGTCCGTTGGGCGGTGGCAGGCGATCGGCGCCCGCGGCGATGTCGTCGGCGTCGGGACCCGGCCAGCTCGGATCCCAGTCGGCGCCGAGATCGGGATCGATGACGGCGAACCCGCTCGGCCAGCGTTCGGCGGGCAGCCGTTCGCGCGCGGCGTCCAGGCCCTGGCTGAGCGCCTCGCGTTCGCCGCGCGTCCGCTGCGCGTAGAGGTCGAGGAACGCCAGCGCCTGCGGCGTCAGCCCGAGCTTGAGGCGATGACGCACCCAGTCCTGCTGCTGGCGCGCCCACGAGCCCCATTCGGCGAGCAGCCCGCTGTCGTCGTAGCGGCCGTCGCCGTTGCGGTCCTCGAACGGCTCGCCCTCGTCCCAGCGCTGGTCGCGGTCCTGGTCGATGAACGGCTCGGCCTGGAACAGCCGCGCGGCGAGCGCGCTCGATTGGCGCACGACCGCCGGCACGACCAGGATCGCGGTCACGACCGCGGCGCCGCCGAACACCAGGAACAGCACCAGCGTCGCCGGCCAGCGGTGCAGCCCGCGCCGATCGAGCGCGTCGACCAGCGGCGTCAGCACGTAGGCGATGGTGAAGCCGATCGCCAGCGGCAGCGCGACCTCGGCCAGCGCGTGCGCGATCGGCAGGGTGATGATCGCGGTCTCGCGGATGGCCCAGCACACCGCCGCGATCGACGTCGCGACCAGCAGGACGCGGAACCACGGATGGCGCAGGAGATCGGACACGGGCGTGAGGTTAGCGCGCGGACGCGCGACGGGCCAGGGCGGCGAAGGCCGACGGACGGAGCGGCGCGACGCGCCGGCGGCGCGCGCTCAGCCCGCCACCCAGCGCCTGGCGATGCGGTCGGTGACGCGGCCTTCGACCGCGTCGACGAAATCGGGACCGGTGTAGAAGTCCTCGATGCGATCGGACGGCTGCTTGGTGAAGATGCCGTGCTCGATCAGCGCGAAGGTGATCTCGCCGAGATCCTGGCTGCGGCGCACGCCCCACGAGCGCAGGACGAGGTCGGCGAGCAGGCCGTAGCGCTCGACCGCGAGATCGATCGCGCCCTCGACCAGCTGATTGGCGGTGAGATGGCGTTCCGACCCGCTGGCGCGGTCCTTGCGGTTCAGCTTGGCCGCGTGGCGCAGGCTCTGGCTGACGAAGGCATAGGCTTCGGCGTCGAACCGGCCGTCGCGGCGGGCGAGGTCGGCGAGATCTGGCACCTTCTTCATGCGGAGGGGCGATCATGGCGGATCGGCCAGACCCTGCAACGCCAGGTGCCGGCGATGGACGCAACCCCTCGTCCGCCAAGGCCCACGCCGCACCGCCCGCCGCGCGTGGCGCGATGGCGACGGGTCACTTCGGCCCCGATTGCGGCCAGATCTCGAGCGTCGCCAGATCGCTGCCCTTGGGCAGGAGCAGCATCATCTCGGCGGAGGCGCCGGGGCTCAGGCCGCGCCGCTTCGGATCGTCGACGCGTTGCGCGCCCCACCACGAGCGCAGGCCGTCGGCGGAGGCCTCGAGCGCGATGGCGATGGTGCCGCTGCGGCCGTCGCCGAACGGCTGGCGGAAGACCAGCTCCTCGGGCTTCTCGTCCTCGCGCCACCACAGTTCCAGCCAGCCGTCGCGCACCCGCCACATGCTGAGATGGCGCGGGTCCCCGCTTTCCTTGAGCAGCAGGGCGAAGCCCGGGCCGGTGCGCGCCTCGAGCTTGACGTAGACCGTGCCGGCGCCGTAGGGGCCGAACTGCAGGCGCGCGTCCTCCTGCAGGTGCAGGCCGCTGGCGCGCAGATCCCACAGGCCGGGATCGGTGCCGGAGACGGCGAGCTCGAGCTGGCTCTTGGCGGCCATCGCCTCGTCGGTCGGGATCGGCGTGCCGCCGCTGACCGCGGCGAAGCGCGCGAGCAGGGAGCGCGAGCGCAGCAGCCGTGCCTGCAGCGCCGCGCGGCGCTGGCGCTGCTCCGGATAGCGGTCCTTCTCGAACGACGAGAGGCGCGTGTCGAGCTCGCGGATGCGGTTCGCGTCGGTCGCCGACGCCTGGCATTCGAGCTTGGCCTCGATCGGCGCGACGACCTGCTTCTCGAGCCAGTCGAGATGGCTGTCGAGGTCGCGCCGATGCGGGTCGAGCAGATCCGGCAGGATCAGCGCCAGCACCGCGAGGGCGGTGACGACGCAGCCGGCGACCGAGCCCCAGATCAGGCGCGGATGGCGGCGGAGCTGGAAGCGCAGCCAGCGCCGCGGGCTGATGCGGCCGAACATCGACAGGTTGTCGCCGCGCGCGAAGCGGTCGAGGTCGCCGATGAACTCGCTCATCGCCTGGTAGCGGTCCTCCATGCGATGGGCCAGCGCCTTGAGGATCACGCGCTCGAGGCCGATGGGGAATCCGGGGACCTGCTCGCGCGGCCACTTCGGCTCCGAGCGCTCCGACCGGATCGCCGCCAGGCAGCTCTCGCGGTCCTGCTTGTGGAAGTACGGCAGGCAGCCGCGCGTCGACATCTCGTAGAGCACGACGCCCAGCGAATAGATGTCGCTGCGGTGGTCGACGCGCTTGGCGTCGGTCGCCTGCTCCGGGCTCATGTAGTCGAGCGTGCCGATGATCTGGCCGGTGCGCGTCAGGCCCTCGGTCTGGTCGAGCTCCTTGGCGATGCCGAAGTCGGTCAGCAGCGGGTGCTGGATCGAGCCGAGCAGGTTCTCGGGCTTGAGGTCGCGGTGGATGATCCCGTGCGAGTGCGCGTGGTCGAGCGCGGTGGCGATGCAGCGCACGACGTGCACCGCCTCCTCGATCTCGAGCTTGGTGTGATCGAAGGTCCGGGTCGCGAGGTCCATGACCATGAAGGCCACGTCCTTGTGCTTGCCGCGCTCCAGGTCAACGCGCAGGTCGTGCTTGGCGCCGAGCAGCGGCGGCAGGCCGCCGTTGACCGCGTGCACCGAGACGATGTAGGGATGGTCGCCGAGGCGCTGGGCGACCTCGGCCTCCTGCAGGAAGCGCTTGTGCCCGGGCGTCCCCGATCGGGCCGAGCACGCCTTGATCGCGAAGCGCGCGTCGTGCGGCAGCGGCGCGCCGAGCATCTCGCTGGCCAGGCGCGCCTGGTCGGCGCGCGACAGCGCGCGCAGCTCGAGGCGGATGGCCTCGCGGCTCTCGGGACCGTAGCGCAGGGACAGCAGGTTGAGGTAGTCGTACTCGGCTTCGTAGACCTCGCCCATGCCGCCGCGGCCGACGCCGCGCACCAGGCGCCAGAGGCCGAGGGTCTCGCCGGCCAGCGGATAATCGTGGTCGGTGTCCTTGCGCGGCGGCGGCGTGGCGACCGCTGCGGCGGATGCGGCGGATCCGGCGAAAGCAGCCATCACGGGCACCACAGCGGCATCTGGCGGATATCCCGATTCGTCCTGGATTGCGCGCGGACGGGAACGGCCGGAGTATGCTCCCACCGCGTCCGCGCGTCAATGCGATCAGGTACGCACGAGCTCGCTCCGGGGGCCGCGAGCGCGCGCGGGATGGCGACGACGGCGACCCGATGGATCGATGGCGGTCGATACGCGCAGGCGCGCCGGAGTTTCCCCTTGGCCCAAGTGCATGCAGGGCAAGATCCCCAGCCGCATGAACGTGAGCATCGACGCCCTTCTCGAACTCCAGGTGATCGACAAGCAGCTCCTGACGCTGAAGCGGGCCCGGCTGCAGAAGGGCGCCACGCTCAACGAGGCGCGCAAGGCCGCCGCCGCCGCCGACGAGGGCGTGAAGACCATCGAGGCCGACGTCGAGAAGAAGAACGCCCTGGTCCGGCAGTACACCGCCGACCTGGCGCGCTGCGACGCGACCATCACCGACCTGCGCCAGAAGCAGATGAGCGCCAAGACCAACAAGGAGTACATGGCGATCATCAACGGCATCGAGGCCGCCCGGGTCGAGAAGAACCACCGCGAGCAGAGCCTCAAGGAGCTCGCCACGCGGATGCAGGAACTCACGGACAAGGTCGCCAAGGCCAAGGAACAGGCCGCCGCGGTCCACGCCCAGCTCGCCACGATCGAGAAGGAAGCCGTCAACGGCGGCGTCGCCACTCCCGAGGAGCAGGCCCTGCAGGCCCAGTACGACGCGCGCAAGGCGACCGTCGACCCCAAGTTCCTCGAGGTGTACGAGCGCCTGGTCCAGGCCAAGCACCCGCGTCCGCTGATGCGGGTCGATCCCGCCACGCGCACGACCCCGGTCGGCGCCGTGATCAGCCAGAACCAGATGGAGCAGATCCGCATGGGGAAGCTCGTCATCTGCTCCGGGACGAACTCGATCCTCTACGTCTGAGCGGCCAGCCGGCGACCGCCGCGCGCCACGCGCGGCGGTCGAGGCGACTGAGGCGCCCTGTACGGCGCGCCGTCCGTAAGCATGGCGCCGCCGTCGACCGCTCGATGATCGGCCGGTGATGGCCTGGCCCGCGCCGATCGACGATCGACCACCGACCGCCGCCGTCCGGCGGATGCAGCTGGTCGCGCGGATGATCCTGCTGCTGATGACGCTGGCCGCGGTCGGCCTCGCGGTCGCCGGGATGATCCGCAGCGACCGGACCGGGACGCTCGACTGGGTCGCGCTGGGGGTGGCCATCGTCCTGGCGGCCGCGGCCGGCTGGATCGTCGTGCGGCCTGGGCGCTCGACGCGCTACGTCTGCCTGACGTTCTTGGCCCTGCTCCTGGCCGGCGCGCCGTTCCTCGGTTACGCGGCGGGGGTCATCCGCCTCTACGGCTTCATCCTCGTCAATCTCGCCCTGCTCTGGGCGATCGTGCCCGGACTCGCCCTGTTCCTGCGCCGGTACCTGCGCTACCTGCTCTTCGGCGTCGGCCTCTACCTGATCGCCCTGAGCTTCGCGCTGAGCGCACGCGACGATTGGCGCGCCGCCCGCGGCACGGCTCCGGCGACCGACGCGCCCGCTGCGACCGAGTAGCACGCTGCCCGCCGCGGCGTCGCCGACGACATCGCATCGTTACAATGGGCGCGAGGTGCGACATGCGCAGGACCACGTTATTCGCCGTCGCGGCGACGACCGCCCTCTCCGGCTGCTTCTCCCACCCGTCGATCGGCGGCAATGTCGCGAACGGCGATAGCAGCAACCATCCGAGCCATCCGTACGACGCCCGGGTCGCCGGCTCGCGCAATCCGACGGGAAACCAGTCGGGCCCGTGGGTCGGTGAGACCGGGATCCAGGACGCGACCACCGGCATCAACGACCGCGTCGGCGAGCCGTCCGGAGAGCGCATGACCACGCCAGGCGCCATCCCGCAGAGCTCGCGCAATGCCGCGCCGCCCACGGATCGGATCGAGACCACCGACGAACAGACCACGCCGGTCGATATGCCGAAGCCGGATCCGACGCGC
>Ga0196963_10000361_pt1 | contig 43142 bp, 39 predicted proteins | sample S1_5metaG_FD_148600 | JGI IMG/M metagenome (GOLD analysis project Ga0196963, IMG submission 148600) | Soil microbial communities from Anza Borrego desert, Southern California, United States - S1_5 | ecosystem: Environmental > Terrestrial > Soil > Desert | place: USA: California | collected... | reverse complement strand
TGCCTTTGGAAAATGGCATCACCTGGGCATGACGATCTCTTCCACCGGATACTCCGTTCGTGTGAATGGACAGGCATTGGCGACGAAAGCTAGCGCCTCGCTGCCTCGATGGGGGCAGGGCAGCGCGCAACTTCAGTTGGGTAATTTCGACGGCTGGATTGATGAAGTGGTTGTGCGGGTAAAGAGCCCGGCGACACCAACGGCCACACCTGCGCCGCCGCGAGTAAAGGTGATTGCTCCGGCAGCGCCAACAGGGTTGGCCGCACTGCCGGGCATCGCGAGCGTTCAACTCGGCTGGAGCGCCGTGACTGAGGCGACATCCTACAACGTGCTGCGCGCTCTCAGTGCGGAGGGGCCATTTGAAACCGTGGCTTCTGAACTGTCCCAAACCGTGCACACGGATAGCGCTGCAATTCCTGGGGTGAAACATCACTACGTGGTGACAGCGGTGAACGCGGCAGGCACGAGCGTAGCTTCGGCAGCGGCATCTGCGACCCCGCTTCCCACCAAGCCTTCGGCTCCGGTCTCCTTTGTGGCCACGGCCACTTCAGCGAATTCTGCCAGTCTGACATGGACCGATGCATCCACGAATGAGGATGGTTTCGTGATCTACAGATCGCTGGATAATGTGATGATGGACCAGCTCGCAACGCTGCCAGCAGGATCATCGAGCTGGAGTGACGCGGGGCTCTTGCCGGCGACACGGTATTATTACTACCTGGCGGCGTATAACGTCACGGCGCAATCGGCAGGCGTCGAGGCCAGCATCACCACGTTGCCGCTGCTGCCCACAGCGCCCACAGGTTTGACGGGTGTTGTGCTGGGAACCAGCGTGACGTTGAATTGGGCCTCCGTGACTGGAGCTGCGAGTTACGCGGTTTATCGTGCGAGCGCAGCAACCGGCCCATTCGAAAAAATTGCAACGGCAACAGCAAACAGTTGGATCAACAGTGGGCTGCAGGCAGGCACGACCTATTATTTCCAAGTTGCGGCTGTGAATGCGGCCGGTGAAGGACCGCACTCCACGACTGCTGCAGTCTCGATTGCGGCCGCAGCTCCGTCCGCTCGTTTCCTCGGCCAGGATGTGACTACGAAGGGAACTTGGCGCGGCGTGTACGGGAATGAGGGGTACGCTGTTCTGCGGCATGCGACGCTAAACCCAAGCTACGGCAGTTGGAGTTCACCGGCCGCGGCCAGCGCATCATGGGCGGATCCTTCAAGCGATGTTCGAGCCTTGCAGAAGACAACAGGCACAAGCCGCATTGCAGCGTCGTGGCAGGGATCCAGCGCGAAGGCTGCGCTGGATCTGGACTTCACGATGAAGGATCTGAACCCACATCGCGTGAGTTTTTATATGGTTGATTTCGATCGCAAGGGACGTTCGCAGCGCGTGGATCTGATCGACCGCACCACGAGCAAGGTTGTTCACAGCCAGACGGTCTCTTCGTTCGGCGAGGGGATTTATCTGACCTACGAAATGCGCGGAAACTTCCGCGTGCGCATCACCCCATTGAGCGCAGAGCGCGCGGCGGTGAGCGGCATTTTCTACGACGCTGCGGCTTTGTAAGCACAACCCGGTGAATAGCGCCGTTTGAAAGGCCTCACCTCGGTGCGGCCTTTGCCGTTGAAAGTGCTGGCGGAAATGACGCAATAGGAGCAGAAGAGTTGCATGCACATGCTTCGTTCACTGCTCTGCGCGGCCGTGGCTTCCCTCGCGGCATTTACCTCTCAAGCTGACGTCGGTGTCGGCGCTAAACCCATCCCTGGAGCTGAGATGCTTTTGGATGGCTCGCGTGAAATGTTGGATGCGAAATGGGCCTACTGGGAAGGGCCGCGTTTCGCTTCCTCGTTGCCGATCAAGTGGAAGATTGTGGAGGATCCAGTGGACGGCGGCACTTGTGTGATGACCTTTGATCCCGCGGCCGCAGGGGGAAAATATGGCGCTGCGGACATCGTCACCAAGAAGGCGTTTCGAGATTTTCGTTTGCACGTGGAGTTCCTCATCCCAAACAAAGGCGGGAACAGCGGCGTGTATCTACAGAATCGTTACGAAATTCAGGTGCTGGATGGCGACAAAACGAAGCATGGCATGGGCGCCGTGATCAATGAATCTGAGTCGCCTTACGAGGCTTACAACGGGTTAGGCAAATGGAACGCGTATGACTTCGTGTTCCGCGCCGCCCGCTTCAAGGATGGCAAGCGAGTCGAACCAGCGCGTGTGACGATGTATTTCAACGGCAAGAAGGTTCATGAGAACTTTCCCATTCAACAGGTCTGGGGCGGGCCCAACTCCGGCATGGATGGGGGAAATGATGGCGGAAAAGGGATCACTGACAAACCCGGTGGATTGAAGCTGCAGGCCGAAGGGCACGATGTCCGTTACCGCAACATCTGGATCAAAGAACTGAACCTGGAGACTGCGAACACCGACTTCAAGCCGAACGAGTGATTGGCCGTCCTCTGGAGCAGAGCCGCTACCGGGTGTATCTTCTCCCATGGAAAGGAAGGATTCTACCAACCCAGTGGCGTGGAACCGGCATAACCCAACGAAGCCAAGTCGGGAACAATTAAGAACTCGCGGCCCGCGCTTTAACTCACCAAGGCAGTCAGCGCGGCCCATGGAGCGAAGCGGCCAGCGGCGCAGCCACTAACCTCAGGTGTCCTGCTTGAGGACCACGGTCTTGAACACCAGCAGCGCGATCAAGCCGACCCACCAGAGCTGAAGGCCCAGCCCCAACAAAATGAAAACGCCTGGGTGAATGCGCCCTTTGCGTCCTGTGGCTAGCTGCACCATGCCGACGATGCCGAAGACGGCCCCGGCGAGCAGGGTTAAACCAATTCCGAGAACAAGCACGGCCTACGCAGCTTTTCGGCGGACCTTTTCCACGAATCGCGCCATGCGAGCGGTGGCTGTTTGGATTTGATCCAGACTCGTGGCAAAGCAGCAGCGCAGAAAGCCTTCACCGGTCGGCCCGAATGCGCTTCCCGGCACGCAGGCGACACTTTCACTTTGGAGAAGCTGGAAGGCGAAATCCCGGGAGCTTAGGCCAGTGGAACTGATGGCCGGGAAAGCGTAGAACGAGCCGCGAGGGAGATGGCACTCAAGACCCATCTCGTTGAAGGCATGCACGATGTAATTTCGGCGAATGCGATATTGCTCCCGCATCTCTGCGGTGTCAGTTGCGCCGTGGCGCAAGGCCTCCGTCGCGGCTTCCTGGCTGATGATGCTCGCGCAAAGCATCGCGTATTGATGAATGCGCATCATGGCCTCAATCAATTCGACTGGGCCGCAGGCATACCCGATACGGAAACCGGTCATTGCATACGCTTTCGAGAAGCCATGCAGGAAGATCGTGCGCTCCCGCATCCCTGGGAGCGACGCAATGCTGACGTGCTCCCCTTCGAACGTTAGCTCCGAGTAAATCTCGTCCGTGATGACAAGCAGATTGTGCTTCACCACCACGCGCGCAATGTCCTCCAACGCCGCCCGCGTCATTGTTCCCCCTGTTGGATTCGTGGGGAAATTTAACAGGAGCGCTTTGCTGCGTGGCGTGATCGCCTTCTCGATCGCTTGCGCGGTCACGGCGAACTGGTCCTCGGGCCTGCAGGACACTCCAACCGGGATCCCATGCGCCATCACAACGCTGGGCGCGTAGCTGACGTAGCAAGGCTCGTGGTAAAGGACTTCGTCACCCGGATCGATGATCGCGCGAAGCGCCAGGTCAAGGGCTTCACTCACGCCGACCGCCACGAGGATTTCGTTGGCGGGGTTGTAAGCGATGTGGAAATTCTTCGCGACGTATTCTGCAATGGCCTGGCGGAGCTTCGGCAAACCCAGGTTGGACGTGTAGCTGGTGCGGCCGCGTTCCAATGCGTAGATAGCGGCTTCACGAATATGCCATGGAGTTGCGAAATCAGGCTCGCCGACACCAAGGGAAATGACCCCGGTGGTGTTTTGGACGAGATCGAAGAACTCGCGAATTCCAGAGCGTGGGATGCCCGCGATATGTCGCGCGACAAATTGCTGTGGAGAAGTGGGCATAGGCGTGGATTCCCGGTGAACCGGGATGCAAATCGGACCGCAGGAATGCGGCCCGTGTCAGGCGGCTGCTTTGTCCTCCTTGCGGCGGATCAAAGGCTTGATCTCGTCACGGACGACCGCACTCGTGATCGTAACCGTGACAACATCCTTGCTGCCTGGAATGTCGTACATTACGTCGAGCATAAGTTTCTCCAACAAACCGCGCAAGGCCCGAGCGCCAGTGCCCTTCTTGAGAGCCTGGGCAGCGAGTTCGACGAGCGCGTCTTCGGAGAATTCGAGATCCACGCCATCCATATTCAGCAGCTTGGAATACTGCTTGGTGAGCGCGTTCTTCGGCTCTGTCAGGATCGTGGCGAGCTGCTCCTGGGTGAGTTCTTCCAACGCAGTGATCATTGGCAACCGGCCAATGAACTCGGGGATGAAACCGAAGGAGAGTAGATCTTCCGGCTCCACATGCTGGAGCACGTCCCGACGCTCAACCGTTGCTTTGCTGACCGCTTCCTGCGGAGCGCCAAAGCCCATGACTCGGTTCCCAAGACGCCGTTGAATGATGCGATCCAGGCCGACGAAAGCCCCGCCGCAAATGAAGAGAATATTGGATGTATCGACCCGGATGTACTCCTGCTGCGGGTGTTTGCGCCCGCCCTGAGGTGGGACGTTACAGGTTGTGCCTTCCAGAATCTTGAGAAGAGCTTGCTGAACGCCTTCGCCAGAGACGTCGCGTGTAATGGAGACGTTTTCCGTTTTGCGGGAGATCTTGTCGATTTCGTCAATGTAAACGATGCCAGTCTGCGCGCGCTTCACATCGTAATCAGCGTTCTGCAAGAGACGCAGAATGATGTTCTCCACATCTTCGCCGACGTAACCAGCTTCGGTCAGAGTCGTGGCGTCCGCGATCGCGAACGGCACATCGAGAATCTTGGCGAGAGTGCGAGCGAGCAATGTTTTGCCGCTTCCGGTTGGCCCGATCAGGAGGATGTTTGCCTTTTCCAGCTCAACATCCCCTTCCTCACGCGGCCCTTCCGTGCGATTGCTGTCCTGAAGACGCTTGTAATGGTTGTAAACGGCAACCGAGAGAGTCTTCTTAGCCTGATCCTGCCCGATGCAATAGTTATCGAGCTGGCGTTTGATCTCAGCAGGCTTGGGAATATTGCTCTTGCCGCCAACCTTCTTGGTCTCGATTCGCAAGTCCCGGTCCAGGACGCTTTTGCAGACAATCACGCAATTGTCGCAAATATACACGCCAGGGCCTTGTATAAGCTTTTTGACCTCGGCGTGAGATTTGCCGCAGAAGCTGCAGAGCGTCAGTTGGGTGGGACGAGCCATGTTAAATGAGCGTAAGGGGCCTACCGCGCCGCAGTCCCGGGCGCGATGTTGTCGCCGCCTTTGGTCCCCTGCGCCAAGGCTGCCGTTGTTTCTTTATCCACATTCACGAGCGCTGGAACCTCTTTGCGGGACTGAACCACTTCATCCACGAGGCCGTAAGCTTTGGCTTCATCCGCGCTCATAAAGTTATCTCGGTCGCAATCCTTCTCGACTTGAGAGACATCTTTGCCGGTGTGCTTGGAGATGATCTCGTTGAGGCGCTTCTTCAGCTTGAGCATGTAACGAACGCGGATTTCAACGTCGCTGGCCTGGCCTTCCGCCCCGCCGAGCACCTGGTGAATCATGATGTTGGCATTCGGAAGCGCGAAACGTTTGCCCTTTGCGCCGCCGCAAAGAAGCACGGCGCCCATGCTCGCGGCCTGGCCGATGCAGTAAGTGTTCACGTCGCACGTGAGGAATTGCATCGTGTCATAAATCGCCAGGCCAGCAGTCACGCTGCCGCCAGGAGAATTGATATAAAGATGAATGTCCTTCTTTGGATCGGCCATTTGCAGGAACAAAAGCTGGGCAATGATGACGTTCGCGATCTGGTCATCAACCGGGGTGCCAAGGAAAACAATGCGGTCGACCAGCAAGCGGGAATAAATGTCATAGCCGCGCTCGCCGCGACCCGTTTGCTCAACAACCATTGGGACCAAAAAATTCTGCATGGTAATTACTTCGTTATGAGAGTGGACAAACGTAGCCACAAATCGCTCGAAAGTAAAAAATAAATCGAGGTAAGACGCAATCGGGAGCGGGCTGGATTCTTCTGCGACGAAAGGCAAACGCATGCTTCTTTGGGCGCGCATGGAATTCCCGTGCGCCTGTGGCAGGTTGCTGCAGGGAGGCGGGCGCTGTTCCGCTTCAGTGAACTAAACAAGGAGCAAGAGGGGTATGAAGAAACCGAAGTTGAAGCCGATTTCAGAACAAGTGATTGTGATCACTGGCGCATCGAGCGGGATAGGTCTGGCAACAGCCCGGCTGGCAGCCGAACGTGGGGCCAAAGTCGTGCTCGCCGCGCGCAGCGAAGAGGTCGGCGCTGAGATTGCCGACCAACTCAGTGTTGGGCGTGGCAAGGCCATCTTTATTCCATGCGATGTGAGTGACCGCGACCAGGTGGAACGCCTTGCAGCCGAAACGATCGAGCGGTTCGGCCGAATCGACACTTGGGTCAACAACGCGGGAGTTTCTATCTACGGGCGCCTGGAGGAAGTAAGCGTGGAGGAAAGCAGAAGGCTCTTCGACACGAACTTCTGGGGCGTTTACCACGGATGCCTGGCAGCTCTGCCGCACCTTCGTCGCAACGGGGGCGCTCTGATCAATGTTGGCAGCGAAGTTTCTGAAGCAGTGATTGGCTTTCAGGGAATGTATGCGGCATCCAAGCATGCGGTCAAAGGTCTCACCGACGCGCTGAGGGTGGAAGTCCAACACATCGACGAGGCTCCAGTGTCGATTACGTTAATTCAACCAGGGGCGACGGACACACCGTTCCCGCAGCATGCACGCAACCACATGCCGCGTGAGCCTAAACTGCCAACTCCACTCGATAATCCAGTTGACGTCGCAGAGGCGATATTGAATGCGGCGGTTAAGCCGATCAGGAGCAAAAAAGTGAGCGCCTTAGCCAAGATCAACACGACCACTGCAAAAGTGGCCCCCGGCTTGGGCGATAAAATGGCAGCAATGCAGGCGCATCGGCAGCAGTATAAAGAGCCGCCGCGGAATCCAGAGGGCGCTTTGGAAGAGGCGAGTGAAAACGTCGATGGCGCGGGAGGGGAGCGCGGCTCTGGGGGGCGAACCAGGTAATGAGTAACAAAAAGCCTCCGTCCATTGGACGGAGGCTGAAAGACTGCGCGGCTCACGGCCGCTTGTTTACGCCTTAGTGGCGATGCTCGCCGCCACCGTGGGAATGCCCGCCACGGCCTTCACCGGAGCGATGCTCACCGCCGCCGCGACCTTCACCACCTGAGCGATGCTCGCCACCGGTGCGGCCTTCACCGCCACCACGGTACTCACCGCCTGAGCGATGTTCACCGCCGCCACGGCTTTCGCCGCCCGAACGGTGTTCGCCACCGCCGCGGCTCTCGCCGCCAGAGCGATGCTCACCGCCACTGCGGCCTTCACCGCCCCCACGGTATTCACCACCGCCGCGCTGCTCGCCGCCACCACGATATTCGCCGCCCCCGCTGCTGCGGTGCTCACCGCCGCCATGGGAATGACCGCCACCACCACCGCCACTTGGGCGCGGGCCGCGATCACGGAAACCGCCACCACCGCCACCTTCACGACGTGGGCCGCGACCGCCGCCGCCACCGCCACTTGGACGGGGACCCCGGCCGCCACCACCACCCCCGCTCGGGCGTGGGCCGCGATCACGGAAACCGCCTCCGCCACCTGGTGGGCGCTCACGACGCTCGAGGCCGCCTTCGCCGCGGAACTCGCGACCTTCGCCGCCTTCGCCGCCTTCGGAGCGTTCCCCTTCAGGACCGTCGTCGAAGCCTTCGTCATCAAAGTCGTCACCTTGAGCGCCACCTTGACCTTCTTCGAGAGGAGGGAGGCCTTCTTTGGCCCGCAGCTCACGCTCGCGCTCTTCCATGGCAGCACGGCGTGAAAGCTTCACGCGGCCTTTGTCATCGACGCCGATGCACTTGACCCAAATTTCATCGCCCATCTTGACGATGTCTTCAGTCGCTTTGACGCGGAAGTTGGCCAGCTCGCTGATATGGCAGAGGCCTTCTTTGCCTGGCATCACTTCGACGAAGCAGCCGAATTCCTTGATGCTGACAACGCGCCCGCGATAAATTTTGCCGACTTCCAACTCGCCAGTAATGCCTTCGATCGCTTCCTTGGCGATGCGCATGCCTTCGCCAGAAGTGGAGTAGATGTTGACCGTGCCGTCGTCCTCGATGTTGATCTCGCAACCGGACTCTTCGACGATCTTCTTGATGTTCTTGCCACCAGGCCCGATAAGCGCGCCGATCTTCTCAGGGTTGATCTTGAGCGAGGTAATGCGAGGAGCGTACTTGCTCAGCTCGCTGCGGTGTGTCGGGATCGTCTGCGCCATGTGCGCGAGGATCTGCATGCGCGTGCGGCGAGCATCATCGATCGCTGCATCCATGATCTCGTGCGGGATGCCCTTGAGCTTGAGATCGAGCTGGAAGCCAGTGATGCCTTTTTCAGTCCCGGCGATCTTGCAATCCATGTCGCCGAATGCGTCTTCCCAACCGATGATGTCGGTGAGGAGTTCGTGGCGCTTGATCTTCCCCTTCTCGTCGAGTTCGGTGCAGAGACCGACAGAGATGCCAGCCACAGGGCGGGTCATCGGCACGCCAGCGTCGAGCAACGCAAGAGTCGCAGCGCAAACGGAAGCCATCGACGTGGAGCCGTTGGACTCCATGATTTCCGAGGTGATGCGAATGGCGTATGGGAAAATATCGAGCGGAACCATTGGCTCCACTGAACGTTCCGCCAAAGCGCCGTGGCCGATTTCACGACGGCCAGGACCGCTGATGCGGCCAGTTTCGCCAACAGAGAAATTCGGGAAGTTGTAGTGCAGGATGAACTTCTTGGAAGTGTTGCCGCCAGTGTAGGAGTCGAACTCCTGCGCGTCTTCGGTGGTGCCGAGCGTTGCAAGGGCAACAGCCTGCGTTTCGCCACGGGCGAAGAGAGCTGAGCCATGAGCGCGTGGCAGCAGGCCGACTTCGGATTGGAGTCCGCGCAACTCGTTCAGAGCACGGCCATCCAGGCGCTTCTTCTGGTTCATAATAAGGCCGCGAACAGCCTCTTTCTGAATGTAGTAGAACGCGTCTTTGAGAACGAACTCCGTGACCTTCTCCGCGCCGAACTTCTCGATGAGTTTTGCGCTCACTTCGTCGGTGACTGCCTTCACAGCAGCTTCGCGAGCCAGTTTGCCGGTGGTCAGGAGAGCCGAAATGATTTTTTCGCCAGCGAGGGTCTTGGCTTCCGTGAGGATTTCCTCAGGGACGACGTTCACCTTGATCTGGCGCTTAGGCTTGCCGAGGCGTGAGGCGAGTTCTTCCTGAGCCTTGATGATCGGCTGGCAAGCTTCCTGGCCGAAGCGGAGTGCCGCTTTGAAATCCTCGTCTGAGATTTCCTTGGCAGCGCCTTCGAACATCACCAATTCGGTTTTGTTGCCGACGTAGATCAGGTCGAGATCGGACTTAGCCATCTCAGAGTGAGTTGGGTTGGCCACGAACTTGCCATCAACACGGCCAACGCGAACCGCGCCGATCGGGCCTGCAAATGGCAGATCGCTGACCAGCAACGCGGCAGAAGCGCCGATGGTTGCGAGGATGTCAGCGTCATTTTCGCCATCCGCGCTCAGGAGAACGCTCTGGACCTGCACTTCGTTGTACCAGCCCTTGGGGAACAAAGGGCGAATGGGACGATCGATAATGCGGCTGGTGAGAATTTCCTTCTCAGTCGGACGACCTTCGCGCTTGAAGTAGCCGCCCGGGAACTTGCCGGCTGCGGCCGCTTTTTCGCGGTAATCAACAGTGAGGGGGAAGAAATCCAGCCCGGGTTTCGGGTTGGAGGCGCCAACAGCGGCGACCAGGACGATGGTTTCGCCGAGCTGGACCGTAACGGCGCCGTCGGCTTGTTTAGCTAATTTACCACTTTCAATGGTGACTTCGCCGCTGCCCAGCGGGAAGGATACTTTTTCTGGCATATATACAAGAATGCCTGGCGCGGCCCCGGAGGAACTTCAGTGAAGGCCCGGAGGAACGGGCGCACAATGAAATTACCCCAGCAGCCTGCCAGGCGGATTTAATCACAACGCGAATCCTTTGGTTAACATGGAGCCCAGTCGCGTGTTCCAAGCCCAGTTTTTTCGAGAAAACCCAAATTTTCCCTGCGAGGGAGCCAATTACTTGCGAAGCTTGAGCTTCTTTGTAATGGAGGTGTAGCGGTTGTTGTCCTTCGAATTGAGGTAATCGAGGAGACGGCGGCGTTGGCCGACTAACATCAGCAAACCACGGCGGGAGCTGAAATCTTTGCGATTGCGCTGCAGGTGCTCGGTCAAATGATTGATCCGCTGCGTGAGCAAGGCGATTTGCACGTCGGCAGAGCCCGTGTCGCGCTCATGAACGCGAAATTGTTCAATCGTCTTAGCTTTCTGTTCCATATTATCTTCTGTCCAGTCGTCTAGGTGCTTCAGGCCGACTCAATCCGCGCAACATATTTGGCGCCCGCCAACCTGTAAAGGAGCGGAAAGTAGGCTCTCTCAACCCGCAGTGCAAGTTTTTCCGCATGGCAATTTCTCGCCATTGCCCGGAATCGGCCTGATGGCCGCGAGAGCATAAGCAGAGTCTTTTCAAGGCGCGCAGGCCTAGTGCGGCGAATCTGCCACAAGGTTTTTGACCGCGCCACGGCAAAATCAGGTTTGCGGCAGGGGTCGCTTTTCGTACTCTGCGCGTGGGGTATGAAGGATCCAGTGCTCGTATTGATTCATGGCTATCCGTTTGACCGCTCTATGTGGTACCCGGTCGTGGCTGCGTTGGGAACGCGCGTCAAAGCTTTGGTGCCGGATCTGCCTGGCTTCGGCGCTGCGCCCGCCCTGCCGGGCTCGCCTTCCATGGAGGGCTATGCGGATCATATTGTGAACTATTTGCGCTCGTATGGCCCCACCGAAGCCATCTTTGCCGGGATGTCGTTGGGCGGGTATGTCGCGTTGGCCATTGCTGAAAAGTACCCAAACCTCACTCTCGGCCTTGGATTAGTGAGCAGCCAGGCCGCTGCGGATAGCGACGAAACACGCGAGGCGCGCTACCGGATGATTGAGCAGCTTCACTCAAAGGGGGTTCAGCCAGCCATCGATGCGGCCTTGCCGAAGTTGTTTGCCCCGGGCAAGGAAAGCATCCCTGAACTGGCGCAGCATCCCCGCGACGGCGCTCAACAAGCGGGCGTGGCGGGCTTAAGCTGGGCCTTGGAAGCGATGGCCTTGCGCCCGGATCGCACGGAGTTCCTAAGCCAATTTAAGAAACCGGTCCTCATTGCGCATGGAACCGAGGATAAATTCATTCCGCTGCAGAAGGCGCGAGAGTTGGCCGAGAAACTCGATCGCCCCGTCACCTTTTCGATTCCCGGCGCCGGTCACGCCACTCCATTGGAAGCACCAGACGTTGTGGCCAACGCCCTCGCTCGTTTGGCCGACGCGGTGCGGGAGCATCTGAAAACTCCCGCGACCTAAAGCTCACAAAGAATGAATTTTGCCGCCGACGCTTCATTTATGGCGCTCGTCGTGCTAATTTTTTCTTCGACCATTGAACAATTTCTGACGCTTTCGAGTCCTTTTGTTACGATCACGTGACGCCGAGGGGGCTCGAGGTTCAAAGAACGCGGTTCAGTGGATCACGCGGAAACGGACGATGGCAGATAAATTACAGGCTCAACGCTACGAACATAAATACCTGATCACCGAAGACGTGGCTCTCTCGGTCCGGGATTTTGTTCGTTCGTTCCTGGTGATTGATGAGTACGGCGCCACTCAGCCAAATCTCTCCTACCCGGTCCATAGCCTCTATTTGGATTCGGACGATCTCCGCCTGTATCAATCCACCATTAACGGCGATAAGAACCGGTTCAAGCTGCGCCTGCGTTTTTACGAAAATCGCCCAGCGGCCCCGATTTACTTCGAGATTAAGAAACGGACCAATAACACCATCTCCAAGCAGCGTGGCGGCGTGAAGCGCGAATTCGTGCGCGAGATCCTGCAAGGCGCCTTCCCGGCGCCGCATCATATCGTCTCCCATGACCCGCGGCAATTGGTCGCGGTGCAGAACTTCAGCAAGTACATCCTCGAATTGGGCGCAAAACCCAAGGCCCATGTCGCTTACTTGCGCGAGGCATGGATCAGCCCGCATGACAACTCCGTGCGTGTGACGATGGACCGGGATGTGCGCTGCTCACCAGAGCCTGAGGCCCGCTTCGTGACCGACATGATCCGCCCAGCATCGGTGTTTGAAGGGAAGATCGTGCTGGAACTCAAATTCACCAACCGTTTTCCCGATTGGTTCAAACAGCTTGTCCGCGTGTTTGGGTTGGCCCAATGCGGAGCTGCGAAATACGTGGACGGCGTGACTGAACTGGGAGCCGCCGCGGTGACTTACGCTTTTGCGCTTCCAGAAAAGCCTGTAGTCCCTGTAAATGGAAAGAGTTCCGCGGTTGCGCCCATTAACGGGAGCGGGAGCCCACCTGTCACAGCACAGGCTCCAAACGCCGCCGCGGCTCAGGATACATGACTGACTGGCTTTTTAGCGGCGACTACACCACGCAACAGCTACCGGTCCAGGCGTTGCTGCTTGGCCTTCTCCTCGCATTCTTATGCGGCCATGTGATTGCGTGGATTTACATGATCACACATTCGGGGCTCTCGTATTCGCGCTCTTTTGTTAATTCGCTAATCGTCATCCCGGTGGTCGTTGCCCTGGTGATGCTCGTGCTCTCAGGAAGTTTGATCACTGCCTTCGGACTCATGGCGGTGTTTGCCATCGTTCGTTTCCGCAACATTTTGCGCGACACCTTGGACACCACCTACGTGCTCAGCGTGATCGTCATCGGCATGGCCTGCGGCACGTTGAAGTTTTCCACCGCCATCATTGGATGCCTGATCACCTCAGTGATTATGCTTTATCTGTGGGCGACCACTTTCGGGGCCCGGCACCGTTTCGACGTGATCGTGAACCTGCATTGGGGCCGACCCGTCGCGGAACTCGTCGAGTTGCTCCGTTTATTCGAACGGCATAGCCGAAAAACGATTTGCGCGAGCCAACGCAGCAATGAGGGATATGAAGGCACCGATCTGAGTTACCGCATTCTGCTGCGCGACCCGAATCGGATGGACGACTTGTTGTTGGAGCTTCGCAATCTGCCAGGTGTTTCGCGCGTGACCGGGTTGAGAGCGGAAGAGCAGTCGGAGATTTAAAGCCAAGGCGCACGTCTGCCACGACCGGCGGAGTCCAGCGCCTTTCTCCCCAGCTTTGATCAAAGGGTCTCACCACCCCGTGGGTTAAGTGATGCCGGGGCTATCAGCCCTTTGAACGCGGAACTCCTGCACCCATGAAAAAACCACAGGCCCTTTGGCGCGCTGTTTACCCCGACGCCGAAAGAACCTGTGGCTTTAGCTAAAGCCGATCTGCCTGGTCTAAATCAGATCAGGACTCCTGCCACTGAATGGCATGTTGGACAAGCTCGGTCGCTGTCTTGAGGTTGAGCTTCTCTTTAATGTGGGCGCGATGAGACTCGACCGTCTTGATGCTCAAGTGCAGTTTCTCGGCAATCTGGCGTGTGCCATGGCCCTGCCCGATCAAGCCGAAGACTTCCAACTCGCGATCAGTAAGGTCTTCAATAGGATTGCCCGTGCGCTCGGTGCGGCCTGCGCCGACCAACTGTGACACCATCCGTTTTTCCATCTTCTCGCTCAGATAAATCTCCCCGTTGAGCACCTGGCGGATGGCGGTCAGCACCTTGTCGGTGGCCTCCTGCTTCATAATATAGCCAGAGGCGCCCGCGCGAAGGGATCGGACAGCGTAAAGTGATTCATCATGCATCGAAAGCATCAGGATGAGCATCTTGGGATGGCGCACCTTGATGTTTTTTACCAGTTCGATGCCGTTGTTGCCGCTCAAGGAAATATCGACGATAACCAGGTCGGGAATCAGCTTGTCGATGAGGTCGAGCGCGGTCTGCATGTTCGAGGCGGTGCCGATCACGCCAAGATCCTTTTGGGCGTCGATCAGTTCGGCAAGGCCTTGGCGGACGATCGGATGATCATCAACGAGAAGGATGCGTTTTTTGCCGGTCATGTCTTTGCCGGCAGGTTTGGCTGGCGCTTTTTTAGCTGGAGCTTCGGCTGGAACTCCTGTTTTCTGCTGTAACGGATTTGTCGGGGTAATCATAAAGTTCCTGTCATTAACTGGCCCCTAATCTGGATTAAGGGGCACCTGAGGCAAATCGGGCGCACCCCTAAAAAAACGTAGGGGTAGTAATGGATAGGTCGTCAACAGGAATCATCCAAAATCTCCAGATTCTTCTCAGGGCGTTCCCTGCTTGCGTCCGCACCCTGATATACCGTCGGCCCCGTCATTGCAAAGCGTCACTCCACGCCTACAGTTACCCACGATGGCCGAGATCGTCCTCACCACCTTAAACGCCAAGTACATTCATGCCGCGTTCGGCCTGCGGTACCTCCTGGCGAACATGGGCGAGCTGAAGGCGCGCACCGAATTGATCGAATTCCACATCAACCAGCGCGCGCTCGATATCACGGAAGCGATTTTGAACCGCAAACCGAAGATCGTGGGCATGGGCGTTTACATTTGGAACGCCCGGCTCACCTTGGAAGTGGCGCGGGTGCTGAAGCGGTTGCAGCCCGAACTACTCCTTGTTTTGGGCGGGCCGGAGGTTAGCTACGAATGGGAGAAGCAGGCAGTTGTAGCCACTGCGGATTACGTGATCACAGGGGAAGCAGACTTGGCTTTTCGCCAACTCGTGGACAGGCTGCTGAACAATGAGCGGCCCGCTCAAAAAGTGATCCACGCTCCGCTGCCCGATCCTGCGAAAGTGGCCCTGCCCTACGATTTGTATACTGAGCAGGATGTAAAGCACCGCATCATTTACGTGGAGGCATCGCGAGGCTGCGCCTTTACATGTGAGTTCTGCCTTTCTTCCTTGGATGTGCCAGTGCGCCAATTCCCCTTGGAGCCTTTCCTCGCGGAGATGGAAAAATTGCTGGCACGGGGTGTTCAGCACTTCAAGTTCGTGGACCGCACCTTCAACCTGAACCTGAACACATCCCGGGCGCTTCTGACCTTCTTCCTGGAGCGATACACGCCGGGATTGTTCCTGCACTTTGAAATGATCCCCGACCGGCTGCCAGAGGCTTTGCGAGGGTTGATCGCGAAATTCCCTCCGGGCGCCCTGCAATTTGAAGTCGGCATCCAAAGCTTCAACGACGAGGTTTGCGCTCGCATCAAACGCAGGCAGAGCTTTGATCGTTTGCGTGATAACTTCGCTTTCCTGCGGCAGCACACCGGCGTCCATATCCACGCGGATTTGATTGCCGGGCTGCCGGGGGAGGATGTTGCTTCATTCGCCCGCGGGTTCAACGAACTCGTGGCTTTGGCTCCGCAGGAAATCCAGGTCGGCATCCTCAAGCGCCTGCGAGGAACGCCCATCATCCGCCATGATGCCGAGTGGGACATGCGTTATAACGCGGAGCCGCCCTACGAGATTTTGTCCAACCGCAGCGTCAGCTTCGCGCAAATGCAAGAATTGAGGCGTTTCGCCAAGTTCTGGGATTTGCTGGGAAACAGCGGGAACTTCGCCCAAACGACACCGCTGCTCTGGCAAGAGATGACGCCTTTCGACGGGGTGATGGCGTTTACGCGGTGGGTTTATCCGAAAGCAAATCAGACGAGTGGAATTGCTCTCGCCCGGCTAGCGGAATACCTCTTCGAGTTCCTCGTTCACGTGCAAGGAATGAATCCCTCTACGGTGGGCGGCGCAATGTGGAGCGACTTTCAACGCACTGGCCGCCAGGATGCGCCCCCGTTTCTGCGCCCGCATCTCCCCGCGACGAACGCCAAACGGGTGGAGACGCACAAGGCCCCGAAACGGCAAGCTCGCCATCTCGCGGCCAATGCGTGAGAGAAAGTCTTATTCCTGGTTTTTGGGATAGCGCGCGCCTTCAACCATGGTGGTGTGCTGCGCTTCCTCCATGCCGTCCTTAACCATCTTTTCCGCTTCGGCCTGCTCATCGCGAGGACGGATGTTCACCACAGGCTCGCCAGTGGAGCCTGGGTTCTCATTGGTAAGCGAGTTCCCCATGATGTCGTCCGAGTCCTCGGAGGCTTCGTAACCAAGCAACTCAAGCCTCGCGGCGCGAAGATCGTCAGCGTTAACTTTGTCGCGGCCATTGATGAGCGCGTTCTCGGCGGCGCGCTGCTCAACCATTTCGCGCGTCACTGTGCCTGAAGCTGTCATCCCATGGGCCACTTTCCCGTGCTTTCGAAATGCTGGTTCCATGTAGCAACTTAAGCCCGAAGCGCAGGCCATCAAGGCGTTCGGCTCCGGAAAACCGTATGAAACGAAGGTCAGGGTTTCTGGCGGGCGCGCGGCAACACCCAAAATAGTTGAAAGTTTGCCGTTACCTTCAGGCGGGCTCTAGCGTCCTGCCCGTTACAAGGTTGGGTTTTACATGGATTGGTGTTTGGTTCGGTTTTGCTTGGTGTTGGTGGCAGTCACTGTATGCAGCGTCGGTCAGGCCCCGCTGCGCCCGCACAAGTCGATAACAGCAGAGCAACTGAAGGCGTTGCCTCCCGGCTCGCAAAAAATGGCGCAGACCCTGGAGGAGTTGGCGGTGAAAACCGATCCGCGTCAGACCTCATTCGTTAACGATCTCCGTGTCCAGATGTACCGTGAGTTAATCGCTGGCGCGCGCAGCCCTGCCCAGATTTACGATCTGAACAGCAAGCTAGCCTTTGAATTGATGCTTGCGGGGCACTCGGAGGCGGCAATCCGCCAATATGGGAGCCTCAAGCCCCTGACGCAGCGTCTCGGTTACCAACCCCCCTCGCGGTTGCTCCGGGAAACTGAATTCCTCCACGCGCTCGCCTACCTGCGGCTGGGGGAGCAGGAGAATTGCCTGTCAAACCACACCACCGCCTCGTGCATCCTGCCAATCGCGGCCGACGGGGTGCATAAGTTCCCGCGGGGTTCGAGAACCGCGATCACGATGTTTGAGGATCAACTCAGCCGCCAGCGTGTGCACGACATGAACACACGCTGGCTCCTGAACATTGCCTATATGACCTTGGGCGAGCACCCGGAGAAAGTCCCACCGCAATGGTTGATCCCGCCGAGCGCCTTCAAGTCGGATTATGATATTAAGCGCTTTGAGGATGTTGCCGGAGCAATGGGGCTCGATGTGAACGATTGCGCGGGCGGCACACTCATTGAGGATTTAGACAATGACGGCAGGCTCGACATTCTGACATCTGAATGGGTTATTCGAGGGCCGATGCATTTCTTCCACAACGACTCAAAAGGTGGGTTCGTCGATAAGACTGCGGAAGCGCAACTGTCCGGCATCGTCGGCGGCCTGAGCATGATCCAGGGCGATTACAACAATGACGGCCTTGTGGACGTGCTCGTTCTGCGAGGCGCCTGGGCGGAGTCCGGCGGCAATTTTCCCGATTCCCTGCTGCGCAATGACGGTCACGGGCGTTTCACGGACGTGACCTTTGAGGCGGGATTGGTCACCTATGCTCCCAATCAGACGGCCATCTGGTTCGATTATAATAGCGACGGTTGGCTCGACATTTACTTTGGATACGAATCCACATCCGACAACACACATCCCTGCAAGCTTTACCGGAACAACAAGGATGGGACGTTCACAGAATGCGCGGCGGAATCAGGGGTTCAAGTGACGGGGTTCGTCAAAGCAGTGGTGACTGCGGATTACAACAATGATGGACGGCCGGATATGTATTTGTCGCGCCTGGGCCAGCCCAACATCCTCTTCCGCAACGATGGCCCGAGGAAGGACAACACCAACATTTGGTCGTTCACCGACGTGACGGCTCAGGCCCGCGTCGCGGAGCCTGTGTACAGCTTCCCTGCCTGGTTCTTCGACTATGACAACGATGGATGGGAAGACATTTGGGTTTCGGGTTATCGAACGGCTGGTCCTGCGGACATCGCCCGTGACTACCTGGGAGAGCCAAATGAAGGGAGCCGCGCGAAGCTCTATCGCAATAAAGGCGACGGAACCTTTGAGGATGTGAGTGACAAGACGGGCATGTCCAAGGTTCTCCTAACCATGGGCTCAAATTTCGGGGATTTGGATAACGACGGCTGGCTGGACATGTATCTGGGAACCGGAGACCCAGGTTATGCCACGCTCCTGCCCAACCGCGCGTTTCGTAACGCCGAGGGCAAAAAGTTTCAGGACGTCACCACCTCAGGCGGCTTCGGCCATTTGCAAAAGGGGCACGGCGTCTCCTTTGCGGATATGGATCATGACGGCGACCAGGACGTTTATCATTCTGTGGGAGGCGCTTTCGAAGGTGATTTTTACAGAAACGTGCTGTTTGAAAACCCCGGCCACGGCAACAACTTCATCTGCTTGAAATTGGAAGGCGCCCAGTCGAACCGCTCTGCCTTGGGAGCGAGGATCAAAGTAATGGTGGAGGAGAATGGCACTACGCGCGAGATCCATCGAACGGTGCGCTCCGGAGGCTCCTTTGGCGCAAGTCCATTGCGCCAGGAAATCGGCATTGGCAAAGCCACAGCAGTGAAAGCAGTCGAAATATTCTGGCCCACCACAGGCAAGCGACAACAGGTCACCGGCGTCGCGGTAAACAGATTCCACGCCATCCGCGAAGGCGAAACTGCTGCGCGTCTCCTCGACCTAAAGCATCTGCCTTTTGCAAAAAGAGACGGCCACGAGCATCATCACCATTAAGCGCTCGCTCAGCCGAAATCTGAGCTGCGGCAGCGACCACGTCCTGATTCCGCTTGGGGCGGCATTGCCTTAGAACTCGCAAAGAACGGCCATTCGGGGGTAAACCCGGATTTGAATGAGACGGTTTGCGCAGGACTGACGGAAGATGCCGCAATGGCAGGCGTGGAGTAAGATCGGCGTTAATGAACGCCTGGTTACGCGCCGGGTCTGCCAGAAGCGGTTTTCCGGAGGTTAAATGAAAGTATTGGTATCGGGTGCAAGCGGGCTGATAGGCCGAGAGCTTGCCCCGGCGTTAAGCGCCCTAGGTCATCACATTATTCGGTTGGTTCGGAGCAATTCCGCCAGTCCGTCTGAGCTTCCCTTCAATGCCGCTTGCGTGGAGCCCTCGCGCGACTTCGTCCGCCGAATGGACGACGCCTCCCCGGACGTTGTAATCCACCTCGCTGGCGAGAACATCGCGCGCCGTCGCTGGAGCGAAGATCAGAAGAAGCGGATCCACAACTCGCGCATCAATTCCACGCTTATGCTGACCAAAGCATTTGAGCGCATGAAGCAGCCGCCCACGCGATTCATCGTGGCCTCAGCTATTGGGATTTACGGCGATCGTGGCGATGAATTGCTGACGGAGGCGAGCCCAACCGGTTTTGATTTTCTCGCAACGGTTTGCAAAGAGTGGGAAGCAACGTCGCACAAGGCCGAAGCCCTCAACGTGCAAGTCACCAACCTGCGTTTTGGCATCATCTTGAGCCGTCGCGGCGGCGCTCTTGCGATGATGCTGCCCGGCTTTCAAATGTTCATGGGCGCGCGGCTCGGGACCGGCCAGCAATGGATGAGTTGGATTAGCCTCACCGATGTGATTCACGCCATCCGCTGGTTGCTGGAAAGCAACAGCGTCCATGGCCCGATAAATCTTGTGGCTCCGAACCCCGTGCGAAACGAGGAATTCACGCGCACCCTTGCGCGGCAACTCAAACGGCCAGCTTTCGTGCGCGCGCCAGCGTTGGTGTTAAAAGCCGCGCTAGGCGAAATGTCAACGATGCTGCTGTCGAGCCAACGCGTGAGCTGCGCGCGCTTGCAAGCGGCAGGGTTCCAGTTCAAGCACCCCGACCTGAGTATGGCCCTGGAGGCTGAGCTGGGCCTGCTTGCGCGGGAACCTTCCGTTTCGGGTTTAGCCCAGGCAATTTAAAGATCTTCAGAAAAAACCTGTTGACCCTCACGTAACGTCAGACCGGATCGTGCTTTTGCCTTCAAAGCCCATGGTGGGCAGTGAAGGATAAAAGCCAATGGCTTACACGGTCCATGAATTAGCGAAGTTGTCCGGAGTCACAGTCCGGACGCTCCATTTCTACGATGAACTGGGGCTGCTCGCGCCTGCTTACCACGGCGCGAACGGCTACCGGTACTACGAAGAAAAGCAGCTTCTCCTGCTGCAACAAATCCTCTTCTTCAGGGAACTGGGGTTTGATTTGAAGCAGATCAAGAAGTTGATCGCACAGCGTGGCTTTGATGTGGATGCCGCCCTGAAGGCTCATCGTGAAGCGCTTCAACAAAGCATTCGCCGGACACGCCGGTTGATTCGAACGATCGATAACACCTTGGCGCATCGAGAAGGAAAAAAACGCATGAAAGCAGCAACAATGTTTCAGGGCTTCGATGAAGCCAGGCAAGCAGAGCACGAGCGTTACCTCGTCAACCGCTTCGGCAAGGAGGCGGAGAAAGGGATCGCGGAGAGTCGCATGAAAGTGAAGAACTGGTCCAAAGCGGATTGGGAAAAGTCAGGCGCGGAGTGGAACGGCATCTGCCAGGATCTTGTGCGGCTGATGAAAGCCAACGCACGCCCTGAAAGCAGCGAAGTCCAGAAGGTCATTGGCAAACACTTTGAGTGGTTGAAGAACTTCTGGACGCCCAACAAAGACTCCTATGCGGGGCATGCGGAGCTGATCGTGGATTCAGACCTCAGGAACGCCTACGACAAGCATGATCCGAACCTGGCCGGCTACATGGCCCGCGGAATCAAAGCGTTCGCCGCCCGTCTGGCATAAGAACAAGCGCGGCCTCGAAATTTGCCGGGGCCGCGCCCTCTTAAGGCGGCTACTTCAAAGTAATCTCAGCAATGATCGGAAAGTGGTCGCTGGGGTATTGCCCTTTGGCATTGCAGGTGAGGATCTGCGTCCACGCAGTGTCGATGCCCCGGCCGAGAATCCAATCGATGCGATCATCGCCCGCGACCGGACCCTTGAAGTTATGGAACGTCTTCACCACCTCTCCGCGTTTTTCTTTAGCGGTGTGCCAGGTGTCCTTTAGGTAATCATCAGCGGTCAACGTGGTGTAAGCCTTGTTTGAACCAGCAGTGGCGTTGAAGTCGCCCATGACGATGATGGGGACTGTCTGGTCGAGCTTCTTGACCCGGGAAAGGACCAGTTCCGCGGACTTCTCACGCGCACCCTGCACCTGATGGTCGAAGTGGGTGTTCACCAGGTAAAACTCCCGTTTCGTTCTCAGATCCTTGAAGCGAACCCAGGTAACCATCCGCTTCACGCTATGGCCCCATGTGACCGAACCGATGACTTCGGGCGTGTCCGAAAGCCAATAATGATCATACTGCAGGGGCTCAAGACGTTCTGGCTTGTAAAAGATCGCCATGAACTCTCCGCGGCTGCCACCTTCGCGCCCCAAACCAATCCAGCGATAATGTGGCAGGTCGCGTTCCATATCCAGAAGCTGATGGTAAACCCCCTCCTGGGTGCCGATCACATCAGCGTTCGCTTCTTGAATACACTGCTTCATCACCGGGCGGCGCTCAGGCCACGAGTTCGGCGCCTTGTCGCTGGCGAAGCGAAGGTTGAAAGTCATGACTTTCAACGAAGTCTCGGCAGCGGTGAGCGCCAAGGCGCTCAAGGAAAAGAGAAGGATTAAAACGAAACGTCGCAGGTGCATTCCCCAGTTTAAAAGGAGACCAGGCCCGAGGCAAAGCCATTCATCGCCGCTGACCGCCTTACTTCTTCTTCGTAGCCCCTGAGGAAGGCTTTTGAGGAGTGGCGCTCTTTGCGGGCACGCGGGATTGCAGGACGGTGGGAGGAGCGTTGGTTTCAGCTGGTGGTTTGGACACCGGCTCGACTTTCAATTCTGGTTGCACAGACGGCTCGTCCTTCTCCACTTTGGCTGGTTCCTCCTCACCATCCTTCTTATCCGTCGGCTCTGCTTTGGTCTGCGGTTTACTGTCAGGCTTGGTCTCTGGTTTCGTCTCAGGCTTGATTTCCGATTTCGTCGGCGGCTTAACGTCCGTTTTCGGCTTAGGTGACGGCGCCGCCTCTCCGGCAGGCGGCAGCGGGAGTTTCTCGGGGGCAGCGCCCCGCTCCACGAGCTTTTTGTAAGCCATGATGCCGTCGTGGATTGCGAGCGCGAGTTCCTTCCGGTGCTTCGGGTCGCGGATCCGCGCGGCTTCTTCGCGGTTGGACAGAAAGCCGGCTTCGAGCAGCACGGCGGGCATCTTCGCTTCGCGCAGCACAATGAAGCGCGCCCGCCGCACTCCTCGGTCCACCACGTCAAACCGGTCCACAACCGCTTTATGGATCTGGTACGCGAGAAGCGCATTTCGGTGATCGTATGCGTTCCCCGGATCCACCTTTGAGGAGTGTTCACCGGCGGTCGAAGGAATGCCCGCGGGCGGAAGGGCGTAAGTCTCCACACCTTTAATTAGCGGTGAGGCCTGGTTGAAGTGCAGGTTAATGAAAAGATCGACTTTAGCTCTCCCCGCCATCTCCGCCTTCTCCTCAGGCGGGAAGTAACGGTCATCCGACCGAGTCATGAAAACGTTCAGCCCCGCATTCTGCAGAACTGTCCGAAGCTCTTTCGCTAAAAGAAGGGTTTGCTCCTTTTCGGTGGTGTTGCCGCCCACATACCCGGGGTCTCGCCCACCATGGCCGGCGCTGATGCCAATCGTGCGAATTTGCTGGCCAGCTTTGGCTTTCACCGGATTTAAAATCGGCTCCAACGTCTTCTCGATATCCTTTTCTGAGACGAATAATGATGTTCCTTTCGCCACAACAGGATAGAAGAGCCAAACCTGGACGCCGTTGATCGAGGCAATGGGGCTGTCCGCCGTGAACTGAAGTTTAGTCCATCGGTTCGTGAGCAACGCTGGGCTTTGCCTGCCTTTCCAGACGAAGTCGAGTTTCTCCCCGCGCGCCCATTCGTTGAGGCTCACGTAGGCTTTGCCATAGAGCAGTTGGCTGCGGAGGCCATTCGCGCGGGCAATATCGCTGCCGAGAAAAAACAGCAAAGCGATTAGAAACCAGCGCATCGCCTCTTTTGTGCAAAAGTTGCGCCGGGGGTGGCAAGCAAATGAGAGAAGTTTTGCGCTGTTTTGCGGGAATTTCTGAAAACACGTTGACCTGTAATTGGGCGTTCCCTAACTTTACGCCCGAACAAGACTGGGAAGGACGATAGTTTATCGATGAGCGCTCCTGCTGCTGCCCCGAAAGGATTGGAAGGCGTTGTTGCCGCGGACACACGGCTGAGCGATGTCCGTGGTGATGTCGGCACGCTGATTTACGCCGGCTATAACATCGACGAACTCGCGGGAAAGGTTTCTTACGAAGAGACCGTCCATCTGCTCCACGAAAATCGCCTGCCAAATAAAGCGGAGCTGGCCCAACTCAAGAAAGCTCTCGCTGCCGAACGCGCCCTGCCAGGCGGTGTCGTTGATATCCTTCGCAAGCTGCCGGGGAACACACCTCCGATGCATGCCATTCGCACTGGCATCTCAGCTCTCGGTTGCTTCGATCCCGAGGCCGAGGACGAATCTCCTGAGGCGCAGAAACGCAAAGCGATGCGCCTCATCGCGCGCATTCCGATCATCACCGCTTACTTCCACCGCCTGCGCCAGGGCAAGAGCTTGCTTGATTCGGACTCGAACTTGAGTGAAGCGGCCAATTTCCTCTACCTCGTTGACGGCGAGCGGCCTTCTCCGGAGAAGGAAAGCACAATGGACATGTGCTACGTCCTCCATGCTGACCATGGAATGAACGCCAGCACGTTCAGCGCGCGGGTGACAATTGCCACGTTGAGCGACATTTACTCCGCCGTCACCACGGCCATTGGCACACTCAAAGGCCCGCTGCACGGCGGCGCGAATGAGGGGGTCATCAAGATGCTGCAGGAGATCGGATCTCCAGCGCAGGTCGATGGCTACATTGAAAATGCTCTCGCACAGAAGAAGAAGATCATGGGCATCGGCCACCGCGTGTATAAGGTGCTCGACCCGCGCGCGCCACATCTGAAGCGCATGTCGCAGATCCTTGCCGAGAAGCTGGGTGATGCCAAGTGGATCCAAATGAGCGAGCGTATTGCGCAGCTCATGCTCGAGAAGAAGAACCTGAACGCCAACGTCGATTTCTACTCGGCCACCGTTTACTATTCGCTCGGCATCCCCACGGATCTTTTCACTCCAATTTTCGCCATCGCCCGCACCGCAGGGTGGACCGCTCATATTCTTGAGCAACTTTCAGATAATCGTCTGATCCGTCCGCAGAGCGTTTACACCGGCCCGGTTGGCCTGAAAGTCACCCCGATTGACCAACGTTGATCGTCGCGGTTGGCTGGCGCTCGCAAGGTCGTTTACATGAACATTCACGAATACCAGGGCAAAGAACTCCTGGGCAAATTTGGCGTGCCGGTCCCGAAAGGCACAATCTGCACCAAACCTGAAGAAGTCCTGAACGCAGCCAAGCCCATCGTGGCGGCCGGCGGGAAAGTGGTGATCAAATCGCAGATCCACGCAGGCGGCCGTGGCAAAGGCGCCTTCAAAAGCGGTTACCAGGGCGGCGTGAAGGTCCTCGGCGATATCCAGAAAATTGAGGAAGCCGCTCGCGCAATGCTGGGTGGAGTCTTGGTCACCAAGCAAACCGGTCCGGAAGGCAAAGAAGTTCAGAAGGTGCTCGTCGAGCCAGCCACGGAGCTGTTGAAAGAATACTATCTGGCGGTTTTGCTCGATCGCGCCATTTCCAAGCCGATCATCATGGCCAGCGCGGAAGGCGGCATGGACATCGAGGAAGTCGCAGAGCATTCGCCCGAGAAGATTCTCAAAGAAGTCATTGATCCAGCCGTGGGCCTCTACGGTTATCAGGCTCGAAAAATGGCGTCCGCGCTCGGATTCAAAGGCGAACTCGTTGCAGCCGCCGCGAAAGTCATTACGGGAGTCTACCGCACTTGGTGGGAATGCGACGCGAGCATGGTGGAAATCAACCCCATGGCTCACGTCCGTCTAGCGGATGGCAAGGAAACCGTTTACGCCATCGACGCGAAGATCGGTTTCGACGACAACGCCCTGTATCGCCATCCGGAGATCCAGGCGATGCGCGATCTTTCCGAAGAGGCGCCCCTGGAGATCGAAGCGAGCAAGTTCAACCTCAATTACATCAAGCTCGACGGCAACATCGCCTGCCTGGTGAATGGCGCGGGGCTAGCCATGTCCACCATGGACATCATCCAGCACTACGGCGGCTCGCCCGCGAACTTCCTCGACGTCGGAGGTGGCGCAAGCAAGGAGCAAGTCACAGCCGCATTCCGGATCATCCTGAGCGATCCGAACGTGAAGGCCATCCTTGTGAACATTTTCGGTGGCATCATGCAATGCGACATCATTGCCTCTGGCATCGTTGCCGCCGTTCAGGAAACCGGGTTGAAGCTCCCGCTCGTTGTCCGCCTCGAAGGCAACAACGTGGAGATTGGAAAAAAGATTTTGCGCGAGAGCGGCTTGAATCTCATCAGCGCGGATTCGATGGCGGATGGCGCCCAGAAGGTCGTCAAATCAGTGACAGGACAAGGAAAGTAGTATGGCAATTTTAGTTGATTCAAATACCAAGCTCCTTGTCCAGGGGATCACCGGCAGCTTCGGGGCTCGTCACGCGCAGCTGAGCCTTGCGTATGGCACCAAGCTTGTCGCGGGCGTCACCCCAGGCAAAGGCGGCACAAAGTTCGAGAATCAAGTTCCGATCTTCGACACCGTGGCGCAGGCAAAGAAGGAAACCGGCGCAACAGCTTCGGCCATTTTCGTTCCCCCGCCGTTCGCCGCGGACGCAATCCTGGAAGCCGTCGACGCGGAACTGGACCTCGTGGTCTGCATCACAGAGGGCATTCCAGTGGTGGACATGATCAAAGTGAAACGGGCTATGCAAGGCCGCAAGACGCGCCTGATCGGGCCGAACTGCCCCGGCTTGGTCACTCCCGGCGAAGGCAAAGATTCTCACGGCGGCTGCCGCATCGGCATTGCTCCGGGATACATTCACAAGAAAGGCCACATTGGCGTCGTCTCCCGCAGCGGAACCCTGACTTACGAAGCTGTTTGGCAGCTGACCTCACGCGGCATTGGCCAATCCACCTGCGTGGGCATCGGTGGTGATCCCGTTAACGGCACATCCCACCTCGATGTGATCAAGATGTTCAATGATGATCCAGAGACCCACGGCATCATCATGATCGGCGAGATCGGCGGGAGCGCTGAGGAAGAAGCAGCAGCCTGGATCAAAGCCAATTGCAAGAAGCCAGTGGCTGGATTCATCGCGGGAGCGACAGCGCCTCCTGGCCGTCGTATGGGTCATGCTGGAGCGATCGTGAGCGGCGGCAAAGGCACAGCCGCAGCCAAGATTGAAGCCATGAAATCCGCCGGCATCGCCGTCGCCGACACCCCCTCAGTCATGGCCGAAACCCTCCTGAAACTGATGTAAGGCGCAGGAGAAAACGGAGGAACAGAGGGGGACGGAGAAAACAGAGAGGAATACGGGAAGCTTCTCATGCACCCGAGGTTCTCCACCGCCGCTGCCCTAACGGAGCAGATTATTTCGGGCGCTATTGAAGTTCACCGAGATAAAGGCCCGGGACTGCTCGAATCAGTTTACGAGTGGTGTCTTGCTCGTGAACTTGAGATCCGAGGCTTGTCTTCTGTTACTCAGAAGGTCGTTGAAGTCCGGTACAAGAACTTTGCCCGACCAGAAACGCTCCGCTTCGACATGCTAGTGGAGGATTGTGTTCTCGTCGAAATCAAGGCTGTAGAAAACGTCCTGGCTCTGCATAAGGCTCAACTCTTAAGCTACATGCCCCTGCTTAATGTGCCACTTGGGCTCCTCAATCAATTTCAATGAAGTAAAGGTCACCTCCGGAATCAGCCGCATCCTTCTACCTGGAGCCAACCTGTCATAAAAAGTTCCGACTCTGTTCCCTCCGTCTTCCTCTGTTCCTCTGTTTTCTCCTGAACCAGTGTCCCGTCACACCAAACCAGTGAATGCCCGGTTGCGTCTGCGCGTCTGATTGGGTAAGTCATCACGTATGAAACACATTGTCTTGGGTCTCTTTGCCACAGCAGCGGCAACCAGCCTGTTCGCCGCAGATGTCGATGTCAGCAAGCTGCCTCCTGTCGCAGCCAAGAAAGACGTCACCTTCGACAAGGACATCAAACCGATTTTCGAGAAATCCTGCTTCAGTTGCCACGGCGCTGAAAAACAGAAAGCCAAGCTCCGCGTCGATTCCCGCGAAGCTACCCTCAAAGGCAGCTCCAACGGTGAAATCGTGGTGGTGGGCAAGAGCGAGAAAAGCTCCCTCGTTCACTCCATCGCGGGATTAATTGAAGACGGCATGATGCCTCCCGAAGACAAAGGCGAGCCGCTGACCAGAGAGCAAATCGGCCTCGTCCGCGCCTGGATCGACCAAGGCGCTAAGTAGACTAAGATCTCACTTAGCTTCCAAAGACCCCTGTAAAACCTCGACTGCGAAGACCAGCAATTAATTGTTGGTCTTCGGTCCAGAGAAGCCCTTTCAAGTGCAGAGTCAGGGCAATGTATGGTGTATCGTCCGCATCAACGCCACGGCAGAGTCGATATGCCTCCATCCATGTCTCAAGAGGGATTCGATTTTCGCTTACGAAGTGGATCTGAGAGGTCAGAACGTACAACGCATCCTCAAGCTCCCCAGAGGATAATCCAGCCGCACTCCTGATACGTTCTTTGTGCCGGAACAGTTCCACGAAAAGGTAACGTGGAGCAAAGAAAGCAGCGCTCTCATTGTTGAAGTTCTTTCGGAGATCACCTCTCCGGGAGACAAGCGCTCTGAATGCTATTTCGCGTCCAGGACGACGCGCACAGAAGTCATAGCTCCCTAGCAGGGATGAACCTCTCTCGGTTAGCTCTCCACCAGGTGCTTTTAATTTCGTCAGCCAAGGTGTCCGCGTCACGTTCCGTTAGTTGGCTCTTCTGGCACGCTTCTTCCACTGCAAGCCAATCCAGAAACGAGCTAAGCTGATCAGGGGCCATAGCATCACGGGGTATCGTGATGCGGACCTCGGTGCTCGTCTGCTCGACGGAAATCATCGTTCTAAGATAGAGGTTGGGCGGCTGAGGAGCAAGCGAACCGTCACGTCTAAACCAGCGATCCTTGAGCTGGGAGCTTCGTTTCATTCGCCTTTCCAACTTCCGCCTAGGCTTTCGGCGTGGATTGTGCTTTGTTACGCGCGAAATGAAGCCGCGCAAGGCGCACGTCCGCCGGGCCACCAAAGAGACCCAGATCGAGATCAAGCTGAACATCGACGGCAAGGGGCAATCCAGAATCAACACTGGCATTCCTTTTTTCGATCACATGCTCACGCTCTTCTCGAAGCACGGCGTGCTCGACCTCGACCTCCGCTGCAAAGGCGATCTGGAGATAGACGCCCATCACACCGTCGAAGATTGCGGAATAGCGCTCGGACAAGCGTTCCGCGAAGCTTTGGGGGATAAGAAGGGCATTAAGCGCTATGGCACAGGCTTCGACCCGCGCAATCCCTTCACAGGAGAAGCCCACGTCCCCATGGACGAATGCCTCGCCCGGTGCGTCATTGACTTCAGCGGACGCTCCTACATGGTCTGGCGCGGCCTGCAAGACCATGCATACAAGCGCTTAACGAAAGAACAAAAGGCTCAGGATGACTCCACCGCCTTCCGGTTCGGGCTTGCGCGTGAGTTTTTCCAAGGCTTTGCCAACGAATCCCGCTGCAACCTCCATTTGGAGCTGCTTTACGGCGACGAACCACACCATATCGTCGAAGCCCTCTTTAAAGCTTTCGGCAAAGCTGTAGATTTCGCATGCCAGCATGATCCTCGGATCGAAGGTCAAATCCCAAGCACGAAAGGCAAACTCTAGAAACCGCCCTTGAGGTTGAATACCCCCTGTGCCCAGCCCGTCAATGAATCTGGAAGTTAAGATCGAATACGCCAATGCCGCCGACGAGCAGCTCGTTAAAGCCGCTCAAAAGGGTGATATGGCCGCATTCGAGGAGCTGGTTGCCAGGCACCGGGACAAAGTTTACGCGCGCGCGTTCAGCATGCTGCGTAACGAGGATGAGGCGGTCGACGTCTCTCAGGAAGCGTGGGTGAAGGCCTGGCAGCGGTTGGTGCAGTTCCAGGGCGATTCTAGTTTCGCTACCTGGATGACGAGAATCGTCATTAATCTGTGCCTGGATCAGCTCCGGAAGAACAAACGGGTCCGGGCGGAATCGATCGAGAAACTGGACGAAGAGTTGGGTGGGGTCGAGCGGCAGATGCCGGTGGTGAACCCGAATCCAACAGCGGGGTTGGAGCGTGAAGAACTCAGGGCGCGAATTGATAAGGCGCTGGGCCAGCTCTCACACGAACATCGGACAGTGCTCGTCTTGCACGAGTTTGAAGATTTGGAATACAAGGCCATTGCGAAACGTATGGGCTGCTCCATCGGGACGGTGATGTCGCGGTTGTTTTATGCGCGGCGGAAAATGGCCACATTGCTAGCGAGTTTTAAACGAGAGGAACTGAAATGAATTCCGATTTGGAAATTCAGGCTTATCTGGACAACGAGCTGACTTCCGCCCAGGCGCGGCAGGTCGCGTTGCGCATGGATAAGGACGCTGATGCTGAGCGTTTGTTCCGCGAGCTGCGCGCCGTCAAGAAAGCCCTGGCCGAAGCGGAGCCTGAACATAAGCTCACCGAGCCGCGTGAATTTTATTTCGCCCAGATCGTTCAACGGATCGATCGCGCGGAAGCTCTCGCTGCTGAGCAACGCGTTGAGGTTCCCTGGTGGCGCCGCGCCATTGCCCCTATTGCAGGCGTCGCCGCTGTGAGCGCAGTTGCCTTCCTCCTGGCAAGAACCGCCACGCCCACCACCAACTTTGCTCAGGAAACCGGTCCCCGCACTCACGAAAGCGGCGCCATCACCTTCCGCTCCCATGCCGATGGCATGACGATTGTTTGGATTGACGGTCAAAAGGAGTAACCCAAATACTCTCCCCGCTCCCAATGAAGCCTTTTCAACCCCTCGCATGGCTGGTGCTGTCTCTGATGCTCTGCGGCATTGGCGCTGCTGAGTCTTTTGGCGCGGAGCTTAACCTCAAAGCCCAGCTCATTTGGGGCAGCGAGGAACCGCTGAAGGACACCAAATGCCCGGTTGTTGAAGGAGCCCTTGCGGAGAAGCTGAAGAAAGTCTTCAAGTGGAAGCACTACTATGAAGTGAAGAAGGCCGACGTGGCTGCCCCTGCGGATAAGCCCAAACGCCACACCATGAGCGATAAGTGCCAGATTGAGCTGCAAAGTTTCGGTAAAGCCGATGTCGAAGTGAAGATCTTCGGCGAAGGCAAGCACCTACGCACCGTCCGACAGCCGATCCCCCCCGGCGAAATGCTCGTTTTGGCTGGCGATGACAAAAACGACACCGCTTGGTTCGTCGTCCTCACAAATACTTCCAAGTAGCTGGTTTCAAGCTACTTACATCATCCAGGGATTTTCCGGCGCTTTTTCTGCCGCTCGGCGTCCATAGATTCTAGCTTCTACATACAACCTGTGCCGTTCCCCCGTTGATAAGCCACAACCTATGGTGGCCCAGCTTTGCTCATCGGGGTAAATAACAGTTGTGTTTCCGCTGATATTAACTATCTTCTTCGACCGGGCAAACTGTGGCGTTAAAGCCGCTCTTCTTTGCCCGCCTTTTGCGTTATGAGTGACCGTTACGATGCGTCCAAAATTGATAAACTCGAAGGGCTGGAAGCCGTTCGCAAACGTCCCGGCATGTACATCGGCGATCCGGACGAGCGCGGGCTCCATCACTGCGTTTTCGAAGTCCTCGACAACTCGATCGACGAGCATCTCGCCGGGCATTGCAGCCGCATTGACGTAACCATTCACGCCGATGGTTCGGCGTCCATTCGGGACAATGGCCGCGGCATTCCCGTGGACATGCACCCGAAGTTCAAAATCCCTGCGGTGGAACTGGTGCTGACCAACCTTCACGCGGGCGGCAAGTTCGGCCAGGGCGCTTATAAATACTCCGGCGGGTTGCACGGTGTCGGCGCGAAGTGCGTCAACGCACTCTCAGATTGGTTCAAGGTCGAAGTTTCGCGCGACAGCAAAGTTTACTACATGGAGTTCGCGCGGGGCGTGACCGTGCGCAAGCTCGAGGTCATCGGCAAATCAAAGAGCACGGGCACGCTCATCACTTTCCAGCCGGACCCGACGATTTTCACAATCACGACTGAGTTCAAGTTTGACCGCCTCGCCAATCGTTTGCGCGAGTTGGCGTTTTTGAATCCTGGCATCGAGATCGTCCTTATCGATGAGCGCGTCGAGAACAAAACCGAGCGCTTCTTCTACAAGGATGGCATCGAGGAGTTCGTCCGTCAGCTCGGCAAAAACAAGCAAGTGCTTCATCCGAAGCCGATCGTCATCAGTCGACAGAAGGACGAGATCTTCGTCGATGTGGTGCTTCAGTATAACGACAGCTACAACGACCAGATTCTCTGCTTCGCCAACTCGATTCCGAATCCAGATGGCGGCACGCACATGACCGGGTTCCGCACCGCGCTGACCCGCGCCATTAACCAATATTCCCGCGCGAACGGCTTGCTGAAGGAGAAGGATCCAGCCATCTCCGGCGACGACGTGCGCGAAGGTTTGGTCTGTGTGCTGAGCGTTAAGCTCCCCCACCCTCGCTTTGAATCCCAGACGAAGGTGAAGCTCGTGAACACCGAAATCGATGGCGTCGTTTCTTCCGTCGTTTACGAAGGCTTGATGAACTTCTTCGACGCGAATCCGTCCGTCGCCAAGAAGGTCATCGACAAATCACTCATGGCGGCCCGCGCTCGTGAGGCAGCCCGCAAAGCGCGCGAAACCGTCCGCAAGAGCGCCCTGACTGGGGGCGGCCTACCGGGCAAGCTGGCCGATTGCTCCGATCGCGATCCGGTGAACACCGAGTTATACATCGTCGAAGGTGACTCCGCAGGTGGCTCCGCGAAGCAGGGCCGTGATCGTAAGTTCCAGGCTATTCTTCCGCTGCGCGGCAAGCTGATCAACGTCGAGAAAGCGCGCCTCGACAAGGTGCTTCAGAACAACGAAATCCGCACCATGATCACCGCCATCGGCACCGGCATCGGTGATGGTGAGGGCGAAGGCGCGTTCGACCTGAACAAGCTCCGCTACCACAAGATCATCATCATGACGGACGCGGACGTGGACGGCTCGCACATCCGCACCCTGCTGCTGACCTTCTTCTACCGCCAGATGCCGCAGTTGGTTCGACAAGGTTTCGTTTACATCGCGCAGCCGCCCCTCTACCAGGTCACTCGCAAGAAGCGCATCGAGTACGTCGATGACGACGCGCAGATGAACAAGATCCTCATTCAACTCGGGAGTGAGGATGTCAAAATCCGCAGCCTGAGTGACAAGAAGGAGTTCACGGAGAAACAGCTCGCGGAAATCCTCGAACTGCTCGTCTCGATGGATAAATACGCCACAGCCATTCGCCGTCATGGTGGCGACTTCAGCGACTTCGTTGAGCATCGCGACAAGAACACGCACCTCGTTCCGCGGCATCTCGTGAAAATCCGCGAAGGCAACAACGAAACAGTTCATTACTTCCACACCGAGGAAGAGCTGGCGAAGTTTGGCAACGCGAACCCTGATCTGAATCTCTTCGGGGACATCACCGAAACGCCTGCCCCTGAAAAAGGCAGCGAGAAGAAGAACGGCGCACATTCCCGCCGGGCTCGCCACGTCGAAATTCACGAATCCAAAGCCATCGATGAGCTTTTGGTGAAGCTTGAGAAGAAGGGCCTTGATATCGAGCATTGGTCCGCCCAGGACAAGCCGCTATTCGAAATGGTCGAAGGCGAAGGTGACAAAGCTTCCGTCCGGCCGCTCTTCTCCATCGCTGAAATTCTCACCAGCGTGAAGGAAGCCGGCAAACGCGGCATCTCCATCAAGCGATTCAAGGGTCTCGGTGAAATGAACGCCAAGGAGCTGTTCGAAACCACCATGAACCCGGAGAAACGCCGGTTGCTCAAGATCGATCTCACCGATGCTGTCGAAGCCGAAGAGATGTTCACCAAGCTGATGGGTGATGAAGTCGAGCCACGCCGCCGCTTTATCGAAGACAACGCGCTCAACGTGCGTCACCTCGACGTTTAACGAAGCCACTGCCGCACCCTATTTCGTATGCCAGAACCGAAAGATCCCACCCCGCCAACGCCGCAAACGCCCTTGTTTGCCGCGAGTGAGAAGGTTGAGAAGATCAACGTGGCCGACGAGATCAAGAGTTCGTTTCTTGATTACTCGATGTCGGTCATCATCTCCCGCGCGCTCCCGGACGTGCGCGATGGGTTGAAGCCGTCCCAGCGGCGCATCTTGTATGCGATGCACGACCTGAGCCTCTTCCCCGGCCGGGCTCATCGTAAATGCGCCAAGATTTGCGGTGACACCAGCGGTAACTATCACCCTCACGGTGAAGCTGTTATTTATCCAACCCTCGTGCACATGGCCCAACCCTGGGCGATGCGCGAGCGTCTCATTGATGGCCAGGGAAACTTCGGCTCGATCGAAGGCGATCCTCCAGCCGCCATGCGTTACACCGAGGCGCGGATGACGCACCTCGGCGCCGCGCTCATGGAGGACATGGACAAGGACACCGTCGATTTCGTCCCGAACTACGACGAAACCCGCGAAGAGCCTGTCGTGTTCCCGGCAGCCTTCCCAAACCTCCTGGTCAACGGCGGCACCGGTATCGCCGTCGGCATGGCCACGAATATTCCGCCGCACAATCTGTCCGAAATCATCGACGGCATCTGCGCGCAAATCGACAACCCTAACATCACTGTTAAGGAGTTGATGAAGCACGTGAAGGGGCCTGACTTCCCGACCGGCGCAATGATCTGCGGTCGCGACGGGATAAAGTCCTACTTCGAAACAGGCCGCGGCAGCGTTAAGGTGCGCGGTAAAGTTGGCGTGGAGCAGCTGAAAGGTGGTCGCGAGCAGATCATCATTAGCGAGATTCCGTACAACGTGAATCGCGCGACGCTCGTCGAGCGCATCGCTGAGCTGGTCAATGAGAAGGTCATTGGCGACATCACCGCCATTCGCGATGAATCCGACGAAAACACCCGTGTTGTCGTTGAGATCAAGCGCGACGCCATCCCCAAGGTGGTGATCAACAATCTCTACAAGCACACCTCGCTGGAGACGAGCTTCAGCGTGAACATGCTCGGGATTGATCATGGCCGCCCGAAGATCCTGAACCTCAAGGAGCTGATCAATTGCTACATCGAGCATCGCCGCGAAGTCATTTTGCGCCGCACTCGCTACGAGCTTCGCAAGGCTGAAGAGCGCGCTGAAATCCTGGAAGGTTATCTCATCGCATTGGCGAACATGGATGATTTCATCCGCATCATTCGCCAGTCCGCCAACCGCGAAGAAGCCCGCGTGAAGTTGATGGCCTACGACTTCACTCGGAACACAGTCGAGAAGCTCGGCATCCTCATCCGCAGCGAAGCCCGCCTGACGAATGGCCGTTATTCTTTCAGCGAGGTTCAGACGAACGCAATTTTGGAACTGCGCCTTTACCAACTCACCGGCCTCGAGCGCGACAAGATCCGCGGCGAGTACACCGAGTTGCTCAAGCGCATCGAGGACTTGATCGACATTCTCGCGAAGGAATCTCGCGTTCTCACCATCATCAAAAACGAACTCAAGGTCATCAAGGAGAAGCATGGCAATCCTCGCATGACGGAGATCGTCGCGGACGAAGGCGAGATGGCCATCGAGGATCTGATCGCCAACGAAGGTGTCATCATCACCATCACCCACAATGGTTTGATCAAGCGCACAAACGTCAGCTCCTACCGCTCGCAACGGCGCGGCGGCAAAGGCGTGATCGGCATGGCTACACGCGAAGGCGCTGATGGTGAGAGCAGTGACTTTATCGAGCATCTCTTCACCGCCAGCACCCACGACTTCCTCATGTTCTTCACGAACAAAGGACGCGTCTATGTGGAGCGCGTGCATGAGATTCCCGACATGGGCCGCGCCGCCAAAGGCCGGAGCATTGCGAACCTTCTCGAATTGCAGAGCGGCGAGACTATTGCCGCGCTCATTCGCGTGAATTCCAAGCTCGGCCCAAATAAGGAAGATCAAACCTGGGAGCAGCCGCACTTCCTCTTCTTTGCCACGCAGCAAGGAACAGTGAAGAAGACCGCCCTCTCAGACTTCGGCAACGTGCGCAAAGGCGGCATCATTGCCATCGGCATTGATCCTGATGACGCGCTCATCGAAGTTAAGCTGACCAGCGGCAGCGATGATGTTGTGCTCATTACCAAGGACGGCATGAGCATCCGCTTCAACGAAGATGATGTTCGCTGCATGGGCCGCCCTGCGGCTGGTGTCCGCGGCATCTCGTTGGAAAAAGGCGACGCCGTGGTCGCGCTCGCGGTCGTTGTGGCTGATGCAACTCTGCTCGTTGCCGGCGAAAACGGAATCGGCAAGCGCACCGACTTCGGTGAATACCGAATCCAGAGCCGGGGCGGCAAAGGCATCATCACCATGAAGACCAACGAGAAGACCGGCTCAGTTGTCGGCGCTCTCACTGTCCGCGACAACGACGAGATCATGCTCATCACCACCGGCGGACAAATGGTCCGGACTCGCGTGGAAGATATTCGCGAAGCCGGCCGCAACACCCAGGGCGTGAAACTCATCAACCTGGATGCCAAGGACAAACTCCAAGCGATCGCTCCAGTCATCAGCGAGCGCGACGAAGAGCAAGCCGAGGCCGAAGCGGATCCTCAGCTGAAGACTGGCATCTAACCCTCGCCGCAAAACACCTTTCACAAAGGCTGCCCTCGGGCAGCCTTTTTTGTTGGAACCTATCGCATTGCGAGGTGCGCGCGTGAGCTTTATGGATTGCCCTCCGGGTAAAATCCCAAAATTCCTTACCTAAAATCTGCCCAATCTGCTGATTAATTTTCTGCTCCTCCGCCACGGCTTCCAGGTTGAACAGCGCGTTCCCGCTCGGCAGAATCAGCGTATCCCATGCACACGCTCACCCGCTTCGCGCTCGTAGCCTTCTCACTCGCGCTACAGCTTGCCGCTGCCGAACTCCGTTGGTGGAAGGGCAATCTCCACACCCACTCCCTCTGGAGTGATGGCGATGACTTTCCAGAAATGATTGCCAGCTGGTACAAGGAGCAAGGCTACCACTTCCTCGCGCTTTCAGATCACAACGTTTTGCTCGAGGGACAGCGCTGGATTCATGCAGACACGAACCGCGGCGGCGCCAAAGCCCTCGACCGTTACCTGCAAAAGTTCGGCACGAACTGGGTAGAGCTACGCACCACAAACAACACCCGTCAGGTTCGTCTCAAGCCGCTTCCCGAGTTTCGGACATTGCTGGAGGAGCCGCAACGTTTCCTGATGATCCCCAGCGAAGAGATCACCGACCGCCACGGGTTGGCCCCCGTGCATATGAACGTCACCAACCCGCGCGAGTTCATCAAACCCAGCGGCGGCAACAGCGTCCTTGAAGTCATGCAGAACAACGTGAACGCTGTGCTGAAGCAGCGGCAGGAAACCGGCCAGCCGATGTTCCCGCATCTGAACCACCCAAACTTCGGCTGGGGCGTCAAAGCGGAAGACCTCATGCGCGTCGAGGGAGAGAAATTCTTCGAGGTCTATAACGGCCATCCGCAAGTGAACAACGACGGCGACGCCCGCCGCCCTTCCACAGACAAGATGTGGGACATCATTCTGGCGTATCGCTTAAACCAGCCCGCGCGTGAGATCATGTATGGCATCGGCGTGGACGACTCCCATCACTACTTCAACCAAGGCCCCGCCATGAGCAACAGCGGCCGCGGCTGGGTCATGGTTCGAGCGCGCTATCTCACCCCCGAGCACATCATCCACGCCATGGAAGCGGGAGATTTCTATGCATCCAGCGGGGTGGAGTTGGTCGATGTGCGCCGCACGGAGAACGATCTGCGTTTGGAAATCAAACCGTCGGCTGGCGTGAAGTATCGCACACAGTTTATTGGAACGCTCGCCTCTACCAGTCCCAGTCCTGAAATTGGCGCCGTGTTGAAGGAAGTCGAAGGCCCGCTCGCTACTTACTCGTTTTCCGGTCAGGAGCTGTATGTCCGCGCCAAAATAATCTCAGACCGCCGCAAGCCGAATGGCGTTGGCACCACCGAAGTCGAATGCGCCTGGATCCAGCCACACCTCCCAAAGCCAAGGTGATAGAAAATCAGCGATGCGCATGCTCCACCCGATATGCTCCAAAGGGGGTAGCAGATGAGGTAACGAGCCCTCAGGAATTAATGTTCCCGATCTCTTCGATCCTTTGCCCGTTCACTCCACGCTGTGATTACAGTGCTCCCATGAAAATTGACCCATCTGAAACGTTACTGACGGGTAATTGGCTATTTGATGCCGGGCAGATCAAAGGCGACATGCCATGCGAACGCATTCACGCTTTGATCATGTCACATTTGATTTTGCTCGCGCGTGATTCGAGTGGGTGGGACTCACTTTATGTGGATCCTGCAGACAAACGGCTTTGGGAGTTGACCTACCCTCAGAGCGAACTGCATGGAAGCGGCCCACCTCAGCTTCGCGCGCTTACAACTACCGAGGCTCGCAAGAAATACGACGTGGATACGAGTCAGCTGTGAGGCCCTCGTGCGGTCGCTGCACACTGAACTTGTGGACAATGACGTGGAAGGCTATTGCATAAGTAGTCACTGCCGTTACATGAAGAACTCGCAGCAACGGCTGGGATCCGTGCTCTATTTGTAAGATAGCTATAAGAGGGAGAGAAGCCGGACTGCTCAACCAGAACACCAGCAGCGAGTGCAGGTTAGCTACCCATTTAATGATTAAAAGTTGGATCAGAACGCTTGCGGGGATTGTTGTTATAACGCTGGTGATTGTCAGTATTTTCAACCGCAATACCTCGCATGGGTCGGCTCGCACTCGCAAGGAAATGGCGGAGGTGTGCAACGGAATAGTGCTCTTTCATATTGACAAGGCGCGTTTGCCGAGAGGATTTCCCACAAAAGCGGCGGAGATCTATGATGAACTAGTGCGCGACGGTCGCTACATACGGAATAAAGCGAGATGGCAACAACGGCACCAGTTCGTTGACTTCTTCGGGACACCATACCAGTTCTTTCTCTCCACAAACACATTAACACATCAGACTATGGTAGGGATTGGAAGTTGCGGGCCCAACAAACAATGCGAGGGGCAAATTGCTGATGATCTCTATTTCGAACGCATGCTCTCAGAGTGATAGAAACATGCACCGGACCATACTGAGCTTACCGCTTTGAGAGAAGAGGGTCCAATAGCGTCAGCCCTTAAAGGTTCGACCCTTTCGCACTTATTGAGCGTGACGTTAGCGGCTTTTCACGACTTTGGTCAGATCTTGGTAGGCCTGCTTCGCACGAGCCAAGAGTAGCAGTTCGTCGAGATCTCCCGCAGAGCGCAGTTCAGGGTTCTCGACGAAATCATCTACGTCGGAAAAAAGACGATTGAGCACATTGAACACCGTTTCAGGCAAGCGGCGGTTGTCTGCTTTAAATATGGCAAGGTACTCCTTCTCGAACTGGGTAGCAGTGATCTGGCGCGCAATGTACGCCTCAATCAGTGAGAAATATTGGTGGAGTTCGTCCTCTGTCATAAATGGTGGTCCAATGGGGTCTGGTGGTCCAATGGGGTCTCTTAAGGTGGTTCAATGGGGTCGTAAGGTGGTTCAATGGGGTCAGCTCTTAATGTTTAACAGTTGTGAAGGGTCCGATAGCAGGGCTGACGCATCAAAAGGTTTTTCAACTCGACCAAACATGTTAAGTGTTAAAAACTGACCCTTCACTCGCATTGCCCCCATCCTTCCGCACTTTGAGAAGCAGCGAAATTTAGAGCCGTCCTCTCAATGGAGCGACAGACAATTGATCGAACGTGCACCTTATGAGTTCGGTGCAAATGCTGGACTTTTCTGCGGCTCTCATGATTTGCCGAAGCTGCAGAGCCGTGTCGCGTATATCGAACCGACCGTTCTCAATGCAAAGCGCCGCGACTGCATTATTTAGATCCGCAGCCGAAGGTTTTGCCTTACGGCAAGTAAGTTCGCTAAAGGCGATCAAATGCCACAGCTTATCATCCGTGTCAAAAAACTGCCTGATGGAGGCCCGCTCGGTGGACTGCAGATGGGCGTAAATAGCCGCAACGCTCTCAACCCAAGCTAGGTTCTCACCGTCTAAAGCCAAATTGGTTTCAAGTTTGTTGTTCTGTAGCCGGACACGGAAGGGAAGTGAAAAGTTCTTCTCTGATCCTGCTTTGAGAAGCGTTGAAATATCCATTTTTCAGTCCTTTACCAGTCGCTTGCCCGCTCCACCGCCTTTTGGTAGGCCCGGTCCCCTGACCGGGCGGCCGAGGAACTGACCGAAAGGTTCTTCCTTAGTCTGCAACATTGGTGAGCGTTAAGAGGCGAAATTCAATAACCTTCAGAGAGGATGAGCAGATTTGTGCCACCGGCCAAAACATATAGTCTGCGCTGATCAGCTGAACTTTTAGTAAGGAATAGCCGATCAAACGAGGACAGAGTCGCCGGAGGCACAGTTAGCTGCCTCGTGGTGCGCTCAACATAGGCGCGAATGGTGCGGTAATCAGCGGAGTGTGGCTCGATCAGGCGTAAGCCGTGCTTCGACCTTAGTTGTTCGAAGCACGCCTCGTTTGCCGTGACGAAGTAAAAACCGCGCGACTCGCGCCCACTACGCTCATGGTATTTATGGATGATGAGGTCCTCGCACTTTATCCCAACGAGTCTGCTGAATAATCGAGGGCTTCCCGGCGACTGCTCCGAACAACCTGGTAGGAGCAGTAACGACACCGCCATCAAAGCGACGCAAAGCGGTTTTGCTTCTTTCATGGTCACGGGCAACATGCCCCACCTCCACCAATATTCGAACAAGGTCGTGCGACTTGGCAGCCAGAAGGGTCAAACGACTATGGGCTCATCTCCAAATATTTAACAGATGCCTCAGCTCAGGAATTTTCAGCTCCCTCTCTCCGCGGGAACTGTTTTCCAGCAATCTGCGGATACCATTTCCTCCCGGCCGTAAAATTATTTCCAAATCGCCAGGGGGGTCCGACATCCTGTGTCGGTCCCCCCCTTTAAACTGCTCCCATGAAAGTGGAAGATTGCAATCCGCGGCGCGACTACTCGCTCGTGGAAAAACTGGCGAAATCCCAAGGCTCGGGGTCCGCGTCGCACACACATGCGAACACCCTGCGCACCTCTCTCGATCACGCTCTGTGCACAGTCGGACACGCTCTTGTGCACAATACTGTGCACGCTGTTGTGCACACTAATTCCTTAGGAAAACACGCTAAAACACGCTTGTGCACGCTTTTCTTTGGAGGGGGGCCGCCAGCGTGAATTTGATCGTCCCTCCATCCTCATCAAACAGCCCTCCATACTTCTCAAAACTCCCCTCACAGTAATGAACGCTAACCGCCCTCCCCCCTCCGCCTCTTTGCGTCTCTGCGGGACACATTTTCTCCCCATTTGAAGCTGCGACTCTTCAATTTGACCTCAGCTTCGCGAGCCGGTAGAACGAAGAGGTCCACCAATGCCGTTTAAACTCTTAACAGCTTGCCTGCTTGCCCTGCTTGTCGCCGCAGATGCACACGGTGCGGACGCACAGGAAATCTGGGCCACTAAGGTCCAGCCTTTGTTCGACGTGCAATGTGTTAAATGCCACGGGCCAATCGAGCAAAAGAGCGGCCTGGAACTCGATCATCCCGAAGCCATCTTCAAGGGCGGCGACGAGGGAAAAGTGGTTGTTCCCGGCAAGCCCGCCGAGAGCAGGCTCTACACCTACCTCACCGCGGATGCCGACCCGCATATGCCGCCCAAAAAGCAGCTGGCGCCGCAAGAGATCGATTTGGTACGGCAATGGATCACCGCTCTTGGTTCGGACAGCAGCAGCAAAAAGGAGCGTTCGTCGAAACGCGACTTCACCAGCATCACGGACGCGGTGAACACCTACATCTTGGAAGGCTGGCAGGAGCGCAACGTGAAGCCTGCTCCATCTCTCGAGGACCGCGAGTGGTGCCGCCGTGTTTATTTAGATCTCGTGGGTCGAATTCCCAGTCAGCAAGAGGCCGACGCTTTCGCCTCCTCCCGCAGCAAGAGCAAGCGCGCCGAGTTGGTGGATCAGCTCCTCGCGTCAGCGGAATACCCCGTGCGCATGCGCGAGCTTTGGGATGTTTACCTCATGGGCCGAGTGAAGCGCGACAACCATGAAGACCGCCGGAAGAACAGCGGCTGGTGGACTTTCCTCGAGAATTCATTTCGTGCAAACCGCCCCTGGAACGAAACTGTTCGCGAGATTCTCGTCGCCCGCCCCGCCACACCGGAAGACAAAGGCTCCCATTGGTTTCTTTTTGAGCGTCGCGACAATCATCAAGCCATCGCGGAGGCCGTCTCCCCTATTGTTTACGGCACACGCATTGATTGCGCGCAATGTCACGACCACCCGCTGGCGCGCGAAATCAAGCAAGGGCATTACTGGGGTTTGGTCGCCGCTTTCAATCGTAGCAAAAACGTTAAGGACGAAGGAGTGGCGGAATCAGCCATTGGCGGCTACGTGAACTTCACGAATCTAAAAAAGGAATCTCAACCAGCAATGGTGGCGTTGCTCACGGGGAAAACGCTTCCAGAGACCTGGCCTGCGGGCGACAAGAAGGAAGAGGACTCCGATGAAAACTATTTGGACCCCAAAGCGAAAGTGCGCGTGCCAAAAAACTCGCGTAGAGAAGCTTTTGCTGAAGCAGCCACGCGGGACAATCCCCTGCTCGCGCGCGCTTTTGTAAATCGCACATGGGCGACGTTGTTGGGCCGCGGCCTGATCCATCCCGCCGACGAGATGAACGCGCGCAATGTGCCGAACCATCCCGAACTTCTCGATTGGCTGGCCGAAGATTTCGCTACAAACGGGCACGATGTGAAACGCTTCATTCGCGGCATTGTCCTCAGCCGCCCGTATGCGTTGAGCCATGGAGATCGTCCTCCTGATAGCTTCGCCGCCGCGCTCGAACGCCCTCTCACGGGCGAGCAACTCGCGCGCTCCTGGCGAGTCGCCGCTGGCGCCGAGAAGGACGATGACAACCTCCGTCGGAAAGCGGTAAGCGCCATCCCGGACGTTCTGCCCAAGGATTACAACGCAACCTTCCAGCAGGCACAGTTCCTGGAGAACTCGCGGCCTTTGACTCAGATCCTCTCACCTGCGCCCGGCAACACCGCCGAAAAACTGCTCGCCGCAAAAAGCGAAAAGGAGCAGGTGAAGCTGGCATTCGCAGCCGCTTTGGGCCGTGCGCCTGACCGTGAGGAGCTGGCCGCCGCAGTTGAGTTTCTCCGCGAACGGAAAGAACCTGCGGCCGCCACACGCGATCTTCTTTGGGCGCTGATGACGAGCGCCGAATTTCTGACGATGCCATGATACGCGACGAAGTCTCTTTAACCCCCGGCCAATGTCGCACCGATGAGCATGCGATTCATCGACGCTTGTTCCTCAAAGGCTTGGCCGCGACCACCGCAAGCGTGACCAGCTTCTCCGGGTTGTTTGAAAACCCGGTCTTCGCCGCGGAAACGAAGAAGGCTCAGAAACGCTGCATTCTTCTTTGGCTTTGTGGCGCCCCAAGCCAATTCGAAACCTGGGATCCGAAACCAGGCCGCCCAACTGGAGGCCCCTTCGGCAGCATTCCCACCAGCATCCCCGGCGTGCATTTCAGCTCGTTGATGCCGCAGTGCGCCAGGATCGCGCACAAGCTGAACATCGTGCGCAGCATGAAGACTGCGCAGCCGGAGCACTTGCAAGCGATCACACTTTTGCAGCAAGGCAACCCGGAGCGGCCCGGCTTTACGCGC
>Ga0196963_10000360_pt1 | contig 43155 bp, 36 predicted proteins | sample S1_5metaG_FD_148600 | JGI IMG/M metagenome (GOLD analysis project Ga0196963, IMG submission 148600) | Soil microbial communities from Anza Borrego desert, Southern California, United States - S1_5 | ecosystem: Environmental > Terrestrial > Soil > Desert | place: USA: California | collected... | reverse complement strand
ATCGCAGATCCCGCGTGAGGCCCCGCTCGAGGCCGACGGGGACATCGGCGTCCCCGCGGATCGTTTCGCGCTCGCCTTCCGCAAGCGCCTGCGCGAGTGGTCGGGCTGAGCGTCGCGCTTCGCCCGTCTTACGGGCACCACCCCGGCACGCGCGGATACGGGATGACGTCGCGGATGTTGGCCGTCCCCGTGACCAGGCAGACCAGCCGCTCGAACCCCAGCCCGAAGCCCGCGTGCGGCACCGTGCCGAAGCGGCGCAGGTCCAGGTAAGCGGCGTAGCGCGCGGGATCGAGGTGCATCTCCTTCATCCGCGCGACCAGCACGTCGTGGCGCTCCTCGCGCTGGCTGCCGCCGATCAGCTCGCCCATGCGCGGCACGAGCACGTCCATCGCCGAGACCGTGCGCCCATCCGGATCGACGCGCATGTAGAACGCCTTGATCTCCTTCGGGTAGTTGGTCACCACCACCGGCTTGCGGCAGTACTGCTCGACCAGGAAGCGCTCGTGCTCGGCCTGCAGGTCGACGCCCCACTCGACGGGGAACTCGAACTTGGCTCCGCTCTTCTTCAGCGCGGCCACGGCGTCGGTGTAGGTCAGGTGGGCGAACTCGCTGGTCGCGAGCTTCTCCAGCGAGGCGCGCAGGCCGGGCGACTGCTGCTTCTCGAGGAACTCGATCTCGGTCGCGCACAGCCGGATCGCCTCGGTCACCGTGTAGCGCACGAAGTCGCAGGCCACGGCGCGGTCGCCGTCGAGATCGCAGAACGCCATCTCCGGCTCGATCATCCAGAACTCGGCGAGGTGGCGCGGCGTGTTCGAGTTCTCGGCGCGGAAGGTCGGTCCGAACGTGTAGACGTCGCCCATGCCGCAGGCGTAGGTCTCGCCCTCGAGCTGGCCCGACACCGTCAGGTGGACCTCGCGGCCGAAGAAATCCTGCGCCCAGTCGACGGCGCCGTCGGCCGCCCGCGGCGCCTTGGCCGGATCGAAGGTGGTGACCCGGAACTGCTTGCCGGCGCCTTCGCAGTCCTCGCCGGAGATGATCGGGGTGTGGACGTAGATGAAGTTGCGCTCCTGGAAGAAGCGGTGCACCGCGTGCGCGAGCACGCTGCGCACGCGCATGATCGCCTGGAAGGTGCGCGTGCGCGCGCGCAGGTGCGGCACGGTGCGCAGGAAGTCGAGCGACGTCGCCTGCTTCTGGATCGGGAACGCCTCCGGATCGAGGTCGCCGACGATCTCGACCGCCTTGGCCTGGACCTCGACCGCCTGCCCCTTGCCTTGGCTCGCGACCAGGTCGCCATCGACGCGCAGGCTGGTGCCGGTGTGGATGCGCTTCACGAGGTCGGCGTAATCCGGCAGGGTCGCCGGGATCACCACCTGCAGGCCGGTCAGCGAGGAGCCGTCCGACAGGTCGACGAAGCTGATGCCCGCCTTGCTGTCGCGGCGCGAGCGCGCCCAGCCGCAGACCGTGACTGGAGCCGGCTCGGCGGGGACCGGTGCGGCGAGGATCTGTGCAATGCGCGTGCGCTGGATCATGGCGCGGATGGTGACGGACCGACCGGCGAACTCCAGGCATCGCACGAAACACGGCGGGTGGCATCGCTGCCACCCGCCGTCTTCCGTCCTCACATAGCCCTCACCGTCGCATCACGCGCTCAGAGCAGCCGACCGCCGGGGCCATCGCCGCCGGTGCGACCGGGTTCCTGCACCTCGCGCTCGACCTCGACATCCTCGCTGCGCAGGGTCTCGCTGACCTGCTGCGACTCGACCTGCTCGGTGGTGCGCACGCGCACCTCCTCGCGGGTCCTCGCGCGCTTGCCGACCACCGCCTCCTCGCGCCGCAGGGGGATGTAGATCTCCTCCTCGGCGAAGGTCTCGCCGGTCGATTCGGTGGTCGTCGCGCCGCCCGCCGGCACGCGTTCGATGACCACGTCCTCGCGCATCACCTCGACCGGCTGGTTGACGATCTCGGTGCGCACGATCTTGCGCAGCCGCACGCCGCCGGCCTCGACCTCGCGCTTGCCGACCACCAGCTCCTCCTCGCGCAGCGGGATGCTGCGTTCCTCGGAGCTGCGCGGTTCGAGCGTGGTGTCGGCCGCCGGCGCGTCGACCGGCTGCGCGGTCTCCTCGCCCGGCTGGCTGTAGGCGTCGCTCATCGCCGTCGTCGGAGGCTGGTCGTCGCCCGCGTGCATGGTGAAGCCGTGCTCGCGGTAGTAGGTGTAGATCCGGCTCTCGGCGACGTGGTCGATCTGCTCGTCCTCGTCGAAGGTCGGCGCGTCCTTCACCACCTGGACGCTGAACGGCAGGCGGATGGCCTGCTTGTTCGGGCTCCAGTCGGCGCTGTGCGCCGGGACGATGTGCGAACGCCCCATGCCGAGCCAGCCGGTCTTGACGCCCAGGAACGCCGGCTCGCCGCGGCTGTCCTCCCAGACCGCCGACACGGTGCCGATCTTCTCGTCGTCGCGGTCGACGACCTTGTAGCCGATCAGACCGCGCAGGCGTTCGTCGTCCCACTTCCAGTCGTCGCCCGCGGCGTCGTCCTGTCCCCTGGCGCTGCCCGCCACGCCGCCGGCGGCCGCGCCGATCACCGCGCCGATGCCCGCCCCGACCGGCCCGCCCGCCGAGCCGATCGCCGCGCCGCTGACGCCGCCCGCCGCCGCTCCGGTCCCTACCTCGACCGGCTGCTGCGACTCGTCATCGCGTCCATCCTCGAATCGTTGATCCGTCATGTCCTGTCCTCTCCCGCTGTTTGTTTGCTTCCGGCAACCGTCCCGGCGCCCATGCCGCATCGTACCCGCCCGCGTCGGCGCGCAGCGTTTGCGAAGCGAAGCGTCTGCACAGGTCGCGGTGGCGTGCGGCCTTCCGCACCCGCGCCATCGCCGCGCCCTGCGAGGTCGCCGCGGTGGCGCGGATGCCTGGCGTCGGCCGGCCCACCGCCATCATCCGCGCCCATGCCAGTCCCGCTCGTCGTCCACGGAGCCGCCGGTCGCATGGGCGGCCGGATCATCGCCCTCGCCCTGGAGCGTCCGCAGGAGTTCCGCGTCGTCGCCGGCGTCGACCAGAAGGCCGGGACGCTGCGCGCCCTCGGCCACGCGAGCGACGCGCCGGTGCACGAGCGCATGCCCGACGAGCGCGGCGCGGTGGTCATCGACTTCAGCCACCACACCGCGTTCTATGGCCTGGCGCAGAAGTGCGGCGCGGCCGGCATGCCGCTGGTCAGCGGCACCACCGGCATCCCGCCGGCGCAGCTCGAGGACGGACTCGCCGCCGCGGCGAAGTCGGTCGCGGCCATCCACGCGATGAACTACAGCGTCGGCGTCAACGTCGTCTTCCAGGTCGCCGCGCAGATCGCCAAGACCCTCGGCCTCGACTACGACATCGAGGTCGTCGAGTCGCACCACAACCAGAAGAAGGACGCGCCCTCCGGCACCGCCTACGGCATCACCGATGCGATCTGCGCCGCCACCGGGCGCACCCGGTCGGACCTGGTCCACGGCCGCGAGGGCCAGGTCGGGGCGCGCCGGCGCGGCGAGATCGGCGTGCACGCGCTGCGCATGGGCGACGTCGTCGGCGACCACACCGCCTACTTCGTCGGCAACGGCGAGCGCATCATGCTCGGCCACCTCGCCCACAACCGCGACATCTTCGCCGGCGGCGCGCTGCGCGCCGCCGCGTTCGTGCACGGCCGCGCGGCCGGCCGCTACCACATGCGCGACGTGCTCGGGCTCTAGCGCGCGTGGCGGTGCGGGCGTTGACCTTCGACGCCGCCGGCACGCTGATCGCGCCGCACCCGGGCGTCGGCGCGGTCTACGCCGAGGTCGCCGCGCGACACGGCTTCGAGCGCGACGCGGATGAGCTCGAGCGCGCCTTCGCTCCCGCGTTCAAGGCCGTGCTCGCGACTTGGCCGGCGCCGTATGGCGCCGACGAGGCGGACGCGCGCCGCTTCTGGGACGGCGTCATCGCCGCGACCTTCGCCGAGTCCCTTCCCTACGAGCTGTGCTGCGACCTCTACGACGCCTTCGCGCAGGCGGCGCGCTGGCGGGTGCTGCCCGGCGCGCGCGAGGCGCTGGCGCTGGCGGCGCGCCGATCGATCCCGTGCGCCGTGGTCAGCAACTTCGACCTGCGCCTGCACGCGCTCGTCGGCCAGCTGGCCCTCGGCCCGTTCGCCGCCGTGGTGACGAGCGCCCAGGTCGGCCGGGCGAAGCCCGATCCCGCGCCGCTGCTGCGCGCCTGCGACCTGATGGGCGTGGCGCCGCGCGGGGTCGTGCATGTCGGCGACAGCGAACGCGAGGATGGCGCGATGTGCACCGCGACCGGTGCGTCCTGGCTGCGCGTCGATCCGGCGGTCGGCATCGATGTCGCCCGCCTGGACGCGCTCCTCCGCCATTGACGGCCGGCCCGGCTGCGCGCCCGGAGGCCGCCGCGGCGGGACGGATGCTCCGGTCGCACCATCCGCTCAACGCGCGGGGCCGCTCCGGCGTTTCATGGAGGTGCCCAGCGCGCTCCTCGTCCGCCACGGGCCCGCCTGGCCGCACGTCCCGCACCCGGTACACCGTCACGACGTCGCCATGACCACCATCCCGCTCGTCGTGCGCCTGCCGAACTGGGTCGGCGATGTCTGCATGGCGCTGCCGGCGCTCGCGGCGCTGCATGCCGCCGGCTTCGCCATCCACGCCTTCGGTCGCGGCTGGGCGGCCGACCTGCTCGCGGGACTGCCGTACCAGGTCGAACGCGTGCCGTCCGGCGTCTGGTCGCAGGCCTCGGCGATGCGCGCGACCGGCGCGGCTCACGGCCTGCTGCTGACCAACTCGTTGTCGAGCGCGGTGGCCATGCGCCTGGCCGGCGTCGACGCGGTCGGGCATGGCGGCGAGGGCCGCGCGCTGCTCCTGGCGCAGACCGTCGAACGCCTCGACGGCGTGCACGAGGTCGAGACGTTCTGGCGCCTCGCCGCCGCGACCATCGACCGCGACGCGTCGTGGGAGCTGCGCGATCACCGCCTGGGAGGGCCGCCGGCCGCGCTCGGACTGTTCACGACCGCGACCCATCGCGCGCAGGCACGCTCCGCGCTCGACGCCGCCGGCGTGCGCGCGCCGTTCACCGTCGTCGCGCCGCTCGCGGTCGGCACCATCGCCGGACGGGCGAAGGTCTGGCCGCACCACGCCGCGCTGGTCGCGCGCCTCGTCGCCGACGGACGGGTGGTCGTCGCGTGCCCGGGACCGGGCGAGGACGCGGCGACGGCGGCGGCCGTGCCGGGCGCCCGGCTGCTGCCGGGCCTCGGCCTGGGCGCGTACGCCGCGGTGATGGCGCAGGCCGAGGTGGTGGTCGCCAACGACACCGGACCGATGCACGTCGCCGCCGCGGTCGGCGCGCCGGTGGTCGGCGTGTTCGGCGTCAGCGATCCGCGGCGCACGCGTCCGTGGGGCGCGCGCGCGCGCGCGGTCGGTTCGGCATCGGGCTGGCCGTACATGGAGGCCGTATGGTCCGCGCTGTGATCCGCGCGCTCATCGTCGCGGCGTTGTCGGGCGCGCTCGTCGCGGCCGACTGGTCCGCCGAGCTGGCGGTGCCCGGCGAGGCGATGATCGAGCTCCCGGCGGAAGCGCTGATCGACGCCGACGCCGTGCGCTTCGATCTGAGCGGCTGGGCCGACGGCGAGCGCCGCGCCGCCTGGCTCGAGCCGACGCTGGTGGTCGCCGACGGCCGCGCCTTCGCGGCCGCCGAGGCGATCCGCATCGAGGCCGGCGAGCACCTCGTGCCGCTGACGCCGTCGGCGTGGGTCGGCGCGCGCGCGCCGCTGGGCGGCGATGCGCTCCTGGCGATCCACGGCGTGCGCCTGCGCGCCTACGGCGGCGACGGCCAGCGCCTCACCGTGCGCGTCGGCCTCGACCGCGCCAAACGCGGCACGCCGCGCTTCGCCGTCGCGCTGTGCGACGGCGGCCTCGTCGAGCGACCGGCCTGGAGAGAGCTGCGCCTGCGCCTGGTCGGCGACGTGCGCGGTGAGCGCGGCGAGATCGATCTCGCCGGCGACGACGGCCGGCGCATCCCGATGTTCCTCGAGCAGCCCGGCGAGATCGTCGCCGGCGCGTGGCGCGCGCGCGGCGCGTGCCGCTGGGTCGCGCGCCTGCGTGCGGGCGAGGACGTCTCCGGTCTGCGCCCGCGGTGGCGCGGCGGCGTCGCGACGTGGGACGGACCGTCGTTGCCGACCTTGGCGGTGACCGCGCGCGAGCCCGCGCCGGCGGCATGCGCCGCGCCATTCGCATCGCCCGAGGCGCCGGCGTGGCGCGGGCGGGCGACGGTGGTCGCCGGCGAGGGCCGCTTCGCGCGTCAGGACGTGGCCGACTACCCCGCCTGCCCGGCGCCGGTGCTGGCGTGGCTGGTCGGCTGGACCGGCTACCGCGGCGGGCGCGCGTGCGCGCACGCGCAGGCGGCGGCGCTCGATGGGCAGCTCGCCGCCGGCGTCGCCGAGCTCGACCTGATGCCGCAGGCGCTGTTCCACGACCAGGGCACGTTCCGCTTCGGCCTGACGCCGTGGCACGCCGATCATGGCGGCGCTTGGTCGCAGCCGCAGGACGCGCTGGCGCACGACGCGCCGCTGGCGACGTGGCGCGCACATGCGCGCTGGGTCGTCGCGCGCGCCCGCGCCGCGCCCGGGCTGGCGCGCTGGCGCATCGGCCTGATCCAGCCGGCGAACGCGCCGGGCGAGGTCGAGCGCCTGCGTTCGCTGATCGCCGACCTCGCGGCGCTCGTCCAGGTCGGCGACGGCCGACCGCTGGTTGCGTTCCACCCGCAGGCCGCCGACTTCGGCCACGTCGATCCCAAGGGCGTGTGGTTCGACTTCGAGCAGGGCGCGCAGGGCTGGCGAACCGGGTTGACGCCGCTCGACGGCGTCGACGGCGGCGTCGACGCGGGATCGCTGCGCGTGCCGCTGGACGTCGGCGCCGGCATCGGCGGCGCGTTCGTCATGGCCGACGCCAACGTCTTCAACCTCGACCGCATCGAGTTCGACGCGCGCTGCGACGGCGGCGGCGCGGCGACCGTCTACGCGTGGTGCACCGACGACCGCCACCGCTGGTACCAGCAGCGCCTGGGCGACGTCGCATCGAACGACCGCTGGCAGTGCCTGGGCATCGACTTCAGCGACGCGGCGCCGTTCACGCCCAGCGGGCACGCCCAGCCGTGGGACGGCTCGCAGCGCCGGCGCATCCGCCTGATCGGCGTGATGGCCTTCGCCTACGGCGGCGGCGTCGCGAAGAGCCTGCGCATCGACCGCGTGCGCCGCCTCGGCTGGCCGGCGCTGGTCGGCGATCCGACGCTCGCGCTCACCGAGAGCGCCGTCAGCGGCGACGTCGCGCGCTGGCGGCCGTTCGCGTGCGACTTCGCGTTGTCGCTCGCGGCGGTGAATCCCTACGATCCGGAATCCGCCGACGTGGTCGGCGAGCTCGAAGGCCCCGATGGCCTGCGCCTGCGCCATCCGGCGTACTGGTCCGAGCCGCACCGCCTCGAGATGGTCGACGGCGTCGAGCGCGCGGTCGGCGACGGCGGCGGCGCCTGGCACTGGCGCTTCACCGCGCCGAAGCCCGGCGCGTGGCGCTGGCGCATCGTCGCGCGGGTGAAGTGGCGCGACCGCTGGCTCGAGACCGCCGGCGCCTGGCACGACGCCACGGTCGCCGCGGCGGGCGACGGCGCGCTCGTGCCGATCCGCACCGCGCAGGCCGATCCGCGCTGGTTCGAGACCGTCGACGGCGCGTTCTGGTACCCGCTCGGGCTCAACCTGCGCTCGCCGGGCGACGCGCGCCAGGACGGCGTCGTCGCCCGCGCCGGTCCGCGCCCCGGCGAGCCGGCGAACACCGCCGACTTCGAGAGGCTCGGCACGCGCGCGTACGAACGCTGGTTCGCGCGCATGCACGCCGCCGGCGCCGACTTCGCGCGGGTGTGGATGTGCCCGTGGTGGTGCGGCCTCGAGTGGCGCCGCGACTGGGACGGCTACGGCGGCGTCGGGGTCTACAACCAGGCGGCGGCGGCGCGGCTCGACCGCGTGCTCGAGCTCGCCGGCCAGCACGAGGTGCGCGTGCAGCTCGAGCTGCAGAACCACGGCATGTACTCGACCCGCGTCGACGCGCAGTGGGCGGACAATCCGTACAGCCGCCGCCGCGGCGGCATGTGCGGCGACGCCGCCGACTTCTTCGTCCAGGAGGACGCGTGGGCGACGCACGAGAAGCGCCTGCGCTACACCCTGGCGCGCTGGGGCTGGGCGACGCCGGCGGCGATGTGGGTGCTGTCGAGCGAGATCGAGTTCACCGAGGGCTGGTTCCGCGAAGCCGGCTTCGACGAGGACGCCGGCCGCAGCCGGATCATCGAGGCCTGGCTCAAGCGCAGCGCCGCGTGGTTCGCCGCCAACGATCCGCTGGCGCGACCGGTCAGCGTCCACTTCAGCCATCCGTGGACCGGCGGGAAGGTCTGGGAGATGCCCGAGATGCGCTGGGGCTACTCCAACGCCTACACCGGATTCCAGGACGAGATGAAGCGCCTCGGCGCGCCGGGCGGCCTCGACGTCGCGCTCGAGCACTACCTCGTCCGCCACTTCCCGCCGTGGAAGCACCAGCGTCCGACGCTGATCGGCGAATGGGGCGGCCACTGGGATCAGAACACCCACGCGCGCCTCGCCGGCGAGTGGCATGCCGGGCTGTGGATGCAGGCGGTGCTGCCGTACGCCGGCAATACCGGCTTCTGGTGGTGGCTGTGGGTCGACTCCGCCGACCGCTGGTCCGAGCTTGCCGGCATCGCGCGCTTCGTTCGCGGCTTCGATCCGCGCGGCGGCGACTGGCGGCCGTCGCGGCCGAAGCTCATGCACGCGGACGTGGTGATGGTCGGCATGCGCTCGCCGCGCGAGCACCGCTACTACGCGCACGCGCGCGGCTTCGACCGCGATCCCGCGGCGCGCTTCGGCCGCGACGCCGGGCCGGCGGACATCTCCGTCGGCGAGCCGGGCAGCACCTGGACGGTCGAGCGTTGGGACTGCCAGAAGGGCGAGGCGATCGCGACGTCGGTCGTCACGGTCGACGAGCGCGGGCACCTCATCCTGCCGCTGGGCGAGATCGCGCAGGACGCGGCCTGGATCATCAGGCGCAAGTGACGGCGGGCGGTCGGCCCCCGACGGCGACGGCTCAGAGCGGATCGCCGCCGAGCCGCAGCCAATCGGCGGCGTCGTCGCAGTCGTCGAGCGCCGGCGCGAGCGCGATGGGGATCTCCCGGCGGGCGAAGGTCGAGGCGGTGATCACCTTCTGGATCGAGCGTTCTCCCTGCTCGAGGGCGTCGTCGATGGCGGTACGCGCCGCCTGCGTGTAGATGCCGAACAGCGGCTCGGCCCTGCCGGAACGCAGGGTGATGAAGCCCGACCTCGGCGCGGCCGCCGTCCACGAGTCGATGACCCAGCGCAGCGCGGCGGGATCCAGCCGAGGCAGATCGCAGGGGATGACCAGCGTCGGATACGGCGTCTGCGCCAGGACGCTGTCGATCGCCGCGAGCGGGCCTTCGCCCGGGCGATCGTCGGGGATGAAGGTCGCCGGCAGGTCCCAATCCCCGGGTCGCCGCCGTCCGACCACGATGATCTCGCCGAACTCCGCGCCGATCCGCGCGGTGCGGTGGAGGAGCGTCTCGCCGCCGATGGTCAGCAGCGCCTTGTCGCGGCCCATCCGCCGGCTCGCGCCCCCGGCGAGGATGGCGACGGCGAGATCGGTCATCCGTTCTTCGGCCGGAATGCGACGATCACCGCCGGATCGGTCTCGAGCCGTGCCGCGCCGATCAGATCCAGGCAGTACGGCACGGCGGCGAACACCGCGTCGAGGCATTCGCGGATGCTCTTCGGCTTGCCGGGCGTGTTGATGATCAGGGTGCGGCCGCGGATGCCGGCGGTCTGACGCGAGAGGATCGCGGTCGGCACGATCTTGAGCGATGCCTGGCGCATGACCTCGCCGAAGCCGGGCATCATCTTGTCGCACACCGCCTCGGTCGCCTCGGGCGTGACGTCGCGCTGCGCCGGCCCGGTGCCGCCGGTGGTGACGACCAGGTCGCATTTCTCGCGGTCGCACAGCTCGATCAGGCACGCCTCGATGCCGGGACGATCGTCCGGGATCACGCGTTTCACCGCTTCCCACGGCGACATCAGGTACGCGGTCAGCGCCGCGGCCACGCCGGGTCCGCCGAGGTCCTGGTAGACGCCGGCGCTGGCGCGGTCGGAGACGGTGACGATGCCGATGCGCGCGGTCATGCCGGCTCCAGGCGGTCGAGGTGGTTCGGCATGAGCCCGGCGGCGACCGCGCCGACGTAGGCCAGGAACGGCACGCGGTCGCCGGCCTTCAGCTCGACGCCCGGCATGAGATCGGCGAAGCCGTCGGCGGCGGCGGCGGCGAGGAAGTCGCCGCTGCCGTTCCAGCCGAGCACGCGCACGCCGCCGTCGACCAGGCGCGCCGGACGGAACTGGCGGCGCTTGCCCTTGTTCGCGATCGCCGCCGCCAGCGGCAGCGCGCGCCACGCCCGGCGCAGGCCGAGCAGGCGGTCGATCAGCGGCAGCAGCAGCACGTGCGCGCCGGCCATGAGCCCGACTGGATTGCCCGGCAGGCCCATCAGCAGCCTGCCGTCCTCGCGCCGCGCCAGCAGCACCGGCTTGCCCGGCTGCATGGCCACGCCGTGGAAGAGCGGGACGAAGCCCAGTTCGCGCGCCACCGCGGCGACGTGGTCGGCGTCGCTGCCGCTGACGCCGCCGCTGGATAGGATTAGGTCGGCGTCCGCGGCCGCGGCCAGCGCCGCGCGCAGCGCCTCTGGTCGATCCGGCGCGTTGACGCGCGTCGATGGCAGACCGAGCGCGGTGCAGAACGCGGTCAGGTACGGACCGTTGGTGTCGGCGATGCCGGCCTCCCCGGATCCGCCGACCTCGTCGCCGGTGACGACGATGGCGACGCGCGGCGCGGTCGCGACCGCGATCTCGCGCGCGCCGCAGCCGGCGGCGACGGCGAGCACCGCCGGCGACAGGCGCGTGCCGGCCTGGATGACGACCTGGCCGGCGCGGCCGTCCTCGCCGCGCGCGGCGATGTTGCGCCGGGCGACCAGCGCCTGCGGATCGCACTCGACCTGGTCGCCCTCGACGCGGGCGACCTCGTAGGGGACCACCGTCGCGCCGGCCGGCGTCGGCGCGCCGGTCATGATCTTCACCGCTTCGCCCGGCATCAGCGCGCGGTCGAACGCGCCGCCCGCGGCGACCGTTCCGACGACGCGGTAGCGGGTCGTCGCCGGCGCCAGCGCCACGGCGAAGCCGTCCATGGTCGCGCGGTCGAACGGCGGCTGGTCGCGCGGCAGGCGCAGGTCGTCGGCGGCGGTGCGCCACAGCGCCGCGTCGAGCGCGACGCGTTCGCCGCGCCGCGCCACCGGGATCGCGGCGATCGCGGCCAAGGCTCCGGCGACGTCGATCATCGCGCGCCCCCGGCGACGGAGCGGACGATCGCGCCGCGCTTGCCGCCGCGCTTCTCGACCAGCTCGATCGCGCCGATGACGATGTCGTGCGACACCGCCTTGAGCATGTCGTAGACGGTCAGCGCCGCGATCGACACCGCGACCAGCGCCTCCATCTCGACGCCGGTCCGGCCCGTGCAGCGCGCGGTCGCGCGGATCTCGACGCCGTCGCGCCGCGGCAGGAAGTCGACGCTGACGCCGTCGAGCGGCACCTGATGGCACAGCGGGATGAGCTCATCCGTGCGCTTGGCCGCCTGGATCCCCGCGAGCCGGGCGATCTGCATCACGTCGCCCTTCTTCGTGCCCGCGCGCAGCGCGCTGCGGCAGACCGCCGGCAAGGTGACGATCGCGCGCGCCACCGCCTCGCGGGCGGTCGGCACCTTGGCCCCGACGTCGACCATGCGCGCGGCGCCGTGGTCATCGAGATGAGTCAGCTTCCTCACGGCCTCCTCCCGCTGCAATCGATGGGACCACGGTGCGAGCGGGACGGGGCCGGGGAGGGGCGACTGCCGGAGGCGCGGGAAAATGGCCTCATGCCATCCGCGTCGGAGGCACCAAGCCCCTCCACGTGACAACGACTCAGCTTCCGTGGACCCATTCATCGCTCCCGTCGTCGAAGGTCTGGCGCTTCCATACCGGCAGCTCGCGCTTGATCTCCTCGAGCAGCCAGCGCACCGCGTCGAACGCCGGCCCACGATGCGCCGACGAGGCGTGCAGCACCAGCGAGACCTCGCCCGGGACCATGGTCCCGAGGCCGTGCCAGGCCGTCACCACCAGCGCCGGGTCGAAGCGCCGCGCGTCGTCGGCGATGCGGGCCAGGACCTTCTCGGCCATCGGCCGGTAGCACTCGTAGTGCAGGCGCGTGACGCCACGGCCCTTGGCGTGGTCGCGAACGACGCCGAGAAAGCTGGCAACGGCGCCGTTGCCGGGCGACAACGGCGGCGAGCGCTGCGCGACGCCGAGCGGGCCGTCGACCAGGCCGGTCACGTTCGCCATCTCAGCCGCCGCTGACGGGCGGGATCAGCGCGAGGCAGCTGCCGTCGCGCAGGCGCATCGCTCCGGGCGGGACGATCTCCTCGTCGACCGCGAAGCGGCAGGTCGGCAGCAGGGCGGCGAGACGCGGATGGGCGGCGGCGAGGCGCGCACGCAGCTCGACATGGTCGAGTTCAGCGGGCAGGTCGAGCCGTTCCTCGGCGACGCCGGCCAGGTCGCGCGTGGCCGCGAAATAGAGCACGCTCACCCCGACCACTCAGCCGCCGATCTCGGCCATCACCGTCGTGCGCACGAACGACGCCGGCGGCGTCTTCTTCGCGATCGCCGCGCCGGCGATCGCGCGCACGCCGTCGATGTCGTTGGCGCGCAGCGGCGTCAGCAGGTCGGCGCCGACGTCCTGCATCAGGCAGGTGTAGAGCTGGCCGCGGCTCGACAGGCGCAGGCGATCGCAGGTCGAGCAGAACGGCTGCGAGACCGTGGTGATGAAGCCGACGCTGGCCTGCGCGGGATCGACGCCATCGACCGCGTACACCCGCGAGGTCGCCTCGTCGCGCTCGCGCGCCTCGGCCAGGGAGAAGCCGCCCTGGAAGATCCGGCGGCGCATCTCGGTCGCCGGCACGTACTGGCGGTCGTGGTCGGCGCGGGCCTCGCCGATCGCCATGAGCTCGATGAAGCGTAGGTGCACGCCCTCGGCGACGGCGAAGCGCACCAGGCCGGCGTAGTCGGTGTCGCGCATCGCCACCGCGTTGACCTTCAGCGGCGTCAGGCCGATCGCCTTGGCGGCGCGGATCGCGTCGACGACCTTGTGGAAGTGGTCGCGGCGCGCCGCCTGGCGGAAGCCCTCCGGGTCGACCGCGTCGAGCGAGATGTTGAGCCGATCCAGCCCCGCCGCCTTCAGGCCGGGCAGCAGCGGCGACAGCAGCACGCCGTTGGAGGTCATCGTCACCTCGTCGGCGACGGTCTTGGCGTGGCGCACGTGGGCGATGAGGTCGTCGCACAGGGTCGGCTCGCCGCCGGTCAGCCGGATCTTGCGCACCGGCAGGACGGTCGCGATCAGGTCGACGAGCGTCATCAGCTCGGCGGTCGTCGCTCGCTCGGTGGCGAAGCGGGCGTGCTCGGGCAGGCAATAGACGCAGCGCAGGTTGCAGCGGTCGGTCAGGGACAGGCGCAGATAGGCGGAGTGCATCGGTCGGCTGCTCGGGATGGGCGGCAGCGTCACCGTGCATCCGGTGCACGGTCGGGCAATCGGCATGCCCCGATGGCGTCGCGGCGCGCCCGATGGCCGTGCGAGGCGCCCTGCGCCGGGTGGCATCGCCGTAGGATGCAGCATTGCGTTACCGGCGCGCCGCGCAGGGGCCCGGACGGCGGCAGCGACAGCGTCGTCGCGCAGCAGACGCGTGCTTGCGGACGAAGCACAGGCCGGACCGCCGGCGGGATAGGATGCCCGGCAGCGGGAGACCGGAGCATGGACGTGCGCAACCTGGTCGTGGTCGGCAACGGCATGGTCGGACACAAGCTGCTGGCCGGCCTGGTCGAGCGCGGCCTGGGCGGGTTGCGGGTGACGGTGGTCGGCGAGGAGCCGCGCCTGGCCTACGACCGGGTCAACCTCTCCGCGTTCTTCGCCGGCGCCTCGGCGGAGCAGCTGTCCCTGCTGCCCAGCCCGGGCTTCTACGAGGCGAACGGCATCCGCGTCATCCGCGGCGACAAGGTCGCGGCGATCGACCGCGCCGCGCGCACGGTGCGCACCGCGGCAGGGGTCGAGCTGACCTACGACCGCCTCGTGCTGGCGACCGGCTCGTTCCCGTTCGTGCCGCCGGTGCCGAACAAGGAGGCGCCCGGCTGCTTCGTCTACCGCACCCTGTGCGATCTCGACGCGATCCGGAGCTACGCCGCCGGCCGCGCCGTCGGCGTGGTGATCGGCGGCGGCCTGCTCGGGCTCGAGGCGGCCAACGCGCTGAAATCGCTCGGGCTGACCACCCACGTCGTCGAATTCGCGCCGCGCCTGATGGGCGTGCAGGTCGACGACGGCGGCGGCGCGATCCTGCGCGCGAAGATCGAGAAGCTCGGCGTCGGCGTGCACACCGGCGCGTCGACCAAGGAGATCGCCCTGCGCGAGGACGGCTCGGTCGGCGGGCTGAGGTTCGCCGACGGCACGGAGCTGAAGGCGGACATCGTGGTCTTCTCCGCCGGCATCCGTCCGCGCGACGAGCTCGCCAGGGCCAGCGGCCTGGCCATGGGCGAACGCGGCGGCGTGGTCATCGACGAGAGCTGCCGGACCAGCGATCCGCTGGTGTCGGCGATCGGCGAGGTCGCGCTCTACAAGAACCGCATCTACGGCCTGGTCGCGCCGGGCTACCACATGGCGCGCGTGGTCGTCGACGACCTGCTCGGCGCCGAGGCCGGCGCGGAGGGGCACCGGTTCACCGGGTTCGACATGTCGACCAAGCTCAAGCTGCTCGGCGTCGAGGTCGGCTCGTTCGGCGACGCCTTCGCCGCCACGCCGGGCGCGGTGGTGGTGACCTACGCGGACTCGGCGACCGGGGTCTACAAGAAGCTGGTGCTGTCGCCCGACCGCACGCGCCTGATCGGCGGCATCCTGGTCGGCGACACCGCGGGCTACGGCCAGCTCCACCAGGCGATGCAGAACGCGCTGCCGATGCCGGACGCGCCGGAGGAGCTGATCCTGCCGGCGCGATCGGGCGCCCTCGCCGGGAACAAGCCCGCGGGCTTCGGCGCCAAGGGCCTGCCCGACACCGCGACCATCTGCTCGTGCCACAACGTCAGCAAGCGCGCGATCTGCGGCGCGATCCGCGACCAGAAGCTGGACAGCGTCGGCCAGGTCAAGAGCTGCACCAAGGCCGGCACCGGCTGCGGCTCGTGCGTCACGATCCTCAAGGACCTGCTCACGGACGAGCTCGAGAAGTCGGGCGTGAAGGTCCTCGACCACCTGTGCGAGCACTTCGCGCACTCGCGCCAGGAGCTCTACAGCCTGGTGCGCTTCGGCCGCATCCGCGCGTACGACGACCTGCTCGCGAAGCACGGTCGCGGCGCCGGCTGCGAGATCTGCAAGCCGGCGGTGGCGTCGATCCTCGCCAGCGCCTGGAACGAGCACGTCCTCGAGAAGAAGCACGCCGCGCTGCAGGACACCAACGACCGCTTCCTCGCCAACATCCAGCGCGACGGCAGCTACTCGGTGGTGCCGCGCGTGCCGGCGGGCGAGATCACGCCCGACCAGCTCATCGCGCTCGGCGTCGTGGCGAAGAAGCACAAGCTCTACACCAAGATCACCGGCGGCCAGCGCGTCGACCTGTTCGGCGCCAGCGTCGACCAGCTGCCGCTGATCTGGCGCGAGCTGATCGCCGCCGGGTTCGAATCCGGCCACGCCTACGGCAAGGCGCTGCGCACGGTGAAATCCTGCGTCGGATCGACCTGGTGCCGCTACGGCGTGCAGGATTCGGTCGGCCTCGCGATCACGCTCGAGAACCGCTACAAGGGCCTGCGCTCGCCGCACAAGCTCAAGAGCGCGGTCTCGGGCTGCGCGCGCGAGTGCGCCGAGGCGCAGAGCAAGGACTTCGGCGTCATCGCCACCGAGCGCGGCTACAACCTCTACCTGTGCGGCAACGGCGGCATGACGCCGCAGCACGCGCAGCTCTTCGCCGCCGACATCACCGCCGAGCAGGTGCTGCGCTACCTCGACCGCTTCCTGATGTTCTACATCCGCACCGCCGACCGCCTGGAGCGCACGGCGTGGTGGTTCAACAAGCTCGAGGGCGGCATCGACTACCTGCGCCGGGTCGTGATCGACGACTCTCTCGGCATCTGCGCCGAGCTCGAGGCCGAGATGGCGCACGTCGTCGCCACGTACCAGGACGAGTGGAAGACCGCGATCGACGATCCCGAGAAGCTCAAGCGCTTCCGCAGCTTCGTGAACAGCGATCGCCCCGATCCGTCGCTGGTGCGCATGAAGGAACGCGACCAGGTCCGTCCGGCGACCTGGGACGAGAAGCGCGACCTCGTCACCGCCGCCATCTGAAGGAAACCGACATGAACGCCCCGCTCGCCACGCTCGCCCCGACCACGCCTGCCATCGCGTCGTGGTCGGAGGTCTGCGCGCTCGACGACATCATGCCGTCGAGCGGCGTCTGCGCGCTGATCGACGGCCGGCAGATCGCCATCGTGCGCGTCGCCGACCAGGTGTACGCGCTCAGCAACTTCGATCCGTTCAGCCGGGCGATGGTGCTGTCGCGCGGCATCGTCGGCGATGCCAAGGGCGTGCCGAAGATCGCGTCGCCGGTGTACAAGCAGGGCTTCGACCTGCGCACCGGGCGATGCCTCGACGATGCCGGCGTGCGGATCCCGACGTACCCATGCCGGGTGGTCGATGGCCGCGTGCAGGTGCAGGCGTGAGCGATCGGGCCGCATCGGACGGTGAGGCCTGGCGCGTGCTGTGGCTGTCGACGGCGGCGTTCACGCTGCTGTTCGCCGCCTGGCTGGTGTTCGGCATCATCGCCCCGCCGATCCGGCGCGAGTTCGCGCTCGACGACGTGCAGGTGTCGTGGCTCGGCGCGCTGGCGGTGCTGGTCGGCTCGGTGCTGCGCCTGCCGCTCGGCATGGCGACCGATCGCCTGGGCGGGCGCCGGGTGTTCACCGCGATGCTCGTCGTGGCCGCGATCGCCTGCGGCCTGCTCGCCACGGCGTCGAGCTACCCGGCGCTGCTCGCCTGCGCCGCGCTGGTCGGCCTGGCCGGCAATTCCTTCTCCGCCGGCATCGCCTGGAACGCGGCGTGGTTCGAGCGCGCGCGCCAGGGCTTCGCCCTCGGCACCTTCGGCGCGGGCAACGTCGGCGCGTCGCTGACCAAGCTGGCCGGGCCGCTGCTGATCGCGCTCATCCCGGTCGGCGGGCTGGCCGGCGGCCTGATCCCCGGCGGCTGGCGCGCGGTGCCGGCGATGCTGTGTCTCGCCCTGCTGGTCATGGCGCTGGTCGTCTGGCAGGCGGCGCCCGCCGATCGCACGCCGGGCAAGGGCCGCGCGCTGCGCGCGATGCTCGCGCCGCTGGCGTGCCTGCGCGTCTGGCGCTTCGGGCTCTACTACGTGCTGGTGTTCGGCGCGTATGTCGCGCTGTCGCTGGTGCTGCCGTCGTTCTACGTCGAGACCTACGCGCTGAGCCTGGCGCAGGCCGGCATGCTCACCGCGCTGTTCATCTTCCCCGCGAGCCTGCTGCGGCCGCTCGGCGGCTGGATGTCGGATCGCTGGGGCGCGCGCCCGGTGACCTACGGCGTGTTCGCGCTGATGCTGCTGGCGACGCTGCCGCTCGCCGCTCCCGCGCTGGGGATCGGCGCGCAGCCCGGCGTCGGCGCGTTCACCGCGCTGATGGTCGCGCTCGGCGTCGGGATGGGCGTCGGCAAGGCGTCGGTGTTCAAGTACATCGCCGATTATTTTCCCGCCGACGTCGGCGCGGTCGGCGGCCTGGTCGGCACGCTCGGCGCCCTGGGCGGCTTCGCCCTGCCGCTGGCCTTCGGCTACCTCAAGCGCGGCACCGGCGAACCGGCGATGATGTTCCTGGTGCTGGCGGCGCTGACTGTGGTGACCCTCGCCTGGCTGCACGTGGTGGTCCTGGGCATGCGCCGGACCAGGCCGTTCCCCGTCGCGGTCGGCACGGCGCTGGACGCGTGAGATGAACGATCCCGCGCGCGGCGGCACGACAACGCGCACGACCTGCTGCTACTGCGGCGTCGGCTGCGGCATCGTCGTGACCAAGGACCGCGCCGGGAAGCTGTCGTTGGCCGGCGACACCGAGCATCCGACCAACCGCGGCATGCTCTGCTCGAAGGGCAAGGCGCTCTTGCATGCGGTGGCGAACCGCGCCGACCGCCTGCAGTGGCCGCAGATGCGCGCCACGCGCGCGCTGCCGCTGCGTCGCACGGGCTGGGACGAGGCGCTGGCGCGCGCCGCCGGCGAGTTCAAGCGCATCCAGGCGGCGCACGGCCGCGACAGCGTCGCCTTCTACGTCTCGGGCCAGTGCCTGACCGAGGAGTACGCGATCGCCAACAAGCTGGTGAAGGGCTTCCTCGGCACCAACAACATCGACACCAACTCGCGGCTGTGCATGTCGTCGGCGGTCGCCGGTTACAAGCAGACGCTGGGCGCGGACGGTCCGCCGATCTGCTACGACGACATCGAATCGTGCGACACCTTCCTGGTCGCCGGGGCCAACCCGGCGTGGTGCCATCCGATCCTGTTCCGGCGCATGGAGGCGCGCAAGGCGGCCGAGCCCGGGCGCGTGCGCATGGTCGTCATCGACCCGCGACGCACCGCGAGCGCCGCGGTGGCGGACCTGCACCTGCAGATCAGGCCGGGGACCGACGTGGCGCTGTTCCACGCGCTCGCCCGCCAGCTCGACGCGATCGGCGGGGTGGATCGCGCGTACGTGGCGGCGCACTGCTCCGGCTGGGACGAGCTGCGCGCGGTCGCCGACCAGTGGACGCTCCGCCGCGCGGCCGACCACTGCGGCCTCGACGCCGGCGGCATCGCGCGCTGCGCCGATTGGCTGGCCGGCGACCGGCGCTTCCTCTCGCTGTGGACCATGGGGCTCAACCAGTCGGCGGTCGGCACCGACAAGAACACCGCGCTCATCAACCTGTCGCTGATCACCGGCAAGATCGGCAGGCCCGGATGCGGCCCGTTCAGCCTGACCGGCCAGCCGAACGCGATGGGCGGTCGCGAGGTCGGCGGACTCGCCAACCTGCTGCCCGCGCACCGCGATCTCGCCGATCCAGCGCAGCGCGCCGAGGTCGCGCGGCAGTGGGGCGTGCCTGCGGATCGCATCCAGGCGGAGCCCGGGCTGACGGCGGTCGAGATGTTCCAGGCCGCGCGCGACGGCCGGCTCAAGGCGATCTGGATCGTCTGCACCAACCCGGTCGCATCGCTGCCCGACGCGTGGCAGGTCGAGGCGGGGCTGCGCGCGTGCGAGCTGGTCGTCGTCCAGGACATCCACGCCAACGACACGACGCCGTTCGCCGACATCGTCCTGCCGGCGGCGACCTGGCTCGAGAAGACCGGCACCATGACCAGCAGCGAGCGGCGCATCACGCTGCTCGAGCCGGCGATCCAGCCGCCGGGCGAGGCGCTGCCGGACACCGAGATCATCAAGCGCTTCGCGCACGCCATGGGCTGGGGCCGCGACTTCGCCTACGCCGACGACGAGGCGGTGCACCGCGAGCACGTGCGCATGACCGCCGGCACCGGCTGCGACATCGCCGGCGTCGACTACGCGCGCCTGCGTCGCGAGCGCTCGCTGCAATGGCCGGTTCCCGCCGCCGACCACGCCGGCACGCCGCGCCTCTACGCCGATGGCCGCTTCGCGACGCCCGACGGCCGCGCCCGCCTGCGCGCGCCGCCCGTCGACGACCGCAGCGAGCCGCTCGACGGCGAGTTCCCGCTGATCCTGACCACCGGCCGCGTGCGCGACCAGTGGCACACCATGACCCGCACCGGGCGCGTCGCCAAGCTGCGCGCCCACGCCGACGCGCCATTCTGCGAGATCCATCCCGACGACGCGCGGGCGCGCGGCATCGCCGACGGCGACATCGTCGAGGTGCGCGGCCGCCGCGGCGCGGTGCGCGTGCGCGCGACGGTGACCGCCGACATCCGCGCCGGCGTCGCCTTCCTGCCGATGCACTGGGGCAAGCGCCTCGGCGGCGAGCACGGCCGCGCCAACAACCTGACCTCGCCGCGGCTCGACCCGGTGTCGAAGGAGCCCGATCTGAAGTACGCGGCCGTCGAGATCGTCCGCCATCGCCCGCCGGCGCGCCGCATCGTCATCATCGGCGCCGGCGCCGGCGCGCTCGGCTTCGTCGAGACGTACTGCGCCCGCCCGCACGACGACACCATCGACATCTTCGGCGACGAGCCGCTGCCGATCTACGACCGCGTGCTGCTGCCGCACGTCATCGACCGCACCAAGGCGTGGGACGACCTGGTCCGCGCCACGCCGGAGCAGCTCGCCGAGCGCGGCGTGCGCTTCCATACCGGCAAGCGCATCGTCGCGATCGACCGGACCGCGCGCACCATCACCGACGCGCTCGGCGGCGTGCACGCCTACGACGTGCTGATCATGGCGACCGGTTCGCGCGCCAACCTGCCGACGGTCGGCCCGCTGGCCAAGCAGGGGGTCTACGGCCTGCGCTCGCGCTGCGATGCCGAGAAGCTGCGCGAGAACGTCCTGGCGGTGCGCGCGCGCGCCGGCCGCCAGCCGCGCGTCGCGATCCTCGGCGCCGGGCTGCTCGGCATCGAGCTGGCCGACGCGATGGTCACCGTCGGCTGCGCGGTGACCATCATCCAGCGCTCGAACCGCGTGATGGGCAAGCAGCTCGACGCGCGCGCCTCGACCTACCTGCTGACCCATCTCGAGGACCGCGGCATCGACGTGCGCCTCGACGCCGACCTGCTGTCCCTGACCGGCGAGTCGCGCGTCACCGGCGCCAGGATCTCGGACGGCGAGACGGTGCCGTGCGATGTCTTCGTCGTCGCCACCGGCACGCAGCCCAACGTCGAGCTGGCGCGCGCGGCCGGCCTGGCGTGCGGCAAGGGCGTGATCGTCGACGAGCACCTGCGCACGTCCGATCCGCGCATCCACGCGATCGGCGAGGTCGCCGAGCACGCGGGCAGGCTCTACGGCACGACGGCGACCTCGGTCGAGCACGCGCGCCACGTCGCCGAGTACCTGCGCGGCAACGTCCACATGCCGTACCGCGGCTCGGTCACCGCCAACATCCTCAAAGTCCACGGTGTGCCGCTCGCGGCGTGCGGCCTGGTCGATCCCGGGAACGACCCCGACTGCGAGACGGTGGTCTTCGAGGACCCGCGCCGGCGGCTCTACTGCAAGGCCGTGGTCAAGGACGACCGCCTGGTCGGCGTGCTGATGCTCGGCCACACCGCCGGCTTCGCCGAGCATCGCGACCTCATCGCCTCCGGGCTCGAGCTCGACGAGCTGCGCGGACGCCTGCTGCGCCTGGGCGGCGAGGGCGGCGGCGCGCCCAAGGGCAGGCTGGTGTGCTCGTGCAACCAGGTCGGCGAGGACGACATCTCCGCGGTGATCGCGGCCGGCGCCGATGATGTGTCGTCGGTCTGCGCCAAGAGCCGCGCCGGGACGTCGTGCGGCAGCTGCCGGCCCGAGATCGTGAAGCTGCTCGGCCGCTGCCCGTCGCGGCCGGTCGCGATCGCGGCGCTGGCCTAGCCGGCGGCCGTCGCCGGCATCGCGATGTCGACGATCGCCCCGGCGGCGCGCAGCTCGTCGCGCAGGCGTCCGACATCGATGGCCGCGAACGCGCAGCCGTCGCGCACCGTCTGCACCGCCGCCTGCCCGGCGGCCTGGCCCATCGCGTAGCACGGCGCCATCTCGCGCAGCGGGCCGAGGACGTCGCGCTCGACGCTGATCATCCGGCCCGGGCAGATCAGGTTGGCGATCGGGCGCGGGACCAGGACGCGGTACGGGATCGGCGTCAGCGTGCGCTTCAGGGACGTCGCCGCGGCGTGCATGGGCTGGTGGCTCGGCCGGCGTGGGTCGGGCAGGTCCCAGACCCAGCTGCTGAAGCCGATGGTGTCCGGGAAGTCGCGCGCATCGAGCAGGTCGGCGACGGTGTAGACGAAGTCGCCGACGATGCGGCGGGTCTCGCGCACGCCCAGGTTCGGCGCGACGAGCTTGACCCGGGAGTCGGCGAAGCCGGGGAAGTGCGCGCGCATCAGCGCGAACAGGCGCTGCACTTCGCGGCGACCCTGCATCATGCCGCGCGACAGCGAGCGCGCGTCGGTGCCGTCGACGCCGCAGATCCGCGTGGTGTTGATCATCATCGTCCCCGGCTCGTTGAGCTGGACGCTGATGAAGATCTCGTACGGGAAGTCCCACGCGCCCCTGGCGCGCAGGTCGGCGATCAGTTCGCGCAGGCGCCGCGAATCGTTGGCCTGGATGTAGCCCTTGAGCGCCTCCTGATCGACGCGGTCGACGTGGAAGATCAGGCTGACCGGCGTCATCGCGCCGTCCTCGGGGCGGCCCTTCACGACCTCGCAGCCGCTGCGCGCGGCGATGTCGCCGTCGCCGGTGGCGTCGACCACGGCCCGCGCCGGGAAGGCGCGCAGGCCGCTCTTGTTCTGCACCACGACATGGGTGATGCGGCCGTCCGCGACCTCGACGTCGACCACCTGCGAGAAGAACAGCACGTCGACGCCGGCTTCGAGCAGCAGCTCGTCGAGATGCGCGACCATCGCGATGGGGTCGAACGGGACGCCGTACGACAGCGGCGAGACCTTGGTCGACCAGCCGTGCGGGTTCCAGTCGTCGGCGCGGATGTCGGCGGGATTGATCGCGCCGCCGCGCGCCGCCAGCGTCTCGACGACCTCGCGGAAGATGCCGCCGACGCACCAGCCCGAGTTGTCCCACAGCCGCCCGCCGAGCAGGTGCGAGACGCCGGCCGAGGTGCCGACGCCGCCGAGCTGGCCCATGGCCTCGATCAGCAGCACGCTCAGCCCCGCGCGCCGCGCGGCGAGCGCCGCCGGCACGCCCGCGGGGCCGCCGCCGCAGACGATCAGGTCGTAGGGCTGCTCGAGCGTGACCGCGCGGCGGAACTCCATGGATCGGGCCATGCGGATCTCCTGCGCGCAGCGTGCCGGGGACGCGCTCCGCGCGCCATGGAACCGATGTCGGATGATGGTACGAACGTCGTATGGTCGGTAACGCGGGCATCGGCATCGGACCGATCCTGGACGCGGTGGTGGCGGCGCTTCCCCCGCGGGCGGCCCACCTCGGCAGCGTGGCGCCAGCCGTGCGCCGACGCGGCGATCCGGCGCCGCTGCTCCAGGACTACCCGCGGGTCATGGTCGGCATCTCCGGCGAGCACCGGTACCTGTACGGCCGCGGCGGCGAGCGGCGCGAAGTCGCGCTGGCTCCGGGCGTCGCGCTGCACCTGCCGCCGGACGCGTGGGCGGTGCCGGCGCGTCGCGCGGCGACGCGTTTCCTCGCGGTGGTATTCCGCGCGACGCATCTGCGCGTGCTCGTGGCCGAGTACGGCGCCGGGCTCGGGCGTCCGGCGATCCAATGGCATCATACCCGGCGGCCGCTCGCGGGTCCGGCGACGCACATCCTGCGCGCCCTCGCCGATCAGGCGGAGCGCCCCGCCGACGCGGCGCTCGAGGGGGAGTTGATCGCCGCGCTGCTGCGTCTGGCGCGCGCCCACCTCGCGGCCGACGGCATCGCCGACGAGCGGCCCTCGGCGACGCACGCGCGCGCCGCGCGCGAGCTGATGCGCACCGCCTTCGCCGAGCCGCTGACCCGCGACGACATCGCCCGCGCGCTCGGCGTGCATCCGACCTACCTGTCGCAGCTCTGGCGACGCGAGACCGGCACCACGCTGCGCGAGGCGCTGCTGGGCGTGCGCGTCGAGCACGCGCACGGCCTGCTGCGCGCGACCCGCCTGCCCTTGGCGCAGATCGCGCGCCGCTGCGGTTTCGTCGATGCGAGCCATTTCGCGCGCGCGTTCCGGCGCGCCACCGGCGGGACGCCCGGGAGCGCCCGTCGCGGGCGCTGACCGGCTCGCGCTGTACGCGCTGGCGCAGCCGATGGTTGTCGCTGTCGCATCCGCGGCGTACACCTGCGGCCCAGGAGTCCCCGTCCATGCGCGCCATCGCCATCGTCTGCCTCGTCTCGACCATCATCCTGCTGACGGCGTGCGGCGGCGGCCGCTGCGGCGACGCGAAGGGCGCGTGCCCGACCGAGGCGATCGCGGTGCTCCAGCCGACCAAAGGCAACGCGGTCGCCGGCACGGTGCGCTTCAGCCAGCAGGGGGACGATACGCTGCTGATCGTCGCCGAGGTCAGCGGCCTCTCGGCCAACGGTCAGCACGCCTTCCACGTCCACGAGTTCGGCGACGCCAGCGCACCCGACGCCGAGAGCGCCGGCGGGCACTACAATCCGGAAGGCCACGCCCATGGCGGGCCGGACAGCGAGGAGCGCCACGCCGGCGATTTCGGCAACCTGCAGGCGGACGCGCAGGGCAAGGCGCGGCTCGAGCTGACGGCGCGCGGCGTCACGGTGTGCGGCAGGAATCCGGTGCTCGGGCGCTCGATCATCATCCATGCCAAGGCCGACGACCTGAGCACGCAGCCGTCGGGGAACGCCGGACCGCGCATCGCCATCGGCGTGATCGGCGTCGCCAAGGCGCCGTGAGACCGCGCTGAAGCTCGAAGCTCGAAGCTCGAAGCTCGATGCTCGAAGCTCGAAGCTCGAAGCTCGAAGCTCGAAGCTCGGAGCTCGGAGCTCGAAGCTCGAAGCTCGGAGCTCGACGCTCGAAGCGCGAAGCGGCAAGCTCGAAGCGGCTTTCCCATCCCACCCCGATCCCACGGAACATCCCATGCCCACGTACGTCGACGGCTTCGTCCTCTGCGTCCCGAAGCGGAACCTCGCCGCCTACGCCCGCATGGCGCGCGCCGCGGGCAAGGTGTGGCGCGAGCACGGCGCGCTCGAATACCGCGAATGCGTCGGCGATGACCTGGAAGCGAAGTTCGGGCGTCCGTTTCCGCGCCTCGCCAAGGTCAAGCCGGGCGAGACCGTGGTGTTCGCCTTCATCGTCTTTGGCTCGCGCGCGCAGCGCGACCGCGTCAACGCCAATGTCATGGCCAACCCGCGCATGAACACGATGATGAAGGGCAAGGCGATGCCGTTCGACGTCAAGCGCATGACGTACGGCGGGTTCAAGGTCATCGTCGACGCCTGACGCGGTCGTCCGGGCGTACGTGCTGCGCCCGCGGGGGCCGCCGGCGCCACCGCCCGTCGGAACCGTGGAAGGCGCGGCAGGATCAGCACTTCCGATCCGCCGCGAGCCGGTCGCGCCGTGCCCTCTGCGTGCGCCGCCGATCGGCTGTAACATCCCGGGGTGCGAGCGCTCTCCTGGCGACGGCCATGACCATCGGGATCCCGTACGACGCGTTGGTGGAGCGCATCCGCGACGGCGACAGCGCCGCGTGGGAGGACCTCCTGCGCCTGACCCTGCGCCAGGTGCGGGCGGTGATCGCCTTCCACATCGACGATCCGGCGTCGCTCGACGACCTGGCGCAGGAGACCTACCTCTATCTCGCGCAGCACCTCGACGACTACCGCGTCGGCTCCGACTTCGGCGCGTGGCTGCGCACGATCGCGCGCAACCGCGCGCTCGACCTGCGGCGCAGCCGCCAGCGCCGCGCCGAGGTCCATGGCCGGTATCTCACGGCCCTGCGCGCGCGCCTGGGCGATGGCGCCGAACGGCGCGTGACGGTCGACGCGCACCTGGCCGAGGCCCTGCAGCGCTGTCTGGCGCGCCTGTCGGCGCCGATCCGCGACCTGGTCGTGCGGCGCTACGTCGAGGAGGAGCCGGTCCGGGCGATCGCCGGATCCATCGGCCGGTCGCCCAACGGCATCGCGGTCGCGCTGCACCGGGCGCGCGCCGCGCTGCTGGCGTGCATGCGCGGCCACGAGGCGAAGCCGTGACCGCGCCGTCCCGCGCGCTCGTCGCCGCCGCGATCGACGGCACGCTCGACGAGGCCGGCGCGCGTGCGCTGCTCGAGCGGCTGGATGCGGAGCCGGCGCTGCGCGACGAGCTCGAGGAGCAGTGGGCGATGCACGCGCTGCTGGGGGCGGGGCTCGCCGATCACGCCGATCTCGAGCGCCGTCTGCTGCGCTCGCTGACGGTGGACGCGCGGCTGGCGAGCGGTCGCTACGCGCGGCATCTCGCCGACGCCGTGCCGGCCCCCGGCCGCTCGCGTGGCCGTGGGCGCCGCCTGCACGTCGTCGTCGTCGCGCAGACCCTGGTCGCGGCGTCGCTGATCGTGGCGCTGGCCCCGCTGTGGTGGCGCGCGGTGGTCGACGAGCCGGCCTCTCAGCCGGCCGCCGCTGGCGGCGGCGGCGCCCTGGTCGACGATTTCTCGGACCACGCGGCGGGCGCGGCGCGCTGGGAGCGCTTCGGCGACTTCCCGGTGGCGCGGCGCGATGGCGCGCTGGTCATCGACTGCATCCGGCTCGACGAGGATGCGTACGCCGGCGGCATCGAGGAGCTGCGCGGCGAGTGGTCGCGTCCCGGCGGCGTGCGCAGCCGCGACGGCTTCGCCCTGCCTTTGCGCATCGAGCTGGACGTCGTCGGCATGAGCGCGCCGCACGAGAACGTGGTCCTGATGCTCGGCCTGCTGCCCGCCGATGGCGCGGACGGCGACGGCTGCTGGGTGCTGCGCCGACGCAGCGACCGGCCGGTGCTGCAGATCCTGCCGCTCGACGACGCCGCGCCGCGCCTCGCGCAACGCTACCACGCCGCCGGCTGGCCCGGCCGCGAGCGCTGGGTCGTCACGGTCGACCGGCACGCGATCACCGTCGCCATCGACGGCAGCGAGGTCCTGCGCCATCGCCTCGCGCTCGATGCGACGCGGCCCTACCGCATCGCGCTCGGCGCCCGCTCGCGCGACACCAGGGCGGAGACCTCGATCGCGTGCGACCGGATCGCCGTGACCTCGCCCTGAAGCGCGGAAGCGGCGCGTCGACGGATCCGCGTAATGAACCGGCCGCCTGGCGCTCTCCTCCCCGCACACGGAGGATCCCATGACCGACCGATCCGCGCATCCGCGCATCGTCCGCTTCGCCGTCGCGACCATCCCGGCGCTGCTCTGCGCCATGGGCCTCTTCACCTCGCCCGGCGCCACCGCCGCCGAGCGGCGCGACCCCGCGCAGCGCAAGGACGGCATCCTGACCTCGGCGGCCGAGCTGGCGTCGCTGCCGACCAGCGGCCGCGCCTGGGACAACCTGCTGGCGCACGCCGCGCTGGCGGTCTCCGCGCCGGACCTGGGGAACCAGGACGACCCGAGCAACGTCCGCGTGCTGGCGAAGGCGCTGGTCTACGCCCGCACCGGCCAGCAGCGCTACCGCGCCGAGGCCGTCGCCGCGATCCTCGCCTGCATCGGCACGCAGGACGGCGGTCGCACGCTGGCGCTCGGGCGCGAGCTCGGCGCGTACGTGCTCGCCGCCGACCTGGTCGGTCTCGACGCCGCCGACGACGGCCGCTTCCGCGCCTTCGTCGCCGCGGTCATCGACCAGCGCCTCGATGGCCGGAGCGGGATCGAGACGCTGCGCGCGTCGGCGCTGCACGATCCGTCGAACTGGGGCTGCCATGCGCGCGCGACGCTGGTCGCGGCCGCGCGCTACCTCAGCGACGAGGCGCTGCTCGACCAGCTGGCGACGCGCCTGCACGACTGGAGCGGTCGCAGCGGCGCTGGCTTCGCGTTCAAGGAGCTGTGGTGGCAGGGCGACCCGAGCGCGCCGGTCGGGATCAACCGCGCCGGCACGGTGGTGTCCGGCCGGGTGCTCGACGGCGTGCTGCCCGACGACCAGCGTCGTGCCGGAGCGTTCGATCCGGCGCAGCCGTTCCCGCGCGAGAACTACGTGTGGGAGGCGCTGCAGGGGACCATGACCGCCGCGCTGCTGCTGCACCGCGCCGGCTACGTCGACGTCTTCGCCTGGCAGGATGAGGCCCTGCGCCGCGCCCACGTCTGGCTGCACGACCAGTGCGGCTTCCCGGCCGCGGCGGACGACGCCTGGGTGCCGCACATCGCCAACCGCTTCTATGGGACGGGCTTCCCGGCGCCCGCGGGCGCCGCGCCCGGCAAGGGCCTCGGCTTCACCGACTGGCTGTACGGCTCGACGCCGACGCCGCCGGCGAACCCGCCGATCGCGCACGCCGGCGACGACGCATCGGTGACCGATGGCGACGGCGATGGCTCGCAGGCCGTGGCGCTCGACGGCTCGCGCAGCAGCGACGACGGCGCCATCGTCGCGTGGCTGTGGAGCCGCGACGGCGTCGGGCTCGCGCGCGACGCCAGGGCGTCGGTCGTGCTGCCCGTGGGCAGACACGTCATCGCGCTGACGGTCACCGACGACGCCGGCGCCAGCGCCAGCGACACGGTCGTCGTGACGGTCGTGGCGCGCCCGACGTTCGCCGCGGCGATCGACTTCCAGCCGGCGCGGTCGGTGGCGGCCGACGGCTATGTCCCCGACAGCGGCGCGACCTTCCGCGCGCAGAACGGGCTCAGCTACGGCTGGAACGTGCGCCATCCGACGGCGCGCGAGCGCGACCTCCTCGCCGACCAGCGCCTCGACACCCACGTCGAGATGGACCGGTCGTCGTCGCGCTGGGAGATCGCCGTGCCGAACGGCACCTACGCCGTGACCATCGCCTGCGGCGATCCGGCGAGCACGTCGACGGTGAACAGCCTGCTGGTCGAGGGCCTCCAGGTCGCCGATCCGGACGGTCGCGACCGGCTCGACGTCCACGAACTGATCGTGCCGGTGCGCGACGGCCGGCTGACCATCCAGCGCGGCAGCGGTGCCAGGACCCCGCGGCTGTGCTTCATCGACATCGCCACGATGCCGGTCGGCAACGGCTGAGGTCGCGCATCGCGCGACGGTGGGCGACCCGCGCCCAGCCCTCGCGCGAGCGATGCGCGACGACACCTCGCGTCGGCGCACGGTCATCGCTGACGAGGCGCTTCGCTCGCCTGCGCGGGTCCCGCTTCCGGGTCGGTCGGGCTCGCACACCGCTCGACGCATGTCGACACTCCGCCGCCGGCGCGGGACCGATGGATCCGGCCGCGTAGGATGGGTGGCGGTACCAGTCCTCGCGAGGCGGCCATGCGCATCCACCACCTCAACTGCATCACCATGTGCCCGATCGGCGGCCACCTGATGGACGGTCGATCGCGGACCCTGCGCCGCGCGCGGCTGGTCTGCCATTGCCTGCTGATCGAGGCGGGGTCGCGCCTCGTGCTGGTCGACACCGGCTTCGGCACGCGCGATGTCGCCGCGCCGGCGGAGCGGCTGAGCCGCTTCTTCCTCGCCGAGCTCGCGCCCGAGTTCCGTCTCGAGATGACGGCGGCGCATCAGATCGCGGCGCTCGGCTTCTCGCCCGACGACGTCGACCACATCGTGCTCACGCACCTCGATTTCGACCACGCCGGCGGGCTCGACGACTTCCCGCGCGCGACCGTGCACCTGCTCGAACCCGAGCGGGCCGCCGCCGAGGCGCAGGCCACGGCGCACGCGCGGCGCCGCTTCCGGCCGCAGCAGTGGTCGTCGCGCGACCGCTGGCGGACGTACCCGATCCGCGCCGGCGAACCGTGGTTCGGCTTCGGCTGCGTCCGCGATCTCGCCGGACTGCCGCCCGAGATCCTGATGGTGCCGCTGATCGGCCACACGCTCGGCCACGCGGGCGTCGCGATCCGGGGACCGTCGGGCTGGATGCTGCACGCCGGCGACGCGTACTTCCACCACGCGGAGATGGATCCCGAGCGCCCACGCTGCACGCCCGGCCTGCGCGCCTACCAGCGCATGATGGACAGCGATCACGGAGCCCGGGTGTGGAACCAGGGGCGGCTGCGCGATCTGGTGCGCGCTCATCGCGGCGAGGTCGAGGTCTTCTGCGCGCACGATCCGCTGGAATTCGAGCGGCTGGCGCCGGCGCGCTCGCCGTGGGAGCCGGTGCCGGCGCTGTCCCTGCCCTGACCGGCGGCGCACGCTGGCGCCCGCGCTTGCAGGCCTGCCGCAGTGGACTATGAAAGCGCTTCCACCACGATGCCCGGCGGCCCCACCATCTACGACATCGCGCGCCGGGCCGGCGTCGGCATCGCCACGGTCAGCCGGGTTATGAACGGGTCGAGCCGCGTCACCGCCGCGACGCGCGACGCCGTCAAGCGCGCGATGGACGATCTCGGCTTCCGCCCGAACCGCGCGGCGCGTCGCCTCGCGGCGCGCGGACCGAACCGGCCGCGCGTCGCGGCGCTCATGCCGTTCTTCAGCGGCAGCTTCTACGTCGCGGTGTCGCGGCCGCTGGCGCAGGCGCTGGCGGCGGCCGACATCGACCTGGTGCTGCACGACGTCAAGAGCCGCGACGACAAGAACCGCATCCTCGACCGCATCGTCGCCGAACGCTCGTGCGAGGCGCTCGCGCTGTGCTCGATGGGCATCGGCGCCGAACGCCAGGAGCAGTTCGCGCGCCTGGGCGTGCCGATGGTCTCGGTCGACTACCCGCTGGCCGGCGTCGCCTCGATCACGGTCGACAACGCCGACGGCATGCGCCAGGCGCTCGACCACCTGCGCGGCAGCGGCGCGCGCCGCATCGGCTTCATCTCGGGGCTGCCGCACGCGCTCGCCTTCCGCGAGCGCGAGGCGACGTTCACGGCGCTCGCCGGCGCCGACGCGCCGCTCACGCGGGCCGAGAGCATGACGCGCGAGGACGGCCGCGCCGCCGCGGTGCGCCTGCTCGAGCTGTCGCCGGGGCTCGACGCGATCGTCTGCGCCAACGACCTCTTCGCGCTCGGCGCGCTGGAGGAGCTGCGCGCGCGCGGCGTCGACGTGCCCGGCCGCATGCAGGTGATCGGCTTCGACGACCAGCCGCTGATGGACTTCATCGGCCTGTCGACGGTCCGCCAGCCGATGCACGCGCTGGGCGAATGGGCCGCCGCGCGCCTCGGCGAGGCGCTCGCCGGCGCGCGCCTGGGCGACGAGGCCAGCCGGCGCCTGCCGGTCGCCTTCGTCGCGCGCGCCACCACGCGTCCAGCCATCACCTCGTCGTCCACCACCCGCGCCGCCGCCGGCGGCCAACCGATCGCGCGGCGCCGCCGCGCCGCCAAGGAATCCGCATGAGTCAGATCCGCGTCACCGTCTGGGGCGAGAACGTCCACGAGAAGAAGCACAAGGTCGTCGCCGACATCTATCCCAAGGGCATGCACACCGCGATCGCCGACGCGCTCGCGCAGGACGCCGAGATCAAGCCGCGCACCGCGACGCTCGATCAGCCGGAGCACGGCCTGACCGAGAAGATCCTCGCCGAGACCGACGTCCTGACCTGGTGGGGCCACGCCGCCCACGGCGAGGTGAAGGACGAGATCGTCGATCGCGTCCAGCGCCGCGTGCTCGAGGGCATGGGCCTGATCGTCCTGCACAGCGGCCACCACGCGAAGGTCTTCAAGCGCCTGATGGGCACGACCTGCGACCTCAAGTGGCGCGAAGCCGGCGAACGCGAGCGCCTGTGGGTGTGCAATCCCGGCCATCCGATCGCGCAGGGCATCGGCGAGTGCCTCGAGCTGCCGAACACGGAAATGTACGGCGAGCCGTTCGGCATCCCGACCCCGGACGAGAACGTCTTCATCTCGTGGTTCGAAGGCGGCGAGGTCTTCCGTTCGGGCTGCACCTGGAAGCGCGGCAACGGCAAGATCTTCTACTTCCGCCCCGGCCACGAGACCTACCCGATCTACCACAACGCCGGCGTGCAGCAGGTGCTGCGCAACGCGGTGAAGTGGTGCCGGCCCGAGGGCGGCAAGTACGCGGCGGGGTGCCCGAACATCCCGATCGAGAAGGCGAAGGAGAAGATCAAGGTCACGACGAAGGTGACGGTCCACTGAGCCGCTGATCGCTCCTGCGCATCGCCGTGGCGCCATCACGCGATGGTCGGCGGCGGTGCGCAGGGCTATCGAGCTTCGCGCTTCGAGCTTCGAGCTTCGAGCGCTTCGAGCTTCGAGCTTCGAGCTTCGCGCTTCCCGCTTCCCCATCCCTCAACGACGACGCGAGGTCCCCATGGCTGATCCCACCCCACTGAAGGTCGGCATCGTCGGCACCGGCGGCATGGGCCGTCACCACTGCGACCGCTTCAACGAGATCCCGGGCGTGAAGGTCGTCGCCGTCCACGACGTCGACGCCGCGCGCGCCGCCGAGGTCGCCGCGAAGTACCAGGTCCCGCTCGTGGCGCGCACCCTCGACGAGCTGCTCGACGCGGTGGACGTGGTGTCGGTGGTCACGCCCGACCGCTTCCACGCCGGGCCGGCGATCGCCGCGCTCGAGCGCGGCAAGCACCTGCTGTGCGAGAAGCCGCTGTCGCCGACCCTGTCCGAGGCGCGCGAGATGGCGCGGGTCGCGCGCGACGCGGCCAAGCGCGGCGTCGTCAACATGGTCAACTTCTCCTACCGCGGCTCGGGCGGCTTCGCCAAGGCCATCGAGCTCGCGCGCGGCGGCGCCATCGGCCAGCTGCGCCAGGTGCACAGCTGGTACCAGCAGGGCTGGCTGTCGACCGCGCGCTACGCCCTCGACGCCAAGGTCGACGCGCTGTGGCGCCTGTCGACCGGCGCCGGCTCGGGCGGCGTGCTCGGCGATCTCGGCTGCCACATCCTCGACATGACCAGCGCGATCGGCGGCGACATCGCCCGCGCGCGTTGCACGCTGCGCACGTTCGACAAGCGGCTGGCCGACGGACGCTGGGCGCGCTCGCTCAACGGCGTCGATCTCGACGCCAACGATCTGGCGTTGATCGAGTGCGACTTCGTCGACGGGGCGTTCGGCATGGTCCAGACCTCGCGCTGGGCGACCGGCCACGGCAACCACCTGCGCTGCGAGGCGCACGGCGTCGACGGCGCGCTGTGCGTCGATCTCGACAAGCATTGGTCGCAGGTCGATGTCTGCACCGCCGCGGCGATGGCCAAGAACGGCTGGTCGCCGGAGTGGACGACCGAGAAGACGCCCGACCGCGCGAACAACTGGTGGCGCTTCATCGACGCGATCCGCGGCAAGGGTCCGGTCGATGTCGACATGACGCGCGGCGCGCAGGTGCAGGCGTATCTCGACGCGTGCGAACGGTCCGCGGTCAGCGGCAACTGGGAGACGATCGCGGATTGGATGTAGGCCGCTCGAAGCTCGAAGCTCGAAGCTCGAAGCTCGAAGCTCGAAGCTCGAGGCTCGAAGCTCGAAGCTCGAAGCTCGAAGCTCGAAGCTCGAAGCTCGAAGCTCGAAGCTCGAAGCTCGAAGCTCGAGGCTCGAAGCTCGAGGCTCGAAGCTCGAAGCTCGAAGCTCGAAGCTCGAAGCTCGAAGCTCGAAGCTCGAAGCTCGAAGCTCGAAGCTCGAGGCTCGAAGCTCGAAGCTCGAAGCTCGACCGCAGCCGTCACCGACACGGCTTGATCCGACCCTCCGCCTCGGCCAGGGCCAGGATCACCGATGGTGAGATGATGATCGCGCCGACCACCGCATACGCGCCGATGTCCGCGGCGACGGCGATGGGCGTCACCGCCACGCGCGTCGCGACATCCATCGTGCGGACGTGCCGGGCGCTCAGGCGGTCGCCGGTGTGCGCGACCGGCAGGCTCTCGGCGCTGGGGGTGGGCGTCGGGCCCGGGATCGACTCGGCCGCGAGGACGCGCCAGGTGCTGACCCTCCCGTCCGCATGCGTGAAATCGACCAGCCACAGGTCGGCGCGTTCCAGGGGCGGGCTGCCGCAGGTGCGCAGGGCGACGGCGGTGCATGCCGCCAGCGGCTCGTCGTCGTCGCCGATCCGGCGCAGCGTGAGGTCGACGACCGCCGCGTCGTCGCGCAGATCGCCGTAGCGGCCGATGATCCGCAGGTGGATCCGTTCGCCGGGTCCGCCGACCGGCGGCTCGGCATGCAGCGTGGACAACGGCGGTCGCGGCGGGTCCTCCTCCCATATGCTGCGCGTCACGCCGCAGCCCGAGGTCAGCGCGAGCAGCGCGGCGAGCACCGGCAGGGCCATCGGGCGCATGGCGGACTCCTGCCGGCATGATCGCCGGCGGATCGATCCGCCCATCGTCATCCTGTGTGCGGATGTGTGCGCCTCAGCGCGGAGCGATGCGTTCGACCGCGGCCTTCAGCGCGCGCGCCACCGGGATCTCGCTGAAGGCGAAGCCGTGGCGGATGAACGCCGGATGCGCGGCGACGTCGTCGGCCTTGGCCAGGGCGCGTTCGACGCCGATCACCAGGCGCGGCGCCAGGCCGTGCGCCAGGTGGTCGAGGCGGCGGCGCAGCGCCGCGCCGTGCCAGCGGTGGAAGAGCTCGACCGCGACGATCGCGCCGCCGACCTCGATCTGGAGATCGGGCACGATCAGCTCGCCGCTCGGCAACGGCAGCAGCTGCGCGTCGGCGAAGCGCCACCCGGGCAGCTTCTCCGCGAGCGCGGCGCCGAGGTCGCGCAGCTCCTCGGGCACGTAGGCGAGGAAGGCGGAATCGCTGCGCAGCCCGAGCTCGTGCGACAGCTCGAGCCGCGCGCGCGCCACCCCGGTCATCTGCGCCTTGCCGCGCGGCAGCTCGATCTCGGCGCTGGCGCGCCAGCTCGTCGCCGACGCCAGGTCGGGCAGGAACAGGGCGAGCTGCAGGCCGTAGCGGCTCGCCTGATCGACGACGCTGGCGGGCCCCGAGATCGCCAGCGTGAGCGCATCGGCGGCGTCGACGCGCACCTCGGCCAGCAGCCGGCGCCAGCGCAGCGCCTTGAGCAGCCGCCGGCGCAGGCCCGTGTCCGCGTCGAGCACCGTGACGTCGAGCGCGCGCGCGCCGAGCAGCAGCCCCTGGCACAGCGCCAGGTCGTAGCGCGCCAGCGTCTGCGCCGGCGTCCAGGTCGGCGCAGCTTCCAGCGTCGCGAGATGCGGCAGATCGGCGTACAGCCGCTCGGTGAGCTCGTCCGGATGCAGGTTGACCTGCTCGGCGACCGCCGCGCGATGCTCGTCGCTCGTCGCGGCCGGCCTGACGATCAACGCCGCCGACGCCGCCAGCGCGGCGCCGCGCAGCACCTCGGTCGACGCCGGATCGGCGAAGCGGCAGGCGTCGGTGATCAGCTTCTGCACGCCGCGCGCCGCCGCCTGCGCGCGGCTGCGGTGCTGGATCGGCAGCGACGCGTCCTCGAGATCGCCGCGCCGCTGGCCGACGCCACCGCGCCAGTGCGCCAGCAGGTCCTCGGCCATGCGCAGGTTGCCGGGCGTCGGCTTGAGCAGCAGGGGGACGACGCGGTCGCCTTCCAGCTTCATGCGCAGCAGATCGCGGGTCAGCATCGCGCGCTCGCGGCGTTCATGGGCTCCACTCCTGCTCCTGATCCGCGCCGAACGCGACGTGCGCGCGCCGCCGGTCGCTCGTCCACTGCTCGCCGGTGCCGGCGGAGAGGATCTCGTACAGCACCGCGACCTTGCCGACGCCCGGGCGCAGGATGCGGCCGAGGCGCTGGACGTGCTCGCGCACGCTGCCCGATCCGGAGACGACGATGCCGACGCTGGCCTCGGGCACGTCGACGCCTTCGTTCAGCACCTTGCTGGTGACCAGCACCGGCAGCGTCCCGGAACGGAAGCAGCCGAGCATCGCCTTGCGCTCGGCGCCCTTGGTGTGGTGGGTGAGCACCGGCAGGACGAAGCGCCGGCCGATCTCGTAGGCGGTGTCGTTGTCCTCGGTGAACACCAGGCAGCGTTCGCCGGCGTGGTCGCGCAGCAGGTGCCAGACCGCGCGCAGCTTGCCGCGGCTGGTGCGCGACAGGCGCTTCTGCTCGCGGTAGGCGCGCATCGCCGCGCGTCCTTCCTGGTCGCGGCCGCTGGCGGCGATGAAGCGCGCCCAGCCGTCGGGCGCGCCGAAGTCGATGCCCTGGCGGCGGACGAACGCGAGGTACTGCTTGCGGTTCTCCTGGTAGGCCGCGAGCTCGTCCGGCTCGAGCTCGACGTGGACGATCTCGGCCTGGTAGCTCGACAGGAAGCTGCCCTCGAGCTGATCGATCTCGGTGCGGTAGACCTGCGGCCCGAGCAGCTCGTCGAGCCGCGCGTGCATGCCGTCGGCGCGCTCGGGCGTCGCGGTCAGGCCGAGGCGGAACGGCGCCAGGCACTGCTGCGCCGCGCCGCTGGTCACGCCGGCGGGCAGGTGGTGGCACTCGTCGCAGATCAGCAGCCCGAACTTGTCGCCGTGCCACGGCATGATCAGCACCGCCGAGTCGTAGGTCGACACGGTGACGTCCTTGAGCGACTTCTCGCCGCCGCCGTACTGGCCGACCTCGCAGCCCAGGCGCTGGCTCAGGTCGTCGGCCCACTGCTGCACCAGGTCGATGGTCGGCGCGAGCACCAGCGTCGAGCGCTGGCAGGCGAGGATCGCCTTGAGCGCGACGTAGCTCTTGCCCGCGCCGGTCGGCAGCACCACCACGCCGCGCCGGTTCGCGGCGACCCAGGCATCGACCGCCTCGCGCTGGTATGGCCGCATCGGCCGCGGCGCGTGCTCGCCCAGGGCGAGCGTGCGGTATTTCTTCGCCTGGTCGTCGTAGGCCGCTTTGCCGTGCAGCCGGCGGACGATCTCGGCGTAGTTCGAGGCGCGCGCGCGGTGGCGGCCGACGCGCGAGTCGAACACGCAGTGCTCGGCGACCAGCGCGTGGGCGTCGCCGAGATCGCTGATCGTGATCGTCCCGTCCTCGAAGCGCAGGGTCGGCGTCGGCACGCGCGGAGCATGGCCTGACCACGCAGCGAAGGAAGCCGGCCGGCGCCGCGGCGCCGCGGCGACTACGGCGCGAAGGGATGCGCCATCGAGCGCCGCCAGCGTCCCGGCGGCATGCCGACCAGGCGGCTGAACACCCGGCTGAAATGATAGGGATCGGCGAAGCCCACGGCCGCGGCGATGCGTTCGACCGGCGCGTCGCCCTCGGCCAGCATCGCCCGCGCCACCTCGATCCGGCGGCGGCGCAGGTGCTCCATCGGCGACCGCCCGGTCCAGCGCCGGAACGCGGTCGCGAAGTGCGCGGGCGTGAGGTCGGCGATGCGCGCGAGTCCGGCCAGCGTCAGCGGCCGCGCGAGGTTCGCGTCGATGTGCGCGAGCAGCGCCGCGGCGCGGCTGTCGTCGCCGGCGATCGGCGCCGACGTGGCCGTGCGCGCCTCGGGCGGCAGCTCGGCGGTCAGGCGGATGGTCTCGGCGACCAGGCGCACGCACGCGGCGCGCGCGGCGATCGCCGCCCAGGGCGCGCCATCGCCGTGCAGCCCGATCAGGTCGGTGAACAGCGTCTGGAACGTCGCCGCGCGCGGACGCGGCAGGCGCAGGCGGTCGGGCAGCGCGTGCGGCCGCAGCCCGTCGCCGCCGCCCTCGTCGCGCAGGCGGAAGCCGACCGACAGCACGGTCACCGGCCGCCGCGGATCGTGCCCGGCGGCGAGGCGCTGGCCGCGCTTGAGCACGAACAGGTCGTGCGGCCGCGCCTCGCGCCGCTCGCCGTCCTGCTCGACCCAGCCGAGCCCGTGCCAGATCAGGAACAGCCCGTCGCCGTCGATGCGCTTCGCCGGGATGGACCATTCGCGCGCGCAGGGGTAGCAGTCGGCGTGGATGATCGAGGCGCCGACGCGGTCCCAGCGGTCGGCGTCGAGGCGATCGGCGGTGGCCATGATCGAGCATGGCATGGGCGCGGCAGGCGCACCAGCGCCGGGGGTCCGACGCGCCCCCGCGCAGCCATGGCGGACGGTTGAGCGTCACGCTCGACGCCTATGGTCGTAGGCCTGCCATGACCCTCGATCCGCACGACCTGATCGCCCGCTTCGGCTCGCCGCTCTACGTCTACGACCTCGACGTCGTCCGGGCGCGCGCGCGCGCGCTCAAGGCGGCGGTCACCTACCGCCCGTTCCAGCCGCTCTACGCGATCAAGGCCAACGCCTGCCCGGCGGTCGCGGGCGCGATCGTCGGCGAGGGCTTCGGCATCGACGCGGTCGCGCCGGGCGAGGTGGCGATGGCGCTGCGGCTCGGCGTCGCGCCCGAGCGCGTGCTCTACACCGAGAACAACATGACCGACGCCGAGCAGGCGGAGGCGGTGCGCCAGGGCGTGGTGATCTGCGCCGGCAGCCTCGACCGCCTGCGCCGCCTCGCCGCCGCCGGCGTGCGCGAATGCGCCGTGCGCTTCAATCCCGACGTCGGCGCCGGCGCCCACGCCAAGATCCACACCGCCGGCGCGGCCTCGAAGTTCGGCGTGCACCACAGCCAGGTGGACGAGGTGCTGGCGGTCGAGGCGGGCACCGGTCTGCGCGTGGTCGGCTGCCACATGCACATCGGCTCGGGCTCGCTCGACGCCGACGCCTTCGTCCGCGCCATGGACGTGATCCTCGACGTCGGCCGGCGCCTGCCGCACCTGCGCTTCGTCGACTTCGGCGGCGGCATCGGCATCCCGTACCGGCCCGAGGAACGGGCGGTGGATCTCCCGGCGCTCGGCGCCGCCGCCAGCGCGCTGATGGCCGACTTCTGCCGGGCCTACGGCCGGCCGCTCGAGCTGCGTCTCGAACCCGGGCGCTTCCTGGTCGCCGAGGCCGGCACGCTCCTCACCACGGTCACCAGCGTGAAGCGCAATCCGGACTCGTCCGATGGCGCCGGCCGCACCTACGTCGGCTGCGACACCGGCTTCAACCACCTGATCCGGCCGTGCATGTACGACGCGTACCACCGCATCGAGAACCTCACGCGGCCGCACGCGGTCCCGGCGGTGATCGACGTGGTCGGCAACATCTGCGAGAGCGGCGACGTCTTCGCGCGCGACCGCCAGCTGCCGATGCCCGAGCTGGGCGACGTCCTGGCGATCCGCGACGCCGGGGCCTACGGCTTGGCCATGGCCAGCACCTACAACCTGCGCCCGCTGCCGGCCGAGGTCGCGATCGACCACGGCGTCGCGCGCCTGGCGCGGCGGCGGCAGAGCGTCGACGACCTGCTCGCGGCCTGGGAGTGGCGCGAGTCGGCCGGCGGCGCGCGCTGAGCCGCATCATCCTAGCCGAGGCGGCGAGCGTCCTATCGCCGCCAGCCGTCGCCGACCTAGGGTCGGGCGATGCGCTGGTCACCGGTCGATGATGTCCCCGCCGACTCCTACCGCGCCTTCCGCGCCGTCATCACGCTCGCGCGCGCGGCGCTGGTCGAGCTGCGCGTCGCCGGCGCGAGCTGGTACGGGCTGTGGGTCGACGACGTCCTGATCGGGCACGGGCCGACGCGTCATCCGAACGGGCGGCCGGTGCACGACGTCTTCGCCGCGCGCCTGGGGCCCGGCGCGCACGTGATCGCGCTGCAGCTGCATCACGTCGGCATCGAGACGCGGATGCTCCTCGCGTGCGCGCCGTTCGCGCACGTCGAGCTGAGCGCGGACGGCCAGCCGTTCCCTGCCGCGTGGCGGACCGCGCCATGCGCGGGCTACGCCCGCGCGCTGCGCCGGATCAATCCGCAGCTCGGATGGAGCGAATGGCGCGACACGCGCGCGTTCGACGACGCGTGGCGCCGCGCCGGCTTCGTCGACGCCGCCTGGGAGGCGGTTGCCGCGTCGCCGGTGGCGCTGCCGCCGGGCGCCGACGCGCCGCCGCCGCGCGCGACGCCGATCGCGCTGACGCCGTCGGCGTCGGGCACCTATGCCGACCGCTACGGCTACGAGGCCGACGACCCGCCGCTGCGTTTCCTGCTGCGCGATCTCGCCCCGACGCTGCCGGCGCAGGGGGTCTGGCGACGCTACGATCTCGGTCGCGTCCGTCTCGGCGTGCCGTGCCTGGTCATCGAAGCGCCGGCCGGCTCGGTGGTCGAGGCAGGCCTCGCCGAGCAGCTCACCGATGGGCGCGTCGCGCCGGTGATCACCCTGTCGCTCGCCCCGAGCTGCAACCTCGACCGCTGGGTGCTCGCCGGCGGCGCGCAGCAGGTCCTGCCGCTGACGCCCAAGGGCGGCCGCTGGCTGGAGGTGCACGTGCGCGGCGATCCGGCGCGGATCCGCTTCGTCGACGAACGCTTCATCGACCGCGGCTACCACGGCGAACCGGAGGGCGCGTTCGCGTGCGACGACGCGCTGCTGACGCGCTGCTGGGCGGTGGGCGTCGACACCTACCGCGCCTGCGCCGAGGACGCGGTGGTCGACAACCCGACGCGCGAGCGCGGCGCGTGGCTCGGCGACGCGGCGGTGGCGCTGCCGATCGCCGCGGCGGCGTACGCCGACCTGCGCCTGTGCCGGCGCGGCCTCGTCCTCGCCGCCGAATGCGCCCGCGCCGACGGGCTGCTCAACAGCCTGCCGCCCGGCGATCTCGCCGCGGCGTCGACGTACGCGATGCACTGGTACGTCGCGGTGCGCGACCACCACCGCCTGACCGGCGACCGCGAGCTGCTGTCACGCCTGCTGCCGGCGGCGCGGCGCTGCTTCGCGCTGTTCGCCGCCAACATCGGCGAGCGCCTCGGCGCGCTCGCCTGGTCGTTCATCGACTGGGGCTATGTGCCGGCGCCGGGCGTCGACCTGGCGCTGCACCTGCACCTGGTCGCGGCGGCGCGCGCCTACGGCGAGTGGTGCGGCGCGCTCGGCGCCGAGGCTGATCGCGCCGGCGCGGCAACGGTGGCGGCCGAGGCCACCGCGGTGGTGCGCGCGTCGCTCGCCGCGCGCCGCACGAGCGACGGCATCGACTGGGACGCGCACGGCTACCACGTCGCCGCCCTGGCGCTGGCCAACGACCTCGTCACGGGCGCGGAGATCGCGCGCTGCATCGCGGCGATCGAGCGGCATCTGCACGGCTGCTTCCCGTACGATCCGGCGGCGCCGCGCCTGGCGGATCCCGGCGTGGCCGAGCGTCGGCTGGCGACGCCGTACTTCGCGCACCACGCCTTTCCTGGCCTGTTCGCTCACGGCGCGGCCGACATCGCGCTCGACCAGTTCCGCCGCTGCTGGGGCTGGGGCCTGGCGCAGGGCTGGACGACGTGGATGGAGGTGTTCGATCCGCGCTGGAGCCACTGCCATCAATGGTCGGGCGCGCCGACCTGGCAGCTGACGCGCTACGTGCTCGGCCTCACGCCGCGTTTCGACCTCGGCGCGCGGCGTTTCATCCTCGACCCGCGCCCGGGGTCGCTGACCCGCGCCGAGGGCCGCGTGCCGGTGGCGGGGCGGGGCGACCACGTCGCGGTGGCGTGGACGCGCGACGGCGACGAGCTGGTCGCGCGGATCGCCGCCGGCGAGCCGATCTGGCTGGTCGACCGCGACGACCCGACGCGCGAGACCCGCGTCGTCGGCGAGGTCAGCTTGCGGCTGGCCGCGCGTTGACGGTCAGGCGGCGGGCGAGGCGCACGATCACCAGGGTCAGCGCCTGGCCGGCGAGGGCGACGGCCATGGCGAGCGAGAACGTCGCCGCGATGCCGTAGCGCTCGAGGCCGAACGCGAGCGTCGCGAAGAAGCCGGTCAGGCAGAGCATGCCGTACTGCATGCCGCGCAGCGTCCGCGCCACCGCGTCGGTGCCGCCCTGGACGAGCGCGAACGCGCCGAGCACGGTCGCCCCGGTCGGGAACACCGTGAGCACGCCGCTCCAGCCCACGCCCAGCCAGTGGGCGAGGCCGGTCACCGTCAGCACCACCGCGGCGATCGCGGCCATGCGCAGCAGGAGCTCCCACCACGGCGCCGCGACGTGGACGTGCGCCGAGCGCGGGCGCGGCAGCAGCAGCGCGGTCGCGATGAGCGCGGCGCCGCCGGCCAGCGCCGCGATCAGCGTCGGCGGATGCCAGCGGGTCAGCGGCCAGCCGACCGCGAAATACGCCGCCCACCCGACCGGCAGCGCCGCCCACCAGCGCAGGCGCGACGCGACCCAGGCGAAGGCGAGGCAATGCGCGCAGAAGGCGACCAGGCCGAAGAGCGCCGCGGTCGCGGTGCTGGCGGCGAACGGCTCGCCCTGCTCGATGGCGATGAACAGCAGGATCGGGCCGCCGGTGATCGGGATGCCGGCGAGCCAGCCGGCCGCCTCCGGTCCCCAGCGCCGCCCCGCGAGCGTCACCAGGGCGATCAGCACCGGAGCGAGGATCAGCTTGGCCGCGAGGATCGTCAGCACGACGTCGACGGTGGCCTGGAACCGGGACGGGTCGAGGGCCTGGTCGTCACGCCGGCGACGGCCCCAGCTGCCGCCAGCGGCTCGGGCGCATGCCGGTGGCGCGCAGGACGAAGCGCGAGAACGCGAACGCGTCGCTGAAGCCGAAGCCGTCGGCGACCTCGTCCAGCGGCGCGTCGTCGGCGAGCAGGCGGTCGACGACGCGCCGCGCGAGCTGGCGCTGGTGCCAGGCGCGCGGCGTGCAGCCGAAGTCGGCGCGGAAGCGGCGGGTGAAGTGCTGGCGGCTGATGCCGACGGCGCTGGCCAGGCGGGCGATGTCGGCGCCGCCGGGCGGCGCCGCCTCGAGCCGCGCGATCGCCGGCTGCCAGCGGCGCGCCGCGGCGGTGGCGCGCTCGATCTCGCTCCACGAGGCGGCGAGACCGCGGCCGAGGTGCAGGCGCAGCACCCCCTCCGCCGTCAGCCATGCCGCCGGCGTGCGCAGCGCGACGGCCTCGGCGGCGCGATCGGCGTCGTCGGCGTGCCCGGTGGCGTGCGCGACGCCGAGCGCGCCGTCGAGCACGTCGATGCCGCCCGGACCGGCGAGGCGGAAATGGAAGCCGACCAGCAGCAGCCCGGCGGCGAAGTCGAAGCGGTACAGCCGCCGCGCCGGCAGCAGCAGCGCGGTGCCCGGCGCCAACGACCACTCGCGCCGCGCGCGCTCGTCGACGACGCGGCTGCCGCGCGCGGAGGCGCTCGGCACCAGGAACAGCCGGTGGTACGGGATCGCGTTGCGCCCGAGGTGCGGCGCGACGAAGCGCGTGCAGCGCGCGTGCGCGCATTCCAGGCGCAGCGCGTCGCGCGCGCGCTGCCAGCGGTCCTCGTCGTGGGTCAGCTCGAACGCGGGACCAGGCATGACCCGACGGTAGCCCTCGGCGCCGCCATGCCACGATCAGCCCGGCGCGGCGATGCCTGGAAGGAACCTCAGCGATCGATCCGACGGACCTCGGCGGCGACCTGCGCGACGCCCGCGCGCGCGGCCAGCGCCAGCGCCGGGC
>Ga0196963_10000359_pt1 | contig 43203 bp, 35 predicted proteins | sample S1_5metaG_FD_148600 | JGI IMG/M metagenome (GOLD analysis project Ga0196963, IMG submission 148600) | Soil microbial communities from Anza Borrego desert, Southern California, United States - S1_5 | ecosystem: Environmental > Terrestrial > Soil > Desert | place: USA: California | collected... | reverse complement strand
CTGAGGTGGGTCACGCGCCTGAATGAATCGGGCGAGGCCTATCTCACACCGGCGATGCTCGATGGCAAATGGATGGTCCGCGTGTCGATCGGCGCAGAGTTGACCGAGCGGCAGCATGTCGAGCAGCTGTGGATGCTGATGCGGGAATTCGCAGGCCAGGCCTCATAATCGGCCCGACGACACGTTGCACGCCAGCGGCAGCATCGAGTCTCAACGGTCCTCCTGTGAGCTTATGAAAACATTTGACGTCATCAATCCGGCGACCGCCGCCGTCGTCGATCGAGTTCCTGACGCGACACGCGAAGACGCCGCGCGGGCGCTCGAGCAGTCGGTATCCACATTTACCGCATGGAAATCGCGGACGCCGTTCGAGCGTTCGGCCATTCTGCGGAAGTGGTACGAGCGCATTGTGGCGGACGAGGACACGCTGGCGCGGATGATGACGCAGGAAATGGGCAAGCCCATCACCGAAGCGCGCGGCGAGGTGAAGTACGCAGCGGCGTTCGTCGAGTGGTACGCGGAGGAGGCGAAGCGCGCCTACGGCGAGATCGTGCCGTCGCATTCGGCACACAAGCGCCTGTTTGCGATGCGGCAGCCGGTCGGACCGGTGTATGCCGTGACGCCCTGGAATTTTCCCGCCGCGATGGTCACCCGCAAGGTGGCCCCGGCGCTGGCAGCCGGATGCACGGTCGTCCTCAAACCCGCGGAACAGTCACCGCTGACGGCCATGCGACTCTTCGAACTATGGGTGCAGGCCGGCGGCGACCCCGCCGTATTCCAGGTGATCACGACCAACGATCCCGCGGCGGTGTCGAGTGTGTTCTTCGACGATGCGCGCGTCAGAAAACTGACGTTCACCGGGAGCACCGAAGTCGGCGTGAAGTTGTATCAGCAGGCAGCCAGAACCGTGAAGCGCGTGTCGCTCGAGCTCGGCGGCCACGCGCCGTTCATCATCTGCGCGGATGCCGATATACCGGCGGCGGTGCAGCAGGTGATGGCGTCGAAATTCCGCAACGCCGGGCAGACGTGCGTATGCGCCAACCGCATCTACGTACACGACTCGCTGCAGTCGGCATTTGCGGACGCGATGGCCGAGAGCGTCGGTCAGTTGCGGGTTGGCGATCCCATGGACGAGCGCACGCAAGTCGGGCCGCTCGTCGACCGTAACGGTCTCGACAAGGTGGCTTCGCATGTCGACGATGCGATTGCCCATGGCGCCAGCGCGCGGGTCGGCGGCCGCCGGCGCGACGGTCTGTTCTTCGAGCCGACCTTGCTCGTCGGCGTAACGCGCGGGATGCGCATCCTCGAGGAGGAGACCTTCGGTCCCGTCGCGCCGCTGGTCGGCTTCGCCGATGAAGCCGAGATCATTCGCGCCGCCAACGCTACGCCGTACGGCCTCGCGGCCTACGTCTGGACCCGCGATCTCGGACGCGCGTTCCGCATCGCCGAACAGCTCGAGTACGGGATCGTCGGCGTCAACGACGGATTGCCCGCCGTTCCGCATGCGCCGTTCGGCGGCGTGAAGTTTTCAGGAATCGGGAGAGAAGGCGGGCCGTGGGGACTCGACGAGTTTCTCGACGTGAAATACGTCTCGATTGCGCTGCCGTAGGGAACTGGTGATCTGGCTAGAGCTCTGAAGCTCCCTAGCTCCCCAGCTCCCCAGCTCCCTAGCTCCCCAGCTCCCCAGCTCCCTAGCTCCCTAGCTCCCCAGCTCCCTAAATCTCCCTACTCTTCGTCTCCGAAGTCGTCCTTGGACGAGGGATCCAACTCCCAGCGGTGCCGATCGCGGTCGGCGATCTCTTCGCCGCCCTGCAATTCCTCGTCATCGTCGTACTCCACGCCCAGCGCGCGGCCGATCTCGTCGACCACGTCCTGGTCCGGAGTCGGGTTGTCGCCGCCCGGCGCTTCGTCTCCGACGGCTTCGGCCGACTGCCAGTCGGCATCGACGTCACCGGACGTCAGAGCCGGGCTCGCGCTGGTGTTCTTGGCGAGGCGCTCGTGCATTTCGGCGCGGCCCGTGCGTGCGGCGGATGCGGTGCGATCGAGGTCGAGGCTCGAGGGAATGCCGTGTACGTCGGCCACGGTCTTGCGGGGCCGATCGAGGTTCGGCTTCTTTTTCGATCCGAGCGCGGCGCTGACTCCGGCAACCACTGCGGCTTTGGCCAGAGACTTTACGGCTGTGACCATGCGGCCCTGGTTTGCGGCCTTCGCCGGCGCCTTGCGAACCACGCCCTTGCGGGCGCTCCCGGCGTTTTTCGGGTTGGCGGACGACCGCCCAGCGGCTTTCTTCGTCGCCTTGCGTACAGTGGCGCGGGGTGCCGGCCTGGCGGTCTGCTTCGTTGCCTTCTTGGCGGCTCTCGTGCGAGCCGCTTTCTTCGGAGCGGATTTTCGGGCCGGTTTTCGCGCGGCGGGTCTGGCTGCCGTCTTTTTGGCGGCCTTCTTCGCTGGTTTCTTGCGGGCCATGATCTCTGATCCTTTCCCGACGCACGCTCCGAAGAGCGTGAAAATATACAGGCTGCTTTCTTGACAGTTGCGCGCTAAGTAACGTAATCTCTATCGGTTACGCGGAATGTCAACATTCCAAACCGTAACAAATCTGAGACTAAAGGACACCTTTCGCAAATGGCAATTTCGCAAGACGAACAAAAACCGGCCACCGAGCCACACCAGCCGAACGCACAACATCCGCGCGTCGGGGATCCTGGGCAGGGCGCAACGGCCACCCCGGCCCGTTCCGGGAATAAACAGGTGGTGAAGACTACATCACTTTGGGGCCAGCATGACGATGCGGACCCAGAGGAATATGCCCGCCTGCTGGACCTCTACGATAACAGCTTCCGCAACCTCGCGGAAGGTGAGGTCGTCAAGGGAACGGTCCTGAAAGTCACGGCCAACGAGGTCGTGATCGACGTCGGCTACAAGTCCGAAGGCGTCATCCCCGTCGAAGAGTTCCTCGACGAGACCGGCCAGGTCATTGTTCGTGAAGGAGACGTGGTCGACGTGCTGCTCGAGCGCACCGAAGACCGCGAAGGCCACATCGTGCTGTCGCGCGAGAAGGCCGAGAAGATGAAGATTTGGGACGAGGTCGAGCGCGCCTTTGCCGAACGCAAGGTCGTGATTGGCCGCGTTGTCGAGCGGATCAAGGGCGGCCTCGCGGTGGACATCGGCGTCCGTGCGTTCCTGCCCGGCAGCCAGATCGACGTCCGTCCCGTCCGCAACCTCGATGCGTTGAAGGGGCAGGAGCTCCGGATGCGCGTGATCAAGGTCAACAAGAAGCGCGGCAACATCGTGCTGTCGCGAAAGGTGCTCCTCGAAGAAGAGAACGCCGAGAAGAAGAAGTCGACGCTCGAGACGCTGGCCGAAGGCAAGGTGCTGCGCGGTGTCGTCAAGAACATCACGGACTACGGCGCGTTCATCGATCTGGGCGGCATCGACGGCTTGCTGCACATCACGGACATGTCGTGGGGCCGCGTCGGCCACCCGTCGGAGCTGTTCAAGGTCAACGACGAGATCGATGTCGTCGTCCTGAAGTACGACCAGGCGACCGAACGCGTTTCGCTCGGTCACAAGCAGTTGATGGCCGATCCGTGGACGACCGTGATGGACCGCTTCCCGGCCGGCGTCCGTGTCAGCGGCAAGGTCGTCAGCCTCACCGATTACGGCGCGTTCGTCGAGCTCGAGCCTGGCGTCGAAGGGCTGATTCACGTCAGCGAAATGTCGTGGAGCAAGCGCGTCAAGCATCCGTCGAAGATTCTCAACGTCGGCGACGCCGTCGAAGCACAGGTGCTCGGCGTCGATCCGGCGGCGCGGCGCATCTCGCTCGGCCTCAAGCAGGTTGAAAGCAACCCGTGGCACGAGCTGGCCGAGAAGTACCCGGTCGGCACCCGCATCAAGGGCAAGGTGCGCAACCTCACCGAGTTCGGCGCGTTCGTCGAGGTCGAGGAGGACATCGACGGTCTGATCCACATCTCCGACATGTCGTGGAGCAAGCGCGTCAAGCATCCGAGCGAAGTCCTGAAGAAGGGCGACGTCGTGGAAGCCATGGTGCTCAGCATCGACGCCGAGAATCAGCGCCTGTCACTGGGGCTGAAGCAGCTGGCGACCGATATCTGGGAAGACTTCTTCTCGCGGCACAAGGCCGGTGACACGATCGAGGGCAAGGTGGTCCGCATGACCAACTTCGGCGCGTTCGTGGAGCTCGACGAAGGCATCGAGGGGCTGATCCACGTCAGCGAATTCGACGATTCACAGGGCGGCGAGAAGGTCGACCTCGAGGTCGACAAGACCTACCCGATGAAGATCATCAAGCTGAGCCCGTCGGAACGGAAGATCGGGTTGAGCATTCGCGCGATGAAGGACGCCGACATCCGCACCGACTGGGAATCGTACGCCTCATCGCAGGGCGACGGCACGGCGACGCTCGGCGATCACTTCAAGAACCGGTGAACAACGGGGGCGAACCTGACGGTTCGCCTCGTGACGCGCCGATACGCTGAGCGCTGAAGGCTGAAAGCTGAATATGACGAAGGCGGAGCTGGTCGAAGAAGTTTCGCGGGTTTCGGACCTCACGAAGAAGCATTCGGAGGTGATTGTCGACACGGTCTTCGAGAGCATCATCGAGGCGCTCAAGCGTGGCGAGAAAATCGAACTCCGCGGGTTCGGCAGCTTCCGCCTCCGTAAACGCGAGCCCCGCAAGGGCCGCAATCCGAAGACCGGCGACAAGGTCGACGTGCCGCCGAAGCGTGTGCCGTATTTCAAGCCGGGCAAGGAACTCAAAGACCTGATCAACAAAGAGACGGGGGAGCCGATCGACGAGACGCCCTCCGGGTCCGAGGCCCCCGCCAACGGATAGGATTTGGTCGCCCTGGCGACATGCGTACGTGACCAGGTCTGAAGACGCCAAGGGCTGCGTGTTCTGCATCGCGGAAACGATCGGCGAGGGTCGCGACCTCGTGGTCCACGAAGCGCAGCTCGCTTACGTCATCCTCAACAAATTTCCCTACAACGCCGGTCACCTGATGGTGGTGCCGTATCGTCACGTCGCGCATCTGGCGCTGCTGGAGGATGCCGAGCTGACCGAGATGGCCAAGCTGACGCAGCTGTCGGAGAAGGCACTGAGCGAGGCGTTCATGCCGCAGGGCATCAACGTCGGCATGAACCTCGGGCGGCCCGCCGGCGCCGGCATTGTCGATCACCTGCACATTCATCTCGTGCCGCGGTGGAATGGCGACACCAACTTCATGACGGTGGTCGGCGAAGTCAGAGTGCTGCCGGAGGAACTGCCGAGCACGGCCCAGCGGCTCCGGCCATTATTCAAAAAGCTTTCTCAGATATAATCGGTAGTTATCGTCGCGCCATGGCGACTGATTGCCGATGACTTTCGACCTCACTCCCGAACAACGCCAGTTGATCGCAGACGCGTCGTCGGGCACCGTTCCTGCCGGCGCTCTGGATGCTGTGCTGGTGATTGAAGAGCGCGTGCGACTCGCCGGCCAGAGCGTCGCGCAGTTCATCGATGAAGAGGGCGATCGGATGCGGGCGCGGCTGCTCGCCGCCGCGAGCGCGCTGGGCATCGGCCGCGCGGCGATTGCGAACGCACTCGAAGCCATGAAGGCGAACCGCGTCGTCGCCGGACCGGACACGACGGTGCCGCACTGGGCGGTGGCCGACGGTGCTACCGAGGTGGAGGCGGCACGGCTGTTGACCTACGCCGCTGCGCAGGCGCTCGATCGGCAGGAGCCGGCCGAACATCTCATCGCTCGCGCGCTCGAACTCGCCTCGAAGGCCGCGCAGCACGCGGTTGACGCGGCGACGAGGGTGGCCGGACCGGGCGCGCTGGGGAACGGCGCGCTGCTCGATCGGCTGTCGCGTGACGCGCGGATGCTGACCGTCATCCTTCGCTAATTTTGCAGTACCGCGGTGGCCCGTCGGGCTGCGCGCAACGACCGACCGTACATCGTCGGGAGGCGAGCGCCGCGCGGATCAGCCGAGTAATGCCTTGGCGATCGTGCCGAGCTGCATGTTCGTGGTGCCTTCATAGATCTGGCCGATCTTGGCATCGCGATACAGCTTCTCGACCGGGTACTCCTTGACGAAGCCATTGCCGCCGAACAGGTTCACGGCCATTGACGCGACGCGCTCGGCCACTTCGGACGCGTGGACCTTGCACATCGCCGCCTCGGTCAGGAACGGGTGGCCGTTGTCCCGCAGCCGCGCGCAGTTGTAGACGAGCAGCCGGGTCGCCTCGACCTCGAGCGCCATGCGCGCGACCTGGAATTGCACACCCTGGAAATCGGCGATCGGCTTGCCGAACTGCTTGCGCTCCTTGACGTAGGCGATCGTGTGATCCAGCGCGCCCTGCGCGAGGCCGAGCATCTGTGCGCCGATGCCGATGCGTCCTTCGTTGAGCGTCTCGATGGCGACCTTGTAGCCCTTGCCGACCTCGCCGAGGATCTGCGACTTCGGGACGACGCAGTCTTCGAACAGCAGCTCGCAGGTGCTGCTGGCGCGGATGCCGAGCTTGTCCTCCTTCTTGCCGACCGTGAACCCCGGCGTGCCGCGATCGACGATGAACGCCGTAATGCCGCGGTAGCCCTGATCGGGGTTGACGTTGGCGAACACGATGAAGACGTCGGCTTCGTTGGCGTTAGTGATCCACAACTTGCGGCCGCTAATCCGGAAGCCGTCACCCGCTTCGACCGCGCGCGTGGCGAGCGCAAACGCGTCGCTGCCGGAACCCGCTTCGGACAGGCAGTACGCGCCAATCGACTTCGACAGCTTGGGCAGATACTTGCGCTTGATCTCGTCGGAGCCCCAGCGCATCACCGCGTTGACGACCAGCGTGTTCTGCACGTCGACCAGGACGCCGACCGACGGATCGACACGCGACAGCGACTCGACGGCCAGCACCGAATGGAAAAACGTGCCGCCCGCGCCGCCGTAGCTTTCGGGAATCTCGACGCTCATCACGCCGAGGTCGAACAGTTTTTCGACGAGCGCCGGCGCCAGTTTGGCGTGCTCGTCCATCTCTCTGGCGAGCGGACGCACCTCGCGATCGGCGAATTCGTAAACGCTGTCGCGGAAAATCGCTTCATCTTCCGCCAGCCGCGTCAACGCAGGCGTGGCGGTCATCGTCTGGCTCATCTAGGGCCAAATGTTATCATCGGGCCTGGGAGCATGCGCATCACACTGATTCGTGGATGGGTCGTCGCGGCCCTTCTCGCCGTCGCCGGCGATGTGCCGATGCGCGCGTCGATCGAGCAGCAGAAGCCAGCTGAGACGCCGCCACAGCCCGCTCAACAGCCGCCACCGCCCGATCAGCAGCCGGTGTTCCGCACCGGCATCAACACGGTGCGCGTCGACGTCATCGTCACCGACCGGCAGGGCAACCCGGTCCACGATTTGAAGCTCGAGGATTTCGAGATCCACGAAGACGGCAAGCCGCAAAAAGCCGAGACCTTCCGGTTGATCAAGATCGACACCGTCACGCAGCCGGGATATACGCAGCGCACCATTCGCACGCGCAACGACGAAGAGACCGCGGCCGCCGACGAGAACTCACGCATCTTCATGTTCTTCCTCGACGATTACCACGTGCTGAAGGACACCAGCATGTCGATGAAGAAACCGGTGATCGATTTCATCGCCAACGAGCTCGCGCCGGGCGATCTCGTCGGCGTGATGCATCCGCTGACGCCGATCGACGCCGCGGTGGTGACGCGCAACCCGCAGGGGGTGATCAACGCCGTCGAGCGGTTCGAAGGACGCAAGTACAACTACGAGCCGATCAACGAAGTCGAGCGCGGCTACGTCTACAAGCTCACCCCGGACGCGATCGAGATGATCCGCCGGCAGGTCACGTTCACCGCGCTGCGCGGCATCTGCACGAAACTGGGCTCGCTGCGAGAAGGCCGGAAGTCGCTGATTCTGGTCAGCGAGGGCTACAACGCGCTGCTGCCGCCGCAGATGCGCAGCAACCTGCCTGGCGCGGTGGCCGGCGTCGGCGACCTCACCCGCGACCCGTTCGCGGGCGACGACAACATTCTCGAGGACCGCGCCCGCATGGGCATGGAGATCGATCTCAATCGAGAAATGCAGGATGTCTGGGACGCCTGCAACCGCAACAACACCTCGATCTATTCGGTGGACCCGCGCGGGCTGGCGGTGGGCGGCTTCGACATCACCGCGAACATCTCGATGCGGACCAGCCAGCAGTTCCTGAACTCCTCACAGAACACGCTTCGCTCGCTCGCCGAGAACACCGACGGCCGCGCCATCGTCAATCGCAACGATCTCGGCAACGCGATGAAGCAAATCGTCCGCGACGCCAGCGCCTATTACCTGGTGGGCTATACCTCGAGCCAGGCGCCGACCGACGGCAAGTTCCACGAGATCCGTGTGCGCGTCAAACGTCCCGGCCTGCAGGTGCGCCATCGCAAGGGGTATTGGGCGTACACGGCCGAAGACGTGAAACGCGCCTTGGCGGGCCCGAAAGCAGGGCCGCGTGCCGAAGTCACGAAAGCGCTGGCGGCGATCGCGCCGATGACCAATCGACGCTACATCCGCACCTGGATCGGCACGGAGAAGGGCGATGGCGATCGAACGCGCGTCACGCTGCTCTGGGAGCCGTTGCCCGCGACTCCCGGCGTCAAACGCGACGAGCCGCGGCGGGTCACCGTGCTCGCCACCTCGCCGTCGGGCGACATCGTCTATCGAGGGCGCGTTCCGGCCGAACCGGCCGCGGCCGGGACCGGCGGCGTCATTCATTTTGACGCGCCGGCGGGCAAGCTCGATCTGCGGTTGACCGTCGAAGGCGACGGCACGGGCACGCTCGACACGGAAAGCCGCGAACTCGCCGTGCCGGACTTAACCGCGCCGGAGATCCGGTTGAGCACGCCGAAGGTGTGGTTCGCGCGCAATGCCAGGGAATTCACGGCGCTGACCAGCGCCGCGCCGCCACCGCCGACCGCCACCAGAGATTTCAGACGGACGGATCGTCTCTGGATTCGACTCGAGGCCTACGCGCCCGGCACCGCCGTCGCGAGCGTGACGGCGCAACTGTTGAATCAGCAGGGCATCAAGATGACGGACGTGTCGGTGACACCGCCGGTCGATGGGCGAACCCATTCAATCGATCTGCCGCTCGCCAACCTGGCGGCCGGTCAATACCTTCTGGAAATTACCGCGACCAGCGACGGGCAGAAGCCCGTCTCTGAACTGGTGGCGTTCCGCGTCGGCAGCTAGTCCTTGCTCAACGCGCCGGTGTCGTTCCGGCAACCACGAACACTGAATCCGATCCGCCGATCGGGCGGCCGCCGACCGTGCGCCCCCGAACAACGACCGACTTCGTTTCGGGAGTGATGCGCATCTTCTCCGTGTCGAAATACAGTTGCAGGTCGTCGATGCCGTCCGCATCGTAGTCGCCGCTCAACGCCCGCGTCGGCCGTGCACCAGCCACGCTGACGGTCGTTGCATCGATCCGATCGCCGGGAGGGGCGAAGACCCGCACCACCGTGGCGCCGCCGGGCGTCACGATCGCGTTGGCGTCGTAGCCGGGTCTGACGTCGAGTCGCACGGGTATGTAGGGCTTCAGCAGCCAGACGCGGCCGGCCTCGGCGCGGGCTTCCGAGGCGCTGATTGCGACATCGGGGAGTCCGTCGGCGTCGAGATCGCCAGCGGCGACGTCCCACCATCGCGAGGGTTCGCCATTGCCCAACAGACGGACGGCACCAAAAGCCTCCAGTGAACCATCGCGAGGCCAATCGCGACGACCGTAGACGAGGTGCAACTGCCGGCGGCCCGGATCGGCGAGCAGCAGGTCACCGATGCCGTCGCCATCGAGGTCGGCAACGGCGAGGTTTTCGCCTAACCGCGACTCCGCTGCCGATTGAATCTCCACGTCTGGAGGCCGTGGGCTGCCGGCGCTGTGTTGGTCGATGCTGAACCACAGACGAACGCTGCCGTCCGAGACAGCGACCAGATCGCCGTCGTCGTCTCCGTTCACATCCCGTATCGTAAACGCCGGTCGCATTCGCCCTGGTGCGGCATCGATGCGATGCGCGATGGCGTCGGTCGACAACGGAGTCGAACCCAACCGACTGGTCGGGATGACGTACAGCGCGCCTTTGCCACCCATCAGGTTCCACAGCCGATCCTCAGCGGCGAACACCGCCACCGTCTCAGCGTCGCGGGCGAGAACGCACGGCTGTGCGAAGCCCTCGCCCATTCGCGAACCGCGGATCGTGAGGTTGGCATCCGCGGCGGCTTCCATCCTTTGCGGCCACGCGCGCCGTCCGTACAGCACAAACACCGCGCCGGCACTCTTGAGTGGCTCAGCGCCGTACTCGATCGCCCCCAGCCAGACATCATCGATGCCGTCGCGGTTGAGATCGCTGGGTCCCCCGCGGCTGCAACCGGCCATCACGGCATCCGGGGCGCGGTGGACCGCGATCGTGACGTCCGCATGGCCGGGAGCCGTTAAGGTGGTCGGCCACGACGTCCGCCCGAAATAAATGAAGGTGGATCCCGACTTGTCATAGTAGTCGGGCTCACCAAAGTGTTCGGTGACCAGGAGATCGGCGATGCCATCGCCGTTGAAATCACCCGTCTGCGTGACCGACAGCCCGCGGCCCTGCGAGCCGCGTATGACGACATCGGCATCGTCAGGCGATAGCGCGTCTTTCGCAAGCGCCCCGGCGCTGAAGAAGATGTAAACGCTGCGGGCGAGGTGGGCGTGCAGGATCAGGTCGGTTCGGCGATCGCCATCGACGTCGGCCACGGCCGCTACGGCCAGCATGCCGTTGCCGCTGCCGTCGATCGTGCGCACTCCAAAGACGTCCTCTTCTGCGCTCCATAGGGTGCTGATCGTCAGCGCGCCAACCGCGATCAGCACGGCCGCGACCGCCGGCAGCGCCCACATCCGCCACGCGCGCGCGGCTGGGGGAGGCGAGGCATTGCCCGGAACCCGGTGTCGATCGTGCTGCCGCCACCACGACTCCAGTTCTTCGGAGTAGGCAAACACGCTGTCTCTTTTCTGATGACGGTGCCGGTGGATCGGCAGGCCCTCGCGCTTCTCCCAGTCCTGGACCGTGCGCACACTACGACCGAAGAACTGGGCGATTTCCTTCCAGGACGTGAGCTGGCGCCGAGGCGCCGACGGCTCCGGGGCAACCATGATTTCGTTGGTGGGGTGGAATTCTAACATCGCGCAACATCACGCAAGCGGGCTTTTACCCTGCGATTTCGCCTTTCTGCGCTTGGTGTGCAAGGCGGCGTCAACTAGAAACGCGCCCATGCCCGTTTCCCGCGTTGCCTGTGTAGTTATTGTCGGTTGCGCCGCGCTCACCATCGCCTGTGGCGGTGATTCGGCGCGATCGCATCCGACAAGTGCGTCGCCGGTCGCAACCCTCGCCGCCGATCCGGCGCCGCCCGCGGGGAATCAGGCGGCAACGGACCGTCCAGCCTCCGGCCCCGTGGCCGGCGAGGGGTGGGGCCCGACTGATGTCACGTTCCCGCCACGAAATGAGCCGCTGCTGTTTCGCACGGCACTCGAAGCAAAGTACCGGGACAGCTTGCGGCGTTCCGCGGTGCAAACCTTCGTCGATCAGGAAGGCACCGTCGTCTGGACGCAGGAGTACCTGCGATATCGCGTCAACCTGTGCGGCCATGCCGATGCCGTCTCGCGAGTCTTCGCGCAGATCGACGGGCGCGGCATTCAGCCGGTCTGCGGGACGACCTCGACGACGGTGTTCCCGCCGCGCAATGAGCCGCTCGATTTCATGGTGCAGCTCGAGTCGAAGTATCGCGATGGCTTGCGGCGCAGCGCGGTGTCGAGCTTCGTCGACGTGGAAGGCAACGTCATTTGGACGCAGGAGTATCTGCGCTATCGCGTGAGCAACTGTTCGCATACGGACGCACAGCAGAAGGTCTTCGATCAGATTGACGGGCGCGGCGTCCCCGGCGACTGCGCCAACAGCACATTCACCGGCACCTGGCGTGGCACGGTGCGGTCGTCCGCGTGCACGGCGTCGGGATTTCTGGCGGGCTTCTGCGGGAGCAATCCTTCGATTGTCGACACGATGACGCTGACGCTGCAGCAGAACGGTACCAGCGTCACCGGGACGATCAACGTCGGCGGCTTTCCGGCGGCGGCGACCGGCACAGCCACCGGCACGCGACTGAGCATCAGCGGCCGGCACGTCTCCGGCGGCATCACGACCAGCTACGAAAGCTGGGACACGTCGCTCTCCGGCAGCACGATGGTGGGAACGTTCGTGATCGGCCTGTCGTCATCGCCCCTGCCAGGGTTTGCCCGCTACACCATGTCGTTGAGCTCGGTCTCGAAGGTCGCGCGCGTTTCCCCGGCGGAAATGACGTCGATCGGGGGCGGATTGGGAATCCTCATCGATCGCGCGCGGTTCGGGGTACCGCGCAACTGAGAGCACGGCGGCGGACCAGGGATCGCGGCGCGATCCCTGGGTGCCAGTGCTACGCGTACATCCCGCGCAGCTTCGTCACCGTGGCCACCCGATTGATGGCGACGATATAGGCGGCGGCGCGCATGTCGACGTTGTACTTCTGCGCGGTGTCGAGCACGGCATTGAAGGCCTGGCACATCTTCGCTTCGAGCTTCTCGTTGACTTCCTTTTCCGTCCAGAAGTAGCCGTGGCGATCCTGCACCCATTCGAAATACGACGTGGTGACGCCGCCGGCATTGGCAAGAATGTCCGGCACCACGAACACGCCGCGCTCATGCAGGATCTTATGGGCCTCCGGCGTCGTCGGACCGTTTGCGCCTTCGACGATCAGCCTGGCCTTGATGTCATGGACGTTGTGAATGGTGATCTGCTTTTCGAGCGCCGCGGGGACCAGGATGTCGACGTCGAGTTTGAAGACGTCCTGCGCGGCGAGCGGCTCGCCGCCGCTGAAACCGGCCACCGTCTTGTGCCTGGCGACGTGTTCCTGCAGCTTCGGGATGTCGAGGCCTTTGTCGTTCTGGACGCCGCCTTTCCAGTCGGTCACCCCGATGATCTTGGCGCCGTGTTCGGCCATCAGCTGCGCGCCGATCGCGCCGACGTTGCCGAAGCCCTGCACGGCGATCCGCGATCCCTTGAGCTCGAAGCCGAGATGTTTGGCCGCCTCGCGCGCGACGATCATGGCGCCGCGTCCCGTCGCTTCGCGCCGCCCGAGTGAGCCGCCCATCTCGACCGGCTTGCCGGTGACCACGGCGGTCGAGGTGTGGCCGACGTGCATCGAATACGTGTCGGAGAACCACGCCATGATCTGCTCGTTGGTGTTGACGTCGGGCGCCGGGACGTCCTTGTCCGGCCCGATCGCATCGATGATCTCGGCGGTGTAGCGCCGCGTCAGCGCTTCGAGCTCGCGGTTCGACATCTTCGCCGGCTCGCAGACGACGCCGCCCTTGCCGCCGCCGAACGGCAGTTGCGCCACGGCGCACTTCCACGTCATCCACGCCGCGAGCGTCGTCACTTCGTCGAGCGTGACGTCGGGGTGGTAGCGAATGCCGCCTTTGGCGGGTCCGAGCGTGACGTTGTACTGGACCCGGTACCCGGTGAAGACCTTGATCTCGCCGTTGTCCATCTGGACCGGGCAGGACACGATGATCTGCCGCTTGGGATGGGTCAGCATCTGCCAGATGCCGGGTTCGAGATTCAGAATACGGGCCGCTCCTTCGAATTCCTGGAGCATGCCGGAGAACAGGGTGCCGTGTGCGGACATCGATTCCTCAGCTCTTATGAACGTCACTGCGCCATCGCGAGCAGGGCAGGCAAACGAATCAAAGTAGCAATCCCGTTATCGCAATGTCAATTCGCTATCCATGTCATGCGTCGCGGGTATGCCGGCCGAGGTAACCGGGTTGCTGCCGACTCCCGGACCGTCACACCTGCGGTAGAGCCGCTTGGCCGCGCCGCAGCGTAGCCACGACGTGTGTGCCAAACCAACCCGGGTCATATAATCATGGGGACATGAAGAGCGTGGTCGACCGCGCGGACACGCGCAAAGCGCAATGGGAACGCGAGGTGCTCGAACCGGCGCTCAAGAAGTCACCGGAGCGAAAAGGTCCGTTCACGACGATCTCGGGCCGTCCGATCGAGCGGCTCTATACCGCCGACGATGTGGCGTCCATCGACTACGACCGCGACATCGCCAACCCGGGCGAGTTTCCCTACGTGCGCGGCATTCATCCGAGCGGCTACCGCGGCAAGTTGTGGACGATGCGGCAGTTCGCGGGATTCGGATCGCCGGAAGAGACGAATCAGCGCTACAAGGATCTGATCGCCGCCGGCGGCACTGGCTTGAGCGTGGCGTTCGACCTGCCGACGCTGATGGGCCGCGACCCCGATCATCCATTGTCGCTGGGCGAGGTCGGCAAATGCGGCGTCAGCATCGTGTCGCTCAAGGACATGGAGCGGCTGTTCGAAGGCATTCCGCTCGACGATCCCGCCATCACGACGTCGATGACGATCAACTCGCCGGCGCCGATGATCTTCGCGATGTATCTGGTCGTGGCGCAGCAGCACGGTGCCGACTGGAAAAAGATCTCGGGCACCATCCAGAACGACATTCTCAAGGAATTCATCGCGCAGAAGGAATACATTTTCCCGCCGCGCCAGTCGATGCGTCTGATCACCGACATCTTCGCGTTCTGCTCGCGGGAAGTGCCGAAGTGGAACACCATCTCGGTGAGCGGCTATCACATCCGCGAGGCCGGCTCGACGTCGTTGCAGGAGCTGGCCTTCACGCTGCGGGACGGCTTGGAGTACGTGCAATACGGCGTCGACGCGGGCCTGGACGTCGACGACTTCGTGCCGCGCATCTCCTTCTTCTTCAATTCGCACAGCGATTTTTTCGAAGAGATTGCGAAGTATCGCGCCGCCCGCAAGCTCTGGGCGGAAGCGATGAAGCACCGGTTCGGCGCGAAGAACCCGCGCTCGTGGCAGCTGCGCTTCCATACCCAGACCGCCGGCGTATCGTTGACCGCGCAGCAGCCCTACAACAATGTCGTTCGGACCGCGCTGCAGGCCCTCGCCGCGGTCCTCGGCGGCACGAATTCACTCCACACCAATTCGCTCGACGAAGCGTTGGCGCTGCCGACCAAGGAGGCCGCGACGATCGCGCTCCGGACCCAGCAGATCATCGCGTACGAGAGCGGCGTCACGAACGTCGTCGATCCGCTCGGCGGCTCGTACTTCATCGAGAAGCTGACGCGCGAGATGGAAGAGGGCACGCTCGCATACTGGGACACGATCGATCGCATGGGCGGGATGGTCGAAGCGATCGAGCGGGGCTTCCCGCAACAGGAAATCGCCGAGGCGTCGTACCTGTTCCAGCAGGCCGTCGAACGCCGCGACAAGACGATTGTCGGCGTCAACGACTTCATCCAGACCGACGAAAAACCGCTCGAGATCCTCTACATCGACGACAGCACGGCGGAACTGCAGCTCGAGCGGCTGGCGGAATTGAAGCGGACGCGCGACAACGACGCGGTGCGGCGTACGCTCGACGCGTTGAAAGCCGGCGCGAAAGGCACCGCGAACACCATGCCGCTGTTGCTCGATTGCGTGCGGGCCTACGCCACCGTCGGCGAGATGTGCGACGCGCTTCGCGAGGTGTGGGGCGAGTACGAAGAAGTGCCGATTATTTAGGCCAAGGGGCTAAGAGGCCGAGGGGCCAAGGGGCCGAGGGGCCGAGGGGCCGAGGGGCGAAGGGGCCAAGAGGCCAAGAGGCCAACGGGCCGATAGGCTGATGGGCCGATGGGCGAAGGGGCCAAGAGGCCAAGGGGCCAAGAGGCTGGGGGGCCGATAGGCCAATGGGCCGATGGGCGAGGGGCCGAGAGGGCGGATGAATCAGAAGATTAGGGTCGTCATTGCAAAACCCGGGCTTGATGGCCACGATCGTGGTGCGAAGGTGATTGCTCGCGCCTTGCGCGACGCGGGCATGGAAGTGATCTACACGGGCCTGCGCCAAACCCCTGAGCAGATCGTCTCGGCCGCTCTCCAGGAGGATGCCGACGTCATCGGATTGTCGATCCTGTCCGGCGCGCACATGCACATCTGCCCGCGCGTGATGGAGCTGTTGAAGGCGAAGGGCCTGGACGATGTGCAGGTGGTGATTGGCGGCATCATTCCGGACGTCGACATACCGAGACTGAACGCCTTGGGCATCACCGGCATCTTCCTGCCCGGCACGCCGATGCAGCAGATCATCGACTTCATCAGCGCCAACGCGCGAGCCCGGGTATGACGGGCGCGAGGCCGAGTCTGTTGCCCGGGCGGGATGCGGCCGATATGCAAAGGTAGCCCGGCGCATGCGCACACTTCTTCTAGCCGACGACAGCATTACGGTCCAACGAGTAATCGCGCTGACGTTCGCGGAAGAGCCGATTCAGGTTGTCTGCGTCAGTGACGGCCGTCAGGCCATGGAGAAGATGGCCTCGCAGCGCCCGGATATCGTCCTCGCGGGCACGACGCTGCCGCACGTCAACGGCTATGAACTCGCCGCGTTCATCCGCGGCAAACCGGAGTTACAGCGCGTGCCGGTGGTACTGTTGACCGGTGCGTTCGAAACCGTCGACGAAGCGAAGGTCGCGTCGAGCGGCGCCAGCGGGGTGATCGAAAAACCCGTCGAGCCATCGATCGTGATTAAGCGCGTCAAGGAACTGCTGGGGTTGAAGGCGGACAGCAAACCGGCGCTCGGGCCGGGCCGGCTGATCACGCCCGCGGATGTTCCCGGAGACAAGAAGCTGCCAGTCGCCACGCCGCCGCGAGCGGTCACCTCGACCCGCGGCACGCCGTCGCGATGGGAGCAGCTGCGCAATCAATCCGGCCTCGATGCCAGCACACGCTCGGTCGAGGATTCGTCAACACGCTCGAACGACTATCTGGAGTCGCTCGATGACGCGTTCGACACGCTCGACCGGCAGCTGTCGGGACGCGCCACGGATAAAACGCACCCGCGCAATCCCGCCGGGCCACTCGGCCACACCCATTCACCGATCGATCCGCGCTCGCCTGGCCGGCGACCCGCCGACGGCGCGCCTGCCGGCAATCCCGTCTTCGAAGTCGACGACGAGTGGTTCGGCAACGCCGAGAACGCGCCGGCCGCGGCCCGCGCCAGCCGCCACGAGTTTGCCGACGACCTCCGTGACCCCGAACTGCAAGGGCCGGCGCCAGCCGCCTCGACGCACGCCATATATGAGGTCGATGAGGCATGGTTCGCTGACGGCGACACGAAACACGACGCCAAACGTAATGAACACCAACATCTCGTCGCCGAAATGGGCGTTCACGACGTGGACCTCCCGCCGGTGGAGCCGCCGTCAATCGTCCTCGGCTTCGGCATCGACGATCCAAAGGCGCCTCCGCCATCGCCTCCGCCTCTGAAAGACGAGCCGCACTCGGCGCCGACACCGGCGCGGTCCGAGTCGAAGCCCGAAGCGCCGATGGCGCCAGCGACGCAGCCCCGTATTGACGCGCCAGCGCGATTGGGACCGGCGGTGACGGCAGCCGCCGAGGCCAAGCCGGACGAATCGCGGCAGGGTCACACAACATCAACGGACCGCGACAGCACGGCGATCGTGCCGCTGCCGCCGATTGCCGCCGCCCCGATCGCAGCGTCCGCCGACCCGCCGCGGGCGGTGGCCGATGATTTCGCCGCCTTGCTGGCCTACGAAACCGGTGAGCAGATTAAGCCTCCGGCGCCGCCGTTGCAGCTGACTGAAGAAGTGCTCGAAGATCTGGCCGCGCGCGTTGCCGATCGGCTGCGCGCGACCATGGCCGCGACGATGCGCGATACGGTGCGCGCGGTGGTCGGCGAGACCTCCGAGCGGCTGGTGCGCGAGGAGATCGAACGCATCAGGAATCGCAAATAGGCCGCCGCGCACTGATCTGCGAGGCTGCAGGCATAATGAGCAGATGCCTGTTCCAGACAAACCGGTCCTAGAAGGGCTGGAGGAGTCTCTCGCCGCGCGCTGGGAACGAGACGGTACCTATCGCTTCAATCGTCAGCGTTCGCGGGACCAGATCTATTCGATCGACACGCCGCCACCGACGGTCAGCGGTTCGCTGCACATCGGCCACGTTTTTTCATTCACGCACACCGACATCATCGCGCGCTTTCAGCGCATGCGCGGCAAGGAAGTGTTCTATCCGATGGGCTGGGACGACAACGGCTTGCCGACCGAGCGGCGCGTCCAGAACTACTTCGGCGTTCGATGCGACCCGTCGTTGCCGTACGATCCCGCGTTCACGCCGCCCGACAGGCCGGACAAGCATCCCATCTCGGTGTCGCGCCCGAATTTCATCGAGCTGTGCACGAAGCTGACCGTCGAAGACGAGAAGGCATTCGAAGAGCTGTGGCGATACCTTGGCTTGTCGGTCGACTGGTCGATGACGTACGCGACGATCGGCCGCGAGGCGCAGCGGATCTCGCAGCTGATGTTCCTGCGGCTGCTGCACAAGCAGCTGGCCTATCAGCTCGAAGCGCCGACGTTGTGGGACGTGGATTTTCGCACCGCCGTGGCGCAGGCCGAGCTCGAGGATCGTGAGCAGCCGGGCGCGTACCACAAGATCCACTTTTATCGCGATGGCGCGGATGGCAGCCGCGAGGCCGTCGCCATCGAGACGACGCGGCCGGAGTTGATTCCTGCCTGTGTCGCGCTGGTCGCGCATCCGGATGACCACCGCTACCGGCATCTCTTCGACACCCACGTCATCACGCCGTTGTTTGGCGTACGGGTGCCGGTCAGGGCGCACGCACTCGCCGATCCCGAAAAGGGCAGCGGCATTGCGATGATTTGCACGTTCGGCGATACCACCGACGTCACGTGGTGGCGTGAGTTGAAACTGCCCGTCCGCGCGATCGTGCTGCCCAACGGGACGCTTGCGCCGGTGCGATGGGGCCAGCCTGGATGGGAATCGGCGGATCCCGGCCGCGCGCAAGCCGCGTACGATCAGCTGGCCGGCCTGTCCGCGAAGAAAGCGCAGGCGAAGATCGTCGAGTTGTTGCGCGACAGCGGCGATCTGCAGGGGGATCCGAAGCCGATCACCCACAACGTCAAGTTTTACGAGAAGGGCGACCGCCCGCTCGAGATCGTCACGAGCCGGCAGTGGTTCATCAAGACGATCGAGTACCGCGATCGCTTTATCGAACGCGGCCGCCAGATCAGCTGGCACCCGGAATACATGCGCGCCCGTTACGAGAACTGGGTGAACGGCCTCAACGGCGATTGGTGTATCAGCCGGCAGCGGTTCTTCGGCGTGCCGTTTCCCGTCTGGTACCCCTTGCGCGACGACGGCACGACCGATTACGACCACGCGATCATTGCAGACGAATCACAGTTGCCGGTCGATCCCTCCACGGACGTGCCCGCCGGTTACCGCGCCGAACAGCGGGGCCAGCCCGGCGGTTTCATCGGCGATCCCGACATCATGGATACTTGGGCGACGTCATCGGTCACGCCGCAGCTGGTCACGGGCTACGAGTCGGACGCCGACTTGTTCGCGCGGACGTTCCCGATGGACCTGCGTCCGCAGGCCCACGACATCATCCGCACCTGGCTGTTTTCATCGGTGGTCCGCGCGCATTTCGAGAACGACGCCGCTCCCTGGGGCCACGCCGCGATCTCGGGGTTCGTGGTCGATCCCGATCGCAAGAAGATGTCGAAGTCCAAGGGCAATGTCGTCACGCCGATGGCACTGCTGAAGGAACACGGCTCCGACGGCGTTCGCTACTGGGCGGCGCGTGGCGGGCCCGGTGTCGACACCGCGTTTGATCCGGGGCAGATGAAGATCGGGCGCAAGCTCGCCATGAAGATGTTGAACGTCTCCAAGTTCGTTCTCCAGGGAGAACAGCCGGCCGGACCCGTGATTGAAGCGCTCGATCGCGGCATGTTGCAGAACCTCGCGGCGCTGGTCGATGACGCCACCACCGAGCTCGACAACTACGAATACGGCAAGGCGCTCGCCAAGATCGAATCGTTCTTCTGGGATTTTTGCGATAACTACGTCGAAGCGGCGAAGTCGCGGCGCTACGGCGATTTTGGACAGGAAGCGGCCGCGTCGGCGTCGACGGCGATGCGGCTGGCGTTGTCGGTGCTGCAACGTCTGCTGGCGCCGTATCTGTCGTTCGTGTGTGAAGAAGTCTGGTCGTGGACGCACGAGGCCTCCATCCACCGCGCGCCCTGGCCCACCGCGGCCGAAATCCTCAACGTGTCCGGCACCGATCCATCCGCGAAGCAGGCGGCGATTCACGTGACCGAAGCGTTGAACGCGATCCGGAAGGGCAAGACGGATCGGAAAGTATCGGTGGGCACGCCGGTCCGGGAAGTGATCTACCAGACTGGCGACGAGGCGATCGCGTGCCTGCGGTTGATCGAGCGCGACCTCAAGGCCGCGTCGCGCAGCGACGCCATCGTGCTGAGGGCCGGCGAACCGCTGGTCGAGATCACGCTCAAGCCTGCGGAGGGCTGATCATGATCGAGGCGCTGCCGCCGGAGGCGTACCGCGATCTGGTCGTGACGGCACTTGCGGAAGACCGCGGTAACGGCGACGCCACCAGCGCCGCCACGATTCCGCATGGGATCCGGGCGAGAGGCGTGATCGTGGCGAAGTCACCACTGGTCGTCGCCGGAATCGACGTCGCCGCCGAAACGTTTCGACAGGTCGATTCGGCCTGCGTCTTCGAGATTCGCTGGGGCGATGGATCGCGCGTCGAGGCCGGCGAGATCGTCGCCACCGTCCGCGGTCTTGCGGCCTCGCTGCTCGCAGCCGAGCGCACCGCCCTCAACTTTCTCCAGCGTCTGTGCGGCGTCGCGACGCTGACGTCGCAATTCGTCGACGCGGCGCGCGGCCGCATCACGATTCTCGACACCCGCAAGACCACGCCCGGCTTTCGTGTGCTCGAGAAATATGCGGTGCGGTGCGGCGGCGGCACGAACCACCGTCATCGGCTCGACGACGGCATTCTGATCAAGGACAACCACAAGCGGCTGGCCGGCGGCGTCGGCAAGGCGGCCGCGAGCGCACTGCGTGAAGCGCGAGGTCTGCCGGTGGTGGTGGAAGTGGAAAACCTCGACGAGCTCGACGAGGTGCTGCAGACCGGCGTGCCGCGCATCCTGCTCGACAACTTCACGACCTACGATATTCGCGAGGCGGTGCGGCGGGTCAACGGCCGGGCGGAACTCGAGATCAGCGGCGGCGTCACGCTCGATCGGATTCCGGAGCTGGCCACGACCGGTGCCCAGTACGTATCGATCGGTGCGCTTACGCATTCGGCGCCCGCCGCCGATCTCAGCTTCGAGCTCGAGCCGGAGTGACACTTCCGCCGGAACTGGCGCGTCATCTGCCCACCCCGTCGCCGTTCGATGTCCACTGGATGGCGTCGACAACGTCGACCATGGATGCCGCCGGCCGGTTGGCGGGAGCGGGCGCGGCACACGCTACCGTGGTCGTTGCCGACGAACAGACCGCGGGCCGCGGACGTCGCGGCAACCGCTGGTCATCACCGCCAGGCGCGGGCCTTTACCTGTCGTTCATCGCGCGTCCGGCGGCGTCGCGTCTTTCGTTGCTGACGCTGGCGGCCGGCGTCGCGGTCCGCGATGCGATCGCGGCAGCGTCGGGGCTGGCCGTCGATTTGAAGTGGCCGAATGACGTGATTGCCGGTCGTCGCAAGCTCGCCGGTATTCTTGCGGAGGGCTTCGCCGTCGGAACGCCGGATCAGGCGGTGGTGATCGGCATTGGCGTCAATGTGCAGCCGGCGGCGTACCCACCGGAGGTCAGCCAACGCGCGACGTCGCTCGAACGTGAACTGGGCCGCAGCGTCGATCGTGGCGCGGTGTTCGCGGCCATCCTCGAGCGACTCAACGCCCGGATCGCGCAACTCGATGACAGTCCGGGTGATATCCTGCGAGCGTGGCGCGAGGCATCGCCGTCGGCGATCGGGACGCGCGTCGAGTGGGACAGCGGCCACGGGCTGACCGCCGGGATCGCGGACGACGGTGCCTTGTTGGTGGAGACCGCATCCGGCATCGAACGCTTCATCGCAGGCGAACTGGTTTGGCACTTTCGGTGAGCGCGGACGGGCCGGCACGCACAGGACACCATGCTCTTAGCGATTGACGTCGGCAACACCAATATCGTCATTGGCGTATTTCGCGGACAGACGCTGGTGCACAGCTGGCGGCTGACGACCATTCGCGAGCGGACCTCCGACGAGCTCGGCATCCTGCTCAGCAACCTCTGCGATCGCTACGAAGTACGCCGCTCCGACATCGAAGGCATTGTCGTCGCGTCGGTCGTGCCGCCGTTGACGAATACGCTGGTCACGATGGCGACCGAGTATTTCGGACGCGTGCCGTTGCTGTTCGAGCCGGCGGTGAACGCCGGCATCCCCGTGCTCATCGACAATCCGACGGAAGTCGGCGCCGACCGCGTCATCAACAGCATTGCGGCGCACGCGAAGTACGGCAAGGGGCTGCCGATCATCGTGATCGATTTCGGCACGGCGACAACGTTCGATGCGGTGTCTGCGAAAGGCGAGTATCTCGGGGGCATCATCTGTCCCGGTCCGCAGGTGTCCGCGGACGCGCTGGTGCAACGCACCGCGAAGCTGCCGCGCATCGACGTGCGCAAGCCGCCGCGTGTGATCGGCACCAACACGATTGCGGCGATGCAGTCAGGCTTGTTCTGGGGATACGTCGAGATGGTCGAGGGGCTGGTGCGGCGAATGACCGTGGAGCTGGGCGGCGCCGCCGTCGTCGTCGCCACCGGCGGCCTGGCCTCCATCGTCGCCACGGAATCGACGCTGATCGAGCACGTCGACGCGGAGCTGACGCTGCGAGGGCTTCGGCTGGTCTGGGAACGGGGCCACAGATTAAACACAGATTAGACACAGATTAGACATAGGTTAGACACAGATTAAGAACACGTGGTTGATGTTGAGTCCTATTGCCGAGAGCTCGAAGCGTACCTGTGCCGCAAGAACGATGGGCACTTGATCCGCATAACCGGTCCGGCCTTTGAACAAGTGCAGTCGTGGGCGCATCAAGGCGTGCCCTTGAAGATCGCCGAAGCGGGCATCGATCGGTATTTTGAGCGCTACTACCGCAAGGGTCCGCGGCGCCGGCCGGTGCGCATCGAGTTTTGCGAGGCCGACGTGCTCGATGCCTTCGACGACTGGCGGCGCGCAGTCGGCGTGACACGGATCGTCGAGGATTCGCCCGGCGGCCCGGCGGTCGAGGAACCGGCGCCGGTCAGTCCGCGGCGGCGTTCGCTCGCGGCCCAGATCGAAGCCGCCATCAACAGGCTGACGATATTGCGCGGGAGCACGCAGGCGGGTCCACGGCTCGACGCGGCGCTGGACAGTGCCGTTCGCGCGCTCGATGCGCTGCAGTCCGAGGCCGGCCGCGCCCGTGGCGACGCCCGTGACGCACTTCTGCAGCGGCTGGCCAAGATTGATGGCGAGCTCGTGCGGGCGTGTGCGGCAACGCTTGACGAATCGCAACGCCGCTCTTTCGAACAGCAGGCCGATCTGGAACTGTTGCCGTTCCGCGAACGGATGGCTGCCGAGGCCTACGCGGCATCGCGCCAGTCCGCGCTCGATCGTCTCGTGCGCGAGCACTTCGGGCTGCCAACCCTATGAGACGCGGGGATCGGGTCCGGTTGACGGTCGAACGGCCGGCCGCTGGCGGCCGGATGATCGCGCGGCACGACGGCGCGATCGTCTTCGTGTCGGGTGCGATCCCGGGCGAGGTCGTCGAGGCTGAGATCGAGAAGGTGCAGCGTGGCACGGTGTGGGCGGGCACCCGTGCCGTACTCGAGCCGTCGGCGGACCGCGTCGATGCACCTGAGGGCGCGTGCGGCGGGTCCGTCTATGCTCACGTCGCCTATCCGAGGCAGCAACAGCTGAAGGCGGCGATTGTCGCGGACGGCCTGCGGCGCATCGGCCGCGTGACGCTCGATGCGCCCGTCGACGTGGTTCCGTCGCCGGTGGACGGTTACCGGATGCGCGCGCGATTGCACGTGCGCGGCGATCGTATCGGCTTCTTTCGCGAAGGCAGCCATTCGATTTGCGATGCCGCCGCGACGCGCCAGTTGCGCGACGACACGATCGAGGTGATTCGCCGCCTCGAAGAGCGCCTCGCGCCGGCCGGCGCCGTTAGCGACATCGAGCTCGCCGAGAATATCGTCGCGTCGGAACGTGCCATTCACTTGGAGCTCATGCCCGGCGCGGACGTGTCGAGGCTGGCGTCGCTGGCCGCGGTCGACGGCGTCAACGGCGCGTCCTGCTCGCACGTCAACAATGCGCGAACGATCGAGCTCTTCGGATCGACATTGGTCGCCGATCAGATTCGCGGCGCGACGCTGTCCCGTCATGTCCGCGCCTTCTTTCAGGGCAATCGATACCTGCTGGCGCCGTTTGTCGATTGGGTGCTCGAACAGGTTGCCGGCGGGCCACTCGTGGACCTGTATGCGGGTGTCGGGCTGTTCAGCCTGACTGCCGCGGGTGCCGGCGCAACGTCGGTCACGGCCGTCGAAGGCGATGAGTTTGCGGCGCGTGACCTGCAGCGCAATGCCGACGGGCGCATCACGGTGCTCAAGATGCCGGTCGAGGAATACCGGCCAAGAACAGGCGATCCGATTGCCACGGTGATTGTCGATCCGCCGCGGACCGGGATGTCAAAGGATGCGCTGGCCCGTGCGACGGCGCTGAGGGCGCAGCGCTTCATCTACGTGTCGTGTGACATCGCAACGCTCGCGCGGGATACACGCGTATTGCTCGACGCCGGCTATCGAATCGACTCGGTGCGCGCCTTCGATCTGTTTCCGAACACCGCGCACGTCGAGACGGTTATTTCTTTTTCCGCGAATTAGCGGCCTGCACGAGGCCTTCGAACAGCTCGCGGAATTCGCCCGTCCGCCAGAAGTTCTCCGGGTGCCATTGCACCGCCACGCAATACGGGGCGTCGGGTTTTTCCATCGCTTCGATGACGCCATCAGGCGAGGTGCCGGTGACCGTGAAGCCCTTGGCGACGTCCTTGACTGCCTGATGGTGCCGGCTGTTGACGTGGCACGTCTCGCCGTCGTCCATGTGATCTTCGAGCAGTGCCTGCAGCTTCGAGCCTCTGCTGACCCATACTTCGTGCGCGCTCGCGGCGCGAGGCTGCGGCACGGAGTGCTGCAGAGCGCCGGTGATCTCACTTGGAATGTCCTGGACCAGCGTACCGCCCATGGCGACGTTCAGCACTTGCATGCCGCGGCAGATCGCCAGCAGCGGCAAGCCTTTCTGGATCGCGACGCGCGCCAAGGCGATTTCGAATTCGTCTCGACCCGTCTCGGCGGCCTGAAAGGTATCGTGCGGCTGTTCGCCGTACAACTTTGGATCGACGTCGCCGCCGCCGGTCAGCATCAGGCCGTCGACGCGCGAGAGGATCTGCTCCGGCGCTTCGACGCCGACGACGATCTCCACAGGTTCGCCACCGGCCCGTCGCACGGACTCCAGATAGTCTTCCATCTTTCGATTCTGGCCGATTGCAATCAGAGCCATGCCCCAGCGTCCTACATTCAGGCTCGTACGGCAACCGTAGAGTGTTGCTAGAATCGAGGGATGCTCTCCGCCCGCCCGGCCCGTCGATGTTAGGTGCAATCAGGCAAGAGATTTTCGAGATCGTCACGCGGTCGCATTCGGCGGAGGCCGCCGCTGAGCTGACTTTTCGTCCGGTTCCAGCCAACGCGCGTGGTGACGTCGCCATCCCGGTATTTGCCGTCGCGCGGAAGGTTGGCGCCGATCCCAAGGCGCTCGCGACCGCCTTGGCGGCGCAATTTCGCGGCATCGGCGGAGTCGCCGACGCGATCGCTGCCGGTCCGTACGTCAACCTCGCATTTCAGCGGGATGTGTTCGCGAAGCGCTTCGTCGCCGACGTGCTCAACGGCCACGCCACGGCGGCGCCTGCGCTGAACGCAAAAGTGCTGATCGAGCACACCAGCATCAACCCCAACGCCAGCCCGCATGTCGGCCGCGGCCGCAACGCCATCATCGGCGACACTATTGCGCGCATGCACCGCTTCCTCGGGTACGACACCGAGGTCCATTACTACGTCAACGACATCGGCAAGCAGATTGCGTTGCTGGTCTACGCCTGCCGCGGTCGCAACGACCTGCAGTTTACGGACTTGCTCGACGAATATGTCGCCATCAGCAAGAAGGCGCAGGAGGACCCCGCGATCGAGCAGATCGCCTTCGATCTGCTCAACTCGTTCGAACAAGGCGATACCGCCGTGCGGGAGGACTTCCGACGGGTGGTCGACCTCTGCGTGAACGGCCAGGTCGCCATCCTCGGCCGTCTCGGCATCCGCTACGACGTCTTCGATCGCGAGTCGAGCTTTCTCAATGATCCGCGGCTGCAGCCGGTGATCGAGAAATTGCAGGAGGCCAACGCGCTGGTGCGCGATAAGCACGGCCGGCAGGTCATCGATCTGCAGCCGCTCGGCTTCACCCGCGAGGAAGGCCGTTACGTGGTGTTGAGCCGCGCCAACGGCACGTCGATGTATGTCGCGCGCGACCTCGCCTACACCATTTTCAAATCCGAGATCAGTGCTGACGCCAACCTGTCCGTGCTAGGCGAGGATCATCGTCTCTACCAGGAGCAGCTCGATCTCGTGCTGCGCTGGTGCGGGATCAGGACGCCCGACGTCATCTATTACTCGTTCGTGCTGCTGAAGCAGGGCAAGATGTCGACGCGGCAAGGTAACGTCGTCCTGCTGAGCGAGTTCATCGACTTGGCGTGCGACAAGGCGGCGATCCGGATTCGCGAGGCCAACCCGACGTTGACGGACGACGAGGTCCAGGAGCTGGCCGAGACGATCGCGGTGGGCGCCGTGCGCTATGGGATCCTCAGCGTCAATCCGACCAAGAACGTGATCTTCGACCTCGAAGACTCGTTACGGTTCGAAGGCAACACGGGTCCGTATCTGCAGTACTCATGCGCGCGTATCGCGTCGATCCTCGCGAAGTTTGGCGGCGAGGTGCCAGCCATGCCCGACACCATGCCGGCGCTCAATGACAGCGAATGGGCGCTGATCATGGAGATGACGAAGCTGCAAGACGAGGTGCGAACCGCCGCGGCGTCGCGCAATCCGTCGAGTCTGTGCGCGTACGGCTTCGAGCTGGCGCGCGCGTTCAACCGCTTCTACCACGATTCGACGGTGCTCGATGCACCGGCCGGCGAAAAGGCCGTCCGATTGAACCTGTGCGCCGCGACCGCGACCGTTTTGTCCGCGTGCCTCGGCGTGCTCGGCATTCACGTTCCACGGCGGATGTAGTACGCTGACGCCTGGCTCCACACGCCTCCGTCATGGTTGACGCCGGAATCGGCCGCCTCCTCATTTCGAGTCTGCACCAGGGAATCGCCGACGTCTCGCCGAACCGTCTTGATTTCTATGAAAACTGGTTGAGCCCGAAGGGCATGCGTGACGGGCGCATCGGTCTGGCGCCGCTCGGTGCCGTGCTGAGTTTCCTGTATCGCGAAGAAGCGCCGGCCAACGATCGCATCGTGGCGCGCGCGGGGCAGTATGCCGCCGATTGGACGTTTGCCGATGTGTCGGCGTTCCGTCGTTGGTATATCCGGCGGCTGCCGACGTCGATGCGCGCGCGAGCCGCGCTGCGCCTGGCCAAGCGTCTGGTGATCGCCACCGTCCGCCAGTCGACGGTCAAGACGCGCGTCTCTGGCACCACGGCTGCGATCGATATCGCATCCGCGTTGTTCGATCAGCTGCGCGATCCTGCGACGATACCGATGCGCGCCTTTTACGCATCGGCCGTCGGCCGCCTATTCGCACATTGCGCGGTCGATGCCGATGTCAGCGTCACCACCGATCAGCCGGGGCCGTGGAGCCTTGCCATCACCGTCAAGGGCCCACGCGCGACCGAGATCCTGGACGCAGCATGAAGGCCGCCGCCCTGGCCGTCGCAGCGTTGTGCGTTTTCGGTCACTCGGCACACGCGCAGACTCCGCCCGCCGCCATCATCGTCCTGCCATTTGAAAATCCCGGTCATGAAGCACGGCTCACGTGGATGCGTGAAGGCGCGGCGATACTGCTGAGCGAAATGCTGTCGGCCGCCGGAGAAAACGTCATCGACCGTGAAGATCGCCTGCAGGCCTTCGATCGGCTGCAACTGCCGCTGGGCGCGACGCTGAGCCGCGCGTCAACCGTCCGCATCGGTCAAGCCGTCCTGGCGACGATGATCGTCAACGGGACCGTCGCGATGGAGGGCGATCGCCTGGTGGCGACGGCGCGCGCGATTCGCATCGACAGTGGACGATTGTTGCCGGAGGTGGAAGCCAGCGGCCCGCTGACCGACGTTTTCGCCGTGTTCGGCCGTCTCGCGCAGGCCATCCGCGGGCAGGCCGGTGCGCCCCCGCCGGTGCCGAGCGAACGGCTGCCGTCGACTCCACAAGTCTTCGAGCTGTATGTGAAAGGGCTCGTCGCCGAGACGCCGGCGACGGCACTCGCGTTCCTCGAGCAGACCTTGAAGGCCGCGCCGCAATTCGATCCGGCAAGGCTCGCCATCTGGGATCTGCACACGGATGCCGCAGAGCATCAGAAGGCGCTCGACGTCGTCGGTGCAGTACGCGCGGGCGGCACCTATTCGCGTGAAGGCCGCTTCCGGCGAGCGTTGTCGTTGATGAATTTGAAGCGCTACGACGATGCGCTGGTGACGTTGCGGGCGATGCTGGCGGAGCAGCCGAACGCGAGTGTCGCCAACGCGATCGGCGTCGCAGAGCTGCGGCGCACCGCGACCCCGCAGCCTGGCCGCGCGACCTATTACTTCAGTCAGGCGTCGCAGCTCGATTCATCTGACGGCGACTATTTCTTCAACCTGGGTTACGCCTATTGGATCGACAAGGATCCCAAGGCGGCGATCTATTGGCTCCGCGAAGCCGTTCGCCGCGATCCGGCCGACGGCGACGCGCATTTTATCCTCGGCGTCGCGTTGCAGCAGACCGGTGCCGCTGCGGAAGCGGCGCGGGAGCGCGAGTTGGCGGCCCGGTTGTCATCGAATTACGCGGGCTGGGAAGCGAAGGCCGGCGGAGGTGATCCCGTGCCGAGAGGCCTGGAGCGCTTGCATGAAGAACTGAATCCGTCTCCGGCGCTGGTCGACACCGTGTTGACTAGCGCGGGGCAGCGCGATCAGGAAGCACTCGCCACGTTCCATCTTGATGCCGGGCGGCGGGCCTATATGCGCGAAGCGGATCGAGAAGCGATGATCGAGCTCAGGCGCGCGCTGTATCTCTCGCCGTACCTCGCGGAAGCGCATCTGCTGATGGGGCGCCTGCATCTGCGGGGAGGGCGTCCCGCGGAAGCCGTCGAGGCGCTGAAAATTGCCTTGTGGAGCGCCGAATCCGTCGCCGCGCACGTCAGCCTCGCCGAAGCGTTTCTTCAACTGCAGGATCACGCCGCGGCACGGGCCGAGATCGAACGCGCGCTCGCCCTTGATCCGCAGTCGGCCGAAGCCCTCGCGATGAAGGTAAAGCTAGGCGGCTAAACGTGTTACACTGCTTCCCAGTTTTTCATTTTTTCTGATGACCTCAACTCAGGACGAAGCATTTCGCGAGATTCAGCTCAGCGGGAAGCAGCTGGTTTTCATCGCCATGGCTGTCGTCGTCATCGGCGTCGGTGTCTTTCTGATGGGTGTGCAGGTCGGCCGCGGCGTGCTGGCGGCGCGTGGCGTCCCTGGAACCGACCCCGTCGCCGAGGCCTCCGAGACCGAACCGCCGCCACCGCCCACGTCGGCGATGAAACAGGAATCCGCCACGCCGACAACGGCAGGCGAGAAATTGAGCTACGCCGAGCGCCTCGGCTCAGCAGAACCGGCAAAAGAACCGTTGAAGCCAGAGACGGCCGCTCCGCCCCCGGAAGCACCGGCGCCGAAGCCCGAAGCCGTAACGGCGTCGGCACCCCCTCCAGTGGCGCCCGCTCCCGCGGCCACACCGTCGCCGGCGTCGAAAACGGCATCGGCTGCGCCCGAAGCGGCGATCAAAACGGCGGAGCCCGCCGGACCCGGATTTGCAATCCAGGTAGCGGCGATGAGTGAGGCTGACGAGGCCAATGCGATCGTAAAGCGATTGGCGGGCAAGGGTTATCCCGCCTATGTCGTCACACCCGCGAACGGCGCGCCGACGATGTATCGCGTGCGGGTCGGCAAGTACAAGGATCGCAACGAGGCCGACACGGTCGCCGCGCGATTGCAGAAGGAAGAACAGTTCAAACCCTGGATCGTCCGGTAGTGTGCCCCGCGTAAGACTTCTGGCAGCAGCACTGTCGGGCGTGCTGCTCGCGCTGTCGTTTCCCAAATATGGCCATCCGGCGGTTGCGTTCATCGCGATCGTTCCGCTGCTGGTTGCGCTGAGCGGCTGGTCGGGCCGCGACGGCGCCGTTCCAGGCGTGTCGACCCGGCGCGGGTTCACGCTGGGGTTGATCGCGGGCTTTATCCATTACGCCGGTACCGTGTACTGGACCGGCGCGACCGTCTCACAATTCGGTGGTCTTCCGGTCATCCTTGGCGTGGTGCTCGCGGGCCTGCTCGCGCTGTACATGGCGGCTTACATCGCTGTGTTCGGCGCCGTGACGGCGATCCTGATTCGCCGGTTTGCGACAGGCGGTGTGTGGCTCGCGCCCGCGGTGTGGGTGACGATGGAGTATCTGCGCGGCATCGTGCTGGGTGGATTTCCGTGGATTCCGCTTGGCAACACGATGGTGACGTTGCTGCCAATCGCGCAGCTCGCCAGCATCGTCGGGGTCTTCGGGCTGTCTGCGTTTGTCGCGTCGCTCAACTGCGGTTTTGCGATCGCCGCGGTGTCGCGCGGCCGATCGCGGCTGATCGCGATCGTCGTGCCGATCGCGCTGATTGTCGGCGCCTCCGTCTGGGGCGGTCTGCGGCTGTCGGCCAATACGCTCACCAAGGGCGCACCGATCACCGTCGGGCTGATCCAAGGCAACATCGCGCAGACCGACAAGTGGAATCCGGCGCGCGCCGACATGATCGTACAGCGGTATCTGCAGTTGTCTCGGCAGGCCGTGGAACGAGGTGCGCGTTTCGTCATCTGGCCGGAATCAGCGGTGCCGTTCTACCTCGAAGATGATCCGCGGGGCGCGCTGGTCCGCGGCCTGGTCCGCCAGTTAGGCGTGCCGTTGCTGCTCGGCAGCGACGAAATGGAACAAGGCGATCCGCCCCGTTACTACAACGCGGCATTCATGCTGGACCGCGCGGGGGCGACGGCTGCGGTCTATCGCAAAATCCACCTGGTGCCGTTCGGTGAGTATGTGCCGATGCAGCGGTTGCTGTTCTTCGTCGGTCCGCTTGTCGAAGCAGTGTCCTCGTTCAGTCCTGGCACCCGCGTCACGATGATGCCCGTCGAGGGACATATGGCCAGCACCGCGATCTGCTACGAAGTGACATATCCGGCGTTGGCTCGCGAAGCAGTCCGGCAGGGCAGCGAGCTGTTGACGACCGTCACCAATGACGCATGGTACGGCGGGTCATCCGCTCCATACCAGCACTTCGAGATGGCGATGATGCGCGCGATCGAACAGGGACGCTATCTCGTTCGCGCCGCCAATACCGGCATCAGCGGCATCGTCGATCCGTACGGGCGCGTGCTGATCCAGACGAGTCTGTTCGAGACCGTCGCCGTGGTCGGCGAAGCCAGATTCGTACAGGAAAAGACGGTCTATGCCAGAATTGGGGATCTCGCGGCGTATCTGTGTGCCGCGATCACCTCGTTGACGCTCGGTCTTGCTGTCTACGGCGGAAGGCTGAAGGCGGAAAGCTGAAATTGAGACGCTCATGGATGATTTAGTTCGCCGTTCGACCGACCTCTTGAAGCGCGCCTCCGACATGCGGAGCTATCTTTGACAACGCGCACGACCCCGGCGAATTAGCCCAGCTCGAACAGAAGATCGCTGCCCCGAATTTCTGGGACAAACAGGAAGAGGCGCAGAAGACGCTGCAGCGCCAGCGGCGCCTCGCCGAAGACATCGAGCAGCGCGACAGTCTCGCCAAGAAAATCGACGACATCGGCGTCCTCCTCGAGTGGGCGCAGGCCGGAGAAGATGTTGGCGGCGACTTGCAGCGCTCGCTGGACGCGCTCGAAGCGCAGGTCGACGCGCTCGAGACGCGGAAGATGCTCGGCGGCGAACATGACGCGGCCAACGCGATCGTCGCGATTCATCCGGGCGCCGGCGGCACCGAGTCGCAGGACTGGGCCGAAATGCTGCTGCGGATGTACCTGAAGTGGGCGGAACGCAAAGGCTTCCGCCGCGAGTTGCTCGACTATCAACCGGCGGAAGAGGCGGGACTGAAGAGCGTCACCCTCACGCTCACCGGTGAGTATGCGTTTGGCCTGATGTCCGCGGAGGCCGGCGTGCACCGCCTGGTGCGCATCTCGCCGTTCGATCAGGCGGCACGCCGTCATACGTCGTTCGCGTCGGTCTACGTCTGGCCGGAGTTCGACGACGAGATCGAGATCGACATTCCGGAGAAAGATCTGCGCATCGATACGTATCGATCGAGCGGCGCCGGCGGCCAGCACGTCAACGTCACCGACTCCGCGGTCCGGCTGACGCATCTGCCGACCGGCATCGTCGTGTCGTGTCAGAACGAGCGATCGCAGCACAAGAACCGCGATGTCGCCATGAAGGTGCTGAAAGCGCGGCTCTACGATCTCAAGCTGAAGGAGCAGCAGGACAAGCTGTCGCAGATCGGCGGCGCGAAGAAGGACATCGCGTTCGGCAGCCAGATCCGCAGTTACGTTTTACAGCCCTATCAGATGATCAAGGACCATCGCACCAAGTACCAGGACAGTCAGGTCGACAAGGTGCTGAACGGCGACATTGATCCGTTCATCAAGACATATTTGATGCAGAAGGCGAGCGGAACGCTCGGTCAGCCGTCCGCCGACGACGACGTGTAGATTCGACGGCGCGGTTTATTGCCGGATCGGCTGCGTTCCGGAGATGAACGCCTCGTTGGCGACGCCCTCGGTGCCCGGCACGGCGGGCTCGCCAGTCGCACGATCGATCGGCATGAAGACGATGTTGCCTGGCGATTCGAACTTCGGCGGGTTCTCGCGATTACCGTAGAGATCGATGTAGGCGCGCATGAAGTCGATCCACATCGGCAGCGCGGCGGTCGTGCCGGTCTCATTGCCCCCGATCGGCTTCTTCTCGTCGTGGCCCATCCACACACCGACCGTGATATTCGGATCGAAGCCGATGAACCAGGCGTCGGTGTTGTCGTCGACGGTGCCGGTCTTGCCGGCCAGCGGCCAGTTCAGCGCCGCCGCGGACGCCGCGGTGCCGTGCTTCACCACGCCTTCGAGCAGGTTCGTCATCACGAATGCCGTGTCGGCGCGAATCGCATCTCGCGGCTGCGGGCGCCGTTCCTCGAGGAGCGAGCCGTCACGATCGTGGATGGCGTAGGCGAAATACGGCTCCATGCGGATGCCGTGATTCGGGAACGCCGAGAACGCGCTGGTAATTTCGAGCAGGGTGACTTCCTGTGCGCCGAGCGCCATCGACAGGAACGGCCGGAAGTCCTGCGTGAACCCGAATTTCTTCGCATAGGCGGCGACCTGCGTCGGCCCGAGCATGTCGATCACCTTGACCGCCGGGATGTTGCGCGATTGCTCGAGCGCGCGGCGCAGCGTCATCGTACCCATGAACTTGCGGTCGTAGTTCCGGGGCGCGTACGGCGGTTGTCCCGCGCCCGCGTCGAACGCCGTCGGCTCATCGACCAGGATCGTCGTCGGCGTCAGCCCGCGATCGATTGCCGCCGTGTAGAGCAGCGGCTTCACCGTAGATCCCATCTGGCGATAGGCCTGCGTCGCGCGATTGAACTTGCTGCGCGAGAAGCTGTAGCCGCCGACCATCGCGAGCACTTCGCCGGTGTGATTGTCGATCGCGACGAGCGCGCCCTCCAGAATCGGCGTCTGCTCCAGATTGACGGTCGCCGTACGGCCGTCAATCTTCGTCAGCTCGACGTCGATCACGTCGCCCGGTTTCACGATCTCTTTCGGCGACTTGCGATTGGTCCATTGCATGCCGGCGCGCACCAGTTCGGCGTTCAGCGTGCCGATGCGAAGGACGGCAGTGGTATCGGTGACGGTGCGCACCACCGCGGGCACGATGTCGCCTTCGGCCATCGGCCGTAGCCATCGATCGATCTTGAAGGCGTCGATGGTCTGACCTTCGGCGATGATGTTGCGGCGCGGGCGGCGGAAACCGCGCCGCTTGTCGACGCGGCGTAAGCCGCGATCGACGGCCTTGTTGGCGGCTTGCTGGAGGGCGATGTCGAGCCCGGTGCGGACCGTGAGGCCGCTCTCGTACAACGCCTTGGCGCCGTATTTGGATTCGAGGTATTTGCGTACTTCCTCGAGGAAATACGGCGCGATGCTGCCGTCGCCCGCCGGATCGCCGCCCACGGCGACGGGTTTCGCCTTGGCTGTCTCCGCGGCTTCGCGCGTGATGAAGCCCTCGTCGGCCATGCGTTCGAGCGCGTAATTGCGGCGGCGCTTGGTTGCTTCCGGGTTCACGAAGGGGCTCTGGCGGACGTTGCCCTGGATGATGCCGGCGATTGTCGCGGCCTCTTCGAGGCTTAGTGCCTTGGCCGGCTTGTTGAAGTACAGCTGCGACGCCGCTTCCACGCCGTAGGCGCCGTGCCCGAAATAAATCTGGTTGCAATAGAAGGTGAAGATCTCTTCCTTCGTAAAACGCTTCTCGATGCGCATCGCGACGAGCGACTCCTTGATCTTCCGCTCCCAGCTGCGGTTGCCGACCGAGAAGCCGATGTCTTGCGGGAAGAGGTTGCGCGTCAGCTGCTGCGTGATGGTGCTGCCGCCTGGCGATTTGCCCCGCGAGGCGATGTCGCGCACCAGGGCCAGAAACATCCGCGAGATGCTGATGCCCGGGTGATCGAAAAAGCCCGCATCCTCTGCCGAGATGATCGCGTGGCGCAGGTTGTCCGGGATGTCGCCATACCGGATGACCACGCGCCGTTCGACCGCGAACTCGCCAACGCGCTGGCCGTCTTTGCCGAGCACGCGGGTGATGGTGTTCGGCGCGTAGTTGTCGAGCGCGCTGACTTCAGGCAGGTCGTCGGAGTAGGCGAACAGCACCCCGCTGAGCGTGCCCAGCAGCGCCGCGCCCACGAACAGGGCTGCGACGCCAGCATGCCGCGCGTACCGAACAGCAACTTTCACGTTAGCTGCCAGTATACCGGCCGTCACCCTGCTCCGTTTTCACCGTCCTCCGTCCGGTCTTCCGCGATCGGGCCGGTTTTAGATAACGGCGCCGCGCCGATTCTTCGGGACCGGTTCTCCGGGGCCCGGTTCTTCGGGGCCAGGTACACTTCAACCACCCGGTTCAACGGTGCCAGGTACACTCCAACCACCTCGCCGCTCCTAAGGTGCCGCGCCGGTATGAAGGTGCCAGGTACAGTCAAACCACCGGAACGGGACCCGAGCCCAGCCGTGGAGCCGACGGTGGGCGACAAACAAACGCCCGACCTTTAGTTAGTGGCCGCACCGTATAGGGCCCCGCGATCGTTAGCTGTTGAACCGTACCTGGCACCTCAACCGTGCAGATCCGCCGCGATGCGGTTGAGCTATACCTGGCACCGTCCAACCGCAACGCCGCATTAAACGGACTACCAGCTGACCGCGGTTGAACTGTACCTGGTTCCTATGGACCGGTCCGAAAGTGGTTGAACTGTACCTGGTTCCCACGTACCGGCGGCTGTGGGTGAACTGGACCTGGCCCCGGTCACCACACGTACCGGCGGAGGTGGGTGAACTGTACCTGGCCCCGGTCGCCAAGATGTTCGGGTTGAGGTTGACAGTGAGTCACTCAGATTTGATACTAACCACATGAGCAAAATCATCGGCATCGACCTCGGCACCACCAATTCCGTTGTTGCGGTTATGGAAGGCGATCAGCCGACCGTGATCCAGAACGCGGAGGGCAGCCGCATCACGCCGTCGGTCGTTGCCTTCAGCAAGACCGGCGAACGGCTGGTGGGGCAGGTCGCCAAGCGCCAAGCGGTGACGAATCCCGAGAACACGATTTTTTCGATCAAGCGGTTCATGGGACGCCGCTTCGATGAAGTCAGCGAAGAAATGAAGATGGTCCCGTATCGCGTCGAACGCGCCGGCAACGGCGACGTGCGTGTGAAAGCCAACGAGCAGGAACTGGCGCCGCCGCAGATTTCCGCGATGATCCTGCAGAAGTTGAAGCAGGCCGCCGAGGACTACCTCGGCCAGCCGGTGACGAAAGCCGTGATCACCGTGCCCGCGTACTTCAACGACGCGCAGCGGCAGGCGACGAAGGAAGCCGGTCAGATCGCCGGACTCGAAGTCATGCGCATCGTCAACGAGCCGACGGCGGCGGCGCTGGCCTACGGTCTCGACAAGAAGAAAGACGAAACCATCGCCGTCTACGATTTCGGTGGCGGCACGTTCGACATCTCGATCCTCGAAGTCGGCGAGGGCGTGGTCGAAGTGAAGTCGACCAACGGCGACACCCACCTCGGCGGCGACAACCTCGATCAGCGGGTCATCGAGTGGATCATCGACGAGTTCCGCAAGAGCGACGGCATCGATCTCGGCAAGGATCGGATGGCGCTGCAGCGGCTCCGTGAAGCGGCGGAGAAAGCGAAGATGGAACTGTCGACGGTGATGGAAACGGAGATCAACCTGCCGTTCATCACTGCGGATGCGAGCGGCCCCAAACACCTGGCGATGAAGCTGACGCGCGCCAAATTCGAGTCGCTGGTCGAAGACCTGCTGCAGAAAACAGTCGGCCCCACCAAACAGGCGCTGCAGGACGCCGGCATCGATGCGTCGAAAATCGACGAAGTCGTGCTGGTCGGCGGCTCGACGCGCATTCCGCGCGTGCAGGCCATCGTCAAAGAGCTGTTCAGCAAAGAGCCGCACAAGGGCGTCAACCCCGACGAAGTGGTGGCGGTCGGGGCGGCGATCCAAGCCGGCGTGCTCGCTGGCGAAGTCAAGGATCTGCTGCTGCTCGACGTCACGCCGTTGTCGCTCGGCATCGAGACGATGGGCGGCATCATGACGCCGCTGATCCAGCGCAACACCACGATCCCGACGCGCAAGAGCGAGGTGTTCTCGACCGCCTCGGACAACCAGACCAGCGTCGAGGTCCACGTCGTCCAGGGTGAACGGCCGCTGGCGCGCGACAATCGCACGCTCGGGCGTTTCCACCTGGTCGGCATCCCGCCGGCGCCGCGCGGCGTTCCGCAGATCGAAGTGACGTTCGACATCGACGCCAACGGCATCGTCAACGTCTCGGCCAAGGACCTTGGCACGCAGAAGGAACAAAAGATCACGATCACCGCATCATCGGGCCTCAGCAAGGATGAAGTCGACCGCATGATGCGCGAAGCCGAGTCGCACTCCGAGGACGACAAGAAGCGCCGCGAAGAGATCGAGATTCGCAATCGCGCCGACCAGTCGCTCTACACCGCGGAGCGCATGATCAAGGACGCCGGGGAAAAGATTCCGATTGCCGACAAGAACGCAATCGAGAACGCGATGGGCGACCTGAAGAAGGCAATCGAGGCCAACGACTCGCCGGGCATGAGCCGCGCCATGGACGCGCTGATGCAGGCGCAGCACAAGGCGTCCGAAGCGCTTTATAAACAACAGCAAGAAGCGCAGGGCGGGCCGGGGAGTGCCGGCGGCAGTGACACGGGTGGCGGCGGCACGCAGACGGAACCGCCGAAGTCTGAAGGCGACGTCATCGACGCCGAAGTCGTCGAAGACGACAAGAAGTAATCAGGAGTCAGAACCGTGGCCGGAATCCGACCACGAGAAAGCTGATCGCCGATAGCCGAAATGGATTTCTACATCGTCCTCGGGATCGATCGCGACGCCGGCACGGGCGACATCAAGCGCGCCTACAAGCGGCTCGCGCGGCGATTGCATCCGGACATCAATCCCGGCGATCGTGACGCCGCGGCGCGGTTTCGGCAGGTGCTCGACGCCTACGAAACGTTGATCGATCCCGATCGGCGCCGCCGCTACGACGCCGGTCAGTTGACGGCCGCCAACGGCGGGGACACCGAGTCGTTCGGCTTCGCCGGCTTCGATTTCTCGAGCCGCGTCCACGCCGAGCGCACCACCACCTTCGGCGATCTGTTCGAGGAGGTGCTGTCGAAGCGCACGGCACGGCCGGGCGAGGCTGCGACGCACGGCGCCGACATCCACGCTCGCGCGCATTTGAGCTTCGAGGAAGCGTGGCGCGGCGCGCAGCGGACGGTGACCGTCAACCGCCATGACGCCTGCCGAAGCTGCTCCGGCTCCGGGTATCAACGCGTCGCCGAAACACGCTGCGTCGCCTGCGAGGGCAGCGGGCTCGTGCGGTCGGTGCGCGGCCACATGGTGTTTGCGAAAAACTGCCCAACCTGCGGCGGCGAAGGGCGCCTGAAGCAGGAGATGTGCGCGTTTTGCGGCGGGCAGGGTGTCGGGCCGCGATCCGAATCGTTGACGGTGCGAATCCCGCCAGCGGTCGCGGACGGCTCGCGCGTCCGCATCCCCGGCAAGGGCCATGCCGGCGTCCGCGGCGGATCGCCCGGCGACCTGTTGATCGACGTGTCGGTGGCGCAGCACCCGATCTACCGCCGCGAAGGCGACGAATTGCACATGACCGTGCCGATTGCGGTGCATGAAGCGGCGCTCGGCGCGAAGTTCGATATCGAGACGCCCGACGGTCCGGTGCGGCTGCGCGTGCCGCCGGGCACGCAATCCGGCCAGCGCTTCCGGTTTCGCGATCGAGGCGCGCCGACGCGCGGCGGCCGGCGCGGCGACCTGGTGGTCGAAGTACGGATGAAGCTGCCGAAGGTACTCGACGAGCGGTCGCGGGAATTGCTGCGAGAATTCGGCCGCATCAACGGCGAAAGCGTTCGGGAGCCTGCGGCCGCGAAAGCAACGGTCGACAAGCCATGAGCAAGCGTCCCGGCAAAGCGTATTTCATGATCAGCGCGGTGGCGCAACGCTACAACATCCACCCGCAGACGCTGCGCCTGTACGAGCGCGAAGGATTGCTCAAGCCTTCACGGACCGAAGGCAACACCCGGTTGTATTCCGAAGAAGATCTCGAGCAGCTCGAAACGATTCTGGCATTAACCCGAGATTTGGGCGTCAATCTCGCCGGCGTCGAGATCATCCTCAACATGCGCCGGAAAATGGAGCAGATGCAGGGCGAGGTCAATGAATTCATGGAATATGTGAAGCGCGAGCTCGCGCGCGGCATCGATGATTGGGAACAACGTTTGAGTACCGCGCTCGTCAAAGCATCACCGACGGATTTGGTACGCGCCGCGCAACCGGATGCGACCGTCACAAAATCAGAACCGCAAAAGAAATCACGCGGCGCATGACGCCGATCCGATGATAAGATTCGCGCGTGGTCAGGAAGTTCGAGTCGCTCGCATCTGAATCACCAACACTGCACGCATATCTTCGAGAAATCGCGACGTTTCCCAAACTGACTCGCGACGACGAACACACTCTCGGACAACGTATTCAACAGCACGGCGACGAAGACGCGCTCGGCCGTCTGGTGCAGGCCAATCTGCGCATCGTCGTGACCTACGCAAAGCGGTTCCGGAATCTCGGTGTGCCGCTGCTCGACTTGATTCACGAGGGCAACCTGGCGTTGATCGAAGCCGGGCGCCGCTTCGACCCGGCGCGATCCGAGGATTTTCACTCGACCGCCGTATGGTGGATTCGGCAGGCGATTCTGCACCTGCTCGCGGAAACCGGCCGTAGCGCCGATCCGTCGTCGTCGGGATTGCTGGCGGCCGCGACGCAGGGCCGCCACGTCGACGCGATCCGCATCGGCCTCGAATACGCGCAGTCCGCCGCCAACGGCCGCGAACCGCAGGAGCCGGCGCTGACGGACGCCGAAGCACTCACCGCGCACCTGCACGATCAGGGTCGCCGCAAGACGTTGCGCAAGACGCGGCGCCGCCGCACGTCAGACGCCGTTGCCGTACAGGTGATTCGCCAGCACAGCGTGCTGCGCGGATACCTCAATTGATCGTCCGCAGCCGGTAGGCACATAGATCCGATGGAATGCGAGATATGTCACGGGTCGCGCTGGAAAAGCGTGACCGTGGATGGCGTGGAGCGGTTGACGCGATGCGATTGCTGGCGCGGCTTCGTCGTCTCTCGCTATCTCGCCGAAGCACGCATTCCCCCCAAGTTCGCAAAAGCGGAGCTGTCGACCTACAAGCCCGATACCGATTCGCAGCGTGACGCGCTGCGGCTGGCGAAACGGTTCGTCGATGTCTGTCCGGCGGAACAGAAGGGTCTGGTGTTTTTCGGCCCTCCCGGTGTCGGCAAGACGCACCTCGCCTCGGGATTGCTCAAAGCGGTGATTCGGGACAAGGGCGCTCGCGGCTATTTCTTTCAGACGACGGAGCTGCTGCGTCTGGTGCGTGAAACCTACAACCGCGGCGCCGATGAAACGGAGATGGAAATCCTGCGTCCGGTCCTCGAAGCCGACGTGCTGGTGCTCGACGATCTCGGCGTGGAGAAGACCTCGGAGTGGGTCCACGAAACGCTGGGCCTGGTGATCAACACGCGCTACAACGCCAAGCGCGCCACCATCATCACCAGCAATCTCGCCGACGTCGTCGATCCCAACCACAAGGACTTCATCAATTCCTTCATGATGCAGCTCGGTCAGCGCACGCGGTCGCGGCTGCTCGAGATGTGCGAATGGGTCGAGGTCCAGGGAGCGGACATTCGCGACGTCGACCGCGTGACCGAGGCCGCGAAGACCGGCCAGATGCCGGAGCCGCCCGGACGACTGACGAAGAAGAACCTTCCGGGCAAGAGCGGCGGGATGGCACGCGCGCGGTTGAAGGATTCCGGCCTCCAATACGAGCTAAATTGGTCGGGTGGCAAGGCGGGAAACAAGTAGCGCGGGCGCGCGAGGCCGGGAGCCGGGAGCCGGTAACCGGGAACCGGCCGGCATCTACATTCACATCCCGTTTTGCGCAGCGATTTGCCACTACTGCAACTTCAACCGCGGCCTGCACGATGATGCGACACGCCGCGCGTTCGTCGATGCGCTGATCGCGGACATCACGCGATCCGCCGATCCCGATATTCAGGCCGACACCATCTTTTTCGGCGGCGGTACCCCATCACTGCTCGAATCGTCGGAACTGGACGCGATCATTCAAGCCTGCTACGACAGTTTCGATGTCGCGATCGATTCCGAGATCACGATCGAAGCCAACCCCGAGTCGTCGCCGCGCGCCATCCTCGACGGGTTTCGCGCCGCCGGTGCCAATCGGATTAGCTTCGGCGTGCAATCGTTCAGCGACGATGAGCTCCGGCGCCTTGGACGCCTGCATTCCGCGGCCACCGCGCGAACCGCGGTGGCCAACGCGCGAGCAGCGGGCTTCGATAATCTCAGTCTCGACCTGATGATGTGGCTGCCGGGCCAATCGACGGAGCAATGGCTGGCGTCGGTCGATGCCCTGATCGAGCAGCAGCCCGATCACGCCTCCTTATACCTGCTCGAGATTTACCCGAATTCGCCGTTGCGGGACGAAATGGCGCGGTCGGGCTGGTCGGTGGCGCCAGACGATGATGCGGCAACGATGTATCTGGAGGGATTGGCGCGGCTCGACGCCGCCGGTTTCGAGCAGTACGAAATTTCGAATGTCGCCAGACCAGCCGAGCGCCGTTCTCGTCACAATTGGAAGTACTGGACACAAGGGCAGTGGCTGGCGTTTGGCCCTGGCGCGCATGCGACCTTTGGCGGTGAACGGTGGCGCACCGTAAGCTCGGTGGCCGAATATATCGATCGTGTCCGCGCGGGGGCCGGCGTCCAGGTGGAGCGCCGTCACCTAGGGGCGGAAGAACAGCTCGAAGAGGCGCTATTCATGGGGCTGCGGTTAACCCGGGGGCTTGACCTGGCCGAGATGTCCCAGCGTCACGGTATTGATATCTGGACGCGTTACGGGCAAGACTTAGCTCCGTACGTCGTTGCGGGATTGCTCAAACATGAGCCGGAGCGCCGACTGGCGCTGACACGCCATGGCATGCTTCTGGCTAACGACGTAATGTCGGTTTTCATCGGCGGAACAGTACGGTAAAGTTACGACCTTTCGTGCCAAGGAGGCTGGTCAAATGCTTCGAGGATTGCAGGTCTTCGTTTCTGGGATTGCGCTGGCGGGATTCACGCTGGCCGGGGCAGCGGTAGCTTCAGCGCAGGAGGCGAAGCCCGCGCCGGTGATGGCGCTCGAGGGCGACGCCGCCGTCATCACGATCCTGATCAAGCCCGATAAGACGGCGGATTTCGAGAAGGTGATCGCGAAATACCGCGAGTCCCTGGAAAAGAGCGAGAACGCCACGCGGAAGCAGCAGCTGACGGGCATGCGATTCTTCAAATCGCCGACCCAGGCGCAGGGCAACGCGATGTACATCATCTACGTGGACGCCGTCGTCAAGGGCGAGGAATACGACATCACCCGCGTGGTGACTGAAGTGTTCCCGACCGAAGTACAGGCGATCTACCAGTTGTACAAGGACAGTTTCGCGGGACGGCAGATCATCCCGTTGAACAAGATTCAGTAGTCCACCACCAACGGCGTCCCGAGGCTTCGCGCCTCGGGACGCGTTCTCGTGAGTCTCCTTCTCGCTCTCGCCGTCGTCTTGGGCCAGGCCGTCCCGGCCGCGCCAGCCACGCCTCCATCACCCGTCTCCCAGAACGCGACGCCGGCGGCGCCCACGCCTCAGAATGCCACGCCGGGTAAGCCCGCGATCGTGGCGACGCCGGATCCGGCCTCAGCACACTTTACGTCGGAGCTCGGCATTCTGCTCGTCGCCATCAAACCGACTGCCGTCGCCGACTACGAGTTGGTGATCAGCACGCTACAGGAGATGCTGGCAAAGGACACCGACCCGATTCGATCCGCGGCGGCGCAAGGATGGCGGGTGTGGAAGGCATCTGAGGCCGACGCCAAGAACAACGTGCTGTACGTGCACGTGATGATGCCGGCGACACCCAACTTCGATTACCGGCCGTCATTGCTGCTCGACGAGCTCGTCGATGATCTCGCGCCCGAACTGCTGTCGCGATACCAGGAAGC
>Ga0196963_10000357_pt1 | contig 43283 bp, 70 predicted proteins | sample S1_5metaG_FD_148600 | JGI IMG/M metagenome (GOLD analysis project Ga0196963, IMG submission 148600) | Soil microbial communities from Anza Borrego desert, Southern California, United States - S1_5 | ecosystem: Environmental > Terrestrial > Soil > Desert | place: USA: California | collected... | reverse complement strand
TTCTTGTGGCTGTGACTTGGATGAGAAAAATTCTTCGTAAGCCGTTTGAACGTCTACTGGGGCGACCTGTGGGGCAACAACCGTATTAAAATACTCCTGCTTTGCCGCTAGTTGTTCGTGCGGTCCCAAAGACTGAAAGGTTGGAGAAGACTCTACTTCGCGCCAGGGTTTGGCCATTATTCGCCCCAAAGGTGGGAAAATTTAGACTTCGGTTGCTGTCCTGCGTTGACACCTTTAACACCTTGCGGATCTACGATTTCCAAAAATTTCGTATAAAAATCTCTAGCTTGAACCAAGCCATCATAAGCGGCGTTGGGATTAGAAAACACATTCGGAGCAAACTGGGCTACTAGTCTTGCTGTTTCTTCTGGTCTGGATGAAACGCCGGTTTGGATTAATTGCCTTCCGGCCAGCGATGTTCCTACACGTCTAAATGTGTTTTGAGACTTCTCAGCCAAACCATCCTCAACCTTTGAAACAGGAAGGTCTGGCATCACTTGTGGCGTGGTCATGTTTGTAAATGGAACCTGAACAAATGGCATGTTTGAACCAAAAGCTACTGGACGATCAAGAGAACCTCTTCCATTTGGAAATAAGTCCTTCATCGCTTTATCAATTTCCACCAAAGCTTCTTTCGCCATTGTGGTGCGGCCGACCAAATCAGACCCAACCCCTTTAATGCCCTCTTCTGTGAGTTGAAGCTCCGCTTTGAGTCTGTTTTTTACGCGCTCTTCCATTTCCAGTGCGGAGAGATTGGTCATCGTTGGACCAGACCCGGTAACGCTTGAGACAACAAAATTATTCTGACCGGGTGCCTGCGGTTGTGCCTGCCCGCTAGACAATGAAGAAAACTCCGCCATTAATTCTTCGGGCGTAAGTTGGTCAATCGGCTTTTGTGGCGTCATTTCACAAGTCCTTTTTTTCTCATAGCGTCAACAATGTCTTGCGCTGAGTATCCAGACCGCGACACCGGAGCTGGTGTTGCTGGCGTTTGGGCGGTAGGCGTTGGCATCGCCGGCATGGTTGGTGTCATTGGTGCTTGTGCCTGTGGTTGCAACGTGTTTTGGAGTTGTGGAATGCCTTTCATGAAGCTTTGCATGAAATCCCCAAACGGCTGAACCTGTCGGCCCGTGTACTGCGCCATTGTTGACTGGTTGACATATTCCTTAACAGCCGGCTCCAAAAAGTCTCTAAGACCGATTGGTCTGCTGGGATCAACCATGGCGAGTTTGCGCTCTTCCATCTGGCTTGCTCGGTTATCTTTTCTTCCTTGAGCGAAACCTTGTAAAAGACTCGCTAACCCTGAAGTGCCTCTGTTGTATTCCATGACGCTCCTAATTAATTAGATTTGCTTTATAGCCACTGTTTTTGAAATTAAATGGCTGGTTGTAATTGCCGCCCAATAAATCCACGCCCTTATTCACGGTTAATGGCGCATTCGGGTTTTGGCTGTTGATGAAGAAATTAAGTCCTTGGCTTGCCGCCGCACCGCCAACTGGTCCACCCATGGAACTTCCGGCAAGATATGCTCCGGCAGACAGAAGTGCATTCAAGCTGTCTTGGTTGGCTCTATTAATTGAGTCCTGAAGACCGATGTCTAGGCCTGCTCCCTGTGCGGCGATTCCAGCATTTCTGGAGTGCTGAGCTAGATTCTGTCCATAAGCACCAAGACCGAGATTGGAACCCATGTTCAAGACATTCAAAAGTCTGTCTTTTTGGGTTTCGTTGATCTGTGCGGCTGTGTCGGTGAGAGTATTATTTAGGTCTCTATTGGCAAGGCGTTCTTGATTAATCGCCTGCTCAGGTATGCCGAGATTGTTGTAGTAAGCTCTGGTGTCAGCGATGCGACCACCTTCGGGTCCACCGGGGGTTCCAAGGTAGTCTTCTTTGATGCCTCGAGTCAGTGAGTCATAGAGTCCCGTTGTTGGAAGACCGATGTCAAATGGAATGGCATTAACTCCACCACCCCCAAGACCAGTGGTTTGTTGGAAGAGGTCATAAAGCCCTTTTTCAAACTGACCAGTATAAGCAGGCTTATAGGAGTATTTGTCAATGATCTGGCTGAACAGATCCATTGGGCTTGGGCCGCTTGAGCCTTTGCTTGCGAATGGGTTTTTACCGACACCCATTCCACCAAGACCTACGGGCATAAACATCTTTGTGAGGAGGCCCATTAGATTAACCCTCTCAACTTCTCTAATTCTTCTTTTGAAATTTTGAGCTTGGACAAGACAGCTTCTTTTTCCGCTTCCTTTGCGGCTTTGGCGGCAAGCTTCACTGGATCTACTTCTACTTTTCCATTTTTAAGAGACCACTCGTTGCGGTTCGTCTTGTCTGTCGGAATGTTCGACTTGCTGACGAATTGCGGGGCAACACTTCCGAAATTGGCCTGATGCTTGGCGATCATTCGTGTGGTAAATTGATCCTCCGTCTCACCTTCCTTCATGTCTCGAGTGTCAAATGTGAGGATAGAAATTCCGCCATCTGACCGCTCCCAAACTGCGGATTTGTCTAAACTTGATGCCAGACAAAAATTTGGGAGTAAAAATAAACTGAGTATTACGATTAATTTCTTCACGATTGATCTCCAAACGCGACCACGTTGACAATTTCAGCGTCTTCTGCTGTGCTTGATGTGTTCCAGATTTCGATCCTTACGGTGCCTGCGGCGCTTGAATTGATTCCAACAAATTGGTCATCTGTCCCGCCTGTTCCACCTGCGTTTGCGACAACGCAAGGTGTTGCGTGAGAAAAATCTGTGGTAAATGAAAGTGTGTAATCTCCGGTTCCGTTGTCGGTAATACTGGAGTCGATGTTGTGTGAGGTGGATATGGTCGGGGTTCCGGTGCCATTGAACCTGGCCCAAGCCTTTGCCACCGCTGGATGAAACTTACTGCGGCCCGCTGTGACTAAGACATCTGTGTCGGTTGCGGTTTCCATCTCTGCTTGGGTGGCGATGTTTAAATTAGCAGAAGGCAGTTCCCCCGCCCCCGACGGAACAGAAGTCAGTAAAGTGATCGCCGCCCCAGAGACTTTAGACGGGGTGACAATCTGAGCAAGCTTTGCGTCTGAAATGGCCGCTCCGGTTGCGATTTGAGCGTTGACGATGTTGTTTACAGATGTTCCAAGGGCATCAAGCTCTGCCGCGATTTGTGAGCCATAGGCCGTCGTTCCATCCGTAAAAGAATAAGTCCGGCTGTAGGTTCCGGCGAAGACTGAGGAGCAAAACATTGCTCCTAGAACTAAACCAGAAAAGATTTTTAAATATTTATTCATAATTCCTCTACGGTGAATTGGTTGTCCAAGCCGGAACCCAGAAAGTCGAACCTTCGTACTGAATGGGAATCCATCTTGAGTTGTTCGCATTATTTCCACTGGTCATCTTGACCGTTCCAGTCCCCGCTCCGATGGAGGAGACAATCGCGTCGTTGACTCTGTGTTCCACTAAAAAATTAATAATTTCTTTAAACTTCTCCAAAACGCTTCTAATTTCAGGGTCTTTGATTTGTACAACTGAGACTGGATCAATGGTGGACATAGTTAATAAACATCCCGCCCGCGCATATTTTTGTAGCTCACAGAAGGCATATACCGATAAAGCCTGAAGAACTGATCGAGACCTGAAATCTTGAATCGCTGTTGGATGTATCGGCCCCTTAAGGTAGAGGCGAATTTCTTACGCCTTTGAATCGTTCCTTGTGTCGCCCATGAGTCGACTCCCCAGGTAAAAGCACCCCAGACCGAACCTCCAGCATAAAGATTAATGGTGGTGGAGTTTCCTGGTGAGTTCTGAAGGTCAATGTCAAACTCAATGGTGAGATTCCAGTTCCCAGAAGCGTCTAAAACATATCTGCATTCATGAAGCCGTTTGTCGCGGTTTGCTTTTTTAAAGTCATAAGCTTTTCCCCGCGCTTCTTGTGTAAAGGCCGCCCCGGCGTCATTGGTTCCAGAATCTTGAAGAAAAAGTCGTGCTGAGTTGTCCCCTGTCCACCACTCGTCAACGAGTGAGGAATTTCTCATAATCCCCATGGCCTGGGCTGTGATGTTGTCGAACATCCACCAGACAAATTTTCCTTGAGACGGTATGGAGTTTAAGTAGTCATAGGCCAGGATTAAATTATTCGTCGACTGACCCGACCCATAAGGGACCGCGAAGCAGACCCAGTTTTTAGGCTTGTAGTTGACCGCGCAGGCGTTAATTAGTTGGGTTTGGTTAAGATCATCCCAGGTTCCCTGAATGGGTTGGCTTGCTCTGATAAAAGAGGTGCCGTCATAGAGATAAATTCCGGTGTAGTCCACCATCAGGACGCCGTTGTCGGTTGTAACCAAACAGCGATGAGAGAGGTTTCCAATGGAGTCTGTTATTTCTTTGCGAGCAAATGGGGACGAAGATACGCCTGTTGGTGTGAATCTATGCACGCTTCTGCGTGTCGTTGCGATAATCTCGTCCCCGAACTGTACAAAACCTGATCCAATGTCGCCGAATTTCTTAGAGGGAATGACATAGGGCGTGTTTGATCCATATCCTGCATTGGCGTCGTTTAAATTGGATCTGTAAATTTTCAGGGCGTCGAAGTCATAAAGAAGCCCGTAGTTCTGGCCGTTTAAAAAAGAGTCTGATGTCGCCGGAGCTGAGCCTGAAAGATCAACCACTCCGGCAGAGGTTCCATTCCACCTGACAGGCGTTTGGATGCCATTACAGATAACTGCGTTTTTGGTTCCTGAAAATGGAAAAAAGTCGTAGCCAATAAACCCCGTCCCGCCGGTCGTGTTAAAATTATCTTTAATCCTGACCGCCGAGACGTTTCGTTCGGTCGTGCCGTCGAGTTTAAAGAGCTGATGGTTCCAGGCGCCAAAGTTGTAATTGTTAGACCCAGCCTGGATCTGACCGATGCCTTTTACGGGGCGCGTTGCGGCCGAGAGGCTATTAATGGAAAGTCTCTTGTAGCCATTTCTAGACCTAATTGAGTTTTCAAATCCTACGATATTCCGAGCATAAGACCATTGGTCGTCATTGATCTTGTCGGCGGTGAAATAGTCGTTAATCCCCCCGGTCAGAGAATTGATATCCAGTGTTGCGTCTTTAAACTCGCTCACAGGTCAATAAACGGATCTGAATAATCCACAATCCGTTCTCCTGCGGTAATAATGGGTTGCTGTTCGGGGGCTTGCTGTTCGCGCTCGATCATCTGGGCGATTCCAGCTTCATACCTTTGGTTGGCGGCTTGAGCTGACTTTAAGTCCTCATCCATCTGCCAAAGTCTTGACTCAATTCCGTCACACAAAACATGGTGCCACTGAGCCGGTATTAAAAAGGTGTCGGAATCCGCTGAGACTTCTGTGAAGAGTTTTAGATACCTGACACTGATGATGTGCGCGGCGTTGGGGGTTGGATAGAGCCAGAGCCTTTGATTGGGCCAGTCGATTGAGTAAATCTTTGGGACACCCTTGACTGATGTGGGGTCTTTTGCATAATTCGGATCAGCTAAAAAGACGTTCCAGTTGGGAACATATGCCAGCTTTTTAGGGGTCGTTAGTTCAATAGCGTCAAGCGGTTCCCCGAAATTGGTTAGAGTGGACGGGTCGACGTAGTTTTGATTTGGGGTACAGGTGATCTGGACGGGCAGAGACTCCCTAAATGAAAAGGGGTATCTTGAGAGAATGTCGTACTGGACTTGATTCGCCAGCCGGCCTATGTGAGCAGAAACCGCATCGTTACCAACAGCGTTAGCTAGATGGGTCTTGAGCGTACCGAGATTCAAACATGACTTTCCCCGCCTCGATGCCGCTACAACCTATTCTACTTAGATTAATTACGTATCAAGCTAAAAGACGAACTTATTTTTTAAAGCCCTGATCTTCCGCTCGCGCTCTTCTTTTTTTAAATGATGGGTGTGAACGGTCTTTAAGTAATCGTGTATCTTGGCAACTCTAATATGAGGCAAGTGACCCGGGGTCAGTTTTAAGGTCTCCTCAATCTCCGCTAACTGAGCAAACATCGCCTCGCGGTCCACTTTCATGCCGTGTTTGGTCATGTTTTGAGAAAGAATGGTCTCGATAAAGACAATCTTATCCTTTACTCCGTGTGCGTCCAGTTCGGGTTCTAAAATCATCTTCCCCCACTCTGGGATTTGGAAGTAGTCAGCGGGATAGGGTCTGTCCTTGGTCTCGGTAACCTCTTTGGTCTCTGTAAATGGTGATGTGGTGACTGGTGTGACCTTAAGAGGTTCAGCCTCTGGTGTTGGAGTGATCTTGGTTGATAGTTCTTTCACGTCATCACCGAAATCAGAGAGTCTGGGTTGAAAAGACCCTTATTTTGAAGCATGAGACGCATGTACTCGCCGTATTTCTTGGCTATTTTCTTGCAGTTGTAGTCAGATTTGACTTTTTCATAGGCAGACTGACCGATTTTTGTTCTTAATTCTTTATTAGAGGCAAGTTCTAAGAGCGCCTCGACCCATTCGTCTACCTCAGTCACCAGTTTTCCGGTATTTCCGTTTTCAATGCACTTATAGGGTTCAACATTCGATGCAACTGTGGGGATTTTGAGCGCTGAGTACTCCAGCCACCGAAGATTAGACTTTCCTCTGTTAAAATGATTGTCTCTTAATGGGGCAATCGCTATATCTATGCCTAAATTAGCTAATTCCTGCGGATATTTGTCGATGGCGTACCACTTTGCGATGGCATTGATTCCAGGCTGACCTTGGAGCGAGTCGGGGACGCCACCCAAGAAGACAAATTCCAAATTTTTATTTTTCTCCAGAACTTTTTTAATAGCGGGGATGATAAATTCCAAATCATCCACGTGCGTTCCGCCGCCGGCCCAGCCGATCCTGACCTTCTTGTGAGGCTTGGGGGCTTTTAATTTATCCCAGACCGCAAAATCAATGGCGTTTGGAACGACAAATATATTCGCATTAAACTGACTGTAGACTTTTTTTAGATATTCGGTGGAAACAATGAGACCTGTGGACCTTGAAAGCTGTTCTTTTGCGATTTCCTCCTGCTCACTTCCCGGGTGATAGGTCTGATACGCAGGCGCTGATGGATTAACAGCAAAGATGTGGTCGTCAATTTCCATGTAAAAGTTCTTTTTGGGGAATAAGTCTTGGCACATGTCCATCACAGCCATCCCGCCCTGGGAGTTAAATTTCTGGGCGATCACCATCTGACATTCTGATAAAAGAAAATGAATGTCCTTACTGATTAAAGCACCATGTTTGGGGTCGTTGATCATAAACTCCCACTCAGGAAGACCCTGAAAATCCGGTTTCCACTTGGAATACCCAAAGTCAAAGTCATCATTTAGATATTTGATGTAATTAAACAGCCGGTAAAAGGATGTTCCCGAATTAGTGGTCCAGCAAATAAATATTTTAGGCTTCTTCATGTATCCACCTTCCGTGTGGCTGGGCGGGGGTTCCGTACCACTTCTCACCGTCTGGGACATCGTGGGTGACGACTGAACCCGCCCCGACAAAAGCATTTACTCCAATGGTGACACCCGGGAGAATGATCGCGCCAATTCCGACCGTGGCACCCTTTTTAATCAAGACCTTCCCCCAGCCGGACTTATCCTTGCTTGGTGGGTACTTATCATTAGAGACACAGACACCGGGGGCGATAAAGACATCATCCTCAATCGTGACGCCCTCCGGTAGAAAGCACATGGCCCCGATCCTGACTCTATTTCCAATGACGACATTGTTTCCAATCTCACACCCATGACCGATGGAACAGCCCTTACCGATCTTGGCTGATTTATAAATATTGCACTGTCCCCAGACTTTGGTGTTTCGGTCTATTTCGGTCGCAAGTTTTAAGAGTTTGGTTTCTTTCTGTTCTAACATTAAGTCCATGTCTTCAACCGTGCAGTGTCCTCCCACAAAGTCTTTAAAGGGAGTAAGGATCGGGTTTCTTAGGTCTCCCAGACCCAACATGGAAAGACCTTCTGACCTTGTTCTCTCGTACTCATTGACAACTGACTCATAATCCAGTCCGAAGTGTTCACAAATCGATTCTTGTTCCTTGGCAAAGGCAAGGTAGACTCCATACCTACAGAGTTCTAATAGTTTCATAAGTTCGGTTGTCTTGAGACCTTTGACGACCTTAGTCTTGATCCCGCAGGCTTCGAAATAATTAGCGATTTTTTGAGCATCAAAACAGTAGGTTTTTTCGTCATAAGATATATATTTCACATAGGTCAGGATTCCCTTTTTCATCTGTGGGTGTCTTCCCCTGATAGGTGAGTGAAAGCACGGGATTCCGGTCAATTCTCTGACCTTGTCTGTGGTGCCGACCTTAACCGATGAGTGAATGACGATGAATTTAGGGTTCTGAGCCTCTGCGTATGATTTGACGATTTCTGGAAGATTGTCGGAGTGCGGGATGCAGACGTGCATAATCTCACACTCTCGACTTGGGCCAGTGGCGTAATCAAAGCCTGTGACCTCGTACTTAGTCTTTAGGATTTCATAAAGAGCGGTTCCGACCTCACCCATTCCGATAATGGCGCTTTTCATTGGATCTCCTTAAAGATTCTCTTAAAGATTCTCTGGTAGGAATTGACTTTGTTGGCTTGGTGGCCTCGTTTGGCGATTTCTTCGCGCTCTTCTTCATGGGCGAGGTAGTATTTAATTTTTTTGATCATATCCTGCGGATTTTTAAAGGTGCCAATCTCAAGACCGGGTCTAAAAAACCGCGAGACTTCCTTTGCTCCGTAGGCTAATTGAAACGTTCCGACCGCTGGGATTTCAAACATCCGTTGTTTAATCTGCTCATACAGTTTTCCGTTTTTTACCCCGAAGTTAAAATTAAGGCCGATCCTGGCGACTCTAATCCGGTGGACCATATCCTCAAAGTCAAGCTTAGACCTGACCCACTGGCCATTTTTTTGAACCAGCGGCTGATAGTATTTGTCATATGAGGAGATTCCATACTCAATCCCATCCACCACCATATTGATCTTGGCTTTCATCAATTCTTTGATATAGACATCCCGTTCGGCGGATCTGGCCCCGCAGAAATAAACGTCTATTTCTTTCTTCAGTTTTTTGGGCTTCCAGTCCAGCTCACAAAATCCCCACTGACCCAGAATCACATTTTCATATCCCATGGCTTTATATAAAGGAAGTGACTCTCTGCTGGTGGTGACGCAATAGTCATAATCATGAGCTATCAACTTAGGACTGTGTGGGTCGTTCGAGGTCCAAAGCCATTCATCATCACCCATCCAGCCGAGAGTCAAAGTCTTGGAATTTTTGCTTATGTCTCTAATGACTTCCTGACGGAATGCTTTTGGGTATGGGATGTGGATAATCAGGTCAAACTTACGGGACAGAAGCTTGCCTTCCGCTCCCGGTTCGGACATGGAGACGATGGAAACTTCATGACCCAAAGACTCAATCGCTGACCTGAAGAATTGCTCAGCCGTACCGGAATAATAATTAGTGACGCAGAGAATCGCTATATTCACAGGCTTCCTTTAAAAACTTGGCTCTCATTTCTTCCGTTTCTTTGGTCTTAGAGTGACTCACCGAAGTGGGGAGGATTCGGTAGAAAGACAGCACGTCATCCATGTGAGCGATTTTCTTTCCGGCCTTGATATAGTCCATGTACAGGAACCAATCATCCAAGACCCTGCATAAAGAGCGGTACCTGATGTTTCCACTTCGATATGCGACTGTCGGGTGAGCGATGTAATTGTGTTCTAGAAGTCTTTCTTTGTTAAAAGGCTCGGCGTCGTATTGGGTCATGGGTTTACCAAATACATCCATCGTCTGGTAGGACCCATAGACTAAGTCCACTGACTTGTGACGTTTAAAAAACTTCCAGGTCTTCTCTAGTCTTTGAGGATGGGAGTAATCATCGGCATCTTGAACGACGATGATTTCCCCTTTGGCTAGGGCATTGGCTTTGTTTCTGGTAAAGGCGATCCCCTCATTTTCTGAGTTCATCGTACAGACAAGTTTATTTCCCAGCTTTTCTTTAAAGTGCTGGATAATGGCCTGGCTTGCGTCTTCTGAATAGTCATCAACAATGACAATCTGCCAATCTTGAAAAGTCTGAGACTCAATCGACTCAATCGACTCAGCCAGCCAGAGTTCAGCATTATGGACAGGAATGCAGACGCTTATTTTGGGTTGGAGCTTTCCGTTATTCATTGACTAACGCCTCGATTTTTTCTTTGAAGGTTTTGGGGTCAAGCAAAGTCTCATAATGATATTTGGCCATTTCATACTGCTTAAAAACTGGATCATGCTTTACTTTCCTAATCTCATCATGAACTAGTTTTTTAATCTCAATCACCCGTTCTTCAGTAATGACTCCAAGGTCCAGGTAATTGGTAAACGGCATATCTTTGACATTGGTGATGACCTTGCGTCCGGAGAGCATAAACTCAACCGGTGCGACTGGGTATCCATCATGGACCGTAAGCCTTAAGTGACAGGTGGATTTCTTTATCACGTCTTTAATGGGAACATGACCTAGCCACTCTTGATTGCCTTTACCTCCGACTGCGTTTTTATCTCCGTAGAAAACCCAATGCACATCCGGCATTGCTTTGACTAATTCCATAATGAGCCATTTATGCCACTTCTCATCAATTCCCCCGTGGGTGTAGACAGACACAGAGAACTTCTCAGGTAATGGATAGGGTTCAAACTCATTGACCAACGGAAGTGGGAGGACTTTGATGTCTTTAAATCCGATTTCTCGCATCTCTTCCGCGTTTTCCTCAGACTGGCACAGATTAATGATTCCGTGTTTCTCAAACATGAGTCTGATGTTTTTGGCAGATAGAAATGGAGTTCTGAGTCTCATGTTTAAGACATCCGTTCCGATCCAGTGAATAATATATTTGCACTTTCTATTCCCGCCTTTTCGGTCTCGGAATAAAGACACATGCTCTTGGATTCCCTCAGGGAACATGCCGAGCAAATAAATCGCCTTGTAGTCCTTGGCTAGCATGGCCGGGTCGTGCCAATAATCCCAGTTACAGGCTTTGGCGATTCTTGAGGCGTGACCAGGTGCGGCAATAGACGTTAAGCAAATATCCCGATCATAAGTCTGGTGCTTTTTTCTGACGTAGGTAAACCACTGCTCGTAGTTGTCTTTTCCAGAGATGGATTTCTCGGTGGGTTTGTCAGTCGATCTTGAAACATCAATGTCTAACTTTCTACCAACTCCGCCGGCCTTGACAATCCTTAACCAAAAGTCCCAGTCTTGGAAGCGTTCGATCTTCTCATCCCAGCCACCGACTTTAATAGCTAGTTCCCTTTTAACTGGGTTAGCGCCATCGATGTAATTGGAGACCGTCAATAGATGCGGATCAAAATCAGGCGGGAGATGTCCACCTTCCATATCCGACCACCTGTAACCTGAATAAGTAAAGTCCACTCCATATTTTTCAAAAGCTTCCTTGTGAAGTCTCAGAACTCCGGGGTCCCAGTACATATCAGGATCTGAGAAGAGGACGTATTCCCCTTGGGCTACTTTTAGTCCGTGGTTTCTTGCCCTCTGGACACCACCGTGTTCAATAATTTCAACATGAGCTTTAAAGGCCTTGGCGATTCTCTCGGCTATTTCATCTGGACCATCCAGAACGCAGATGACTTCAAAGTCTTTATAGTCCTGGTCATAAATAGACCCAAGGCACCTGGCCAGTGTAGATGATGCTTCATAACACGGTATGACAAATGAAAACTTAGGCATTGACGCTCCTTAGCATTTCCTTAATTTCATCATTGGTAAAAAATTGAACCTCCGGACTTGGGGGCTTTCCTTTTTCTTTAATGACCACATAGCCATCCCGCTCGTCAGCAAGCTTTGACTCATCTTGGGTGATTAACTGCTCTTTGACCTTCTCACCGCGGGTAAGGCTGGTCACTCGTATTGGGTAGTCCTCCGTCGGTCTCATGCACTCGGCTAATTGCGCAATGGTCATGCACTTCATCTTCTTGACGAATATTTCCCCGCCGGTCATGTCTTTTAATCTCTCAACAATAAAAGCACCGATTTCTTGGATCGTGCAGAAATATCTCACCGCTGTGGGGTGATAGACATCTAATGGGAGCCCTTTTTTAATCCGGTCTTGAAAGGTGGGGACTACCGAACCGTTGGACGCAAAGACATTGCCCAGTCTCACCACTGAACACGGAAAGGACTTGTTAAACTCAAGACACAATCTTTCCGCTAGAAGCTTCGTTGCGCCCATCACAGAAGTCGGATTCGCGGCTTTGTCTGTGGAAAGAAGGAGCAGTCTTTTTACACCTGACTCCTGGGCAGTTAAGAGGACGTTTCGGGTGCCTTCGACATTGATTTTTACGGCTGAGTCTGGATTCTGCTCGCACAGAGGAACATGCTTGCTTGCGGCGCAGTGAACAACCGCCCAGTGATCCACAAGATTTCTTTTTAGTATTTCCCTGTCGCATATATCACCATTGATAAAGGTTAGATTTTCATTCTCTAAGTCATGATTCATCTTGAATTGCTTATTCTGGTCCCGTGAGTAGACCGTGACCACAGCCCCTTCAGACAGAAGCCTCCTAACGACCTCTGAGCCAATAGTCCCAGTGCCTCCGGTGACGAAGATTTTTTTATTTAAAAGGAGTGATTCGGATGACATCACAGATATATTCAATTTGCTTTTTGGTTAGGTTCTGGTGAATGGGGACAAAAAGGCCTGTATTGGCGAGGCGTCTTGCGTTTACATACTGATCTGGTCTCGGAATGCCGAACCTTACGACATAGGGTTCTGAGTCAGGGACACAGCCCATTAACTTCCTACACTCAATTCCGTAATCAGCTAGGACTTTAAGGGCATCATCGCGGTCTTTTTGAGAATCATAGAAGACTGGGTAACAATGCGGGGCTGAGGCGTAGAAATTCTTGTCTAGAAGAGAATTGTATAGACTTACATTGTGGCGACGTTTCACATTCACATCATCAATGGTCTTGATTAACTCACAGCCAATAGCCGCCTGAAGATTGGTCATCTTGGCGTTCGTGCCTAAATACTTAAAGTTAAAGTCAGCCCCGCCCCATTTACCGTGGTTGTGGATGGATCGTGCAATTTTGTGGAACTCGTCATCATTGGTGATAATAAGCCCACCTTCACCAGTTGTGATTGTGTGGCTTGGGTACATGGAGAATGCGCCAGCAAGGCCGATGGTGCCAAATTTAATCCCATTTTCAACACCACCCATCGCCTCACAGCAGTCCTCTACGATAGGAACGACTGTCTTTGTGAATTTGAACATATGAGAAATGGCACTCTTTCCAATCAAATGAACTGGAAAAACACACAGTGTCTTTTCTTTTAAATGATATGGTGCTTCTGAGCTGATCTGCATATCATCATTCACATCCACAAATACAGGCTTAAGTCCCGCCCACAAAACTGCATTAGCTTGAGCAATAAACGTAAACGCCGGCAGGATCACTTCGTCTTTCCCTGGATGCAACTCTTTGAGTGTTGAAAGGAGGATCACATCTGCCAGCGTTCCGCTTGATACGGCAATACAGTGTTTGACCCCGAAGTATTCAGCGGCCAGTTTTTCAAAGCGGTCTACATACTTACCCCGTCCTATTCTTTCAGACCAAAGACAATCAAAGACGTTGAGGTAAGCGTTAAAAGGAATTTTTGCAGAAGCGAGAGAGATCAAGATTTAGTCCTCCAGTAGTCAAGTAAGTCCTGCATCGTTTGTTCAAATGGAATGGGATTGTCTACGATTAGATTTAAAACCGAGTCTTTGGCCTGCATGGTCGGCGTATCCGAGGGTCTCATGCGCTCAGGGTCTTCGACTTTAACAATCTGTGTGTTTGTTAAAGTCAAAAGGGTATTTAAGACTTCGCTCATTTTTCTGGGAACACCTGAGCCCAGGATATAAAGCTCTCCTGGGTTTCCGTTGATACCAAGATAGGCATAGGCTTTAACTACGTCTCTGACGTCTATGTAGTCCCTGGCGGATTCTAAGTTCCCGTGTTTGATGACCGCTTCCTGATTACCCATTTCGATATCAGCGATCTGCTTCGCCCAGCTAGACTCAGCAAAAGACTCTCCACGGCGAGGGCCAGAAATATTAAAAGCACGAGTACGGACAATGTGAAGACCGTAAGAATTAAAATACTGGAGTGCCAACATGTCCTGAGAAAGTTTGGAAGTGTCATAGGGGTTCATGGGGTTAAACAGCGTATCCTTACCCATCGGTTCAAAAACTTTCCCATAGACTTGGGAGCTGGAGGCGATATGGATATGGGCTGTGGGTGTGTGGCGTTTAATTGCTTCTAAAAGATAGGCCGTTCCCAAGACGTTGGTCTTGAGTGTTTCTTCTGGGTTGGTCCAAGACCAGCCGACAAAAGACTGTGCGGCTAGGTGGAATACGACTTCGGGTTTGACAGTCTTGATGACGTGGTCGACTCCAAACGGGTCGTGGAGTTCCATCACCACAGTCTTTATTTTTAGGTGCTTGATATTGTCACGCAGGGATCTGATTCTCTGTGTGCCGATGACTTCATGACCCAACTCTAAGAGGTGATCCGCCAAGTGTGAGGCGGCAAAACCATTAATACCGGTTACTAGGCACTTCATCTAGCAACCGCGTTTTATTTTTTTCTTCTTTTTCGCCATAGTTAAATTTGTTAGGGGTAAGGCGGGGGTTTGACCCCCCGCCAGTACCTGTTCAATACTAGATGCTCATAATATGAACGCCACGTGAAGACTCGAGAATACGAGCCGCCATCGTGATCTTCCAACCAATGGTGGTCCACTGATTGAGAGGATTTGACGTGTCATAATTATTGGGCTGTTTCACGTACACATGCTGACCGCCATCGTAGTCAACAACACCGTAAGCGTTTTTACCGACAATCGTGGTAAAGCAGGCGCTTAAGACATTGCCTTTTACGAGGGGCCGTTTCATGACCAGAGTCGAAGAAACGAAACGCACGCGTTCCACTTCTCCAAGCTCGCCCTTGTACATGGTCGCCTTGGTCAATTCACCGGAATATTGATTCCAATTCTGCCACTGCGTGTCTCTTTTGAGACCGGCGGCGGCGGTTGGATGAATAAAACCGATGTAGTAACCGTCCTCAAACGTCGGGACATTGGCTTCCTGCAAGGTCTGTACGGCTTTTCTAATGTCTGCGACAGCAAGAGGGAACTTATGCTGTGCGTAGGTCGAAAGACCCGCGACAGAAGAAAACGCCTTGAAACGTCCGGCATTGGCAGAGAGGGCTCCGCAAAGCTGAACCGGGAAACCAATCGTCTTTCCGTGAAGAGCTGAGAAAGTCGATGTGGAACCCGCGCCTGCAAGACCGGCACGTTGCCATGCTGAGATGTTAAACGTGTTCGAGTCTTTGTAGGTCGAACCCGTTTTTTCACCAAACAGCGCGTAACGCACGATTTTGTCAATCGAGCTACCAGCCTGAGTTGCGAAGACGTCAATCGAGCCTTCGACAACGGACGAGATTACGGTCATTTCCACGAAATCGGAAACAGCCGTATAATCGCCGTATTGGGCCAGCGTTGCCGTGACGTTAACCGCAGAGACAACCAGCGGAGTCGGACGAGTACCTTCCGACAACACCCCTGCGTCACCGAGGTTTTGGAAACGGGACCACTTAACGACTTTGCCTTCACCCTTGGGTAAAGACCGTTTTTGGCCCATTTCATACATCACCGGAACGGGTTTGAGACGCTCAAGCAGTCTCTTGTCATAATAGACCGACAAAAGGTACTGAGGCTGTGTGGTGCTGATGTTCATTGGATCGATTGACGTCGCGCCACGCTCATTTGAGAAAAACGCGAGTAACCGTGTGATAAAACTTTTCATTCTTTAATCTCCTACGACAACATCTTCATGATGAGGGTTCCGACCAGAAACCACAGGTCAAACCACACCAAGACGAATATCATCGTGCGACAGTCAGTCCTATTCGCCCCTTGGTAAGAGGTCAGCGATTTCGGAAGCTGACATTTTTGAGACATCAATGTCCCCCGCAAGACTCTTTGGTCCGCCGGGAACCGCTGTCTTTGACTTCTTTTCCGCCTCTGCCGCTTGCTTAAGCTGTTCTTTGTATTGCTCGATGGCCTCTTTTTTGAGGTTCTCGAGAATATTCGGGAAATTTTCTTTAAAGGCCATGGCCTCTAGGACTGCTAGTGGATTTTTGTCTACTGACGCCATAAAACCTTGATAACGGGACTGTGCGTCATAGCCGTATTTGTTGAATGTTTCTTCCATCTTGGGCCAGAGTTCCTTGCGCTTGTCGTCTTTTTGGAACTCCTCATACCAAGACTTACGCGTGTCGATCACTTCCTTGACCGAGTCTTCTTCTTTTTTTGTCTGGTTGACTTCTTCTAAAATGGTTTTTTTTAGAAAGTCGATGGCTGTTTTGTTTTCTAACTGCCACTGTTTGATGGCCTGCTCTTTTTGCTGTTCTTCAGGAGACAATGTCCTGGTCTGCTTGGTCTTTTCAAGCTCACTCATAACCTGTTTGTTCTGTTCAGCGAGTTCACGGATCTTGTTTGCGGCTTCCCCGAATGACTTAATCGCGTCTTCTTTGGTCTTAAACCCATGGGCCTTGTCGAACCACTCTTCCTCGGCTAGTTTTGTAACCTCGGCAGGCTTGGTCTCGGCCGGCTTCACTGTGTTTACGGGATCTGACGACTTTAACTTCTCAGCGATTTGATCGCTGGAAAGAGTCGTGATGTCTTCTGGTTTGGTCTCGACGGGCGCTTGCGTTGATTCGGGTGCTGTTACGATTTCTTCCATGACTGCTCCTTAAAAGTTCAGGGGAAATTTGAACCAATGTTCCGAGGCGGCTCTCAAAAACATTTGTCCAGAAAATCCCCTGCTTCGGCTGTGCATGCCTGCACATTTGGAGGGGTAATTAGCCCTTGTTCCTGCCGAAAAATTATCTGACGTGTTTTTTAATGTGAGATTCATAAGTCTTTTGTTCTTTTTCTTCTAAAATCAATTCATGCGCCGCTGAAATATGAGCATCTAAAAATTCATCTAAAATATTAAGCCCTTTCAACACCCAGGCGCTGACCTGGGCTTCTTCGTAGTTCTTGGAAATGGTTTTGTCGACAATCTCCTGCTTTAATTCCTCAGTTTTCTCATCCATCATTTTCTTAAGCTCTGAATAGAACAAAGTCTCTTTGAATTGAGACCACAAATCACCAAGTGAAATGGTCTTTTGGGCTTCTTCGGTTCTCATTCCCAGATCCCCTTTTGAGCATAGTTCTGACAATTGAGGCAAATGACTTTAGGGCTTTTCTGAAACGCCCAAGGCTCAGTTGTTTTGCAATAAGGGCAGATCATTGACTGACCGCCACTTCTTTACCCTCTAAGACCTTCTCCTGCTCGGCTTCTTTCTTGCGGGACTCTAAAAACCCAAGGACTCGCTCATAAGCTAAAATGTGAAGCGTCCAAATTTGCTTCGCCTGATCTGGAAGCGCGTTAAACTCTTCAGTCATCATCTTGGCTTTGTGTTTTTCGTAGTGGTCTTTGTAGTCTTCCCCCGGCTGGATCAAAATAGGCATCATCGGAGCAAGGCCATCAGCCATACGCTTTAGCAGTACCCACTCAGCCTCGGGTTGGAGGAGTTGCATCTGTGGATTAGCCAGGTCTTTGGGGTCGATTAAGAATTGATCAGGGTTTGAGAGTCCTAAATTGGCGTGGATTTCTTTCTTGAGTTCAAAGAATTTCGTCAGCGGTTGTCCATACATCATCGCTTCCATCTGTGCCGCCTGAATATCTATCTCCCAGGCCTTTAAAAGACCGGCTTGTCTAATCTGTTTGTTCTGAAGCTCGCTTGATCCTTTGGAATAGACATCAAAATTGGCGGAGAGTTTGTCGGGATATACTCTTAATGGCTTTTTGTCGGTGAGCCTGATGACAAAGTCTTCTTTTCGGTAGTCGATGTTGTTCTGAAGACAGCGTTTAACGTAAGGCTCAAGGAGCCCAGTCTCATCTGTCTGTAAAGGTAGCGTAAATTTCTCATTTCCTGAGGTCTGGAGAAGATTAATTCCGGCCGCAGTCGAGTTCTGTGGGGTTGGCTGGCCTGAAATGGCTAAAGTATTCCCCGTTGAGTTGCGCGTTTCTTCTTTGAGCAAGTTTTCATACGCCATTCCTGAGGTCAGAACGGGTCCAATCGGCTTTTCAAATGGCTTAATGCCGTTAATGTCTTTTACGTAGTGGACTTTTCCTGCGGCTGATCTTAACTTGTCAGGTTTGTTAGGAATACCATTCTGATTAGAGAGGATTTCCATATTGAGACCGATCGTTCTGGCCATGATCATTTGTTTACGAGTAGCGTTTCGCTCGTAATGATTGGACAAATTGGGTTCTATGATCCCTGTCCCGTAAAACTCCTTGTTGTAGCCATTCCCATAATAACGAGAGGATAAATACGGCTTCTCACCCTCCCACGGCTGAAGCCTGATACATTCTTTGTCAGCTCCAATAACGATCAAACAGGGTTCAACACCACGGCCCAGGTCAAAGTCGGCATAGCACTCTTTAATCTCATAGGACTTATTTCCCCTAGACTGTTTCTTTCCACCCTCTTCCGGCTGGTCTATGTGGCCTGCGCGCTTGATTCTTGACTTGGTCGATCCGTCGTTGTCTTTTCGCTTAGAGCCCACAAAGTCATTTTCAATCTTGTCTAAATTGACGTAGATTCCAGATTTCTTTCCTTCCTCAAGGTCGGTCTTTTTTAAGACAATGGACTCAATACAGTCTCCGTACTCAACTGCGTCTTTCGACCCATGAGAAATGGTGGCTGGGTCAATCCAGAAGTCCATAATGTCCACAGGGATAAGGTCTGTTCCCATGAACTCACGGACCATGTCACGCTTCCATGTGAGTTCTTTTTTGCCCATCGGAAAACCGAGGAGCTTTTTTTGCTGATACTCTCTGATGTTTTTGGTGATCCACTCGAAATGAGGCGGCGTCTTAACAATCGTCGTGCCGTAGATCGCCTTCTGAAACATGGCGTCTACGTACTTCAAATAAACCTTGAGGTTTCTAAAGTCCCACTCCAAAACCTTTTGGTTTATTTCGGATAGGTCCTGGTCTTCGCCTTCCTCGCCCACGGGCACCAGATCAAATGGGATATCTGTGTACCAGATGGCTTTGGTGACTTTGGGGACGATGGTGAGAACAGCGTCTCTTAGGTCTGGAGAGCAGTAAGGGCCGGCGCCCTGAAACCAGGTCTTGGACTCAACACAACGGTAGGCATCCTGGCACTCCGCCCACACCGACTCAAGGGGCTTTCTTTTCTTCTTGAGACTAGCGTGTAAGTCCATCACGAATTGATAGGCCTCTTTAGCCAGGATCGGGTCGGTTGCGTAGTTTTTATATTCTTCCATGCTTCCTTAGGATGTTGTCGTGCATCTGTTTTTCTTTGAGGATCTGGGACCAGGGCTTTTTACCTTGTCCGCAGTACTCACAGGTCTTAAAGATTTGCTTACTTGCCTCACAGGTCTTGGTGTTGCCTTCGATTGCCTGATAGAGGCATTCATTTTTCTTTCTTAAACACGGCTTCACTCACGCCTCTACCCCGCCCACGTCTATTTGTTCTGTTTTTTCCTCGATCATGAACGGATCGAATGTCACTTCTGCGTGCTTTTCGTAACTAATGACTGTCTTTTGAACCGGCGCCTCTGGACGCGACATGATCAAATACCTGAGTGCGTCACATAAGTGGTCGTTGTGCTTAACCGGCTCTTCAGGCTCGTTTTTCTCTTGTCCCGGTTTGAGTCTTTTCCACTTGTAGCCGCCGATTTCGTTTAATGTGTTGGTGCAATTTTTAAAGATGAATAACTTATCTGACTTAAAGTACTCATTGACCCTGTTGATCCCGGCTAAGACTGAGTTGTTAGCGGGCTGGAAATACAGGTCATGGTCTTGGTATTCATCAGCGACTGAGTAAATCTTCCCGGCTTTCTGTTGCGTCCTTGAAAAGATCGATGGGTCGGCCAGCCAATCTGAAACGTTCTGGTTGTCCCGCTTCTTGATCTGTTCCGAGTGATACGAAATCGGTTTCTCCCGCTCGTAATGCTCGTCGTAGATAAAGACATTTCCGTCGTGGTCGACCGCTCCCCACAAGACGCCTGTTGGGTTCCTGACACCGTGGTCTAGGACCACAATTCGGTACCACTCTTTGGGGATGTCAAAGGGGTCTTTTAAATGGCGCGACTCTGAGAACTCATCCCACACCTGGCCTTCCATGTCCTGGTCTGACCCATATAAGTGTCGCTCCTGAAGTTTCTTCGGGAGTTTCATCAAATTTGGGATGTAGTCAGGCGGGAGGTTCTCCTGATTATCAAAGGTGTTGGTTGTAATCAGCCTGCCGGTTTTCTTTATGTTAAAGAGCGAATAAATCCAGTTCTTACCGTCGTAATTGCACTCAAGTCTTAACTGCCTGGTGCCTTCTTTGCGTCTGAGTCGTCCTCTTAGGAACCAAAAGTCTTCCTCAGTCATCTCCTCGGCTTGGACCATCAAGACTCCGCCCAGGTTCGCATTCTTAAGGGCGTTGATGTCATCACCGTGACGAAACATCAAAACTGACCCATTTTCATACCGGACGTCATTACCGATGACCTTGCGGCCTATGGCGTGTTCCCAGTCCTTGAGGGTTGAGTCTCTGAGATCCACCCACTCTTTACGAATGACCAGGTAAAGATTGTTCGGGTGCTTCTCGCATTCCTCGTTTGCTTTTAAAAGAGCGACTAACGACTTCCCGCAGCCCCAGGTGCCCTTAAGGCAGATATCAGCTTCTGTTGCGGTCCAGTATTGGGTCTGAGGACGGTTTAGCTTGAACGTCGGCACTTAATACCACTGTGATGTGTTGGTGTTTGGACAGATCCACTGCTACGTCTTTTAGCTTTCCGCGCAACTTGCAAACAGATTCGAAGTATTTGTGTCTGGCGGCCCAATCTGGGACGTCGATGAAATCATCTGTTTGGGAGTCAGCGTCTTTGGAGGTAATGTGAGCGGAAACGACTTTAGTAGCCTGGAGACCTTCTACAGCGTGTTCTGAGAGGGCTTTATCGGTGAGGCCGGCCATCTGGAGCCACTCGTCCATATGTACCACTTTGTCCAACTGCTTTCCCTTTCGGGTAGCCGTGGTAAAGGAGTATCCGGCTTTGAGGGCGGCGGCTTTTTTATTCATCCCGTCGATCCGGTACTTCTTGTACTTCTGTTGCCTCAGATCCATAAAAAAGAAAAGGGCATGACTCGGTTAAGAATCATGCCCCTAAACAGACTCCCCAGTCTGAAATCATTAAAATCCTATTGTTATAACTGGGGAGTTATAAATTTAAAGCTACGTATCTCTAATTATACGGGTAAATATTACGTATCAAGCTTTTTGTCAGAATTGTATACTTCACAAACCCCCCTGGAGGGCTTGAGAATCGCCTTCGGGAAAAGAAGGTTCCGTATTCGGTCAATGGTATTTATTTCGCCATAAAAAGTTTGATTGATAAAGGCAAGGTCAAGCGAGTCGGATACGGAGAGTACGAATACGTAGGATAAAAAAATACCCCGGTGCGTTAACACCGGGGCAGTATCAGCAACAAACCGGGCAGGAACCCAGGAGTGTGCCAGATGAGATGATTTAGACCCTCGAAAAGAGGGTCACCTTCAGAAGCAGGATAATCCTACATCGCCTGCCCTATATAGTCAAATAAATCTTACAAAATGTAATATTCCCGCAAATTACTACGGACTTGGGGTGTGTCTAATGCGGGTGTGGAGGAACTTGGAAGACTCATCAGAATTCTAATCTGACGGTGTTAGCGCACCGTGCGGGTTCAAATCCCGCCACCCGCAATTATACGTCTTTTTTAATTCTCGTCAAATAAGTCAGTCGCTTTCCTTCTGATTTTTGCAGGGCTATAGCGGTCCGCTCTCCATCAGTGTTTTTGCGGGTATTCCACCGAAAACTAAACTCATCACAATACCGAAACAGGTGCTTTCCAGACACTTGATGAAACGTTCCGTAAACACCACGCTTCAACAATGCAAAAAATGATTCGACGGTATTCGTATAAGCATTACCGACAGGCATTGTTTTGCGAGGGTGTCCAGGGCCTGACCAAACTCAATCTCGTCTTCTTCTGGAAGTTCTTCGCTGATTAAAGCTAAATCGTAGGGTATTACTTCCCGATCTTCTGCTAAACGCCACCCTATAAATTGATGCGACAAATCACTAACTTCGCTAGCATTTTTATTCCAAAGCTCTCTGATAACTCTGTCGACGATGGCAATTTCATCAGCCTCAAAGAAACTGAGGTAAGGATCTCTGAGAGCAATGGTGCGGGTTTGCGATTGGGTAAAGTATGTTACCGTCTGCAAAGCGAGATCGCCTTTTGCGATTAATGCTTCACGGACAGGTTTAAGTCTCTTCGGGGCCGGACCATTTTTTATGTGTTGATATTCTTGACCAGTAATAGCGTGACCGAATTGACGATACGAAAAAAAATCCGCATAAAATAGAATCTTGTTTAACTTTGTTGCGCCAAATTTTTCGTCTTTTTGGCATTCGCGGGAAACGTAAAGAATAAGCTCTGCAAGCTTTTCGTCTGATTTTGTTTCGTCCGAGAATCTATCTGCGCGCATTGTGGTCTCCTGAGCGGAAGTATACCATATTTGGTGGTTTTTTTAAAGATGTTTAGCCCATCTGGCTTTCGCCGCTTTTTGGGCTATTTGACGCCTTTCCTCTGCATTAAGCTTATCGGCTCTTGCCCGCCCACCCTTCAATCCGCCTTTTCTACCAAGGGCAACGGCATAAGGGTTTTTTTTCTTCTTTTTTGTGCTTGAGCGCTTAGGCATAAATCGATTATGCCACAGTCCGACAAGAGCCGTCTAGGGCTTTTAGGCCCTTGGTTTGTCATCTATATAGTTCTGCTTTTTGTAGGGTTTTTTCCAATGTTGTCCGTAGGAATGACCGTTGAAGACCTGAATAAACCACTCTTCCCCGTTTACCTCTCTCATTTTTGTGATATGGCTTAAGACCATGCCCCCAAAGATCATGGCCTGTACACGGGTTATCTTCATCTCGTCTGGGTATTTTGAATTGGCGGCGATTTTGGCTAGTTCTTCTAACAGATCCAGTCTTGCTTGATTTTTTTCTCCCATAAAAACCCCTATTTTGATATGGCCCTTGATTGTTTTCTGGGGAGCGTTGCTTTAAAATCTCGTTCGTAGACCTTTCTAGAATATTCTCTCTTGTATTCCCTCATCCTTTCTTTAGCCTCTTCCGAGGTAGACTTGGCAATGGTCTGCTTCCTCCACGGATGATCTGGTTTGGGGCGGGTGGGTTTCATTTTCTCAAAAGCCTGTCTAGCGCAAGCCATATCGTCATCGCAAAAATAAAAACAACTATTCCTGCGGCTAAGTGCTGGAGCATATTCATTTCCAGGTACGGCGTTGTAAAACACTTGATTAGCCAGCTCACGCTCTCACTTCCTTTCAGTTCTAATGATTCTTCCCATTGTTCCAGTTCTGCGGCCCATCCTTCAGCGCCCATCGGTTACTTCCTTTCGGGGGTGGTTGGTTCTTGAGTAATCAAGTGCAAGGTCTCTAATTCTGAAATACTCGTCCTCATTAATTCCGTAGCGATTCTTAGCCGCGTGCTTTGATGGATATTTATGAACAGTAAACTTTCTAAGCTCTCTTAAGCGATCAGACGGAAGTGGAATCCAAACATCTTTGCGCCAATATCCATCACAACGCCGATCAATCCACTCCTGTTCATCGTGTAGAGAGCCGTTTCTGTCTTGGTTGCATTACCAAGAAGCTTTAATTTATAGGCTCGTTGGCTCATTACGCCTTCCTCTTTTTCTTGGGCTGAATGGTGACAAATCTTTGTTCGGTTGTGTCACAATGTGGTTTGTTGTTCAATCTGTGGTTAGGGTATCTACAACCGCAAATGTAGAATGTGACCTTACGCTTCTTCATCGCTGGCCTCATAGTTATCAATTACCTTTACTTGAACGGGCGGTTCTTCACAGCTACAGAAATAAGCATCAAACCTGTCCTCTGGATTAAAGTTGTAGAAGGTCTCACACTTGGGACAGATGGCGCGTTTAATCATCGCTGGTCTCTGCTAATGGTGTGTTGCATTTGAAGCACCTTTCTAATTTTGTAGAAACAAGCACTGAGCATTTGGAACAGTACCAACACGTTTCGTTTGCGATGTCACTCATTTCTCACCCCGAATTTTGGAGAGAAAGGACTTCCGTAGCTGTTCGTACTCCGCCCACATCCCGTTCATAACTTTGACGCACTGACAAAGTTGTTCCGCATAATGAGGGCAATCGAAGTTTGCAATTTTGTCATCAAGCTCCATCACCCTGACCGCTTCTTGAAGTTGGGCCTGTAGGTCTGCGTTTTTTAACAAGGTCTTGTTCTGCGCCTCTTGAAACGCATAACCACGTTCCTCAATTACTTTCTTACAATGCTCCACTTCCTCAGTCAGTGATTGGATGGTGGCCTTGGGGTCGTTAATGGCATCCAGCGCATTGTTCCCAGTCACAAGCGGGGTATTTTGTGTGACGCCTAGTGCTTCGTTGATTTCGTGGATGTAGTCTTTGAGTGCATTCATTTCCGCATCTTTGGCGGCAAGGGCTTCGGCAATTCCTTGAACGAGTTGGTCTCTGCCCCAATACGGTTCAGTCTCACAGTTATCAATCAGTTTTTCCGCTATCTGTTCATTCATCTGCTGATTCATTGGACTGGCTCGTAGGTTTGTTCAAAGATGTCAGGTTTACAGGGATAATATTCACCTTTAACGCCTTTAATGATCCAATCAAAAGGGCTACAGATCATTTCGCCTTCCAATGTTCCGATTATTAAATCTCCGTTTTGCTTCGGATAAATTTTTTCCTCCGGAATAAAGTCAATGATTTGGTTGTAATTGTCAGTCATCCATCTAACAGCCTCGATCACTACTGGCTTCTTCCTGAATTTCATCTCGCTTCTCCTGTGGGTGGGGGTGTATCCGCTATCATTCCAGTGTCTTTTGCTTCGCCGCCTTCGCATTTAGGGCAGGTGGTTTGGATTCTCTTAACGTCTCTCGGGTCAAGCATCGGTGTTTTTTCTCGTAATTTATTTAGGGCGGTCATGTACTCAAAAAGGCATCCACATTTATTACAAACCCCATGCCCATAATCAGCCAGTGTCGGGCCTCTGAATTTTCCGCCGGCTTGTCTGAATAAGCGTCTCACTAAACCCACCAATCGTGACACATACAAGAACACTCTTCTTTTGTTTTGCATTTACACCATTTACACTTACTCATTCCCGCCCTCCAGATATGGGTGTGGTTCTGATTTTGGCGGCGATTTTCTTACACAGACATTTGTCGGGACAATAAAAACCGTGACCAGGTTCCGCTCCGTGACTTTCCGCAATCACAGCATCCTTCTCCCTCTGCGCCGCCTCTGCTTCCTGACGGATGGTGGAAAGGGCGAAGGCAATTGACTCTATTAAGTTTTGATAACAGCCCTGCGTTTCAACGATGTGCTTGGTTAAATGTTTTTCTACGATCTGCCTCGCCACTTCGTCGATGTTCCGTTTCATTTCTTGGCCTCGTAGGTGAGGGTGCATGGGATGATTTTGTCTGCTTCTTCTACTTTTTTCTTTATCTGTGCGGCTGCCCGACTCATCCTGACGCAAAATATTTCGTTATCTATCATGATTGCCCACGCCTTCACCGTCTTCTTCCGCTTCTTTGCGCTGGTCATGGTTTGATAATTCCTTTCTCGATCAGGTGAATGAGCATTTTGGCGAGACAATCGGCGAGGGAATCCGATTCTGATTCAAATTCGTAGCAGGAGCTTTCAAATTTACCGCTCAGGCCCTCCTGGTAATAACCACACCACCAAGTTGGGTCGCTAGAATATTTCCTAACCTCAAAATGCCAATAATTCACATGGTGCGGCAACATCTCCCCCAATTCGGCTACTGTGAAGGCGGCGACTCTTTCATTCATTCCGTCAGGGGTGCCATCATAAAAAAGACGCCAGCTATATCCGGTAATTTCGTAGCAATAAAAATATGCGTGCAAGCTCTCCTGCTTCACACCCAATTCTTTAAGCTTTTTGGAAGGCTCAAGGCTTGAGACTTGATGTTCCAGTTTCATCCCTTCTCCTTCATGTTCTGTGCGATCTGTTCGAGTGCGTTGGCGATGCGGCATTGTGAAATCTCTTGCGTCCATTCCGGATAGCCCAATCTTGGTTTGCAGTCCGCCTCAGCCCACCCCACAGAGGGCAGGGACAGGAGGGCTATTAAGAAAAGGAGTTTTTTCATTTTGCAGCCTCTTTATTCAGGTAAGAGATCAATTCATTTATTTTTAATTTTGTAGCCAAGAAATCAGCGCCATAATGGAGCGGTTCCAGCGGAAACAGCTTCTTCGGCTCCGGCTTGTTGAATACCTCTGGAAAGATGACACCACCTCTGCACATGTGCGGTTCCTCTTTACCCGCAAGGCCGAGGATGCGAGCAACGGTTAATTCTGATATTAGGGTTTGGTTTCCATTTAAGTCTCTGTGACGAGATATTTCCTCAGCCTTCTTCCTCAACCATTGGGTGATGAGGGAGTCAACCTTTGGTACAAGTCTCCAGAAAAGTTCTTTTTCCAATATTTCGGTAAGTTCGTGCATTTCAGTCTCCTTTAAGGGGAATGGGTTCTTTATTTTCCGGCATTTTGAACCACGGCCCACAAGCTACCGACTCCAATTTGAAATGCTCCGAAATAAATCAGCGCCCAGGGATAATTCTTATTCGTCAAAAACCATAGGGAAGCCCCAATGTTCATGGCGCACAGACCAAGTTGGAACCAGTTCATAACCCCTCTATCGCCTTGTTCATGCGGTCAATTGCGTTGTTAAATCCCTCGTCCCAACCGCCAGCATAATCCTTCTTCTCCGGCATCTTGGAGCGGAGAATCGTCTTGAAAATCTCAATCATCGCTTCCATGTGTGTCAGCTTCCCGTATTTCTTTTCCCAATCAGCAAGCCTCAAGTAAACGATGTCATCAATTACTTCTGAAACTTTTTCAAGCGTCTTCATTTCGACCTTTCTTTGAGCATCGCATCCGCTTGTTCATATGCTCGCTTTGCAAAGTCAGAGAACGACATACCTTGTTTACGGTGTGGGTTCATAATGTCAGCCTGCATCGCCTTCGCCGCAAAATAATCCCTCAGCGTTGCGTCTGTTGCCATCTCTGGGCCTGTGTATTCGCTCATGTTTTCTTCCTCAAGGTGGATTCGATGTCTTTAAGAGCGGCGTCAATCCAGTACTCGTTTGTTCTGTACTTACCAAGTATCTCCGGCATTCGCTCCATCACCCAGTCAAGGCTTGCTTCTGCCAGAACTTCAACCTTCGAGAAAGACCGTTTCTTGTGATACGTTTCTTCCCATTTGTTACCAATCTCTTTCAAGTGCTCCGCCAGACTCTTTGGTTCACTGGGTCTGGGGGTGCCACATCGTGGACAAAACTTTGCCATCTCACAAAGCTCCATACTCGTCTTCCGCTCTAAATTCAAACGCCATTTCGATTCTGATTTGTAAATGTGTTCGCACCAGTTCATGTTCATTCCTCTTGTGGGGTGGTTGATTTAGTGACCAGCAGTATTTGTCTCCGTCGCAACCCGATTTTCTTCACATAGCACCTTGGTTTAGTTCGTGTTGCATTATTTGTTTTCCGATCCATTCAACAACCTGAACGACTTGCCCGTTACCGAGCAACTTAAGTCTGTCCACCCTGTTGGCAACCCCATGAGCCACTCGACCCACGTTGGGTTCAACTGACCAATGGTTTTGTTCCCAATCGACGACAGGCCTTGTTGTGAAGAATTTGGGCCTCGGCGCTTGAAGTCCTGTGCTGTCGGTGTTGGCCACATCATTACCGCAAAATCCAGACGATCTCTTTCGCGACTCTTTCCGCTTTTCCGAATCATTGATCCCTTCGAGGCTCCTTTGTGCATAGAGCTGGTCGGCGTCGGCCACAAATGACCGTTGCTCACCTGATCCCGAAGATTCGCCGGCTTTGATCTTCCCGGCCTTGCGATGGTTGCTTCTTTGTGCAATGCTTCTGGTGATTTCGGCGGCAGACTGTCTAGAGTGTTCGGCGTAGCCCACAATCCAGACTCGATCTCGTCTGTGAGGGGCGCCACAGGCTGAAGCCGGTACGCAATCCCATTCAACAACATACCCGCTCTCGGCCAAGTCTCTAAGAACCTCTCCAAAGACCCGTCCATTAGAAATTGAGAGTAGCCCTGGTACGTTTTCAGCCAAGACCCATCGGGGTTTAACTTCGCGAATGATTCTCGCCATATGCGGCCAGAGGTGTCTGGAGTCTTTTTCTCCCTCTCTAGAGCCGGCGACGGAGAATGGCTGACAAGGGAATCCTCCTGAAATAAGGTCAACTGTTCCGACTCGTTCAAGGATTTCTTTTCCTGTGACATTTTTAATATCTTTCCATTTGGGTACGTCCGGCCATCTGAGGCTTAGAATTTTCTGACAATATTCGTCAATTTCAACCTGACCGACGATTTCCATCCCCGCTAAGGTCAGGCCGTAGTCGCCGAGACCGCCGCCTGAGAAGAGACTTAGGACTTTCATTTCTTCGGGTAGTGCTTATACAATTTTCCAAGCACATATCTTTTAATGATCTTTCCATTCCTGCTTACGATAACTTTGGCGTTCGGTAAACAAAATTGATTGAGCCAATCCAAGCAAGATCCGCAAGGGGTGAAGTGTTCACATTTGGAGTCTATGAAAATTTTCTTTCCACGGTGCGCCACCTCAACCAATCTGGTGACCGCCACAACTTCCGCATGTAACGACGTCATCCACAAGCCCTCAATGTTAAAACCAGAGACCATGGTTCCATACTCGGTTTGAATAACACACCCGACCTGGATTCTGCTTTTCCATGCATAAGCACCCATTCGCACCCTTTCTGCCATAAGTGCGGATTCCTTGTCCGTCACTTGGTATACCCTCCGTTGGCGAGTTCTAGCCTGGTCTTTAATTCCTGAATTTTCTCTTCGACGTAGTTTCTGTTCCACCCATCCCAACCGGCGCGGTTTTTGTCGATGTTCCACATCTGGTCGAATTTCTTTTTGCCGTATTTTTCTTTCAGGTAGTCATAGGCTTTTAGTAAAACGCCGTTAAATTGATGGGTTTTGTTGTGGTGGTGGCCACGGCAGACGCGCATCAAGTTTGCTCTATCAAAAAATAATTCTTTATTCTGGCGGCTAAAGACATGATCTAAGCAATAAGCCTCTTCCCGACAGCCTGGATATTCACAAGACCGGCCCTCTTCGGCGAAGATGACCTCCCTTTGAAGGTCCTCAGCCTTTTCAGTTAGCTTTGAGAGTTTGATTTGTTTTTTCATGCGGCCAGCTTGTGTTGGATAAAAGTCATCGCTTCGTGGTATTTGCATTTAAAATGCCACTGTCCGTTTTCCTGCCAGACGTAGAAGCCTGGATGGCGTCTGTACTGGTGGATGCAGTTTAAGACTTCCGCTTCGTTGGCGGGTTTTTGGTCCAGGTAATAATTAACCAAGAAAACAAAGTTGGAAATATTCTGCGCTTTGTCAGCCCTGTTCTGCGCGTCCTCGACTTTGTATTTTTCAATCCAGCGTTTGAACAGATCCGCTTTCTTGGAAAAATCCATGACGGAGTTTATTTCTTCCAGATCAGCAAGCGCGTTGTGACTTAACTTTTTTGGCTCTTTAAAGGCGTAGTCGATTAGGTTCATTTTTTACTCAACCTTTCTTCCAGGTCTTTGAGTTTTTGGTCTTCCGTGGTGATTGCGTCCGCTTTCTCCCAGTCCTGCCAGTTGTTAAACCAAGTCGAGCCGTTTTTTGGCTGTTTCCAGGGGTTCTTCGACAGGTGGGCTTTGTAATTGGCAAGAGCCGTTTTAATGCGTTGAAAATCGGCCTCGGTCCTCACGGAACAGCCGAAGTGTCGCAGTGCGTCTTTCCTGCCATCTTTTGCGGGGTAAAGGCTCCAAAGCTCCTCAAACCAAGCGAGATTAATCTTTTTCTTCTCTTCTCTATTCTTCTCTTCTCTAGGTGACGATTTCGTATCAAAAACGTGGTTTTCTGTTACATTAGGTATATCAATGACTTCCACGAAATGTTGCAACTCCCTTAGGGTGGTGGCGAGGCTCCGAAGTCCGAAGTCAAAACCCTTTCTGGCAAGATAAGTTTCATTGGCAGGCACCTCATGTGTTGGAATACAGGACTCTAGGACGATGAATTTAACGAGGCGTGCGAAGTCGATTTCACACAGCATCTCTGCCTCTGGGTTGCCTTGGATCATGTCGATGTAGATTTTGGACCAATGGTGGCGGCGGTCTTTGTAACCGTCTTGGTATTTTTCAAGATTCCGAACGTGAACTATTTTCACGAATTACCCCTACGTTTGTCAGGTAAAGTACCCGACCAAAGAACAAAAAAATTTATTACGCGCAAAACTCCGAAACTGCTGTATTCTTGTTAGTGTCGAACAAAGATTTCTGAATGCCTGTGATTGATTTTTTAAGGCTGTACCGTGCGAAGTGCTTTTTGTTTTGATGGACTATCTCTGTTTCGATGTCATGCCCTGCTTGTACCAAATCCCAGATCCTCGCGCCCAACCTAAAGCACCCGAATTTATCCAAGGCCTCTAAAGGTGTTATGGTGTGGCCGGCCTTGAGATAATCTAGGATGGCTTCGGTTTGGGTCATTAGACCGCCACATCCATCATGCCGAGCCGGTTCTTTAGAGTCTTGATGCAGTCTTCCAGACTTGCTCCTGAAGCATTCTCACCCTCTGAGCCAAGCGTTATTTCATCGATAATGCGGCCATCCATCGTTATATAGACATAGTGATAATAGGTGACTGATCTTTTGGGAAATTCGTATCTGAGCTTTTCTCCGATGGTCATACCGTTTCTCCGTTGATGTGTTTTTCCCACATTCTGACGATCTGGTCGGCTTGCTTTTGGCTGATGGTGTCTAATGGGTTGTATTCATCCATATAGGTCAGCATCTCCTGCACAAAAAGCTCCTCTTCAAAGACTTCCCCGTTGGCGGTTTGGTAGACATCCCACTCAAACTCACCGTCATCGTGGGACTCTTTTAATTCAAGGAGCTTCTTGTACAGATGATGTTGTTCCATTAGAAAGGGAGCTTTTCGTCTGGTTGAAGTTCCGAGTCTGTAAACTCATCAGAGATAACTTTCTCGTCCTCTGGTCCGACAGAGCCAGGCTTACCAACCCACTTGATCTTCTGGCTCTTTGACTCGCCGGTCTGCTCATCAAAAACGTCCTCAAAAATACAGTCCACTTCCTTGTTCAGAAGAGCCTTTGTCCAGTTGACCTGTTCCTGACTCGGGTATTTTCCGTAAAGCGCGAAGAGAAGCTTCCCCGCCTTGTTCTTCTCTGACCAATCAACCGGGACTCCGTAAAAGCCCTGTTTGATAAACTCTTTTTTTCCGTCATCACTTTTGATTTTGTATTCTGGAAACTCGATCTTGATGTCAAGCAGTCCCTCAAACTTCTGAGACAGCTTTAACTCAACGATCTTTCCCCGAATTTTCTTCCCCGTCGGGACTGGTATGTTCACTGGCTTTGCCTTTCCACCGTAGATATCACTCATTTTTCTTTCTCCTTTTGCCTCTGGCTGTTGCTCTGGGCGCGTTAAACCCCGAAACGCTTTTTAAACGCTTCACGGTCTTTTAAAAACATCTCAAAGTATTGGTCTATTCTTGTTTCAACGATGGGCTTTGAGAACCCCTGTTGAGTCTTGTTATTTAAAGGGACGATGATCATCTGTTTGATGTGTTCGTAACCCTTCATCTTGACGTAGGCGGCCATTTGCTTGAAGTTTTTGACCTTGTCTACCGTCCTTTTCACATCACAGATGGAATCAATCTTTTCAGAGCCTTCAAAATCGGGGACTCCGACAAAATCAGGCGTTCCACCGTAGCGGTGTTCTAGATTGTGAGACGGGGTCGCGTTCTTTAAGTCTTTAATGGGGTATTTTTTGAGGAAGTCTGGAAAGGACCAGCCGTTGGTTTCTAAGCCTAATTTTCCCTTGGTCACAATAACCAGGTCTGTCCAAGTCCCAGGAACGTCTTTGGCTTCTAGCCACTCACCTGTCTTAATAAAATGTTCTACCTGAGCATGGCAGAGGTTGGATTGCGCCGCATACTGAGCCAGATCCTCTGCGGGACAGTACATATCCGCATCAAAACCGATGATTGAGGTGACCGACGGAAGACAAAGCTTTCCTGTCTCGTCAGCGTAAAAGCGCATGTCGGCGCGTTCTTTGTTAATCCGCTCAATGATGGCCTGTTCTTCACAGCGTTTGAAATTGTCGTAACAGATTTTTTGGAGGTCTTTTTGAAACAGGTTGATAACAGATTGGATATCCTGTCCTTGATGATTAACAAGCTCATTCACGTCACATTCAACTTCAGCTTCAAAAGATGGTCTTGCGTTTTCATAAGAGCCAGTTGGAATAACCCCAGTAAATCCTGATGAAATTTTAATTTTCATAACTCCAGCTCCTCGTCTCTCATGCTCTCGATTTCGTCGTTGAATCGTTCTTCCTCGTCGTGGCAAAGGTCACAGATCCCACGGTTTTCGTTTAATTCACAGATGTCTGTGTCTCTAAAGCAGTTCATACAAAGGTCGGTTTCTGTGACCACTTTTTTCTTACGCCGCATAATCAGGCTGGGCCTCCACAATGGAACACCAGAAAAAAGGCGCGTCTTGTTCCGCTTCTTTCAGAGAGTCGTAGACTTTGGCCTCTGACTCTCTAAAGCTCCAGCTCCAGGTATCGCGTCCTGTGAAATATTGGTACCTGTCTTCTGGGCCAATGATTCTGATGACGTATTTCATAGATTTTCTCCGTCAAACGCCGGTATCAAAAGAGTCCGTGAGGTTGATAAATTCTTGATTTGGCTTGCGACTTGCCTCTGCCAATTCATGTAATAGTCTTTGTTCATGGTTGGAGACTGTGTGGTCACTGTTTCCATGTAACCCTCCGAGGCACTGCCTCATGGTGATTTTGTTGGTGGCAAATGCGATTAGGTGGTTGATTAAATCTAGGGCGGTTCCGACAGACGGGTTCATTTGGAAAATAATTTGCTTGATAGACTGCTCTTTTTCGGCTTCAGTCATGCGTCTCATTCACCGCCTCCGCTCTAGTTTGCAATCAGAACAATATCCGCTTTCATCGGCTTCGCACCAAAGGCAAGCTTTGCACTTCATCACACACGCTCCGCTTTGGAGAGGATGGATTCGATTTCAGCCTGTAGTTCATCGCTTTCCCAAATAAGCCTGTCCGTATCCCGGCTATTTAAAAGGTTTTGCACCTTCTTACAGACCGATACAAACTCCTCATGGCAAATAACAGCGCGTTCAACTTCTTTCCAGTGTGCGTTTGGAGCCTCTAAAATCTCGTATGGTTTGCTCATAACACCTCGTAAAATGCCCGAACATTTCCGAGCCAGTTTTTGTTAAGACCTTTTGGGTCGTTGGAAACTTTCATTGGCGCGTAACGCTTTTGTAAAAATTCCAAGTAAGTCAAGGACTTGTCAGACACTAGCCACCTGTGGTAGTTGCGTTTGAGCGTATTGAGACAAATTTGCCGGCAGTGCGTGTACCCGTTGCAAGTCACCGAGAGAATGCCGAAGGGTTTCTTGGCTTTCGTTCCTCCCTCGGCGAGCCAAATGGCCTGCGCCAGCTTGTCGTAGTCGGGCTCGCTTGATACGGCCGCCGAAGAAACGCCAGATACCATCAAGGCAGTAACCACGACCAGACTCATCCCAAAGCGTTTGAACCACTCTGTTTTGGGTGTATTTGGAGAGACGGGTGTCTTCAGGGTTTTCGGAGTAGATTTGGAACCACTCCCAAGCCTCATCGACATCCCTGTCCATGTTTGCATAATCTTTAAGCCCTTGTTCTGAGATAACCTTCATTCACTGCTTAAAACCTCCTAAAATGAAAAAACCCACTAGGGGTCGCCTAGTGGGCATAAAAAAACCCGTAGGTTACCCTACGGGTTATCAGTTTTCGCTATTAGAGCTTATTACAGCCCTTCTATATTTTGGCCAGGGACGGGATCGAACCGCCGACAAACGGCGTTTCTGACCTAGTTTCTGGCAAAAAAAGAGGGGTCTGAACTGATAACCCGCATTTCGGAGGTATTAAGGAGCGACACGCCCCAGGTTACGGTTTCGGGACCGTCAGACAAACTAGTAAGGACGTGCCGCCCAAAGAGGGCGCGTTGTTTGTCTGATTTGAGGCTTCCCGAAATATTAACCTGAATCATATTCGTTTCCTTTTTACTCCCGAAGCATTGCAAATTCAAGGACTATTTTTGATTTTTTAGATAGTCCTCTACGGCTTCAACAATTACTTCTTGGATCGTACTATCGTTCTTAACTGCGTAAAGCTTGATCTTTTTTTTCAGCTCTTTTGGAACTTCCAAATTCAAACGCTCTTTATCCATCTAATCCTCAAGTTCGTATTCTGCGATCTTACCACTGTCTAGCTGTTTGAGTTGTTCCTCAGCCGCATCCCTGGTCTTAAAAGCTCCGGCGGGACCGGCTATCCCGAACAACACTCCGTAAGGTACATATATTTTCATGTGCGTTACCCTCACTTGAAGATATTATCATTTCTTCATTTGTGTGTCAAGCTTTAGAACAAAAATAATGAAAATAATTACCATACGCAACTCCTTATATTATAAGGACTTACAGCGTCTTGGCGAATTGGTCGTGAAATTTCTGCAACTGCTTCGGCTTGTAGTGCGTGTATTTTGCGGTCATGTTGAGGTTGGCGTGACCTAAGATTTTCTGAACGACTGTCTCTGGAGCTTCTTGTTCTCCAATCATACGTCCACCGACTGAATGACGGAATTTATGTGGGTGGATTCTAAAGCCTTTCTTGGCACTAAGTCGGGACATTTTCTTGTTCAGGGCGCTCCTTGAAATTCTGCCGCCTGCCCCATGTCCGATGACCTGACCATAAAACAGAGCTTCTCCGGTGTAACCTTGCTTTTTAGTGCATACCAAATAGAATTTCATCAGTCTAAGCGCGTCTCTGGAAAAAGGAACGTAACGAAGCCTGCTCCCCTTTCCATTGATGAGGATGTTCCTGGTCCTAAAGTCGACATCCTTTATATTGATGTTCCGGCACTCATCACGCCTGATTCCAGTCTCGGCTAGGAGCCTAACGATGACCATGTCTCTTAGGCTTAGGTGCGGGTCATAGATTATTTGATCAATTTCTTTTGGATCGAAAAACTCAGGCTCCGGCTCGGGCGGCTTTCTAAATGGAATGAACGGGATGGGGTTGATTTCTGAGTGACTAAAGAGAGTTAGGAACTTGAAAAACTCCTGGGTCCCCATGGTGTATTTATAAAGGGTTCTTTTAGACCACCTGTGTTCGGCGGCGAAGCTCAGAAGAAGCGCCCTCACCTGTTCGTATTTGGTAATGGACTGAAAATCTGGGCACTTTTCTAGTAGAAGTTTAACTGGCCGAATGTATTCGGGCAGACTTGTCTCTTGGAGATTTTTTTCATTTAATAGGTAGTTTCTGAACTGCTCGATCATGCACTCTCCAGAAAGATGTGCAGATAATTTAAGGTAAAAAAGCGGTTTTGTGGCTAATAAATGAAGTAAGAAGCCGATTTGTAGGGGTCGTAAGAAATTCCCTGACAAGGAGGGCTGAAAGTAGCACAGCGTCGATCTGGGGTCAACAGGAGAAAGACTGCTTAGTTAAAAATTATTGAGTTACTTAAGACTTTCTAAGAGGACTTAGGGTAAGGGCTGTTACAATCGAGACAGACCAATGATCCATTTTCAGATTTTAAGGTATGTTTACTGTGTACGACCAACCACTGTCTTTGGGCGGGAGTGGCGTTTAGTTTTCCGAGGATGTCCATCTTCCATATATATCATGCGTATTCTTTACCGTCTAGGGAGAGGAAGTGACCCTTTGGCGAGACCAGGATAACGTAGGGGGTAAAATTGCCAGAGTTCCTTTTGATAATGGCTTTAAAGAATCCGTTCATCCATGAATTTGGTCTTCCCCTTCCATAATCAGGTGCGCGGCCGGTAAAACAGGGTACTTGTATGCCTACATATTTATTAAGGTCAGACACCATTGAAAAATCCGGCCAGACCTTGAAGGTGTGATGGTGCCCGAAGACCACCGACTGCTTACATCTTTCGACTGCTTGCTTGGCGGGGTTGGCCGTTCCGAAGTTGTCCCCATGACAGAAGTTTAATTTCCCAATTTGATAGAACTGCCCTTGTGGGATGACTTCGCAACCTGGGAGAGCTTCTGTGATAATTCCCTCTAGGTTCGGCTGTTCTAGTTGTGGGTGGTCGATGCAGAATCTTTCAAGCCAGACTTCGTGGTTTCCAATTAAATAAACAAACTTCGCTTTAGGCAGGACTTCTCTAAATCTCTTGAGGTGGTCTTGGAAGGCGACTTTCTCATTTTGGAATCTCTTAGCGATATTGTTGTAGCCGATGTTTTTAAATTCATGCTCTGAGTGATGGGAGATGCAGTCTAGAGACCAGTTATCTCCCCCAAAGCCGAAAATATCGACTGGATTGTCTTTTAGGTAATTTAGGAGGGGTTGGATGTCTATATTAAATGGGAAATGAGAATCAAAGAGCCATGAAGTTTTTATGACATTGGGGTCAATATACATTTCCCGAAGGTCTTCCTTGGGAGCGCGTTTTAATTTCTTTAACTGCTCAGCTACGCTAATAGCGTACCTCTTGCGTTAAAAAACAAATCGTCCGAACATCCTCACAGCATGGTACATCGTTTTCCTGACCCATTTGGGGACTTCCAAGACCGTCATGGCCTCCAGGAAAATATCATCACAGAGCTTTCTCATTTCTTCTTTAGAAAGATTTTCGTATTGGGGATAAAATCTCAGGACTTCCCCGCCACAACCGTAAAGCAGATCGTGGACCACGGCGGCCTGAGTATATTTTCCATCTGGTGGAAAGAGAATCCAAAAAGGCTGTGGGACTGATGCAAAGTCCGTGGTCGTTCCTTGCGGGACTTCGATAAAGACATTACTGTTCTCAGAACCAACGTAATAGCGGAAGGCGCGTTCTACTTTCCACCTCCGGCTTCCAATCTTGGTGACTGTCAAAGGTTCTGTGAATGAGGACATTTAAAACTCCAATTTTTTAATTTTGATTCCGATTTTTACTTTCTCTCCGAACTGCTCGTCATCTCGGTTAATGACGAGTCCAGCGTGCTTCTTGACCCACCTGAAAATCCTGGCCCACTTAGAGCCAGTTGATTTGGTATTTTTGTTTTGCGACATTGATGGCACTCTCTAAAGCACCTGTGATGGCCGCAGTCAGAGCGGCCTGCTGTTCAGGAGTTAATTCAATTCCAGCTTTCTTGGCGAGTAGGGTCGAGCCGTAAGCGGCTAAGACTTGCCCCGCCCTACGAGCGCCCTTCCAGACTGTTTTTCTAATATAGAAGTTCTTAATGGCTCCCATTTCTTGCCTCCAGAAACTGCTTTTTTAATTCTGTAATCTGAAACCGCGTGAGCCTTTCCCGGCTTTCCCTGCTGATAATTTTTTCAGCAATTTTGAGTAACTCTTCTTTTTCGGTGCAATGCTTACACTTCATCCGGTAAACCCCTTTACGAGTTGCGCTAATAATTCTTGTTTGCTAAGTCCCAGCATTGTGAATAGAACGATTGGGAGCGCCACATAGACGACTTTCTCCATCCACTTCATTCTGAAGACCAGCCCCTTTTCCGGGTGCCCATTTCCATATACGGCTTCATGGATTTCTTTGATTTGTTTGATTGCTTCCTTTAGTTCGCTCACTGAATCACTCCCAGTAAATCTGTGGAGCCACCGCCAGCCGTTACCGTGTCGTCTTGGTCAACTCCTATGTTGTTTTTGTATGTCCCGGCAAGTCCTATTGCCATATTTGATCCGGGAGACCCGGCGTTAATCAGTGAGCTAGTAGACCCGACCGTGAAGTCATCGTTGGCACCATCCGTAAAGGCCGCGTCTGCGGTGACGTCGTTATCCCCAGCCGTTTGGTTGGAGAGTCCAGCAGAAGAATTACCCTCGTATTGGTTGTAGTCAAAGATATTCTCCACATTTGCGGTTCCGACAAACCCCATGCGTCCGTTTTCTGACCCGACCGTATTTATGAGTGTTTCTAATTGGCTGTCGATCTCATCCCACCCGTCTGAGTTAACCCCCGTATTTCCCCAAGAAACGCTGTTTAGGGCGCGGCTCACATCACTGACCCCATCTCCGCCGTTTTGGGCGATGATGGTGTTGAAGAAAATACTTCCCGCTCCGGCTGAAATACCTTCTCCGGAATTGTCGTGAATGTATGAGGAGTAATACGACCCGCCCACTGTGGAGGCGATATTCCCATCAACTCCTTCAACCCCGTTACTTGCAGACTCAATTTCAAAGAAAGCATACGCAGTGCTACCATCTACTTGAGAAAATCCCGCTCCGGTGTTAGATGAAGACTTCACGTTCCAAACAAACGCGTTGTCGTTTGAAAGAGCGAAACCAGTTCCAGTACAGTCCTGAACGCGTAGGTTGTACCACTGTTGAAAGTCAACGTCTGAAACAACGCCATTTCCTCTGGTGTCAGCGCAATCAATCAATGGTCTGTCCGTTCCGCGGGGCCAATCCCCCCTAGAGGCGTTGTAACCAATCCACTGAATTGCCGAACCACCAGACCCAGCCGTGTCGGTGTTGACCGTGACGCTGTACGTTCCAGCCTTGATCCAAACCGTGTTTCCAGCCACCACACCAGAGGTCACTTGTTCGGGATCGGCGGCGGCACCACCCACTTTTCCAGCACCTACGGACCCAGCACCACCAGCGGTTGGGGTTCTGTCTAAGACAACATTGTTCGTATCTGTGAAGGTCACAATCTCGTAGTAACCAGCGGTGAAGTTGGTCCCAGAGGCGATTCTGATGCAGTTGTCCACCATTTGAGAAGTAAACCCGCCCGTAACCGATGTTATTGTGGTCGCCCCCGCTCCGGATGTAGTTAGGTCGGTGAGTGAAAGCTGAGCCGCGTCCTGTTGTGAGTAGTCCGTTCCAGAACCCCCAGTGTCGTAACACGACCCGTTTGTGTTGTCTCCTGTGGTTCTGACTTCCCATGCACTATCCGATGTCAGCGCGGCGAATGAGTTTTGAGAGAATAAGAGGATGCTTAAAATTACAAATAATCTAATCACTTTTAGACATGGCTCCCGGTGCTTTGGTTCTTGTCTTTGGGACGTCTTCTGATCGGCTTGCGACAAAGACCGTATCAACAATGGTTTGGTTTCCGTCTGGATCAAGACCTTTGATGTAATCGACCTGTGCGTTGTTGCACGACTCCTCCACCGTCCAGTCTGGATAGGTTTTTACGTTGGATAGGTTGCAGTTTCTAAACACAAGGTTATGACCAAAAAATCCCGGCGTTCTGTCAAATGCCTCTGTGTTGGGTTCGATCTGAGTAAAGTTGCACGCTCCCATCACCGCACCATCTAGGACCGTTCCGCTTGGAACGTTTACCTTGTGATAGGAATAGTTTCTCCACTTGGGATTAAACTCAACGGTTCCACGGTCAAAATTTCCAACATAATCCTGAGGTCGGGAGGTTTCCCTGACCAACGGGCCTTTCTCACCACTCCTGCGAGCCCGCCAGCCCTTGTTTAAGAGGTCGGTCCTGTCTCCATCGGTTAGTGTGATGCCGAGTTTTTGGGCTCTTGCCTGTTCCTTGTCAAGTTCTGTTTGTCCTGCATAGGCAAAGTTAAAGGCCCAAAATTGAATAAGAAAAATCATAATTAAAGTTCGCATTAGTTCACCGTGTAATCGAATGTCACTGTAATTCTCGTGTTGGTTCCGGACACCGATGTCGTGTGCCAACCGATCCAGTCGTTTGCATCTATTGATGGGTTGGAAAGAGACCCGTCGTCAGCGTCGTTGTTTCCGTCTGCTGTGATGTCTGAGGTGTCAACGGTGACGCAGTTGGCACCATTGGCATCGCACTCGTCTAACTGCCCGACCACGTTCGTTGCTCCGACCTGGACTACGTTGATCCTAGTAATGGTGATGGCTGATGGGGTCTTCCAAATGGCCCCGAAGTCTCCAGATGAGGTCACCCCAGTGATGGTGAATGACTTACTAAACGTCCCAAGCCTGGCCCCCTCAATGGTTCCTGATGAGAAGAAGGCTGTCGCTGAGTCTCCGGTCGTCGCCGCCCCGCCCTCTGAGTCGCCGAGGGCGTAATTTCCCGATGTGTCGGTTCCCAAATCTATGGCTTCAGGAGCATATGTGGAGCCGTTGGCCATAAATACGAAACGGTTGGTTTCTGTGGTGGCTTCTATGTTGTCACCGAGAACCCCGATGTCGTGGCTGAAGGTCATGATCCCGCTTCCGGCGGTGACGGTGTGGTCTGTTCCTGATAGATTGAACGTCCAAATGTTAGAAGCGTTCCCTCCGGCGCCCCATGTGGTTGCTTCGATTTCGGTCGAGTCAAAGTCAAAAGTTCCAGTGTCTGGTGAGGCCGCTCCGCCAAAAGTAACATCCAGAGCGGTTCCGGCGATTAGGTCCACCCCAGAAGCATCGTTAACCGCGTTTCCACCAATTAAAACGGGATCTCCACCGCCAGCACCTGTTTGGTCAGCGACAGAGACAGTTCCATCGCCATTGTCAGTGAGGTTTCCGTTGGCAAACTTTATCTTCCACGGAAAAGCTGATGGGCTCCCATCTTCTTCTTCAACCGCTGAAATCAATGCGAAGGCGTTGACAGAGAACCCAAACAAAAAAATGAAGAAGAATAATTTTTTAATGATAGACATATCCGACTCTCGTTCCGGTTGCGCCGGCGACATAAATTTGATTAAGGTTGGAGCAGTAGACTCTGTAGACCGTGGAACCCGGGGTGAGAATAATTCCAACTCCAGCAGATGGCGTTGCGTTGACAGATGCGCTGTTACCTATTGCCAAAACTCCGCCGTGACAGGAAATATCCACATAAGAACAGGCTTGCCCTGCGTGAAGCTGGACACCTGTGGTGGCGTCGGTCAGAGACTTGCCTCCGGCAGTACCCACCCCGCTTCCACCATCAGCAACCCAGGCCGAACCGTTCCATTTAGCCAGTCCAAAGACCAGCCTTGGGGGGCTGACCGTGTCATCTAATTGGAAGTTTAGGATCGCCTGTTCTGAGTATTTTGTGCGCTCTCCCGACATAATTCCTTTCAAAATAAGGGGTTAAAAAGCATGAATTTATTAATCTCAAAGCGGGGAGCTGGGGGTATAATTGGTGCATGAAAAAAGCCGTTTTCTTGCTTCTTCTGGCTTGTTCTGATGCGTTTGCTGAGAGCTGTGATCCTCAACAAATTCAGGCATTGATTGAGGAGCGCGACCGGCTTTTTACAGAGAATTTCCTTTTGAAACATCCAGACGTGAAATACAGATCCCATGAGTACGAGGAAATCAAAAGACTTATGCGAGATCTTAACTATGATATTGACTCTGCTTATCGTTGCGTGAAGGGCGGTCCCTGTTAGCGTCGAAGAGTTTTTATTAATGCTGGTCGGGATGGCGTACGTTTTTTTCTCGTGGATTTTTGAGATGCTGTGGTTCCACAGAAAAACGATAGGCATCTGTATTCTGGTGTACGGAATTATTAAATACCTCTTAACCATTGAAAGCAGACTTGCGTCTCTTGAATATGAGGCGCAAAAACGAAATTGGGAGGTTTGAAAAATGTTACAAATCGCTTTAGGCATATTATTGTTTTTCGTTATCATCGCTGTGATTGACCGCATTAAAAACGGGAAATACTGCGGCGAAGACGGCTCTACTCTTAAGCGGTCTACCGACGAGTAGCATTTTTGTAGGACTCCATTAGCATCTGGATATTTCCGGTTGTTTTGCTGAGTTGCTTTTCACGGGAAACAGCGGCTTCAGTAACCAGTTCAGACGGGTTTTTAATGGCTCTGATGATTTTTTCCATCGTTGACATTGGTATCTGCTTTTTGGTCAACGCCTCTTGACCAGCAATCAGTTCTTTTGCCCTTAACAAGCCACCATAAGTTTCATCTATATCTCCAATCTCTTTATCAGTGCTGTGAATCGCCTTCTTCAAACCAACCCTAAGAGCGTCTAGCGCCCGATAGCGGGCTGGTTCTCGGATTATGGTTTCCCCACCATCCCTTTTCTCCAAAAGCCTTTCGGTTAAGTCTTGGAGATATTCTTTTCTTTTCTGCGCCTGGACCAAGTCGATCTGGTTGGTTGGAGATTTTTTCTCTAGGGTTATAAAGTCTTGACTCTGAACACCCAAAAACTTCTTCTCAGCATCTAAAACCTTTTTCATCTCCAAAAGTTCTTCTGATCTGGTTTGTCCTTTTGACGCCTCTTTTTTTATTAAGTTTTCAAGCTCATCTAAATAATTCGTTCCGATTGGCTTATTGTTCGAACCAATTAATTCATTCCTGCGATCAAATGTTTTCTTGATAACACCGTCGATGTTCGATCTAAGTTCGGAGTAGTCCTTTGACTTTGATATAACCTTTGCGGCCTGCTCGATTGCCGGCATCTGTCTACCTTTTTCTAAATAACCAGCAAGCTCTTGTTTAGACGGTTGCAGTATCTCGGTTGTAAGCTTTTCTGCTTTGTTCAAAAGTTTTTGAGGGCTTGGTTTCGGGCTTAGTATTGACTGTAGTGACTCAATAGCTGGCGCAATTCCTACCACGTTTGCGATTGTTCCTAGATCGCCACCAGCCTGAGCTCCGCCCTCTGATGTTGGCTGTGGAAATAATCTTTGATGAATTGCGTTGGTTTCTTCCGGCACAACACCGGACCCAGCCTGAACACCTGGCAATCCAGCCATCGACGTTAGAAACGGACGCTTCATGACATTCTCTGGAGCGTTTTCAAGCAATCCAGAGGCGATCTTGGCTACTACGTGCGGAACGTCTCCGCCTGTCTGAACCATTCCTGAAAGCGGTGTGTTTCCAATATCAAAGCCTTTTTGAACGGCATCAACGCCTCTTGAAATTGGGCCAGCCAATTCATATGGAGCGCTTTTGGCTTCTTGTGGCTGTGACTTGGATGAGAAAAATTCTTCGTAAGCCGTTTGAACGTCTACTGGGGCGACCTGTGGGGCAACAACCGTATTAAAATACTCCTGCTTTGCCGCTAGTTGTTCGTGCGGTCCAAAAGACTGAAAGGTTG
>Ga0196963_10000356_pt1 | contig 43318 bp, 38 predicted proteins | sample S1_5metaG_FD_148600 | JGI IMG/M metagenome (GOLD analysis project Ga0196963, IMG submission 148600) | Soil microbial communities from Anza Borrego desert, Southern California, United States - S1_5 | ecosystem: Environmental > Terrestrial > Soil > Desert | place: USA: California | collected... | reverse complement strand
AGACGCACTGGCGAGATCTCCAGATTCGCATTGAGGGACCGGCGGTGCGCCCGCTGCAGACCGGCTTTGCGCAGAATTGGCTCGAATGCACCGGCGAGCTGCTGACCGGCGCCGATTTCTATCCGCCGCTACAGCGCCGCGGCGCACTGTCCGTCCAGACGATCATGAGCTCGCCGGAGACCGGGGCCTCCACGGTCCGCGTCGTCTACTGTCTCGGCATCTCCGCGGCGCGCCGCACCATCGACATCGCCAACCCGTATTTCGTGCCCGACCACGTCGCGATCGATCTGTTTCGGGACGCCGTGAAACGCGGCGTGCGCGTCCGGATCATGGTCGCGGGGGTCCGCAACGATACGTTGGTGACGCGGTTGAACAGCGTCCGGTTGTACGGTGCGCTCCTGGATGCGGGCGTCGAATTGCTCGAGTACAACCGCACGATGATGCACCACAAGATCATGGTCGTCGACGGCTGCTGGTCGACGGTCGGGACGGCGAATTTCGACAATCGCTCGTTTTCGCACAACGAGGAAAGCAACGTCTGCGTGTGCGACGAGGCGTTCGCACGCGAGCTGACTGAGACGTTCGAACGCGACGCGCGGATCTGTCAACGTGTCACCAAAGATCAGTGGCGGCGCCGCAGCGTCGTCCACAAAACGATGGAAGGACTCGCCTCCTTCGTCCAGGATCAGGTGTGACCGGGAAGACGTTACGATCTGTATGACTACGTTGCGTCAGTCGCTTTGGGACATCGGCCCGGCTCAACATTGTCGGGTGCCAAAACGCTTCGAGGCATCCGCTAAAGCGCTGGGAAAACGCATCAGGCAGTTACGGCAGCAAAAAGGCTGGTCGCAGGAGCATCTGGCAAGCGAGGCCGGCATGCATCGGACCTACATGTGGGGCATCGAACGCGGCGTCCGCAACCCGTCGCTCAAGCATCTGACGTGCATCGCCGATGCGCTCGGCGTTGCGATCGCCGAGTTGTTCGCCGCTGAGTGACAGCGTCCGCTAGCCGCTTTTTGGCATCTGCTTCCCTCCTCTGTCCCCGCAATTACGAGGGTTCTCCTACAACTTGCTGAATTTCCTCGCAAATTCGCGGTACACGTGTTGCTCCATTTGCTGCTATCCCCCCGTGCGCGGTCATCGCGCCGACGGGCAAGAAGGAGTGTGAAATGGCGCGGAGACGTGCGTCCGCAGCAGTAGCGAGCACCCGCCGGAAACTGGCAGCACCCGCGAGGTCCGTGATGAGGGCCTTTCGTTCGGCGAAGTACGTCGCCCCGCAGTTCATGTCGTCGTGCGGTATTTTCCCCGAGGTCAGCGAGTCAGCCAGTGACCGGCTCCACCCGATCGTGCACGGCCTGGCCATCAAGCAGCTCAATCAGGGGCGGCACTTCCGCGCGCTGCAGCGGCAGCTGCACCGGCTCGCCGCGAGCGCTGACTCGCGGAAATTGAATCAACGTCAGCTGATGGACCGCATTAGCAACGAGTTGACGGCCGTCCTCGCGGCCGAGGCCACGGCGGCGTACCTATTCGGGCTGTCAGTGGGCTTGACGGTACGGTCGCTGCCCGAGCGGCTCGATCGTTAATCAGCCGATTCGGGCTGACCGCCGGCCCGCGGGGCCATGGGCACCTCGGCGGCCCATTCAAAGTGGCATTGGCGGCACCGCATCGCGACTCGAATCATGTCGACGCGACCGACCTGGGTGGACGCCTGGTAGGGAAATCCCGCAGTAGCCTTGCACGAAGGGCAGCCAGTCGGATAGGTCGCGTTGTCTACGGTTGGCGGCGGCACTGCAGAGTGTGCGCATGATAAAGGACGCTCCCCCACGCAGCCACCGCCCTATCGTAACGTCCGTGCTTAGAACATTTCGCCGAACAGGTTCCAGAACCATTCCTGCAGCTTGCTGTCGATCGAGCGGGCCTTGGGCCAGGTCGCCGCGTCGAGACGTGTCGACTGTTGCAGGTCCGTGTCGAAATCCCGGGTCAGGACCGCGGCGAGGTCGGCGTCGAAGACGCCAATCGTGAGCTCGTCGTTCAACTCGAACGATCGATTTCCGAAGTTCGCCGAGCCGATCAAACTCAGGACGCCGTCGACGATCACCGCCTTGGTGTGCATCATGGTCGGCTGGTATTCCGCGATCTCGATACCGAGATCGAGGAGCTCCTGGTAGAACCGCCGGCTGGCGTGCTTCACCGGCATCGCGTCGGTGATATATCCCTCCGTCAGCATGCGGATGCGCACCCCGCGCCGGCGCGCCTCGATCAGGCTCCACTTCGTCGAATCATCGAGTGTGATGTACGGCGACTGAATGTCGAGGGTGCGGCGCGCACCGGCAATGGCGAGCAGGTACAGCAGCTTGACGTTGCTCGCGCCCACCGTCGGATTGCTCCACAGCACGATCGACCGCGCGCCGGTGGCGCGCGGCGCCGCCGGAGTGTCGAGCACGGGCGCCGACAAGCCGCCGGACTCGAGCCAGTTCTCGTAGAACGACGCTTCGAGCGCGCGCACCGAAGGCCCGGTGATACGAAAGTGGGTATCGCGCCAGTGATCTTTGTCCTGCGCGCGGCCGAGCCAGTGGTCTGCCACGCCCATGCCGCCGATGAAGGCCACGTCGCCGTCGACGACCATCGTCTTCCGATGCGTTCGATAGTTCAACTCCTCGAGCGTGAAGAAGCCAAGCGGGTTGAACCACCACAGTTGTGCGCCGGCATTCGTCAGGCGATCGCGATTCTTCGGCTTCATCAGGGAGCCGACAGGATCAAGGACGATGCGGACCTGAACGCCGCGCTCGGCGGCGCGCGCCAGCGCGTCGGCGAAGCGATCGCCGATTTCGCCGTCCTTGAAAACATAGGTCTCGAACACGATGCGCGTGCGGGCTTTCTCGATCGCCTCGAGCATCGGCGGGAACGCCTCGTCACCGTTGCGCAGCACGGTGTAAGCGTCCCCCACCTCGATCGGCGCGTTGATCAGCGAGCTGACGTAATCGGCAAACTGCGGATCGATGACGGCGAGCGGACTCTCGACTCGCAGCGTCTCCTGGTCGTGCGCGAGGTAGATGATCAGCGCCAGCACGCCGATGGCGATGCCAATCCAGGTCAGCGCCTTGCGGTGCTTTCTCCACGTGTGCTGCCAGCGTCGGGAGAGGTCAGTTGGCTGCGCGTCTCGCGCGGTGTCAGGCACGCCTCAGCCTTGTGCAAGTTCCGCGCCCTGTTGGCGACAGGAGCAAGCGCCGGGGCCATCGAACCGTACGTTGTCGTATACTGATTGCTTACTGCCTTCGAAGAAATCCCCTCCACGTGCGGGAGTGGCGGAATTGGCAGACGCGCTAGCCTCAGGAGCTAGTCCGGGCAACCGGGTGGAGGTTCGAGTCCTCTCTTCCGCACCAACCATGACGGCCGCTCCACCACCGTCCCTTTCAGGCCCTAGCTAAACCGTTGGAACAGCTGAGTTTAGCGGGATTCGCCTTGTAAATTCGGCGATCCGCTCCTTACACTGCTAGGCAATGTCGTCGTCAGCCCCCCCAGGCAACGAAGCGAAAAATCCCTGCCCCCAGTGCCCAATCTGTCGTGGCGTCATGGAAGTCGTCTACCACCGCTCCAATCAGTTAGTGTGCGTTTGTGTCGACTGTCAGTCCGGACTGACGATTCCGACAGCGGCCTTCGAAGTACAGCGTTTGAAACGCGAGGGCGGCTGGAAAAGCTGAACAGTGAAATTGGCAAACGGCTTGCTCTAGCAGCCAATGTATGGCTGGTCCTCGCGATCCCAAGACCCCGGGTCCTTGCGACGTAATCGATGTCTGCCCGATTTGCGGCGGGTCAATGGAGGCCGTGTACAGTCGTGCGCACCAGAAGGTGTGCGTGTGTACTGACTGCCACACGAGTATTACCGTACCTTCCGCCGCGTGGGACATCTCTCGCGACAAGGGTCATCTCCGGCGGTAGTCACCGTTCGGCGGCGAACGCGAAGCGCCCGCGTCGCAGCTCGCTTTGGGCTTCGACCACGGCAAGCAGCGCTTCTGCGGCGTGCGACAACGTGCCTTCGCGGCGGTGAATCAGCCGCAGCTTGCGATCGAACGCGAGCTCCGGGACCTGCACGCGTACCAGTTCCTTGTGCGCGACCTCGCGCTCGACGGTAATCGCCGGCAGCAGCGCGACGCCGTTGCCCATCGCGACGAATTTCTTGATCGCATCGATCGTCGGCATTTCGACCGGCATGCGCAATTCGACGCGCCGTTTGCGGAACGTCTCGATGACGCGCTGACGGTAGGGCGACGACACGTGATGCGCGACGAACGATTCGCGCGCCAGCTCGCTGATCGACACCTTGGCCCGCCGCGCCAGTGCATGCGATGGCGGCACCACGAACGCCAGCTCGTCGTGATAGACGACGATCGAGGTCAACGCATCGGTGTCGGGGCGGAACGTGATCACGCCGAAGTCGGCGCCGTAGTCGAGCACCTGCGCGGGCACGCGGCTGCCCAGCGCGCGCTGCACGGTAATGTGCACTTCCGGATACAGACGCCGGTACTCGTGGAGGATCGGCAACAGGTACAAACACGTCAGCTCGTTCGCCGCCATCGTCAGCCGGCCGGTACGCAGCTGGCGAATGTCGTCGAGTGCGGCCATCGTACGCTGCCGAAGGTTGACGAGCCGCTCCGCGTGATCCGCGAGCACGCGGCCGGCGTCGGTGAGGACGCCACGCCGGCTCGATCGGTCGAACAGCGGCCTGCCAATCTCGTCTTCGAGCTTCTTGATGGTCTGGCTGATTGCCGGCTGGGTCCGATACAACGCCTTCGCCGCAGCCGAGAAGCTACCCTCTCTCACCACCGCCAAAAATGCCTCTAGCTGGAACAGTTCCATGGGAGTCGACGGCGATACTATAAGTGAAGATCCACTCTCCTATAGATATTATTATTTTGACTTATTCTGGGTGCCAGCCCCACCATTAGCGTCAGGGTCCACAGCTGATGGCGACAACTTCCCGCATCCAGGTGTTCGATACGACGCTTCGCGACGGCGAGCAGGCGCCGGGTTTCAGCATGACCGCAGGCGAAAAACTGCGACTCGCCCACCAGCTCGATCGCCTGGGAGTCGACATCATCGAGGCGGGCTTTCCGATCTCGTCTGAGGGCGACTTCGAGGCAGTGCGCGCGATTGCCGGTGCCGTGCGGCGGCCGATCATCGCCGGCCTGGCACGCGCCATCCCGGCCGATATCGATCGCGCCTGGGCGGCGCTCGCACACGCGGCGCGTCCGCGTATTCACGTCTTCCTGGCGACGTCAGACATTCACCTCGAGCACAAGCTGCGCATCACGCGCGCGCAATGCCTTGAACAGATCGCATCGACCGTCGCTCACGCACGCGCGTACTGCGATGACATTGAATTCTCGGCGGAGGATGCGACCCGCAGCGATCTGGGCTTCCTCTGCGAGGTCGCGGATGTTGCAGTGCGCGCCGGTGCGACCACCATCAATTTGCCCGACACCGTCGGTTACGCCCTGCCGTCGGACATCGACCGGATTTTCCGGACGGTTGGGGCGCGGGTCGGCGCTCGCGCGGTCCTGTCCGCGCATTGCCACAACGATCTCGGCTTGGCCGTCGCGAACTCGCTCGCCGCCGTGCAGGCTGGGGCGCGACAGGTTGAATGCACCATCAACGGCATCGGCGAGCGCGCCGGCAATGCCTCGCTCGAAGAGATCGTGATGGCCTTGGAGGTCCGCGCCGACGCGCTTCCGCATCGGACCGGCGTTCACACGCCGGCGCTCGTGCCAACCAGCAACACGCTGTCCTCGATCGTCGGCGTGTCGGTGCCGCCGAACAAGGCCATCGTCGGCGCGAATGCGTTCGCGCACGAAGCCGGCATCCATCAGGACGGCATGCTGAAGTACGAGCTGACCTACGAAATCATGCGGCCGGAATCCGTCGGCGCAGCCGGCACGCGGCTGGTACTCGGCAAACACTCCGGCATGCGCGGGCTGGACGCCCGCTGCCGCGCGCTCGGGCACCGTCTTCGCCAGCCGGAGCTCGAGCAGCTGTACTTGCGCGTCACCGCACTGGCCGACCGCACCAAGTCCGTCGACGATGAGCAGTTGGCGCAGATTATTCGAGAGGAGATGGCGGCCGCGCTCGCGATGGGCGCCGGCGCGACACGCGGAGACGCGGCATGCCATTGAAGATTGCCCTGCTGCCCGGGGACGGTATCGGTCCGGAAGTAACGAACGAAGCCGTCCGGATCCTCAAGTACGTCTCCGAACACTCGGGCAAGTCTCTCTCGCTGTCGACGCATTTGATCGGGGGGGCCGCGATCGACCAGACCGGCTGCGGTCTGCCCGAAGACACACTCGAGGCGTGTCTTGGCGCCGACGCGGTGTTGTTGGGCGCCGTCGGCCATCCAAAGTTCGACGGACGACGCCCGCAGGAACGCCCCGAGGCGGCCATCCTCGCGCTGCGCCAGGCGCTCGGCGGGTTCGCGAACCTGCGTCCGGCGGTGTGCTACGGGGCGCTCGCCAAACGCACGCCGTTTCAGCCCGATCGCGTCCGCGGCGCCAACGTCTTGATCATTCGCGAATTGCTCGGCGGCCTCTACTACGGCGAGCCGCGCGGATTTGAAGCGTCGGGCAACACCGCGTTCAACACGATGATCTACTCGCGCCACGAGGTCGAGCGCGTCGCGCGCGTCGCCTTCGAACGCGCCCGTGAGCGCAAGAAGAAGCTCGCGTCGATCGACAAAGCCAACGTGCTCGAAACATCGCAGCTGTGGCGCGCCGTCGTCAACGACGTCGCTGCGGGCTATCCCGACGTCCAGCTCGAGCACGTGTTCGTCGACGCCGCGGCGATGCGGCTGGCGATTTCGCCGACCAGCTTCGACGTGATGCTGTGCGAGAACCTGTTCGGCGACATCCTGAGCGACCAGGCGGCGTCGATCGCCGGCTCGCTGGGTCTGTTGCCGTCGGCGACGCTCGGCGGCCGCATCGATCTGTACGAGCCCGTGCACGGCTCCGCGCCGGACATCGCCGGCAAGGGCGTCGCGAACCCGATTGGCGCCATCGCCAGCGTGGCGATGCTGTTGCGCTATAGCGCGCGCATGGACAAGGAAGCGGCGGAGATCGAGCACGCCATCGACGATGCGCTCGCAGCTGGCGCACGGACAGCCGACATTGCCGGACCCGGTGAACGCGCGCTCTCGACGCGCGAAATGGGACAGGCGATCGAGGACGCACTCCACGAAGTGCGCGATCGCAAGCACTCGTATCATGCCGTCTGAAGCCAGCAACCCGGTACCCGCCGGGCGGACCCTGCTCGACAAGGTGTGGGACGCGCATCTCGTCCGCGAGCTCCCGGACGGGCGCTCGCTGCTCTATATCGATCGCCACCTCGTTCACGAGGTGACGTCGCCACAAGCGTTTGAAGGCTTGCGGTTGAGCGGACGCAAGGTGCGCCGTCCCGACCTGACGTTCGCGACGGTCGATCACAACGTCCCGACCACGGCGAACCGCCACCTGCCGATTGCCGATCCGCTGGCGCGGCAGCAGGTCGAGGCGCTGCGTCACAATGCCGCCGCCTTCGGCGTGCCGCTCTTCGACTTTGCCAGCGGCCGGCAGGGCATCGTGCACGTGATTGGCCCGGAGCTCGGCCTGACCTTGCCGGGGACCACGATCGTCTGCGGCGACAGCCACACCAGCACCCACGGCGCGTTTGGCGCGCTCGCCTTCGGCATCGGCACGAGTGAAGTCGAGCAGGTGCTGGCGACGCAGTGCCTGGCGCAGCAGAAACCAAAGGCGATGCGCGTCAACCTGACCGGCACGCTGAGCGCCGGGGTCACCGCCAAGGACATCGCGCTGGCGCTGATGGGGCGCCTTGGCGTCCACGGCGGCAACGGCTACGCGCTCGAGATCGCCGGTCCGCTGATCGCGTCGCTGTCGATGGAACAGCGCATGACGATCTGCAACATGAGCATCGAGGCCGGCGCCCGCAGCGCGCTGATCGCGCCAGACGCCACCACGTTCGCGTTCCTGGAAGGACGCGCGCACGCGCCGAAGGGCGCCGACTGGCTGGCTGCGATGACCCGCTGGAAGGAATTGCAGAGCGACCCGGATGCGCGCTTCGACGCGGAGATCACGCTGGACGTGTCCCCGCTCGCCCCGCTGGTCACTTGGGGGACGCGGCCGGACATGGTCGAACCAATCACCGGCCGTGTACCGGATCCGAAAGCGGCGGCGAGTGACGGCGATGCGCGCGCGATCGAGCGTGCGCTTGCCTACATGGGCCTGACGCCCGGCACCGCCATCGACAGTGTGCCGATCGACCGGGTCTTCATCGGCTCGTGCACGAATGCGCGTCTCGAGGATTTGCGTGCCGCAGCGTCGGTCGCCAAAGGCCACCACGTCAACGGACGCGTGCGCGCGATGGTCGTCCCCGGCTCCCAGCAGGTCAAAGCCGACGCCGAACGCGAGGGTCTCGACCGCATCTTCACCACCGCCGGATTCGAGTGGCGCGAGCCCGGCTGTTCGATGTGCCTGGGCATGAACGACGACATCCTCGGCGAGGGCGAACGCTGCGCGTCGACCAGCAACCGTAATTTCGAAGGACGGCAGGGACGCGGCGGCCGCACGCACCTGGTCAGTCCGGCGATGGCCGCCGCAGCCGCCATCGAGGGCCGCTTCACGGATGTCCGCCAGTGGGAGTACCGCTGATGGGATCGCGGCCGCCGTTCACGGTGCATCACGGGCGCGTCGCGCCGCTGCGGCGCAGCCACGTCGATACCGATCAGATCATTCCGAAACAGTTTCTCAAGCGCATCGAGCGCTCCGGCTTCGGCCCATTCCTGTTTCACGACTGGCGCCGCGATCCTGCGTTCGTGCTGAACCAGCCGCGCTACGCCGGCGCCTCGATCCTCGCCGCCGGCAGCAATTTCGGTTGCGGCTCATCGCGCGAACACGCCGCCTGGGCGCTGCTCGATGCGGGCTTTCGCGTCGTGCTCGCGCCGTCATTCGCCGACATCTTCCGCAGCAACGCGATCGGCAACGGCATGCTGCCGGTGACGCTGCCGGAAGCGGCCGTCGAGCTGATCCTCGATCGCGCCGAGCGCGAAGACAACTATGCCGCGGACGTCGATCTGCAGCGCTGCGAAGTGCGCGATCGATTCGGCCTGTGCGAGACGTTCGCCATCGACAGTGCGTCCCGTCAGCGATTGCTGGCCGGCGCCGACGAGATCGACCTCATTCTCGAGCACGAGCCGGACATCGCCGCCTTCGAACAGCGGCGGGTCGACGTGATCGCGTAAACCGTCCGCCGCGCTCGCACGCGGAGGGCGACCACAGCGAATAGACAAAGGGCATATGAAACTCAAGGGTTCGGACATCATCTGGTCGGTACTGGTCGAGCACAACGTCGACACCGTGTTCGGTTATCCCGGCGGCGCGATTCTGCCGGCCTACGACGCGCTGCTCGATCATCCGATCCGCCACGTGCTGGTCCGCCATGAACAAGGCGCAACCCACATGGCGGACGGCTACGCGCGCGCCAGCGGCAGGGTCGGTGTCGCGCTCGCGACCTCCGGCCCCGGCGCGACGAACCTCGTCACGGGCATCGCCAACGCGATGATGGACTCGATCCCGCTGGTCTGCATCACCGGCCAGGTGCCGGCGTCGCTGATCGGTTCGGATGCCTTCCAGGAAACGGACGTCACCGGCATCACGCTGACGATCACCAAGCACAACTTCCTGGTGACGACGGCCGCCGACATCGCGCCGACGTTGCGCAAGGCGTTTGCGATTGCCACGTCGGGCCGGCCCGGGCCGGTCCTCGTCGACATTACGAAGAACGCACAACAGGAAGAGGCGGAATTCGTAGCGGCCGAACCCTCGACGTCGCCGAAGCCGGCCCACCTGCCGGGCGGCTTCGAGTCGCGCGGCCCATCCAGGCCGCGAGCCACATCGATCGCGCACGCCACGGAGCTGCTCGCCAAATCCCGGAAGCCGGTAATCCTGGCGGGACACGGCATTCTCAAAAGCGGCGCGATGGCCGAAGTCCGCGAGCTTGCCGAGCGCGCCCACATACCGGTGGCGATGACGTTGCTGGGGCTCGGCACCGTGCCGGCGCACCATCCGCTCAACCTGGGCATGATGGGCATGCACGGCGAGCACTGGGTCAACGAAGCCATTCAGGAAGCCGACCTGCTGATTGCGCTCGGCATGCGCTTCGACGATCGCGTCACCGGCAAGCTGGCGTCCTACGCGCCGCATGCCAAGAAGATCCACATCGACATCGATCCATCCGAGCTGCACAAGAATGTGCGTGCGGACGTGGCGATCGCCGGCGATCTCAAGCGGGTGCTGACGGATTGGCTGCCGCTCGTCGAGCCGTCACGCCATGACGCGTGGCTGGCGCACATCGAACTGCTCGGCGGCGGCCAGACGGTGCGCGACATCGAGGAGCTGCCCGACAACGGCCGGCTGCTCGCGGCGCATGTCATCCACGACATCTGGAAAGCCACCGGCGGCGAGGCGATCGTCGTGACCGACGTCGGCCAGCACCAGATGTGGACGGCGCAGTACTACAAGGTCGCGGAGCCCGGCACCTTCATCACGTCGGGAGGCCTCGGCACGATGGGGTTTGGTGTGCCGGCGGCGATCGGCGCCAAGCTGGCGCGGCCGGACCGCGAAGTGTGGGCGATCGTCGGAGACGGCGGCTTTCAGATGACGCAGGCCGAGTTGCAGACGATCGCGCAGGAGAACGTCAAGATCCACATCGCGATCATCAACAACGGCTATCTCGGCATGGTGCGGCAGTGGCAGGAGTTCTTCCACCAGCGCCGCTACTCGGCGACGCCGATGTCGTCGCCGGACTACGTGAAGCTCGCCGATGCCCACGGCCTGGCTGGCCTCCGTGTGACGTGCCGCGCCGACATGGTTCACGCGCTCCGGCACGCGCGCGCGTCGGCGGGCACCGTGGTGATCGATTTCCGCGTCGAGCAGGAAGACACGGTCTACCCGATGGTCTCCCCCGGCGCGGCGCTCAACGACATGATCAAGCGGCCGGGCACGGTGTCGCTGGCCGAGACCGGAGCCGACGCATGACGCTCGACGATCTGCGCCCGCGCACCATCGTCGTTCGCTACGAGCACGAGATCGACGCCCTGGATCGCGTCGCGTCGGTGCTCAGAAGGCAACGCGTCCGCGCGGAAGCATTCACCGCCGTCGCCTCGCACGATCGCGCGACGGTGCAGGCGACGATCATGTTCGACAGTTCGGACAAGACGGCGGCGCGCATCGTGTCGCTGCTCGAACGGCAGATCGGCGTGCTCGCCGTCGAGGATTTCACTTCAGAAACCAAGGAGCAGTAGCAACCATCATGGCGAAAATGATTCACGACGCTGACGTTGATCTGGCCCCGATCCTGTCCCGCCGCGTGGCGGTGATTGGCTTTGGCTCGCAGGGCCATGCCCACGCGCTGAACTTGAAGGACAGCGGCGTCGATGTGCGCGTCGGCGTGCGGCCGGGTTCGCGGGGCTGGAAGGCCGCGCAGCAAGCGGGCTTTACGCCGCAGGAGCCGGCGGCAGCAGCCGCATGGGCCGACGTGGTGATGATGCTGGTTCCGGATCTCGTCCAGCCCGAGTTGTTCAAAGAGCAGATCGCCCCACATCTGTCCCCCGGCAAGATGCTGATGTTCGCGCATGGCTTTGCGATCCGCTTCGGATGGATCACGCCGCCCGCCGGCGTCGATGTCTCGATGGTCGCGCCGAAGGCCCCCGGTCACCGGGTGCGTGAGGTCTTCAAGGAGGGCGCCGGCGTTCCGGGGCTGATGGCGATTCATGTCGACGCCACCGGTACCGCGCGCGCCGCCACGTGCGCCTATGCCAAAGGCATTGGCTGCACGCGCGCCGGCGTCATCGAGACGACGTTTTCAGAGGAAACCGAAACCGATCTGTTCGGCGAGCAGGCGGTGCTGTGCGGCGGGGTCAGCGAGCTGATCAAGGCCGGTTTTGAGACGCTCGTCGAAGCGGGTTACCAGCCGGAAATCGCCTACTTCGAGTGTCTGCACGAACTGAAATTGATTGTCGACCTGATGTATCGCGGCGGCCTCGGCTTCATGCGGTATTCCGTGTCCGATACCGCCGAGCACGGCGACTATACCGGGGGCCCGCGCATTGTCACCGCGCAGACCAGGGAAGAAATGCGGCGGATGCTGGCGGAAATTCGCTCGGGCGCGTATGCCGAGAAACTGGCGCGCGAAACGAACAACGGCTGGTTCCACGCGGAGCGCGACCGTCAGCGTGAGCACCAGATCGAGCAGGTCGGGGCGAAACTGCGCGCGCGAATGCCGTTCCTGGAACCGGTGGCGCAGCCGGCGCCCGAACCGGTGGCCGGCTAGATCACGACTACAGCGCAGCGGCCTGCCTCGGCGCGAACCGCTGTGCTAGACACCGTATCCGTAACCGGCCGAATCCTGATTGAAGCCCGAATCGAACACGTCGACATACACCGGGACCGGCGTTAACGCCGGTTCCGCGTGCTTGACCTTCGGCTGATCGACCATCAGGATCACCGCCCGCACGCCTGCATCCTGGTGATCGCGCATGGCGCGTTCGACGGCGTGGCACAGCGACGACAACGCCGCGTCATTCTTGTCGGCCTGCTGGAGACGGCCATCTTTCCACACTCTTGCAGTACTTCCGGCTTCCATGATTTCCCTCGTATCGGTAGTTGCACCACAAAGCAAAAGGGCCATCTCCCCTGCGGGTGATGGCCCTTGAATCCCGGTGGTGGTTGTGGGCTACATCATCCCGCTCTGTTTCGATAGGCCAAGGCTAATAAGGCCAAGCCGGCCCGCCAGAATTCGAAACGAGGGAAAGACCACCCTGTTCATTACTTCAAAAGCTTATCACACGCCAAAAACTATTAGTTTCTTGGATAGCGCTCCAAGATTTCCTTCACACGCTGGATGGGTAGCGCCTCGGCCTTTCCTGATCGGCTGATGACCGACGTCGCCTTCAACAGCGAGTTGTAAACGGCTTCCTCGGTGGCTTCGAGGGCGGCCTGGAACAAAGGCGAGACGCCATCGGATGGCAGGACGGTGCGCGGCTGCGGCGCGGCCGCGCCGAAGCGCGTGCGCAGATCCGCGGCGGTCGAGAACGCGATCGCAAAGTCGCCGCTGCCGTTGCTGTACGACGATCCGGTTCGCGCCAGTCCGAACACGGCCCGCGCGGCCAGGCGCTTCAGATCGCGCGCGTCGATCGGCGCATCGGTTGCCACGACGATCATGCAGGAACCATCTCCGGCGTCCTCGGCGCGGCCGGATCGGCCAGCCGCCTGCGGTTTCGGCTGGTACGCGTATCGGCCGAGGAGTTTGCCAATCGGTGCGCCGCCCATCGTCAGAACGCCACCGTAATTCGACTGCACGAGCACGCCCACCGTGTAGCCGCCATAACGCGACTCGAGCCGTCGTGATGATGTACCGATGCCGCCTTTCCAGCCGAACGACTGCGTACCGGTGCCCGCGCCGACGCTGCCTTCCCGCACCACTCCGCCACGTGCATCCTTGATCGCGTCGAGCACGTGCTGCGGACGAACGTGCTGGCCGCGGATGTCGTTCAGGCCGCCGTCGTTGGTTTCCCCGACCAGCGCGTTGACCGACCGCACGTTCTGGTTGCCGGGCTGCTCGATCGTCCAGCGCACCAGACCGTCCATGACGGCGCCGACACTCAGCGTGTTGGTCAACGCCACCGGCGTTTCGATCGTCCCGAGCTCTTCAACCTGCGTCGAGCCGGCCAGTTTGCCGAACGCGTTGCCCACGAACACCGCACCCGGCACCTTGTCCTGGAACACATTGCCCTGATGCGGCACGATCACCGTGACGCCCGTCCGTACGTGATCGCCCTCGTTCAACGTCACGTGCCCGACCGTGACGCCGGTGACGTCGGTAATGGCATTCAAGGGTCCGGGTGTGAACACGCCGGGCGCGAGACCGATGTCGCGCGCGCGCGGCCGAGCTTCGTCCTGCGCCGTCAGCGTCGCAACGACGCCGAGGGCTAACGACAGAATGGCAAGCGATTTCATGGCTGAGGGGGCATGATACGATCCTTCCGCCGTATGCGGCAGATTCCGCTCGACGCCATTACCGAGGCCGCACAACACGTTTACAAGGCCGCCGTTCGCACGCCTCTCGTCAAGCTCGATCTCCCCTTCACCACCGGCGCGGCCGCACCAGAGATCTATTTGAAGCTCGAGTCGCTGCAGCCGATCGGCTCGTTCAAGATTCGCGGCGCATGGAATGCCGTCCGCAAACTCTCGCCGGAACAGCTGCGCGACGGCGTGTGGACGGTCAGTGCCGGCAACGCGGCACAAGGTGTCGCCTTTGCCGCGCGCCTCGCCGGTGTCCCGTGCTCGGTGATGGTGATGGATACCGCGCCGCAGATGAAGTTGCGCGCCATCGAGCGCCTCGGCGCGAGCATTGTTCAGGCGACCTACGACGAGTGCTGGCGCACGGTCGAAAGCCACGCCTCGAATCGCATGCGCGGGCACTTCGTGCATCCGTTCGACGACGATGATTTCATTGCGGGCAATGCGACCGTGGCCCTCGAGATTCTCGAAGACTTGCCTGACGTCGACGCCGTCGTTGCGGCGCTTGGCGGAGGAGGATTGCTGGGCGGTATCGGCACGGTGATGCGCGCCAGGAAGCCCGGCGTCCGCGTCTATGCCGCCGAACCGGCAACCGCCGCCCCGCTGGCCCGGTCGTTCACGCGCGGCGAGGCTAGCCGTTTCGACGCCTGGCAGCCATCGTTCGTCGACGGCGCCGGCGGCAAGTCGGTGCTGCCGACCATGTGGCCGCTGTTGAAGGAAGTCGTCGACGGTTCGATCGTGATGCCGCTCGACGAGATCGCGGCCGCGATGCGCAAGACCGCCGAGCGCGTGCACGTCGTCGCCGAAGGCGCTGGCGGTACTGCAATTGCAGCCGCGCTCAGCGGCCGCGCTGGAACCGGAAAGATCGTCGCCGTCGTGTCCGGTGGAAATATTGACCTGAGTAGATTTGCTGAACTCGTGAGCACCCACGCCAATGTCTGAAGAACGTTTCTCGAAAGCCGCGCCGCTGCCTGCGCGCCTGCACCGCCTGCATGAGCTTGCCGTCGATCTGTGGTGGAGCTGGGACGATCGTGCCCGCCAGGTATTTCGGCAGTTGGACTATTCGCTGTGGCGCGCCACCGCGCACAACCCGGTGCAGATGCTGCAACGGATCACGGCCGAGCGTCTCCACGCGGCCGCGGCGGATCCGGAATTCATCAAAGCCTACGACGAGGCCATCTTCGGCCTCGACGATGCACGCACGCTCGCCCACCCCTGGTGGCGCGACCAGAAGTCGATGCTCGGCGAAGGCTCGATCGCGTATTTCTCGGCGGAGTTCGCGCTGCATCAATCGCTGCCCATTTACGCCGGCGGTCTTGGTGTGCTCGCCGGCGATCATTGCAAGGAAGCTGCCGATCTCGGCTTGCCGTTCGTCGGCGTCGGCTTCATGTATCCGCAAGGCTACTTCCGCCAGCGCATGACCAACGACGGCTGGCAGGAGGAGCGTTACGAGAAAATCAGCTGGACCGACGCGCCGATCGAAGCCGCGCTGACGCCGGACGGCCGGCCGTGCATCACCGCCGTGCCGCTCGGGGAACGTACCGTGCTGGCGGCGGTGTGGCGGGTGCGGCTGGGCCGCGTCAAGCTTTACCTGCTCGATACGGATCTCGCGGAGAACGCGCCCTGGGATCGCGAGTTGTCGGCGCGGCTCTACGGCGGCGATCGCGAGACGCGCATTCAGCAGGAGATCATCCTCGGCATCGGCGGTGTCCGCGCGCTGCGTGCGCTCGGCATCGCGCCGACCGTCTGGCATCTGAACGAAGGGCACGCGGCCTTCGTCGCGCTGCAGCGGATTCGCGAGATCATCGAGAAGGGACGCTCGTTCGACGATGCGCTCGAAGAAGTGAAACGATCGACCGTGTTCACCACGCATACACCGGTGCCCGCGGGCCACGACGCTTTCCCGTTCCATCTGGTTGAGAAGCACCTGGCGGGCACGTGGGGCGAGATCGGCCAGCACCGGCACAGCTTCCTGGCGCTCGGCGAGTACGACAACGGCTCGGGATCGCTGTTCAACATGACGGCGCTCGCGCTGCGCACGTCCGCCTATGTCAACGGCGTCAGCGCGCTGCACGGCGAAGTGACACGATCGATGTGGCGGCCGATGTGGCCGGAGACGCCGGCCGATCAAATTCCGGTACGCAGCATCACCAATGGCGTTCACGTGCCGACGTGGATGGCCGGGCCGGTGTTCGCGCTCCTCGATCACCATTTCGGCCCCGGCTGGCTTGATCACGTCGACGATCCGCAGTTGTGGGAGCGCCTGAACGACATCCCCGACGCGGAGATCTGGCAGATGCGCCAGGGTCTTCGCAACGATCTGTTCTCGTTCATTCGCGAGCGGCTGCGGGCGCGTTTTTCCCAGGAATACGCCGGCCAGAGCCGCATCGTCGCCGGCGGCGCCATGCTCGACCCGGAAGCGTTGACGCTCGGGTATGCCCGGCGGTTCACCGCCTACAAGCGGCCGGAGCTGATTTTCCACGATACCGACCGGCTCGCGCGCATCCTCAACAAGCTCGACCGGCCGGTGCAGATTGTGTTCGCGGGCAAGGCACATCCCGCCGACGAACCGGCCAAGCATCACCTGCAGCGCGTGTTCAAGCATGCCCTCGATCCGAAGTTCGGCGGGCGTCTCGCGTTCATCGACGATTACGACATGCACCTGGCGCATTACCTCGTGCAAGGCTGCGACGTCTGGTTGAACAACCCGCGCAAGCCGCTCGAAGCCAGCGGCACCAGCGGCATGAAGGCGTCGCTCAACGGCGTGCCGCATTTGAGCATCGGCGACGGGTGGTGGGCGGAAGGGTTCAACGGGCGCAACGGCTGGCTCATCGAGAGCACCGCCAATCCCGAGGATCACGCCGCCACGGACGCCGCAGATGCGAACGCGCTCTACGAGCTGCTGGAAAATGAAGTGGTGCCGGCGTTCTACGATCGCGACCGCGGCGGCCGCGGCCTGCCCCGCCGCTGGATCGCCATCGTCCGCGAGGCGATGCGTTCGAACGTGCCGCGCTTCTCGACGCGCCGCATGGTCAAACAGTACGTGACCGAGATGTACGGCCCGGCGGCACGCGCGACGGTCAATTCGTCAGCCGGCTGACGCTCGCCACGGCTTCGTCGTACCACTTGCGCCACGCCTGGATGATCTCCGGCGTGGCGTTGTTGCGTCGTTCGGTCTCGAGGCGCGCGTCTCGCGCCGCGACCATCAGGCTGGTCATTGCCGCCGCATCGCTGCCGTCTGCGGACGCTAAAAACGTCGCTGTTGTGGCGACCAGCACCGCCACGTGTTGCATCTCGGCCGCGCTCACCTTGTCAATGGTGTCGAGGTTGGTGTGATAGTAGCGATCGGTGAAATGCCAGTTGAGCACGGCCGGCACGCCGGCGCGCATGAATACCGTATGGTCGCTGCCGCCCTCATACGGATTGGTGCGCACGACCCATTGATGGTCGCGCGCGCGCCGTAACGCGACCGCTAGGTGAAGGTCGTTGAGAAAACTGCCGCGCAGCGACGCGGCCTCGACCTTGCTGGCGCCCCATTCAGAATGCGGGTCGGACGGCCGCTCCCACACCGCCGATGGATCCGGTTCCTTCTCGATCAGGAATGTGCCACCGGTCTTCGTGGTGTCTTGTCCCGTCATGTCGAGCGAGAACATCGCGACAACGTCCTTGACGCGGCCCGGGTCGGTCCTGATCCAATGCTCGCTGCCGCGGATTTCATCGACCCACATGAACGTGAGCGTGCGAGCGGGCGCGGGCAGCCGTCCGCTTCGGATGCTGTCGTGAATCGCGAGCGCCGCCGCGAGCAGCGTGCCGCAGCCGCTCGCGTTGTCGTTCGCTCCGGGCTCCTGTACGTGTGCCGCGAGAACGACGCGCTGCTGCGGATGGCGGCGGCCGGCAATTTCGACAATCAGGTTGCGGTTCGGACGGCGATGGAATGTCGACTCGATCTCGACGTGGACGACCACCGGTCCTTGCTTCAGCTCGGTGCGCAACCGGGTCGCCACCCGTGAGGTGGCCTTGAACCCGAAGGCGCGCAGCGTGTCGTCGGCCGGGATGGTGCCCCACTGAAGGACGTCCGGAGTGTGGTCCGGCCGTGTGTACGGCGCGATCTCTGAGGAAATCACGCCCGCCGCCCCACGCTCGCGGACCGCGTATTGAAAGACCTGGCCAATCGGCCCCGTGGCAAGAACGACGGCGCCCTTGACCGGCGGCCCCGTGTAGTCCGCCGGCGACGTGCCGGCGCCGACATCGATCAGCGGGAAGGACTCGCCGCCGGGCACCGTGCTGTACGAGTTGATGGCGAGCGCGACGCGATGCGTGTCACGCGACAGCAGCACTTCGCCCGTGCGATCGCGCAATCGCAACGTGCCCGTAACGTGCTCCCAGCCACCCTGCGCATTCGCAAATTCCTCGTAACGCGGCGACAGTCCCGCAGCGATCAGACGATCGAATATCCATTGTTGCGAACGCTCGAACGCGGGATTGCCGGCAAGCCGCCAGTGCGGCGACATGAACTCGACCACCTCCATGGCTACCTTGGCCTCGATGGCCGTCGAGAGCCGCTGGTAAATCGTTTCCGCACGAGGCGGCAGCGCGCGATCGAGCGGCGGCAGGTGCAACGGCGATTGCGCATGAGGCCTCGTCATTAACAGCGCAGCCATGGCAATGGTTGTGGCAAGTTCCCGCATCGGTGTCACCTGTCTTCGTTGCACGATGTGCACATTGTGCACGCCGTGCTGCCGCTGAAGTAAAGTAGTTGGATGTCCCGGAAGTCAATCGGCAACAAGAAAGGCTGCGCGCTGTGCGGAGCCAAGGACATCTCGGAACCGCGCGGCGAAGAGCGCTATTGCCGCGAGTGCTGGGACAAGAAGATCGCGGTTGAGGAGATCGTCGCGAGAGACTTCGCGCTGAAGCGCTACATCCGCGCCCACAGCGCGGAGAAGTATCTGGTCTACCACTCGACGCAAAAACGCCCGATCGGCCAAATCATCGTGGTCGACGACGGCTACGATCTGTTCCTGACGATGACGTTGTATCCCAACTTCGCGTGGGACGAGCCTGCCTATCAGCTCGAGGGCGATCCCGAAGGCCGGACGTTCGGCGAGCTCCTCGTCGACGTGGTCGCCACCGAGGTCATCGAACCATGGGGCGGCGGCAAGTGGCATCTCGAAGTGTTCCGGTCCACGGCCGCCGAGCCCGAGGATTGGAACGGGGAAATGTAGCCGCGGCCTCGCTCGGCCGCCCGGAAAGGAGCCCGGACGCTGGAGCCCGCAGCCCCGATATATACCCGCAGCCCCGATATATAATCGTCGCCCGGAGGATCTCGTTATGAAATTGCACCAGCGGACTGTGGCCATGGCTGCGGCCCTCGGGTTCTTGTTTGCCCCGGTGGCGATCGCGCAGACCCCTGCGCCCGCCGCTCAGGCCGCCCCCCGTAAGCTGATCTCGCCGTTCCGCGGTGACGCGACCGTCGAGTTCACCAAACCCGTGTCCAAGCGCGTCGGCAACAACATCGTCACCACCATGACGATCAAGAACACGTCGCCGGGTCCGCTGGCGGGGTTCAGGCTGGAAGAAAGCTGGTCGGACAAGACCGGTAATCTTGCCGGCGGCGATGTGTATCGGCACCCGCGCCCGTTCATGCCGGGTGAGGTGATCAACGTCACGCTGACGACGCCGTTCACCACGCGGATGAACGCCAACAGCTACAACTTCATCCACGCCAACGGCAACGTCAAGCCGAAGGCGGTGCCGAAGATCGACGTTCCCAAGACGAGCTAGCGCGAATTCGTGGTTGGTCGTTCGCGGTTGGGTTCGGCCGACCGCCAACCACCGACCACGATCTTCTCGCCGCTACGTCTTGACCACCAACCGGTCCGCAAGCCCGCCGGCGATCGGCACGCGCCAGGTCTCGCCGCGCCACGTCTTCACCAGCAGGAACAGCCACAGCAGCACCGCGCCGAGCCACACAACGTTGCCGATCGACTGCAGCATCGGAAAGGTCGGCAGCGCGACGAAAAAGGCGACGGCACTCGCCCCGCCGCAGAGCAGCAACGCCACCGAGACGATCCCGAACACCACCAGCGATTGCGCGGCGTGGAAGCGGACGTTGGCGTCGCGCCGCTCCGCAAATAGAAACACCAGGCCGGTGATCCACCAGCCGGCGTAACACAGTACCGACGCGAGACGTGCGTCCACGCCGGTGCTGGTCGCGTGCTTCACGGCGCGACCTTTTGGAACCTCACGTCGCCGCCAAACCTAGGCACCGCTGCGAAATGCGCCGGGCTCGTCATCATCTGCGCCGTCATCGCGTCACGCGCGGGCTGCCGCTCCTGATATTCGACGATGAGAACGCCATTTTTCTGCCGCACGCCGGTGATCTGGACATTGAAGCCGGCGCTCGGACGCGCTCCGAGAAACACCGCGACCACCATGTGCTTCGTCAAATCGACTTTGGGCGGGTCCGTCAGCGCGTGTGATTTCCACAGCGCGGCCCATTCCTGTTCCGTGCGCGCCACCGCCTGTTTCGGCGCATCGACCATGCTGATCGCGTCGTTGGCAATGCTCTGCAGCGGCGCCGGCGCCGGCTGCGTGAGCATTGCGAGCGCCAGTACCCAGGCCGTCATGGCCTGGTCTCCGGCGCCGGCGTGCCGACGCGGAACACGACCTCTCGTGCAACCGTCGGCCGGTCGGCGATCTGGGATGTGGCTTCAACGCGCAGCACATACAGACCGGCGGCAAATTCCTTCAAGGGGACGCGCGTCTGGAAGCCATAGCCGCCAGCCGACCCCGCCAGTTCCGAACTGTCGCGCTCCTCGCGCGTCTGGAACACGGTCTGGCCTCCCTCGGCTTTGACGGTCGCGCTGATCGCAACTTTGTGGGGTTGCTTGTTGTTATCGTAGATCTCGGTAAACAGCGCCACTTCATCGGCAGGTGCGAATTCACGGAACGTCGTCAAAGGCCCCGGCAGGATCTTCTCGAGCGGATCCTTCGGGCGAATCGTTGGCGCCACCCCGCTCAACGCGGACGTCAACGCGATGTCACTCATCGTCAACGGCGCCTTGGTGAACTCCGGCACCACCAGATCGAACGTCACCGACCCCGCCTTGCGGGTGTTGCCTTCGCGAACGGCGACGCGCAGGTTGTAACGCCCGGGGTCGAGCTCGAGGGCCTGAATCACACGGAACCCGGTCGCCTGCAGGCGCTTCGCGGTATCCGGCTTCATGTTCAGGTTCACCGTATTTCGCCCGGTGTTGAAGCTCTTGCCTTTTCCATCGGACGCGATCCCCAGCACCTCGAGATCGTTCTTGAACATGCCGTCGCTCTCGGCAAGCGGGATGGCACTGCCGGCGATATACGTCGAGATCACGACGGAGCCTTTCTGGGACGGCCCTTTGAATACCGACGCCGTCATTGCCAGCGGCAGCGTCGGCAGCGGCAACGGGCTGTCGAGCGCCTCGCGTAGCTCGGGAGACGCAGCATCCTTCGTGGCGGTGACCGGCTTCGCTTCCGGCGCTTTGCCCCGCGGCGCGACGTAGCCCTTGCGGGCGCGCACCGTGAGGCCTGGTCGATTCGCCAGCCGCACCTCGATCTTGCGGAAACGCCCGTCACGCCGATCGTTGGTCGAGTAATAGCCCATCACGTAGTACGAGCTGTTGTCGTCGACGATGCGCTGAAAGGCGTTACCGAAATCGTTGCGATTGACCACGGCAAAACCGCCGGTTTCCTCGCCCATCACGCGCAGGCTGTCCTGCGCCAGCCGGACCTCGTTGAAGATCGCCGACATGCCGAGGCCAAGGCTGGTGTCGTCCGGGAACGACTGCACGGATGCGAGCTCGTCGAACTCCGCGCCAAGGCCGCGTGGATCGACCGCGTATACCGCGACGTTCGCCCGTGTTGCCGCCGCGATCATGTCCCGCGTCGCGGCGACCACCGCCGACGCCTCGGTGATCTGATCGCTGAACATGTTGTCGACGTTGTAGTCGATGCCTTCGCTGAAGAACACCAGCGCCTTGCGGCGCCCGCGGATGTTGCCAAGATAGGTCGAGAGATTGCGGACCGAGTCGAGCGCGTTCCGGGCGTTGTAGCCGCGCTCTTTGTCGTCGAGATCGACAGCGGGATCGCTGGCCAGCGCCGTGCCGGCGCGATTTTGCACGTCGCCGATCATGTTCAGGGTCGATGAGGTGAGCTTGCGGCCCATGAACTTGTCAACCGCGGCCAATAACCGCGCCTGGCTGGTAGTGAATTCCTGGCCGGCATCGCTCCGGCCGCTGGTGTGCACGACGGCGACCAGGTCGTTGGCGCCGACGTAGCGCTCGATGAACATGCGCGCGGCAGCCTTGATGCGCTGCGACCGCAGCGCCGCGGTATGGAGGTCGTCGAGCACGAGGACATAGATGCGGCCGTCGGCGGTCTGCAGGTTGGTGCGCACGTCGGGTTCGATCGGCTTGGACGCGAACAGCGGCCGCTCGGTGCGTTCGACGGGGATGTTGACGAGCGAAAACGTCGTGACCTTCTGCGGGCGTCCGTCCTCGAACACCTGAAAATCGGCCGCCGTGAGACCGGTGACGAACTTGCCCGCCGCGTCGAGCACGCGCGCGTCGACCTCCACGTAGTTGACTTCCGCGCGGAAGGTGAGCGGCGGCTGCTGTGGTGGCGGCACCGGCGACTGCCCGCGCACCTCACCATTCGCACCCGCCAGCGCGATCGTCAAGACGCACAGAAGAATTCGCTTCGTCATAAAGATTCCGAACTGCCTGCCTGTCTGCCTGTCCGCCTGTCTGCCTGTCTGCCTGTCTGCCTTTCTGCCTGTCTGCCTGATTATAGGCCCGCAGAGTGGACCGTATAATCGGGTGAATATGGCGCTCGAGATTGCCGCCGTTCAGCAGGCCTTGCGCGTGGAGGGCGTCGACGGCTGGCTGCTCTACGATTTTCACGGCTCGAACCCTGTCGCATACCGCATGGCCGGGCTCGCTGAAGCCGGTCATCTGGCAACGCGGCGGTGGTTCTATCTCATTCCTCACACCGGCGAGCCGCGCGCGCTCGTTCACGCCATCGAGCGTTACAACCTCGATCACCTGCCGGGATCGAAAATCATTTATGCCGGCCGCACACAGTTATTAGACGGCCTCCGCTCGTTGCTTGGCGGCGTCACTCGCGTCGCGATGGAATACTCGCCGAACTGCGCGATCCCATATGTGTCTCGTGTCGATGCCGGCACCGTCGAATTGATTCGATCGCTCGGCGTCGCCGTGGTCTCGTCAGGCGACCTGATCCAGCAGTTCGAGGCGCGCTGGAACGATGCGGCGATCGCGTCGCATCGCACGGCGTCCGACAAGCTGCATCGCATCAAGGACCAGGCATTCGCGTCGATTGCCAGGCGATTGCGCGACGGCGTGCCGACAACCGAATACGACATCCAGCAACAAATGGTGGCGTGGTTTCAGGACGAAGGACTGGTCGCCGATTCGGCCCCGTGCGTATCTGCGGAGGAGAACGCCGGCAATCCGCATTACCTCGCAAACGCTGCGCAGCATCGCGTGATCCGCAAGAATGAGCTCGTATTGATCGACCTCTGGGGCAAGTTGAACACCGCGGGTGCGGTCTACGCCGATATCACCTGGATGGGATTTGCGGGCGTGGACGTGCCGGAGCGGATGACCCACGCGTTTGCCGCGATCGCGCACGCACGCGACGCGGCGGTATCGACCGTCGTGGACGGTGCGCGGGCCGGCCGTGACGTGCGCGGGTTCCAAGCGGACCAGGCGGCCCGGCAGGTTCTGATCGACGCCGGTTATGAGGCCGCGATCATGCACCGAACCGGCCACAGCCTCGGCGAAAATGTGCACGGCAACGGGGCGCATCTCGATGACTATGAGACGCACGATGAGCGCCGGCTCATCCCGGGGAGCGGGTTCACCATTGAACCCGGGCTGTATTTCAAGGATTTTGGGGTCCGGACCGAGATCAATATGGTCTGGACGGCGACAGGACCAGAAGTGACTGGCCCACGTCAAAACGCTATCCTTTCGTTAGTGTAGGCTCGCCGGCGCGGTGAAGAGCCGCTTCGTCGGGAATCTTGGAGGAAGCATGTCGAGCGGGAAAACGACGCTGTTCTATTCGTTATTGATCATGGTGGCTTCGCTGGCGGTCGGGATGGTGATCGCTTCGCGGCTGGACCTGACGCCCGCCTCGTCGGCGCAGACGTCGAGCATCGCGGCGCCGCCGATGAATAGCGCGCCGCTCAGCGGTCCGGTCGACGCCGGCACCTTCCGCAACATCGCCAAAGCGATGTCGCCGCCGGCCGTGGTCAATATCCGCAGCACGTCGCGCCAGCGCGCGCAGGAGATGACCGAGTTTTTCGGCGGCGGCGGCGACGACTTGCTCGAGCGCTTCTTCGGCGGCCAGGGCAATCGCCAGCGGCCGCAGCGCCCGCGCGAACAGGAAACACAAGCCGCCGGCACGGGTTTCGTCATCAACAAAACCCAGGGCTATATCCTTACCAACAATCACGTCGTGCAGGACGCGACCAAGATTGAAGTCAACTTCCTTGGCGAAGAGGGCGACGTGTTCCACGAGGCCAAGGTGGTGGGACGCGATCCGCTCACCGACAGCGCCTTGATTCAGCTGGTGCAGCCGAAGAAAGACCTGATCGAAGTCAAGTTCGGTGATTCGGAGCAGATGCAGCCCGGAGACTGGGTGATGGCGATCGGCAACCCGTTCGGGCTGGCCCACACCGTCAGCGTCGGCGTGATCAGCGCGACGGCGCGGTCCTTCCCGATCGCCGAGCAGCGCTTCGCGGACGTGCTGCAGACCGACGCGGCCATCAATCCCGGCAACTCCGGCGGCCCGCTGCTCAATGCGCGTGGCGAAGTCGTCGGCATCAACACGGCGATCTATACCGATGCGCGTCAGCAGGGCAACATCGGCATCGGCTTCGCGATTCCGATCAACAGCGTCCGCGAGCTGATCCCGCAGCTGATTACCGGAAAGGTGTCGCGCGGCGTGATCGGCGTGCAGGTCTCGCCGGTGCCGGCGGACGCGCTGGCAGAATTCGGCTTGAAGGAACGTAAAGGCGCGCTGGTCGGCACCGTGACGCGCGGCCGGCCCGCGGCCAAGGCCGGTATCGAGCCGGGCGACGTGATCATCGAATTCAACGGCAAGCCCGTCAAGAACCGCGACGAGCTCGTCGCGACCGTCGTCGCGACCAAGCCGGGCACCACCGTGCCGATCAAGATCTTGCGCGACAAACAGGAACGGACCTTGTCGATCACGGTCGACGAGCTCGATCTCGAAGCCGAAGGCACACGCCCGGCCGAGACTCGCACCTCGAACGAACCTGACGACCAGGATTCGCAGGGTTTCGGCATCACGCTGTCGACGCTGACCCCGGATGCGGCGCGCCGTCTCCGCGCCCCTGCCGACGCGCAGGGCGTGCTGGTGTCGGACGTGGAGCAAGGCAGCCCGGCGTTTCGCTCGGGGATCGTTCGCGGCGACATCATTACGAGGGTCAACCGACAGGCCGTGCGCACGCCGCAGGAAGCCAGCCGGATCCTCAATCAGGTGCCGTCCGGCGGCACGGCGTTCCTGCTCGTGCTGCGCGGCGGCCAGGAACAGTTCTTTACGGTTCGAAAGGAATAACGTCGGCGCCTGGATGGCCAAAGAGCGCGAGATCAAACTTCGCTTCGACAGTGCCGATCAGGCACGAGAACGGATTCTCGCGCTCGGTGCGACTCCCCTGCTCGGCCGGCGCCTGCAGGAAGACTGCCTGTTCGACACCGCCGACGAGCAGCTGCGGCGCCAGCGATCGACGTTGCGGGTGCGATCCGAAGGCGGCAAGGCCCTGCTGACCTGGAAGGGTCCGATCATTCCTGGCGCGGTGAAGATCCGCGAGGAATACGAGACCGTGGTCTCGGACGGCGCGGTGTTGCAGACCATCCTCGAAGAGCTCGGCCTGCACGTGTGGTTCCGGTATGAGAAGTACCGCGAGGAGTTCACCGCCGACAACGTGACCATCGCGGTGGACGAAACCCCGGTCGGCGTCTTCGTCGAGATCGAGGGCACCGAAGCAGCGATTCACGCGACCGCACGGGCGCTCGGCCGGTCCACCTCCGACTACATCACCGACTCGTACCGTTTCCTGTTCCTGCAGCATCGCGACGCGAACGGTCTCGAGGGACACCACATGGTGTTCGCGGCGACCCATGAGCCTGGCTGATTGGCCGGCACTGGTGCTGGCCGCCGGTCTCGGCACGCGCCTCCATCCCCTCTCATCGGTGCGAGCCAAGCCCGCGCTGCCGGTGGCGGGAACGCCGCTCGTCGTGCGGATCCTGAAGTGGCTGCATGCCGCCGGTGTTCGACGCACCGTGCTCAACCTGCACCACCGCGCGGAATCCATCACGCGAATCGTCGGCGACGGTTCGGCGCTCGACCTCGAGGTCCGCTATTCATGGGAGCCGGTGCTGCTCGGTTCCGCCGGCGGCCCGGCGCGGGCGGTGCCCCTCCTCGGCGCCGATCGCTTTCTCATCGTCAACGGCGACACGCTCGCTGACGTTGATCTCGCCAGCCTGACGCAGCAGCACGTCGACACCAATGCCCTGGTGACGATGGCCGTGGTCGATGGGCGCGCGGATTACAACGGCGTGATTGCGGACCGAAACGGGATCGTCCAGGGTTTCGCGCGCCACCCGGGCGCCTTTCATTTCATCGGCATTCAAGCGGTGAACGCAGCGGTGTTTGCGGGCGTCGATCCGGACGCGAAGTCGGAAACCGTGCATGGCCTGTATCCACGACTGATGGCCAACAAACCCGAGGCGATTCGCACGTTTCAAACCGCGGCGGAGTTCTTCGACGTCGGGTCGCCGAGCGACTATCTCGACACCGCGCTCACGATCGCCGCGCGCGAGCGTCAAGGGCTCGATCGCGGCCGAGACTGCGACATTGCCGCCGGCGCCGTCGTCAGCGAGTCGATTCTCTGGGATCGTGTACGGATCGGCGCAGGCGCTCGGCTCGAGCGCTGCATCGCCGTTGATGATGTCGCGGTCCCGCCCGGCGCGAGCTTCTCACGCAGCTCGCTGGTTATGCGCGACAATGAGGTCGTCGCCACGCCACTGTGATGGATAGCCGCATCGAGCAGTACCTCGCTGAACAGCACCTCTCCACCCAGACGCTCAAAGTCGTTCCGTTGACGGGCGACGCTTCGGATCGACGCTACTTCCGCGTCCTGCTGAAGAGCGGAACGTCGATCGTGCTGGCGTTGCACGCCGGGGCCATCGACTACGCGACGATGCCGTTCGTCGCGGTCGCGAAATTGTTCAGCGAAGTGCCGTTACCGGTACCCCGCATCCTGCATTATTCGAACGAGCTCGGCGTGCTCGGGCTCGAAGATCTCGGCGATGTCACGCTCCAGGCGCATCTCGGCTTGGCAACGCCCGCGGATCACGCGGCCCTCTATCGGCAGGCGGTCGGCTTCGTCGCGAAATTGCAGCAGCGCGGCGAAGCGCTGCGCTCGGATGCGTACCCGCCGTACCGTGTCGCTTTCGACGTCGAGAAGCTGACCTGGGAGCTGGAGTTTTTCATCAAGCACTACCTGCTCGCCTACAAAGGCGTGACCCCAACCGACGTCCAGCGCGAGGCCTTGCGCGAGGAGTGGGCCGCGATCGTCGATGAGCTCGCCGCCGAGCCGCGCGTGCTCTGCCATCGCGACTACCACAGCCGCAACCTGATGCTGCATGGCGGCTCGCTCTACATCATCGATTTCCAGGACGCGCGCATGGGGCCTGACACCTACGACCTGGCTTCGCTGTTGCGCGATTCCTACGTCGACCTGACCCCGCAACAGGTCGACGAACTGGTGGCGTTCTTTCTGGCGGTCAAACGCGAATCCGTCCCCGAGGCCGAGTTTCGTCGGCGTTTCGACCTGATGGCGCTGCAGCGCAACCTCAAGGCGCTCGGGACCTTCGGCTACATGACAACGTCGCGCAACAACACGGTCTATATTCAATACATGCCCCGCACCATCGCCTACGTGAGAGCGAACCTCGCCAAGTACGCGCGGTTCGAGCGCCTCCGCGGGCTTCTCGATCCATGGTTGTGACATGTTTGGCATCTCGACGCACTTGTTCGTCGGCGACCGGTTGGATCGCGAGCACCTCGTCGACATCGCGGCTCATGGCTTCGAGTGCGTCGAGGTATTCGCGGTCCGCGATCACTTCGACTATCGCGATCGACGAGCGGCGCTGGCGCTCGCCGAATGGCTCGACGACACGCGGCTGACGCTGCACTCGATGCATGCGCCCATCGCCGGCAGCTACGCCTCCGGGCAGTGGCAGGATGGGTTGAGCCTTGCCGCCGCGGACGAGACGCGGCGAAAGGCGGCCGTCGACGCGGCGTTGGTCACGCTGGATATCGCCGCCACCGTGCCATATCAGGTGCTGGTCGTGCACTGCGGCGTGCCGGTCCCCCACGCCCGGGCCGGCGACAACCATCGCGGCTCGCTCGTGCGAAGTCTCGAAGAGCTGGCGCCGGCCGCGCAGCGGCACGGCGTCCGCCTGGCCATCGAAGTCATCCCGAATGAGCTGTCGACAGCGGCGGCGCTGGTCGATCTGATTGAAAGCGACATCGACGCTGCCGGCCTCGGCATCTGCATGGATGTCGGGCACGCGCGGATCATGGGCGACGTCGTCGACGCCATCGAGACGTGTTCCGGCCACTTGGTCACCACGCATCTGCATGACAACCGCGGCCGCACTGACGATCACCTGATCCCCGGCAAAGGCGTGATCGATTGGGACGCTACCACCCTTGCCTTTCAAAAAGTCGGCTACGACGGAGTCTGGATGTTCGAGCTTGCCGTCGCCCGCGACGCCAAGCCGATACTGGAACAGGCAGCCAAAGCGCGCGAGCGAATTGAATCGCTTCTGCACATCGGTGATGAAATGATGGGCCTCGATGAAGGGTAGTACCTATATCGACAAGATCGGTGCCAAGGCCGGCCAGAGCGTCACCATCAAGGGCTGGCTGCACAACCGGCGGTCGAGCGGCAAGATCCACTTTCTCGTCGTCCGCGACGGCACCGGTTTTCTCCAGGTCGTGATGGGCAAGCGTGATGTCGACGAGGAGACATTCCGGAAAGCCGACCACCTCGGACAGGAAAGCGCCATCATCGTCACCGGCACGATCAAGGAAGAACCGCGCGCCATCGGCGGCTACGAAATGATTGCCAGCGGCCTCGAGGTGGTCAACGAGGCGACCGATTATCCGATAACGCCGAAGGAACACGGCGTCGATTACTTGATGGACCGCCGTCACCTGTGGATTCGCGCCGAACGGCAGACGGCGATCCTGAAGGTGCGCCACGAAATCATCAGCGCCGTTCGCGACTTCTTCAACGAACAAGGCTTCATCCTCGCCGACACGCCGATCTTCACGCCGGCCGCATGCGAGGGAACAACGACGCTGTTTCCTGTCGAGTACTTCGACGACGAAAAGGCGTTTCTGACGCAGAGCGGGCAGCTCTACAACGAAGCCAACGCGATGGCGCTCGGCAGGGTATACGCGTTCGGGCCTACCTTTCGCGCGGAGAAGAGCAAGACGCGCCGCCACCTCACCGAGTTCTGGATGGTCGAACCCGAGATGGCCTATGCCGATCTCGACGACGTCATTACGCTCGCTGAAGGGTTGATTACGTCCGTCGTTGCGCGTGTGCTGGATCGTCGTCCACGTGAGTTGAAAACCCTGGAGCGCGACACCTCGAAGCTGGAGGCGGTCAAAGCCCCGTTTCCGCGATTGAAGTACGACGAAGCGGCGAAGATTCTGCTCGACAAGGGCGTGCCGTTCGTCGTGGGTGGCGACCTTGGCGGCACCGACGAAACCGTGCTCTCGCAACAGTTCGATCGGCCGGTGTGCGTCACGCACTACCCCGCCGCGATCAAAGCGTTTTACATGAAGCCCGATCCGAATGAGCCCGACAAAGCGCTCTGCGTCGATGTCCTGGCACCCGAGGGCTACGGCGAGATCATCGGCGGCGGCCAGCGCCTCGATGATCTCAACCTGCTGCTGCAGCGCATCAAGGAACACAACCTGCCGCAAGAAGCATTTGAGTGGTACCTCGATCTGCGACGCTACGGGTCGGTGCCGCATGGCGGCTTCGGCATGGGAATCGAGCGATGCGTCAGCTGGATCTGCGGCCTCGAGCACGTGCGCGAAACGATCCCCTACCCCCGCATGCTCTACCGCATCTATCCCTGAGCCGCCGGACTGTGCGCCCCCACGGCCCCGTGGGCCCCGGTAGCCCCTCGGCCTATCGGCCTATCGGCCCATCGGCCCATCGGCCCATCGGCGCATCGGCCCATCGGCCCATCGGCCCATTGGCCCGTGGCCCCCTTGGCCTCTTGGCCTCTTGGCCTCCGCGCCCTGCTACACTGGTAAGTTCCAATGAAGATCGGATTCGTCTCCCTCGGGTGTCCGAAGAACCTCGTCGACTCCGAGGTCATGCTCGGCATGGCCGAGAAGGAAGGCCACGAGATCACTGCCGACGCGTCGCAGGCCGACGTGCTGGTGGTGAACACCTGCGCGTTCATCGATCGCGCCAAGCAGGAATCCATCGACACGATCCTCGAGATGGCGGAGCTCAAAAAACACGCGGCCGGGAGAAAGCTGGTGGTCACCGGGTGCCTCGGCGAGCGTTATCGAGAAGAGCTGAAAAAGGAAATCCCTGAAATCGATGTCGTTCTCGGCACGGGTGACGTTGCCAACTTCACGGCCGCCATCTCGGGAACCGGGAACCCGGAACCGGGAACCGCTGCGCCGATGACCTTTTACAAGCGGGATTCGGCTCCCGGATCCCGGCTCACGTCTCCCGTCTTCGGCCAGGATTTACCAACATATATTTACGACGCCGACACACCACGCAAACGCGTTACGCCCGGGCACTACGCCTACGTGAAAATCGCCGAGGGCTGCGACTACAAGTGCGCGTTCTGCATCATCCCGAAGATGCGCGGCCACTATCGCAGCCGCTCGATCGAATCGATCGTGCAGGAAGCGACACAGCTCGCGGCTCAGGGCGTCAAGGAGCTGCTGCTCATCTCGCAGGACACCACGTTCTACGGCATCGACCGCGGCGAGCGCTGCGCGCTGCCGCGGCTGCTTCGGGCGTTGAACGGCGTGGACGGCCTGGAATGGATTCGACTGCTCTACCTCTACCCGACAACGATCACCAGCGATGTGATCGATGCGATCGCTGACCTCGACAAGGTCGTGAAGTACATCGACCTTCCGCTTCAGCACGCCTCGGACGCGGTGCTCAAGCGCATGAAGCGGCCCGGCACACGAAAGTCATACGGGCGTCTGTTGCAGAACATTCGCGCGCGCATGCCAAACGTTGCACTGCGGACGACGTTCATCGTCGGTTTCCCGGGCGAAACCGCGGAAGATTTCGCCGAGCTGGAATCGTTCATCGACGAAATCGGCTTCGATCACGTCGGCGTCTTCACCTACTCGCACGAAGAGGGCACGTCCGCGTACGACCTGAAGGATGACGTCCCCGCGGCAACAAAGACGAAGCGCCGGGAGCGGTTGATGGCGCGCCAGCGCGACATTGTGACGGCACGGCAGCAGGCCCGCCTGGGCGAACGCACGCGGCTGGTCGTCGACGGCCCTTCCTCCGAGCACGAACTCGTTGTGCAAGGACGACTTGCGGGCCAGGCCCCGGAAATCGACCCGGTCGTCTACCTGACCGACTGCGACCCGTCGACGCTCGCCAAAGGCGCGATGATCGACGTGGAAATCGTCGGCGCCCAGGAATACGACCTCGTCGCGCGACCCGTCTGATCCTTCGTAGCGAACCTGTTTCGAACGTGGGTCGAACCCTCCCGTCGAACCGGTGTTAGAATAGTGAGTCGGTTACTAGTCTGGGAAACCAGAGTGGGCCTGTAATTCAGCCCACTTTTTGTATTTATGGGCCCTTTGGAGCGAATCCGGGAATTGGCGGCCCGTGTCGCCGGCGCCTACGGTCTCGAGATTTTCGATGTCGAGCTGAAGCGCGAAGGCGGCCAGCAGGTGCTGCGCGTCATTGTCGACCGGCCCGGGCCGGCGGCGACGCCCGAAGAAAGCGTCAGCATCGACGATTGCGCGCGCGTCGCCGAAGAGCTCGGCACGCTGCTCGACGTCGAGGACGTGATTCCCGGCGGCTACACCTTCGAAGTGTCGTCACCGGGTCTGGATCGCCCGCTTCGTCACGCGGATGACTACCGGCGGTTCGCCGGACGCTGGGCGAAGATCGTGACGTCGCAGCCAGTCGAGCGCCAGACGGCGTTCAACGGCCGCGTCAAGGGCATCGACGGCGATGACGTGTTGTTCGAGTCGGAAGGCAAAAAGCTGATGCGGCTGCCGCTCCGACTGATTTCACGGGCGCGCCTCGAAGTTGAATTTTAGGCAGAACACATATGGCAACGACCAGCAGCAACCCTTTGCAACAGACGATCGAGGCGCTCGCCAAGGAAAAAGGCATCGAGCCGGATGTGGTGATTCAGGCAATGGAAGAGGCCGTCCTCACCGCGTCGCGCAAGTTCTACAAGGGCGACGAAGAGCTGAAAGCGAAATTCAACCCCGAGAACGGGCAAATCGAGCTGTTCGCGGTGAAGACCATCGTCGACGAAGTGACGACGCCGGCCAAGGAAATCTCGATCGCGGAGGCCAAGGAGATCTACGGCGAGGACGCCGAAGTCGAAGTCGGCTACCAGATTGAATTCCCGAAGCGCACCGACGTGCTCGGCCGCATTGCCGCGCAGACCGCCAAGCAGGTCATCTTCCAGAAGGTGCGCGAGGCCGAACGCGAGAACGTGTTCGCGGAATACAACCAGCGCGTCGGCGAAGTGATCAACGGGCTGGTGAAGCGGTTCGAACAGGGCGACATCATCGTCGAAGTCGGCCGCGTCGAAGCGATCCTGCCGCGCAAGGAACAGTCGCGCGCCGAGAGCTACGCGCAGGGCGACCGCGTGCGCGCGGTGATCCGCGGCGTCAGCAAGAGCGCGAAGGGTCCGCAGATCGTGCTGTCGCGCACCGATCCGGCGCTGTTGATCAAGCTGTTCGAGCAGGAGGTCCCGGAGATTTACGACGGCACCGTAATGATCCGGGGCGCCGTTCGGGAAGCCGGCGATCGAGCGAAAGTCGCGGTGTTCTCGCGTGAGCGCGACGTCGATCCGGTCGGCGCCTGCGTCGGCATGAAGGGCACCCGCGTACAGGCGATCATTCGCGAATTGCGCGGCGAGAAAATCGACATCGTCGATTTCTCGGACGACCCGGTCCAGTTTGTCACCAACGCGCTGAGCCCGGCGAAGGTCCAGCGCGTCACGATCGTCGACGACAAGGAAAAGGTCATGGAAGTCGTCGTGGAGGACAGTCAGCTGTCGCTGGCGATCGGCAAGAAGGGGCAGAACGTCCGTCTTGCCGCGAAGTTGACCGGCTGGCGCATCGACATCAAGAGCGAGGAAGAGAAGCGCAAGGAAGTCGAAGCGCAATTCGAGACGCTCGAAGCCGGCAATGCCGAGGCGGAGCCCGACGCGGAGCCCGAGACGGCACCGGCGGCAAGTACCGAAGGCGAAGACCAGCAGTAGAAGTTTTTTGGCTGAAGGCTGAAGGCCGAAGGCAGAAGGCAAAGGATCAACCAGTTTGTCCACGGTTCGTATCTACAAGGTCGCTGAGCTTCTCGACATCACCAGTGCCGATGTACTGACACTGTTGAAGAAGAACCACGGCATCGAGCTCAAGAGCGCGTCGAGCACGCTCGAGGAAATCGTGGCGCGCCAGTTCGTCGAGCGCCAGGCCAAGGAGCGCGGCATCACGCTGCCGAAGGGCGACATGTTCTCGGAGCAGGCCGCCAAGCAGGTGAAGACCGCCGCGAAGGCGAAGGTCGCGCCCGGCAAGAAGGGCGCGCCTGCGGCCCAGCCCGAGCCGCCGAAGCCCGCCACGCCGACGCTCGGCCCGCCGCGTCTGATTAAGAAACCGGCGCTGGTAAAACCCGACGTACCGAAGGTCGACGAACCACCCGTCGCCGCCGCGCCGGTCGAGGCGCCGGCGCCGATCGATGCGCCACCGCCCGTCGTCGAGGCGTCGCTGCCGGAGGTTGAAGAACCGTCAACGGCGGTCGAGGCGCCGGCGTCGGCGGCCGAGCCGCCCGCCGCAGCCGCTGCGGCCGCCGCAACCGATCCGGCCGTGGACTCACCGCGGGAGAAGGCCGGCCGCTTCGTGCCGCCGAGCATTCGACTGCGCGTCGAGGAACCGGGCAAGGCGCCGCCGAGCGCACCGCCGCTGCAGCCGAAGCGGCAGCTCGTGCCGCAACCGCCGCGGGTAGTCCCGCCCCAGCCGCGGCCTCCGCAGGCAGCGACCGGTAACCTGGCGCGTCCGCAGGGACAGCGTCCGCCGTATGGCAGCCGCCCGCCTCAGAGCAACACGGCGGCGATGCTCGGTGGTCCGCGGCCACTGCCTGCGCAGCCGGTACGGCCCGCGAACCAACCGGGACGGCCTGGTCAGCAAATGCGTCCGGGCTTCCGGCCGCAGCAACCACGCCCGCAGGGTCTGCGACCGGCGCAAAAACGCGACGCGCTCCAGTCGCCGCGGCCGCAGATGCCGGCCCCCGCCGCGCCGCCGCCGATCACGCGCAGCATTACCTTCTCCGAAGGGATGACCGTCAAGGATCTCGCGGACCGTCTCGACGTGCGCGTCAAGGACGCCCTGAAGGCGTTGCTCGATCGCCGCATCATGATGACGATCAATTCCGCGATCGATCTCGACACCGCGAAGGCGTTGGCCGCCGGCTTCGGCGCCGACGTCGAAACGCGCAGCTTCGAACAGGAAATCATCGCGGAAAGCGACAAGGCCGCCGATCCCAAGGATCTCGTCACGCGCGCACCGGTCGTCACGATCATGGGCCACGTCGATCACGGCAAGACGACGCTGCTCGATGCAATCCGCGAGACCCGAGTCGCCGAGCGTGAAGCCGGCGGCATCACGCAGCATATCGGCGCCTACCTGGTGCCGACGACCGGCGGCCGCCACGTCGTGTTCCTCGACACGCCCGGCCACTCGGCGTTCACCATGATGCGCGCGCGCGGCGCCAAGGTCACCGACGTCGTCATCCTGGTGGTGGCGGCCGACGATGGCGTGATGCCGCAGACGAAGGAGGCCATCGATCACGCGAAGGCGGCGAACGTCAAGATCATCGTCGCGGTGAACAAGATCGACAAGCCTGGCGCGAATCCGGAAACCGTGAAGCGGCAGCTGACCGAGCTGGGCTTGATGCCTGAAGACTGGGGCGGTCAGACGGTGTTCGTGGAAGTGTCGGCGAAGAAGAAGACCGGCATCGACACGCTGCTCGAAATGATTCTGCTTGTCACCGAGCTCGACGACCTCAAGGCCAACCCGAAGCGCAGTGCGCTCGGCACCGTGCTGGAAACGAAGCTCGATCGCGGGCGGGGTCCGGTCGCGACCGTGCTCATTCAGGACGGCACGCTGCGCGTCGGCGACAACGTCATTGCCGGCCCGGTGGTCGGCAAGGTCCGCGCGCTGATCGACGATCGCGGCCGCAGCCTCAAGCTCGCCGGACCGTCGACGCCGGTGGAGTTGCTCGGTCTCGAGTCGCTGCCGCAGCCGGGCGACAGCTTCCAGCAGGTTGCCGATGCGGCGAAGGCGCGGCAGATCGCGTCGTTCCGGCAGGGCCAGGCCAAGGACCGTGCGCTCGGCGCCAAGGGCTCGCGTCTGACGCTCGAGTCGTTGCAGGCCCAGTTGTCGGACGAAGGCTTGAAGGAACTGCCGATCATCATCAAGGCCGACGTGCAGGGCTCGGCCGAAGTGCTGGCCGACACCTTGACCAAGCTGTCCGACGACAAGACCCGCATCAAGATCATTCACTCCGCCGTCGGTGCGATCAACGAAAGCGACGTGCTGCTCGCGACCGCATCGAACGCGATCATCATCGGCTTCAACGTCCGGCCGGATCGTAATGCCGCCGAGGTCGCCGAGCGGGAAAAGGTCGACATCCGTCAGCACTCCGTCATTTATCACGTCACCGACGAGATCAAGAAGGCGATGACCGGCCTGCTCGAGCCGACCTTCAAGGAAGCTCGCCTGGGCAGCGCGCAGGTGCGCGAGACCTTCAAGGTGCCGAAGATCGGCACCATCGCCGGCTGCATGGTCACCGACGGTCGCATCACGCGCCAGGGCGACGCCCAGGCCCGACTGCTCCGCGACAACGTCGTGGTGTGGGAAGGCAAGCTCGCCTCGCTCAAGCGATTCAAGGACGATGTCAGCGAAGTCAAGACCGGCTTCGAGTGCGGCATCGGCCTCCAGAACTTCAACGACGTCAAGGTTGGCGACGTCATCGAAGTCTTCCAGATGGAGCGGGTGCCTCAGCCAGCCTGAGGCGTCTCCAGTCGCCACTCGCAGCTCGCGTCCCCGCGCGCGGTTCGCGTCCGCAGTCCCGGTCTGCCGTCCTCAATCAGTCGAGGTGGACGGCCGGACCGTGTGACTCCGACCGCAGACTGCTAGACTGGAACGGAGCACTGCGGCTTCTCGACTGTTGACTGTGTCATGGCCTTATCGCACCGCGTCGAACGAATCCAGGAACAGGTCCGCGAGGAAGTAAGCCAGATCCTGGCGACGGAGGTCCGCGACCCGGGCGTCGGCCTCGTCACCGTGACACGCGCCAAGGTCACTGCCGACCTGTCGCTGGCGCGCATCTACTGGACGATCATCGGCGACGCCAACGAGCGCAAGAAGACCGCCAAGGCGCTGGAGCGCGTCGCCGGCTTCGTTCGCCATCTGCTCAGCGAGCGCATGACGCTTCGCCGCTCGCCCGAAGTCAAGTTCATCTTCGACGAATCCGTCGCGGCGCAGGACCGCATCGAGCAGATCATCCAGGAGATTCACGCCGAGGATGCGGCGCGGACCGTGCAGGATCCCGAGATTGTCGACTCAATCGACACGGCACGCGGCGCCGACGTGGACACGGTGCTCGACGGCAAGAACGAAACGACCGTGAAGGGTGACGAACCGCCGTCAAAAACCGAATGAACCCGATTTGATGGCGCATCCGCAGCCGCCCGCCGAGCTTCTCGATACCATCCGCAACGGCCACCGCTTCATCGTCGCGTCCCATCAACGGCCCGACGGCGACGCGATCGGCTCGGCCTTCGCGATGGCGCTTGCGCTGCGGGCGATGGGCAAGCAGGCGACGGTCGTCACCGATGCCATTCCGGCGGCGTTCCTGCAGCCGTTTCCCGAAGTCAGCGGCATCGTCATCACACCGGAGGTCGGCGACACCTTCGACGCGGCGCTGATCATGGAGTGCAGCGAGCTGTCGCGAACGGGCGTCAGCGGGCTCGATCGCTCGCCGGTGATGAACATCGATCACCACCCCGGCAATCGGCGCTATGGCACGGTCAACTGGATCGACGAGTCCGCCGCCGCGTGCGGTGAGATGGCCTTCACGATCATCGAGGCGCTCGGCGTCGCGCTGACCAAAGACATCGCGACGCACGTTTATCTCGCGGTGCTGACCGATACGGGCTCGTTTCACTTTTCACATCTGTCGCCGCGGACCTACGAGATCGCCCGCCGCTGTGTCGAGGCCGGCGCCGATCCCCAGTGGATCGCGCGAACCCACTACGACAGCAACACGCTGGCGCGCGTGCGCATTTTCGGCGCCGTCATGAACGGCATGGTGATCGTCGACGAAGGACGTGTCGCGCTGTTGTCGATCACTCGCAAGACGATGGAGGATCTTGGCGGCACGAATGACGATCTCGAAGGCTTGATCAACTTCCCTCTCACTGTGAAAGACATCGAGGCGGTGGCCTTCTTCAAGGAGGTCGGCGACGACGACTGGCGCGTCAGTTTGCGATCCAAAGGCAACGTCGACACCGGAACGATCGCCCGTGCCCACGGCGGCGGCGGCCACACCAACGCCGCGGGGTGCGCGGCGCGCGGCCCGCTCGACGAGGTCAACAAACAGTTTGCGCAGTTGTTGGCCGACGCGATTCGCCGCAAGTGAGCGCGCTCTCTCCGCGCGGTCACGTTCGCCCGGCTCCGCGGCCGCGGTATTACGCTTCATGAAACACGGTAATGGCTAGCCAGTCCGGCCCGCGGGTCCAGGCGGACGGCGTGCTGGTGGTCGACAAGACGGAAGGGCCGACGTCGCACGACGTCGTCACGCTCGCGCGCCGGGCGCTTGGCGTATCCCGCATCGGCCACACCGGCACGCTCGATCCCATGGCGACCGGCGTCTTGCCGCTGGTCGTCGGCCGCGCGACGCGGCTCGCGCAATTTCTCTCGGCCAGCGACAAGACCTACGAGGCGACGATCGCCTTTGGACGGACGACCGATACCTACGATGTGACGGGAACGGTTGCCGCGCGCTGCGATCGCCGTCCGTCGCGCGAGGCGTTGGACGCGGCGCTGCTGGCGTTCACCGGCCAATTCGAGCAGACGCCGCCGGCGTATTCCGCGAAAAACATCGACGGCGAGCGCGCCTACGATCTCGCGCGGAAGAACAAGCACACCACGTTACAGCGTCCGAAGGCCGTCTCCGTCATCGTCACGCGTCTGCGAGTGATGTCGTTTGACGGCGAGAGCGCCCGCCTGGAGATGCAAGTGAGCGCCGGATTTTACGTGCGCTCACTGGCTCATGATCTCGGCGAGGCGCTTGGCTGCGGCGCGGTGCTTGCCGCGCTGCGCCGCACCCGGGCGGGCGAGTTCGATCTGCGTCGCGCCGTGCCGCTCGCCGAAGTGGTGCAGTCACCGCGCGAATTACTGGCGGCGAAATTGGTGCCGCTGAACGAGCTGATGGCCGACATCCCGGCCGTGGTGCTACGGTCTGCGACCGAAGTCGAACGCGTCAAGAACGGCGTCGAGGTCGGCCCAACGGATGTGATGGCTCCGCTTGCCGCGCTCCCGCCCATGGTCCGGCTGCTCGATCCCGCGCACAACCTGCTGGCCTTGGCAAAACCGGGCAAGACGCCTGGGTATCTCCACGGCTGGGTCGTGCTGGCCTGATCGCCGTTAGCCGCTTGGCCTCTTGGCCCGTGGCCGCTTGGCCCCTTGGCCCCTTGGCCCCTTGGCTCCTTGGCCCCTTGGCCCCTTGGCCTCTTGGCCCCGTGGCCCCTCGGCCCATTAGCCCATTGGCCCATGAGCCCATCCCTTGCCCCCTTCGCCATTCCCATGGCCGCCGGCCGCCTTCTGGGATAACATAGCGAGGTTACAGACGATGTAGGAATCGTCATATACGGCGGCTTGGTGTATTCCCGAGCAGGCCTCACCGAACCTCCTCGGAGTTCGGCAATGAGGCGGGACCACTCGGCCGTGCGTGGAGGAACCGTGGCACTGACGAAAGACCGCAAGATCGCCCTCATCGGCGAGTACAAGACGCACGACAAAGACACCGGCTCACCAGAAGTCCAGGTCGCGATACTCAGCGAGCGCATCAACTACCTGACCGAGCATTTCAAGTCGCATGGCAAGGACCACCATTCGCGCCGCGGCTTGCTCAAGCTGGTCGGACAGCGCCGCCGCTTGCTGGACTATCTGAAAAGCAAGGACGCCGACCGTTACGCTGAGGTGATCAAGCGCCTCGGCATCCGCAAGTAACCCAGGTCGCATCCAGCAGATCGCAGGTCAGTTTATGCACAAGCGTGATCTATCTCTCGGCTCTCACACCCTCTCGATCGAGACGGGCCGCCTGGCCAAACAGGCCGACGGCTCGGTCGTCGTCCGCATGGGCGACACCATGGTGCTCGTCACCGCCTGTCATGCCTCGTCGCCGCGCGAAGGAATCGATTTCCTGCCGTTGACGGTCGACTATCGGGAATACAGCTACGCATCGGGACGCATCCCCGGCGGCTTCTTCAAGCGCGAAGGCAAGGCCACCGAAAAGGAAACCCTCACCAGCCGACTGATCGATCGGCCGATCCGGCCGTTGTTTCCGGCCGGATGGGCCTACGAGACGCAGGTGATCGCGTTCGTGCTCTCCGCCGATACCGAACACGACTCGGACGTGCTGGCACTCACCGGCGCGGGCGCTGCGCTTGCCTTGTCGGAAATGCCGGTTGAGAAGACGGTTGCCGCGGTCCGCGTCGGCCTCGTCGACGGCCAGTACATCGTCAATCCCACTTTCCCGCAGCGCAAGCAAAGCCGCCTCGATCTCGTCGTCGCCGGCACCAGGGACGGCATCGTGATGGTGGAAGCGGGCGCCAACGAGGTCACCGAGGAAGAAGCCATCACCGCTCTCGAGGCCGCGCACCAGGCGATCAAGCAGCTGGTCGAATCGATCGATGCGCTCGCGCAGGAGGCCGGCCGCAAGAAGCTGGCAAAGCCGGAGCAGACTGTCAACGCGGAGCTGAAAGCGTACGTCGATCAATCCTTCAATGCGCTTGCCGACGCGATGCGCATCAAGGGCAAGCTGAAAAATTACTCGACCGTCGCACAGGTCGAGAAGGACATGCTCGCGGGGCTGCCGGAAACGCTCGCCGATCGCAAACTCGAAGCCAAGGGCCTGTTTCACGCCATGCAGGAGCGCGCCCTCCGCGAGGAAGTCCTCGGCAAGGGCATCCGCCAGGATGGCCGGCGCTTCGACGAGATCCGCCCGATCACGATCGAGAACGGCGTGCTGCCCCGTGTTCACGGCTCCACCGTGTTCACCCGCGGCGAGACCCAGGCGCTGGTCACCTGCACGCTCGGCACCGCCGACGATCAGCAGAAAATCGAAATGGTCGACGGCGAAACGTGGAAGCGCTTCATGCTGCACTACAACTTCCCGCCGTTCTCGGTCGGCGAAGTGAAGCCGATGCGCGGCCCTGGCCGTCGTGAAATCGGTCACGGTGCGCTCGCGGAACGGGCGCTCGCGCCAATGGTTCCCCCCGAAACCGAGTTCGCCTACACCGTGCGCATCGTCTCCGACATCCTCGAGTCGAACGGCAGTTCGTCGATGGCGTCGGTGTGCGGCGGCGCTCTGGCGATGATGGACGCCGGCGTGCCGATCAAGTCACCGGTCGCCGGTGTGGCGATGGGCCTGATTCTCGACGAGAGTACCGGCAAGTACGCGGTGTTGTCGGACATCGCCGGCGCCGAAGATCACTACGGCGACATGGACTTCAAGGTCGCGGGTACCGCCAACGGCATCACCGCGCTGCAGATGGACATCAAGGTCACCGGCATCTCGCCCGAGATCATGCGCGCCGCGCTGAACCAGGCGAAAGCCGGGCGGCTGCACATCCTGCAGAAGATGCTGGAATCGCTGGCGACGCACCGCGAGAACATGTCGGCGTATGCGCCGCGCATCATCACCATCAAGATCCCGGTCGACAAGATCCGCGACGTCATCGGCCCGGGCGGCAAGATGATCCGCAGCATCATCGAAAAGACCGGCGTGAAGATCGACGTCGAGGACGATGGCCACGTCAACGTGGCGTCATCGGACGAAGCCGCGGCGAACAAGGCGATCGGCATGATTCAGGAACTGACCGCGACCGCCGAGCTCAACAAGACCTACCTCGGCAAGGTTCAGCGCATCACCGACTTCGGCGCGTTTGTCGAGATCATGCCGGGCACCGACGGGCTGCTTCACGTCTCCGAGATTGCTCACTACCGCGTCAAGGACGTGCGTGACGAACTGAAGGAAGGCCAGCAGGTGCTGGTCAAGGTCATCAACATCGACCCGACCGGCAAGATTCGGCTCTCTCGCAAGGCGCTGATCACGCCGGAAGAAGGCGGCGCACCGCCTGCCGGCGATGGCGGGGGCGAGAACGGTGAAGGTGCGACGGCCGGAACGGGTGCCGGCGGTGAGCGTGCCGCCGGTGGCGACCGCGGTGGCGAACGCCGTGACCGCGGTCCGCGCCGCGACCGCGGGCCGCGCCGCGAATAGATATGCGGCGACGCAGGACTCGAAGCACACGGCGGTGGGCACGTTTTCTCACCGTTGTGGCGTTCGCGTCCTGCGTCGCCGCAGCACCAGCGCAGGAACCCTCGCAGAACCGTCGCGAATTCACGATCGTCGCGAAGGACCACACCTTCACTCCCAATCGCATCGACGTCACCCGCGATGATCTCGTCAAGATCACGCTGCGCAGCGAAGACGTCGCTGTCGGATTCGCGATCGATGCCTACCGCATCAGCAAACGCGCTCCGGGCAAGACGTCGATCACTTTTGAATTCCGTGCCGACCAGCCCGGTGCATTCCCCTTCTACTGCAACCTGACGACGGATGCGGCCTGCAGGGACATGACGGGAACGCTCACCGTGCGGCCGAAGTAGCGAGGCCGGCTACCGCCTCGGAAACTTGTCCGGGTTGTCGGTGAACACCGCATCGACCCCCAGCCGGTGCAGGTAATGCGACATTTCCTCCGTCACGTCTCGGAATCCCGACTTGCCGGCATCGGTCGCACGGAACGTATACGGCGTCACGGTCATGCCCTCGGCGTGCGCCCACTTCACGAACTCGGGGTTGCGCAGCACGATGTTCTTCGCCGGTCCGAACCCCTGCACAATCCCCTTCCACGCTTTCACCTGATCCGCGGTCCTGAGCTGCGCGCGCTCTTCGAGCAGCAGCACCACGGGCACGCCAATGCGGATTTCCGCGAGGCGTCGGGCAGTCGACTGTCCGAAGGTTTGCAGGATGATCGGTGTCTTCGGATCGGCCTTCGGTCCCCGCAGACCGTGTTTGTCCAGGGCGGCCGCCACGAGCCGCTCGAAATCGAAGTTCCGGCCGGCATAGATTTCCGGGGTCTTCAATTCTGGAAACAGCCCGGCTTTGCCGCGGATCACCGCGACGGCCTCGTCGAACGTCGGAATCCGTTCGCCGGCGAACTTCCGATCGAACCACGAGCCGGCATCAAGCCGCTTGATCTCCTCGAGCGTGAAATCGTTCGCCAACCACGCCTTGCGGGTCTTGCCTTCGATGGTCTGGGTCGTGGCGCGATCGGGAAACACCTGCTCGACGTCGGTCGTGCGTTCGAGGCTGGCATCGTGCAGGCAGATCAGCACACCATCCCTGGTCACCGCCAGGTCCTGCTCGACGTAATCCGCGCCCATCTCGATTGCGAGGCGGTACGCGGCGAGCGTGTGCTCGGGCGCGTACGCCGAGGCGCCACGGTGAGCGACGTTGATTTTCGTCGTTCCGTACTGAGCCGGGCTGGACATGGTCGGCATGACGA
>Ga0196963_10000351_pt1 | contig 43467 bp, 47 predicted proteins | sample S1_5metaG_FD_148600 | JGI IMG/M metagenome (GOLD analysis project Ga0196963, IMG submission 148600) | Soil microbial communities from Anza Borrego desert, Southern California, United States - S1_5 | ecosystem: Environmental > Terrestrial > Soil > Desert | place: USA: California | collected... | reverse complement strand
ATAGATCGTCCTCGATGAAGGCGTTGATGATGGCTTCGACGGAGGCGTCCGATTCGAAGCCCATTCCGCGGGCCCGTGCGGAGTTCAGGCGGCCGGGCCAGGTGGCGACGATCGCCTGGATGCGCGGCTCGATCTGCCACTTGATGCGGCCGTAGGCGTCTGCCCCCGCAACCTTCTTCAGCCCGTCGGCCATCTCATTGACCGAGACGTCGAGCGACGGCAGATGCAGGGCGCGATTGCTGCCCCAGGCCGAGCCCGGCAGGTCGTGGGCGCGCAGGAAGGCCTCGATCGTCTTGCGCGGGCTGAGCAGCGGCATCATCGTCTTCGGGTCCACCGGGCACACCGCGTCCTGGCCGGAGAGCGGCTCGCGGATGATCGAGGAGGCGAACGTCGACGCGGCGAGATTCGGCTTGCCGGGACGTACGACGATCGTGGGCAGACGCAGCGCCCGCCCGTCGATGAACCCCTTGCGCGTGTAGTCGTTGAGCAGCAGTTCGCCCATGGCCTTCTGCGTGCCGTAGGACGTCTGCGGCCGCAGCGGATAGTCATCGGGAATGATCGCCGGCATATCCCCGCCATAGACGGCCACGGACGAGGTGAAGACCACGCGCGGCGTGCTGCCCAGCGCCCGGCAAGCCTCGAGCACGACGCGCGTGCCGTCGAGGTTGACTCGGTAGCCGAGATCGGTGTCGGCCTCGGCCCCGGCGCTGACCACCGCGGCGAAATGGAAGACGCTGCCCGTGCCCGGCGCAATCAGCGTCTTCATCAAGGCGGCGTCGTAGACCTCGCCCTGGGTGTAGGAAACGCGCGGGTCGCTCGGCAGGTCGGCACTCGTTAGATTCCCGGACGGCACCATGTCGAGGACCTGGATCCTCTCGACCTTGACCTGGCTGCCGTCCTTGCCGGCCAGGGTCCCCTTCTTGAGGATCGCCTTGACCAGTTTCTTGCCCAGCATCCCGGCGCCGCCGGTGACCACGACCTGCATCGTTTCCTCGCTTGGTTCGGTTGGCGACTCTATAGCCGATGCGCCTGCCCGACCGCTATAACCTCGATAACGGATACGAGGGGAGACGGCAAAATGACAGGCGTGGTTCTGGTGACGGGAGCGGGGCGCGGCATCGGTGCGGGCATAGCGCGGCTGGCTGGCAAGCGCGGCTACAAGGTCGGCGTCAACTACTCGCGCAGCGCCGCCGACGCCAACAAGGTCGCCGCCGACATCGAGCGCAGTGGCGGCAAGGCCATCACCATCAAGGGTGACGTCGGTGAGGAGAAGGACGTCGTCGCCATGTTCGAGGCCATGGACAAGACCTTCGGGCCGGTCACGGCCTTGGTCAACAACGCCGGCATCCTGGGCACGCCCACATCGACGACCAAGCTCGGCGCCGACCTCGTGGCGAACGTCCTGCGGGTCAACGTGACGGGCACGCTGATGTGCGCGCGCGAGGCCATCCGCCGCATGTCGCCGCCCACCGGCAAGGGCGGTGTGATCGTCAACATCGGTTCGATCGCGGCACGCACCGGCGGCATGGCCGGCTGCGTTACCTACGCCGCCTCCAAGGGCGGCGTGGACTCGCTTACCCTCGGTCTGGCCAAGGAGTTCGGCGGGCTCAACATCCGGGTGAACTGCATCCGTCCCGGCCTGATCGAGAGCGACATCCATGACGCCGCCAGCGGCGGGATCGAGGCCTCGCGCAAGGCCGCCAAAGCGACCGTGCCGCTTGGCGGACGCATGGGCACACCCGAAGAGATCGCCAACATGGCGCTGTGGCTCCTGTCGAACGAGGCCTCCTACGTCACCGGCGCGATCTACGACGTCTCCGCCGGCCGCTGAATTTGTCCTCAAAAACCCGCAGCCTGACGCTCCTCGCCCTCTGCGAGGTGCTGGCGATGACGCTGTGGTTCGCCGCCTCGGCCGTCGTGCCGGTGCTGCAGACCGAGCACGCGATCGCGGAGTGGCAGGCGGCCGCGCTGTCGAGCAGCGTGGCGCTGGGCTTCGTCGCGGGCACATTGCTGAGCGCGGTCTTCGGTCTGGCGGATCGGCTGGAACCGCGCGCGTTTTTCGCCACCGCCGCCCTTGTCGGCGCCGCCGCGAACGCTGCCGCCGTTCTCCTCGATCCAGCGTCGATGAGCTTCATCGCCCTCCGCCTCATCGTCGGTACCACCATTGCCGGCATCTATCCGGTCGGCATCAAGATGGCTACGAGTTGGGCCGCCGACGACATGGGGTTGCTCGTTGGCTTGCTGGTCGGCGCCCTCACTCTGGGCAGCGCCTCGTCGTTCCTGCTGGCGGCCTTCGGCGGCCTGGATTGGCGCGCCGTTATTCTGGGCGCGTCGGTTCTGGCGGCAGCGGCGGCCGGGCTGATCCTGCTGTTCCGCGAGGGGCCACGGGCGCGGCCGACCGCCGTGTTCCGCACCGCCTATGTTCTCGATACGTGGCGCGTGCGGCCGCTGCGCCTCGCCAATTTCGGCTACTACGGCCATATGTGGGAGCTCTATGCCTTCTGGGCGTGGATCGCGGCCTTCCTGCAGGCGAGTTTTCAGACGACCGCTGGAGGGGAAGCGCCCTTCTGGGCGAAGCTCGCGGCCTTCGCCGTCATCGGTTTTGGAGTGGTCGGCAGCCTGGCCGGCGGCCTGCTCGCCGATCGCTGGGGCCGCACCACGCTCACCATCGGCGCCATGCTGCTGAGCGGAGGCTGCTGCCTGCTGTCCGGCTTCCTGTTTGGCGCTCCTCCGTGGTTGCTCACGCTGTTCTGCATCTTCTGGGGAATCGTGGTGATCGCCGATTCAGCCCAGTTCTCGGCCAGCGTCGTTGAGCTCTCGCCACCCGAGCGCGCCGGCACCATGGTCACGATGCAGACCTGCGTCGGCTTCCTGCTGACCATGGTGTCGATCCATCTCGTTCCGATGGTCGCGGAGACCGTCGGGTGGCGCTGGACATTCGCCTTCCTGAGCGTCGGCCCGTTCCTCGGCGCCGGGGCGATGATGGCGCTGCGCCGCGACCCGGCCGCGGCAAAGCTTGCCGGCGGCCGGGGCTAGATGCGCCGTCGCCTACCGGCGCGCCTCCAGGACAAGATTGAACGGCGTCTGCACAGCCGTCCGCACCGTGCCAAATCCCGCCGAGCTCAGCACCTCCTCGAGCTGGCGAGGCCCGGCTTGCGCGCCGAGCACATGGGTGCCCTTCTCGGAGATGGCATGGGCGCAGCACAGCGTCGTGGAAGCCGCGTAATAGAGCCGGCCCACGGGATTGACGTTGTCTTCCACCCGGTCGCCGGCGAACGGCTCAACCAGCATCAGGGCGCCATCGTCGGCCAGCGCCTTCGCGGCGTGCCTGGCCGCGTCGAGCGGCCGCCCCATGTCGTGCAGGCAGTCGAAGAAGCAGATCAGGTCGTAGTCCCGCTTGGCGTAGGTATCGGCGTTTTCGACCTCGAACGTCACGCGCTCGGCGACCCCGGCGTCCTTGGCCAGCCGACGGGCTGCGGCGATCGACGCCTCGTGCACATCGAATCCCCAGAACTGACTTTTGGGAAAGGCCTTGGCCATCAGGACGGTCGAATGCCCATGACCGCAGCCGACATCCGCGACGCGGGCGCCCTTATGGAGCTTCTCGGTTGCCCCATCAAGGGCCGGCAGCCACTCGCCGACCAGGCTTTTGCTGTAGGAGTTGCGGAAGAAGGCCGCGACGCCGCAGAACAGCCGCTCGTCGTGCTCGCCCCAGCTCACGCCCTTTCCGGTCTTGATCGCCGCCAGCGCCTTGGGCTCGTCAGCCCACATCGAGGCCACGACCTGCCAGGCATGGGGTAGGAAAACGGGGCTTGTCTCGTCGGCGACGACCATCGCCTGTTCCGGCGTCAACTCGTACGTCCTGGAAGCGGGGTGATAGTCGACATAGCCGCCGGCGACCTGGGCGTTGAGCCATTCGCGCACGTAACGTTCGCTGCAGCCGCTGCGCCGGGCCACCTCCTCGGAGCTGAGCGGGCCGCCGCCCTTCATCGCCTTGTAGAGACCGAGCTTGTCGCCCAGGCTCACCATCACGCCGCCGTAGCCGGCCGAGAGGTCGCCGAAGAGGCGTCCGACGAGAGTGTCCAGTTTCTGCTGATCAATGACCATCCGATATCCTCCTTGGGTCGGCACGGCAGGTGCCGAAATCGGGGCGGACCATGCCGGTTCGGGCGGCAGCCGGTGAGTGCTGGACTGGCCAGGAACGGTCCGTTCATGCCAAAAGGCGCCGATGACCGGTCGAATTCAGCCACTGCATGTCAGCCTCGTGGCCGTTCCAGAAGCCTCCATGTCGACGCTCCTGGGCATCCACGACGTCCTGGCGTTCTTCTCGGCTCTGGCCGGCAAGGACCCGGCCCTGCCCACCGTTGCGCCGTTCACTGTCGAGATCGTGGGGAGCGAGCGCGGACGCCTGCGCCTGGCCAACGGCCTGTCCCTGGACGTCAATCGCTCCATCGCCGAGGTCAGCAAGACCGATATGGTCATCGTGCCCTCGGTCGTGGTGCCGGATACCGGCTGGAAGACGGGCCGCTACACGGAGATCACGCGTTGGGCCGCGCGCATGCACAGCCAGGGCGCGCTGCTCTGTTCCGCCTGCTCAGGCGTCTTCCTGCTCGCCGAAACCGGCGCCTTCGACGGGCAACAGACGACTGTTCACTGGGGCTATTCCGACCACTTCGCCAGGGCCTTTCCCCGCGTGCCGCTGCAGCCCGAACGCGTTCTGGTCGTGGCCGGCGAGCGCGAGCAGCTGGTCAGCTCGGGCGCCTCGACCAGCTGGCACGACCTCGTCCTGTACCTGATCGTGCGTTACGTCGGCGCCACGGCGGCGCAGGCCATCGCCCGCTTCTTCGCGCTGCAGTGGCACCACGACGGGCTGGCCCCCTATATCGTGTTCGAGGGCCGCAAGGACCACGGCGATGCAGGGGTCGTCGAGGCGCAGGCGTGGCTGAGCACGCATTTCTCGGTGGCCAGCCCGGTCGAGGAGATGGTCCGCCGCTCCGGCATGGCGGAGCGCACCTTCAAGCGGCGCTTCACCGAGGCCACGGGTCTAGCGCCGATCGAGTACGTGCAGCGGCTGCGGATCGAGGACGCCAAGCGCCGGCTGGAGCGGACGGATGCGTCGGTTGACGAGATCAGCTGGAAAGTAGGCTACGAGGATCCGGCCTTCTTCCGGCGCCTGTTCAAGCGGGTCACCGGCATGGCGCCCGGCGCCTACCGCCGGCGCTTCCAGGTGCCGGCCTTCGTCCAGGCGCAGGCCGCACCCCGGCGGCGGTCGCGCGCTATTCCTTGACCGCGCCGGTCAGGCTCGAGACGTAGTGCTCGACGAAGAACGAGTAGAGGATCGCGACGGGCAGCGAGCCGAAGAGCGCGCCGGCCATCAGGGCGCCCCAATGGTACACGTCGCCTTCGACGAGCTGCGTCAGCACGCCCACCGGGACGGTCTTTTGCTCGGAGGACGAGATAAAGGCGAGCGCGTAGATGAACTCGTTCCACGACAGGGTGAAGGCGAAGATGCCGGCCGAGATCAGGCCGGGAACGGCCAGCGGCAGCGTGATCTTCCACAGGATCTGGATGCGGGTGGCGCCGTCGATCAGCGCGCACTCCTCGAGCTCGTAGGGGATGGACTTGAAGTAGCCCATCAGCAGCCAGGTGCAGAACGGGATGAGGAAGGTCGGATAGGTGAGGATCAGCGCCCAGTTGGTGTCGTAGAGATCGAGCCCGTAGACCATGGTGGCCAGCGGGATGAACAGGATGCTGGGCGGCACCAGGTAAGCCAGGAAGATCAGCAGGCCGGTCGTCTGCGCCCCCTTGAAGCGCAGGCGGGTGATGGCGTAGGCCGCCAGCACGCTGGCGAAGATCGACAGCACCGTGGCCGAAATAGCGATGACCATCGTGTTGAACAGCCATTCCGGATATTGGGTCTGGAACAGCAGCTTCTCGACATTGGCCAGGGTCGGGCTTGCCACCCAGAACGGGTTGTGGTCCCGGAAGTTGAAAAGCTCGTCGTTCGGTTTGAAGGTCGTGATCGCCATCCAGTAGAACGGGAAGAGCAGCACGAAGACGAAGATCGCCAGGGGCAGATAGACCGTGACCCAGCGCTTCTGGCGCGTGATCAGGAAGCCCATGCCCTGGGAATCGGTCGCATCCGGCTGGGCATCGCGCGGCTTGGCGGGAACGGCAGCCACGTCAGTCATCCTCGGATCCTTGCTGCCACCGGCGCCGCTGCAGGCCGTAGTAGCTGAACAGGGTGGCGAAGACGAGGAACGGGATCATCGCCACGGCAATCGCCGCCCCCTCGCCCAGGCGGCCGCCGGGAATGGCGCGCTGGAAGGCAAGGGTCGCCATCAGGTGCGTGGCATTGACCGGACCGCCGCGGGTCACGGCGTAGATCAGTTGGAAATCGGTGAAGGTAAAGAGCACCGAGAAGGTCAGCACGATCGACAGGATCGGCATCAGCATCGGCACGGTGACGTGCCGGAAACGCTGCCATGACGTGGCGCCGTCGAGCGCCGCCGCCTCGTAGAGCGACGGCGAGATCGTCTGCAGGCCCGCGAGCAGGCAGATGGCCACGAAAGGGATGCCGCGCCACACGTTCGCGGCGATCACCGACCAGCGCGCGTTCCATGGCTCGCCGAGAAAATCGATGAAGCGGTCGATCAGGCCGAGCTTCATCAGCGCCCAGGAGATGATCGAGAACTGGGCATCGAAGATCCACCAGAAGGCTATGGCGGAGAGCACGGTCGGGATGATGTAGGGCAGCAGGATGATCGCCCGGATGAAGGCCTTGCACGGCATGCTGTTGTTGAGCAGCAGCGCCAGCCACAGGCCGAGCCCGAATTTCAGGACGGTGGCGATGGTCGTATAGAAGATCGTGTTGAAGACCGAGAGCAGGAAAACGCTGTCGCCGAGCAGCGAGTCGTAGTTGTCGAGCCCGACAAAAACGCCAGGCCGGCCGATGCGCGTGTCGGTGAAACCGAGCCAGACGCCGAGGCCCAGAGGATAGGCGAGAAAGACGACGAGGATGCCCAGTGCGGGCAGCATGAACAGAAACGACAGGACGCGCCGGTCATCCAGCAGATCGGCCAGGCTGCGGCGCGGCGACAGCGCCGAAGCCGCGCGGGGCGACGTTGAGACAGTCGTCACAGAAGCGTCAACTCGTGTTGAAGAAAAAAGCGGGAGGGCGGCAGCGCCACCCTCCCGTATTCCGACTTAGACCTTGTAGTAGCGCTCGGCGCGCTTCTGGGCCTCGGCCGCCGCTTCCTTCGGCGACTTCGAGCCCGAGCATACCGAGGCGACCATGTTGACCATGATGAAGTCGGCCAGCACGCCGGCCGAGGCGTAGCCCAGCGACCCGGCATACGACGGCCACAGCATGTTCTTCATCGTGTCGCGGTACGGCGTGTGCTTGGGATCCACCGTCCAGATGCTGGACTTCTCGTAGGCCTTCAGCGGATGGCTGAAGTAGCCGATCGAGGCCGTCTGCCAGGGCTCGTACTGCTCCTTCTCCATCATGAAGCGGATGTAGTCCTTCGCGGCGTTGGGGAACTTCGTGTACTTGAAGACCATCGCCGGAACCGTGAGGTTCACTTCGGTCGGACGGCCGACCGGGCCGATCGGGTAGTTGGCGTGTTCGATGTCGAGCGCCATCTCCTTGAGCTTCGGATCGTTCGACGTCTTGGCGGCGTAATACACCGAGATGCCGTTGTTCGTCAGGCTGATCTGGCCATCGACGAAGGCCTTGTTGTTGTTGATGTCCAGCCAGGACAGCGTGCCCGGAATGAACGTGTCATAGAGCTGCTTGACGTATTCGAGCGCCTTGACCGTCTCCGGGCTGTCGATGACGACCTTGTCCTTGTCGTCGACCATCCGGCCGCCGTGGCTCCACACAAGCCAGTGACACCAGCCATTGGCGTCGCCCACGGCATTGCCGAGCGCGAAGCCCGACGGGGTACCCTTGGCCTTGAGCGCCTTGCAGCACTCGAGGAGACCCGGGAAGTCGTTGGGGAACGCGTTGAAGCCAGCCGCGGCGAGGTGCGACTTGCGATAGACCATCTTCGAGCCCGGCGAGCCGAGGACCACGGAGATCTGGTTGCGGCCGCGCGTGCTGAATTTCTTGGCGACGTCGTACCAGCCCTCGTACTTCTTATCGAGGTAGCTGTAGACGTCGTTGAGGGGCAGCAGCTTGTCGGGATACTGATGGGCGTCGTCGTACCAGGCGTAGACGATGTCAGGACCGCGGCCGACGTTGGCGGCCACCGCCGATTTCGGGCGTAGGTCTTCCCAGCTTTCGTTGTCGACGCGGACTTCGACGCCGGTCTGCTGCTGGTACTTCTTGGTGTTCTCCATCCACAGCGTCTCGTCGCCCTGGACGAACTTCGAGGGACGCAGGACGCGGAGTTTGGCGCCCTTTTCCGGGGTGAGCTTGAGGTCCGCGCCCGCCTGGGCCAAGGCCTCGCCGGTGTTGGCGACAATCGCGGCGCCCGCAACCGCACCGGCACCGACCTTCAGTGCATCGCGTCTGTTGAAGTCATTCATTGAGAATCCTCCTTCTGGAACGTCGTTCTTGGGTTCTTGTCGACTACAGATGCTGCCCCGACTGGGCATCGAACAGATGGATCGCGCCAGGCTGCGGCTTGAGCACGATCGGCGTGCCCGGCGCGAAAGCATGGCGCTCGGTGAACACGGCGGTGACGGAGCCGCCTGGCGTGTCGACGAAGATCTGCGTCTCCGCCCCGGTCGGCTCGATGACGTTGACCTTGCCGACGATGCCGTCGGTCCCCGCCCCCAGCGACAGGTGCTCGGGCCGCACGCCGAGGATGATCGGCTGACCGTCCCGGCCCTTGCCGGTCCCCGACAGCGGCACGACCTGCCCGCCGGCGGTCTCGACGCGGGCCGCGCCGCCGTCCCCGCGCAGCGTGCCGGGGATGAAGTTCATCGCCGGCGAGCCGATGAAGCCGGCGACAAAGGTGTTGGTTGGGTTGTCGTAGAGCTCGAGCGGCGTGCCGATCTGCTCGACGATGCCGTCATGCATGACCACGATGCGGTCGGCCATGGTCATGGCCTCGACCTGGTCGTGGGTCACGTAGATCGTCGTGGTGCGCAGCCGCTGATGAAGCGCCTTGATCTCGGTGCGCATCTGCACGCGCAGCTTGGCATCGAGGTTCGACAGCGGCTCGTCGAAGAGGAAGACCTGCGGATCGCGCACGATGGCGCGGCCCATGGCGACACGCTGGCGCTGGCCGCCGGAGAGCTGGCGCGGAAAGCGCTTGAGATAGTCCTGCAGGTTGAGGATGGTCGCCGCCTTCTGCACCCGCTCGTCGATCAGCTTCTCATCCGCTTTGCGCAGCTTCATGCTGAACGCCATGTTGTCGTAGACAGTCATGTGCGGATAGAGCGCGTAGTTCTGGAAGACCATCGCCACGTCGCGCTCTTTGGGCGGGAGATTATTCACCACGCGGCTGCCGATCGAGATCGTACCCCCGCTGATCTCCTCGAGGCCCGCGACCATGCGCAGCAGAGTCGATTTGCCGCAGCCCGACGGGCCGACAAGCACGACGAACTCGCCGTCGGAGATATCGATATTGATTCCGTGGATGACCTTGGTGCTGCCGAAGGCCTTCTCAACGTCGCGTATGACGACGGCCGCCATGAGTGTGCGCGTGCTCCCTGTTTATCGGTCGACCACTTTTTACTTCTTGAAAATTCGGCCGGGTGGTCTGACCAGTGGCCGATCTAAGCTGGTTTAAGTGCAACCTGCAAGCGCGAAACGCCGCACGAGCGTGAGCGATCACGCTTTATTCCTGTAGTCAGCCATCCAACCGAGACCGGCGGAGGTCCCGGCTCGCGGCCGATACTCGCAACCCACCCAGCCCGTGTAGCCCAGGCTGTCGAGAAGATCGAGCAGGTAGGGGTAGTTCACTTCGCCGATCGACGGTTCATGGCGCTCGGGAACGCCGGCGATCTGCACATGCCCGACATCGGCGATGTAGCGGCGCATCTTCGTGGCCACGTCACCCTCGACGATCTGGCAGTGATAGAGATCCATCTGGACCTTCAGGTTGCTGTGGCCGACCTCGTCGCGGATGGCGTGCGCCTCGTCCTGCCGGTTCAAAAAATAGCCGGGAATGTCGCGGGTGTTGATCGGCTCGATCACCAGCCTGATCCCCTCCCCGGCCGCCTGCTCGCAGGCGAGCTTCAGGGACCGGATATAGGCCGCGCGACAGGTTGAACGGTCTGCCGTCGATGGCGGAATGCCGGCCATCACGTGCAGCTGCCGGCAGCGCAGCACACGGGCGTAGCGCAGCGCTTCGGTCACGCCGGCGGCGAATTCGGCTTCACGGCCGGGCAGCGACGCCAGGCCGCGATCGCCGGCGTCCCAGTTGCCCGGCGGCAGATTGAACAACACCAGCTCGAGGTCCGCGGCGGCCAGACGCTGCGCGATCTCTTCGGGGGCATGCGCGTAGGGAAACAGGAACTCCACGCCCTTGAAGCCGTCCCGCGCCGCCGCCGCGAAGCGCTCGAGAAACGGCACCTCGGTGTACATCATCGACAGATTGGCGGCGAAACGCGGCATGCGGCTTACCACTCGGCGCCGAACACGCGGCGCAGGTCTTCGATCTGCGCCTCGTCCAGCGACCGGACCGGACGGTCGCCCAGGGTCAGGAACAGCTTGGCCGTCTCCTCGAGCTCCTCGATCGCGTTCACCGCGCCGTCGAGCGACGGCCCGGAAACGACCGGGCCGTGATTGGCGAGCAGGACGGCCGCATGCCGGTCGGCGAGCGAGCGGATGGCGTCCGCGACCTTGGGGTCGCCAGGCCGGTGATAGGGAATGACCGGCAAGCGACCCACTTTCATCACGTAATAGGGAGTCAGCGGCGGGATGGCGTTCTTCGGGTCGACGTTCTTCATCACCGAGACGGCGACCGAATAGACGGAATGCAGATGCACGATGGCCGCCGCGGGCTTGCGTACCTGATAGACCGAAAGATGGAGCGGCAGTTCCTTGGTCGGCGGATCGCCGGCGAGCACCTTCCCCTGAGCGTCGATCTTGGACAGCCGCGCCGGATCGAGCCGGCCGAGGCTGACATTGGTCGGCGTCATCAACCAGCCGTCTTCGACGCGCACGCTGATATTGCCGCTGCTCCCCGCGGTCAGGCCGCGATCGAAGATGGAGCGGCCGAACTCGCAGATCTGCTCGCGAAGCTTGCTCTCGTTCACGCGCGTACCCTCGTCTCGGGCTCCGGCCACTGCCGGAGCGCCTTGCGGAAGAAATCCGGTGTGCCGAAATTACCGGACTTGAGCGCCAGTGCCACCTCGATGTCGCTTCCGACACTCACTGTCCATGGCACGCCCGGATCGATCTGCGGCCCGATCCGCAGGGCGCGGATGCCGAGCGCCCGCACCACGGCGCCCGACGTCTCGCCGCCGGCAACCACCAGCTTGCGCACACCGGCACGGACCAGCTCCCGGCTGATCCTCGCCAAAGCATCCTCGACCAGGTCGCCGGCCCGCTGGACGCCGAGCTTGGCCTGCACCGCGGCCACGGCCTCCGGCTCGGCCGTGGCGTAGATCAGCACGGGGCCCTTCGCCCGCTTCGCCCAGGCGATCGCCTCGCCGGTCACATCGGCGCCCTCCGCCAGCCTCAACGGATCGACCCGGAAGGCGTCGCCGTCCCGCCGCCAGTCCTCGACTTGGGCATTGGTGGCACGCGAACAGCTGCCGGACACGATGGCGGCGCCGCCCGAGACGCTCGGCAAGTCGGCGGCGTTGATGGCGAAGCGCAGAAGCCCCTGGTCACGGAAATTCTCCGGCAATCCGAGCGCCACACCCGAGCCGCCCGTGATCAGCTTCAGGTCGCGACAGGCCACCCCGATCGTAAGCAAATCCTCGTCCGAGATGGCATCGACGATAGCCATGGCGCGGCCGTCGTGGCGCTGCTGGGCAAAGGCGGCCTGAACGGCGTCGGCGCCGCGCCGGACGGTGTCATAGCGCACCAGGCCGACGCGTCGCGCCGTCTGGCGCTGCAGGACCCGCAGCAGATTCGCATCGGTCATCGGCGTGAGCGGATGCTTCTCCATGCCGGATTCGGACAGCAGCGCGTCACCGACAAATAGATGACCGCGGAAGATGGTTCGTCCCGCCTCCGGGAAGGCCGGGCAGGCGATGGTGAAGTCTTCGTCCAACGCCGTGAGCAGCGCATCGGCCACGGGTCCGATATTGCCAGCCTCGGTGGAATCGAAGGTCGAGCAGTATTTGAACAGGAACTGCCGCGCGCCCGCCTTTCGTAGCGTCTTCAGGGCGTCGAGCGACTGCGCAACGGCGTCGGCGGCCGGGATGGTCCGCGACTTGAGCGCGATGACCACGGCTTCCGCATCGCTGGGCACGGCGAACTCGGGGATACCGATCGTCATCACCGTGCGCATGCCGCCGCGCACCAGCGTGTTGGCCAGATCGCTGGCGCCGGTCGAGTCGTCGGCGATGCAGCCAAGCAGCACGCTCATGCCGGGCGCTCTTTCTTTTCCGGATCCTTCATCATGGTTGAATTGTCCTCAGGCATATTGGCGGAGACAAGTCGGAATCCTCCCTGCGCTCCTAAGAGCCGGGATTCAACAGCACGAGCAGACGCGCGGGGTCGAGCTGGTCCTTATTCACACAGTGGCGCGTCCCCGCGCCGCTCAACGCGTCGCGTACGGTTGTCGCGGCTTTGAAGCGCAAGTCGTGCAAGCTTTCCGGGCTGTAGAACGCGGCGTGCGGCGAGAGAAGAAGGCGGCCCGCCAGCCATGTCGGCTGCAGCCGCCAGGCCGCGATCAGCTCGTGATCGGGATCGGGAGGTTCCTGCGGCAGCACGTCGAGGGCGACCCCGCCGGGTCGCCCACTCCGCAACGCCGCCGGCAGCGCGTCGATATCGACGACCGGGCCACGCGCCGTGTTGACCAGGATCGACCCGGGCTTCATCCGGGCGAGCTGCGCCGCCCCGATCAGGCCACGCGTGTCGGGCGTCAGCGGGCAATGCAGGCTGAGCACGTCGGCATCGGCCAGCAGCGCGTCGAGACTGTCCTTGCGCTCGTAGGTCGTCTCACTCACATACGGGTCGTAGTAAAGGACACGCATACCGAAGGCGCGGGCCCGCGCCGCCGCGGCGCGGCCGATCCGCCCGAGGCCGACGATCCCGAAATTCTGCACCTTCATGCGGCGGACCAGCGGGGCCGCGTCGAAGCGCCAGCCGGTCACGGGATCGACGCCGAGATACTCTGCGTAGCTCGACAGGCCGCGGCGCAGCGTCAGCATCATGGCGATGGCGTGATCGGCGACCTCGTCGGTGCCGTAATCCGGCACGTTGCAGACCGGAATGTTGCGCCGGCTGGCGGCGGCGACATCGATGTTGTCGTAACCGACGCCGCCGCGGACGATGATCTTGCAGCGCTCGAGCTGGCCGATCGCCTCGCCGCCCAGATGGAAGCGGTCGCTGGCAACGATCACCGCATCGGCGCGGCGCCAGGTTTCCACCGGCAAGGTCGCGTGCTCCGAAAGGCGGTGCACCTCCAGTGCCGCTCCCGGCTCGTTCAGCAGCGGCGCCAGACCTTCACGCTCGATCTCCGGCTCTCCACTGAAGGGCAGGTCCGGGATAAGCACGCGCATCGTCAGGCAAAGGCCGGCGCCAGCCGGTCGAGCGCGTCGGAGAGGCGCTGCGGACTGGTGGCGAAGCACAGGCGCAGCCAGCCCTCGCCTTCCGACCCGAAAGCGATACCGGGTGCCAAGCCGATGCCGGTCTGCTCCAGCACCTGCTTGGCGGTCGCCAGGCTGTCGGTCATGCCCTCGACCCGGAAGAACGCATAAAAAGCGGCGTCCGGCCGGGCGAGCTGGACGCGTGGCATGGCGCCGAGGCGCTGGACCACGACTTCGCGCGCGCGCCGGTAGTCGGCCACGATCTCGGCAATGAAGCCCTCGCCCTGCTCGAGGGCTACCACGCCGGCATCCTGGGCAAACATTGCCGGGCCGGACATGTTGACCTCGTTGAGCTTGGCGAGTGGCTCGCCGAGCGCTTCGGGGTGGATGATCCAGCCGAGACGCCAGCCGGTCATGCACCAGGCCTTGGAGAAGCTGTTGACCACGATCACCGGATCGTCGGGCAGCGCGCCGTCGAGAGCGCTGGGCGCGCAGGGGCGGTCGTAGACGATGCGCTCGTAGACCTCGTCGGCGACGATCCAGATGCGCTTCTTGCGCGCGAACTCGCGCAGCGCCTGGTGGTCGGCGGCGCTCGCCATCCAGCCGGTCGGATTGCCCGGAGAGTTGATGAAGATGGCGCGCGTGCGCCCATCGCAGGCCGCGAACAGCCGATCGAGGTCGAGCTTCCAGCCGCGCTCGTCGGCGACCAGCGCAATGCGCCGCACCTCGCCGCCGAGCACCACGGAGATGCTGTCGGCGCAGTTCGGCCAGACCGGTGTCACCATCACCACGTTGTCGCCGGGATCGACCAGGGTCTGCATGACCAGCATCAGCGCGTTGACGCCCGAGGCCGTCACCGTTACCCGCTCGGGCATGATCTTCTGGCCGTGCAGGCGCATGGCGTAGCGCGCGATGGCAAGCCGCAGCTCCGGCGTGCCGCTGTTCGACGTGTAATAGGTGCGTCCGGCCGCCAGGGCCTTCGCCGCCGCCTCGGTGATGAATGTCGGCGTCGGCCGGTCGCCCTCGCCGAACCACAGCGCCGTGACGCCGGGCCGGTCCATGCCGATCTTCGACACCTCGCGGATGCGCGAGCCGGCAAAGCCGGCGATGACCGGCCGGATCGGCGCCGGCAGGTCTCCGCCCGTGCTCAATGCGACTCCCGCAGCTTCGGCGTGCCGCTGCCACCGACCAGGAAGTCGAGATCGGCGCCTTGGTTGGCCTGGTTCACATGCTCGACATAGAGCTTGGCGTAGCCGCGCGTGTAGGGCGACTTGAAGCCCTTCCAGGCTTTGCGCCGGCGTTCCATCTCCTCGGCGGTGATGTCGAGATGCAGTTTGCGCCTGGCGACGTCGAGCTCGATCATGTCGCCGTTCTTCACCAGGGCCAGCGGCCCGCCGGCCGCGGCTTCCGGGCAGGCGTGCAGCACGACGGTGCCGTAGGCCGTGCCGCTCATGCGCGCGTCGGAGACGCGCACCATGTCGGTGATGCCCTTCTTCAGGATCTTCTGCGGCAGCTGCATGTTGCCGACCTCAGCCATGCCCGGGTAGCCCTTGGGCCCGCAATACTTGAGGACCATGACGCAGGTCTCGTCGATGTCGAGCTTGGGATCGTCGATGCGCGCCTTGTAGTCCTCGATGCTCTCGAATACGACGGCGCGGCCCTTGTGCTTCATCAGCTTCGGCGTCGCCGCCGACGGCTTGATGATGGCGCCGTCGGGCGCCAGGTTGCCGCGTAGCACGGCGATGCCGCCGTTCTTCTTGAATGGCTTGTCATAGGCGAAGATGACGTCACGGTTCCAGCACTTGGCATCCTTGCTGTTCTCCCACAGGGTCTGGCCGTTCACCGTGAGCGCGTTCTTGTGGATCTTCTTGGCCAACTCCTTGACCACCGCCGGGATACCGCCGGCGTAGTAGAAATCCTCCATCAGGTACTCGCCCGAGGGCATCAGGTTGACCAGGCACGGGATGTCGCGGCCGAGCCGGTCCCAGTCGTCGAGCGTGATGTCGATGCCGAGCCGCCCGGCGATGGCGATCATGTGGATCACCGCGTTGGTCGAGCCACCGATGGCGCCGTTGACCATGATGGCGTTCTCGAAATTCTCGCGCTTGAGGACCTTCGACATCTTGAGGTCTTCGTGCACCATATCGACGATGCGGCGCCCGGCATGGTGGCCGAGCACATAGCGCCGCGCGTCGACGGCGGGAATGGCGGCGTTGGTGGGCATGCCGATGCCCAGCGATTCGACCATGCTGGCCATGGTCGAAGCCGTGCCCATGGTCATGCAGTGACCGGCGGAGCGGTGATTGGCCTGCTCGGCCGCCATGAATTCCTGGAGCGTGATCTCGCCCGCCTTGACCATGGCGTCGAATTTCCACACATGCGTGCCCGAGCCGAGAGTCATGTTCTGGTAGCGGCCGTTGAGCATCGGGCCGCCCGAGATGGCGATGGCCGGGATGTCGCAGCTCGCCGCGCCCATGAGCAGCGCCGGTGTCGTCTTGTCGCAGCCGACGAGCAGGATCACGCCATCCATCGGGTTGGCGCGGATCGCCTCCTCCACATCCATCGCGGCGAGGTTGCGGTAGAGCATCGCGGTCGGGCGCAGCAGCACCTCGCCCGTCGAGAAGACCGGGAACTCGAGCGGAAAGCCGCCGGCCTCCCACACGCCGCGCTTCACATGCTCGGCCAGCTTGCGGAAATGCGCGTTGCAGGGGTTGAACTCGGACCAGGTGTTGCAGATGCCGATGACCGGGCGGCCGTCGAAGGCGTCCTCCGGGAAGCCCTGGTTCTTCATCCAGCTGCGATGGGCGAAGCCGTCCTTGTCCATCTTGCCGAACCAGTCGGCGCTGCGCAGTTTGCGTGTGGGCTTCTTGGCGGCCATCGGCGTGTCCTCGTGCTGGAGTTCTTATAAAGAGGACGCGCAGTCTAGTAAGGCTACGGGCGGATGACCAGACAGGTCGAGCCTTCCTCGCGCATCCGCACACAGACGGCCCGAGCCCCCTCTTCGTCGAGCGGTCCGCCCTGCAGGCGGAAGAGCTTGCTGCCCTCGGCGGTGTCGAAGGGGACGACCGCCATCTCGAGCGGCCCGAGCGCCTCGCCATGCCGGCGCTTCAGCCGGCGCCATTCGCGTTCGGCGTCGGTCTCGCTCGGCACGGTCGCCACCTGGATGCGGTACACGGCATCGGGAGAGGCGGCGGTCACGGCGTCGGGGGTTTCGATCAACCCCGCGGCGCGCATGAAGACGAGATGGCGACGCGCCTCGGTATGGCCGCGCTTGGCTGCCTGCTCGAACCAGTGCGCCGCGCGGTTGGGATCGGCCGGCACGCCGTCGCCGTTCGCATAGGCGATACCCAACGCGTATTGGGCCGCTGTATTGCCGCTCTCGGCCTGCGCCCGGAGGTCCGGGCCTTGGGCTCCCACGGTCAGCGGCAGCACGGCGAACAGCGCGATTTTAAGTAAAAGCCGGAACACGAGGTGTCTGTTTCGATTCGGGGGTCAGGCGGCCAAGAGAATCATTCAAAATCATCTCCGGCAACCGCTTTTCGCACACGGCCACGCATTGACTCTTAAGCGCACGGCTGCGTTTGATAGGCCAACATTGATCGACTCGTCGGGGGCGCATTCCTTCGTATGGCGGCGCGCGGACGTCTTCTGGAACTTCTCTGCGAACGGGTGCTGTCGACCCGTGCGGCGATTGGCGGCAAATGGCCCGTCGACGCCGACCGACGCGACGGCACCTGGACGACCACGGCCTCACCCGATTGGACCTGGGGCCTGTGGGTTGAGTCGCTGCGCCTGGTCGGCGAGCGCCGCAAGATGCCCGAACTGCGCGACGAGGCGCGGCTGCGCACCCTGTCGCGCGCCGAGCATGTCGACCGCCACGACGTGACGCGCGGCGCGGCGTTCTATTACTCGGCGGCGCGCCTGGCCTGCAGCGCCAGCGACCCGGAGATGAAGGACCTGGCGCTCGATGTCGCGCGCTCGGTGTCGGACATGGTCGACGACGTGACGGGCGCCCGGCCGCTGGGCCGCGACGCCGGCGGCGCCGACAAGCACACGCTCGACACGGCGCTGACCGGCACGCTGCTCGACTGGTACGCCACCAAGGCGATCAACGACAAGGTGTGGATCGCCGGGGCCCGCCGCCATCTCGACTTCACCATCGCCGACCTGCTCAAGCCCGAGATGCCGGAGCCGGAGAGCGGCGGCGCCAGCGGCCAGTTCCGCAGCCGGCGCCTCGCCCTCGCCGCCGCTGGCTACTATCGCGCCTGGGAAGCGACGCGCGACCGCAAGTATTTCGATGCCGGCGACCGCATCGTCGACTATCTCTGGCTCAATTCGGGCGCGGACCATATGCCCCCGCGCGATCCCGCCCTCAGCGGCCCGGGGGCCGGTCCGGCCGATACCGCTGCCGCCGCGATCATCGCCTCGGCCGTCGCGCGTCTCGTGGTGCTCGATCCGCCGCCCGAGCTGGTGCGCCGCCACGCCGCCCGGCTCGGGCCGCTTCTCGACAGCCTCGCCTCGCACGTCACCCCGGTCGATTCAAAGGACACACGCCCGCCCGGCATGTTGGTCGAAGCCGGCTCCGAACGCTCCGGTGCCCCGCCCGCGGCCGAGACCCTGATCGGCGATTACTATCTTCTCGAGGCGATGATGTGCCTCGACAGGCGCGGGCTGCCCTGCTGATTCGCCCCGCCGGCTGAACTCCGGCCGTTAACCCTGTTGTCCGGGCGGGTTCACAAGCCCTCGCTTGAGGCCTATTCTCGGGCCTTCGCTGACCGTCCGGGGGGTGGGTCATGGCAGACGCGAGTGGGGCTGACCACGTTACTGCTGCGACGACGACAGGGCCTCGCCCGAAAGGGCCGATGGTGCTGTCGATCCTGGCGTTCCTGGTACTGGCGAGCGGCATCGGCGGGCTAGCCTTCCTGGTCCATCAATGGCGCGAGGAGGCACGCGACGGACTCGACGGCCTGCGTGTCAGCCTGATGCTCAACGACGAGCGCACGCGCGGCATGGGTGACGCCGGCGCCAACGCCGCCCGCGACGCTTCGGCCGTGGCGCGCAACGTCGTCGACCTGATCAAGATCGAACTGCCGCCGCTGCTCGCGGCCGCGCCCCGTGCGCTGCCGGCCGAGCCCGCCGGCGATCTCGTCGTGCGCCGCACCGTGCCGTTCGTGCGCACCGGCGCCGAAGGAGGCGCCGAGATCCGCCGCATGATCGGCGAGATCCGCGGCGAACTGCAGAAGCTGACCGCGGGCCGGGCTTGCGCCATTGCCGTCGACGGCCATACCGACACGCGCGGCTCCGATACGGCCAATCTCGAACTCTCGGAGAAGCGCGCGACGTTCGTGGCCGAGGCGCTGCGCAGCGAATTCGGCGGCGCCACGACCATCGCGACGGTCGGCTGGGGCGAGCGCCGGCTCAAGGTGATGACGCCCGACGGCACGGACGAGGTCGAGAACCGCCGGGTCGAGGTGACGCTCACCTGCCCGCCCCCGGCCACGCGCGCTGCAGCGGCGCTGACGAGCCGCTAGGCGCGCACCCGAGGAAACACAGGCTAGTAACTCATACTCGCCGCATTGACGACGCCGATCGCCAAAGCGGCGACACCGAGCGTAATTCCTGCAGCAAGATTGCCGTCCTCGATATGCCGGCCGATGCCGCGCAGCGCAAAATCGACGAGCCAGAAGACCGCCAGCTGCACGACTAAAGCCACGCCACTCCACACGGCCATGTCCAGAAACGACACGCTGTGAATGATGACACTGGCTAAGGGAATCGTGAATCCGAGCACAGCGCCGGCCAGACTGATCGCCGCGGCGACGTTGCCTTTGTGAATCAGCGCGCCCTCATGATGCGGTGTCACCTTCATATAGATCATGACGAACAGGATCTCGGCGACGAGCGCTGCGCCGAAATAGGCGAAGAAACTGCCGAGGGTCGGCCATGAGATAACACTGACCATGGAGCTTTCTTTAACCTCCGCCCGACGCGTTGGCCTGTTGAGCCGCCGTGCTGCCAAATCCCCCGCGGGCTACCTCGACGACCTCCTCGGCGGGCCGAAAGGGGCTGCCTGGTTCCCGGCCAGCGAAGGATCCAACGTGGAAATACTTGCCACGGTAGGGAACCACGGCACTGTTGTTATAGCCTCGATAGACGGGCTGATTGAAGCGCTCGCCGGCATGGATGTTGGCCAGCAGGTAGCCCATCTCCTGCGGACCCCAGTGGTTTCCACCCGTCGCCAGATTTCGGAACGTCGGGACACAATTGTTGAAGCCCAGTTCGACTTCACAGTCACGGGAAGCATTGAAACGTGGCGCTTCGCGGGCAAAAGCTATCTGAGCCGCGGCTGCCGCCTCATGGCAAATCGGCGCTGCGTGCGCGCGCTGGCAGGTGTCAGCGTTTGCGAAGAACTCAGCCTCTTTCGGCGGTTTCTCGCTGCACGCCACGATGGCCACACTGGCGCTGCCCATCAGCACAAGGCGTACAGAGCGCGATCTCTTCATTGAGCCTGATGTCCCCCCGCAGGACGACCGCAACCGTCGCTAGACGAAGCCGATTCGCGGTGCGTGAACAAGTCGCGCGCGGTGCAGGGTCGTTGGGCTTCCTGGCTTGCCAATACCTGCATATGCAGGTATATCGTGCGCCATGGCCCGCAAGACGCCCGACCCGGCCGCCGAGCTGCTCGGCTGCACCTGCAAGCATCTGCGCATGGCGACGCGGCGGCTGTCGGCCATCTACGACCGTCATCTCGAGCCGGTCGGCGTCACCATCACCCAGTACGGGCTGCTCGCCAATCTGATGGTCCATGACGGCATCGGCCTCGGCGCCTTCGCCGAGAAGCTGGTCATGGACCCCACCACCTTGAGCCGCAACCTGCGCCCGCTGCAGCGCCAGCGCCTGGTGGTGCTCGCACCCGATCCGACCGACCGGCGCTCGCGCGTGCTGCACCTGACCGACAAGGGTCGCGCCGCCTTCGCCAAGGCGCGCCCGGCCTGGGCCAAGGCACAGAGCCAGATCGAAGCCGCCTTCGGCCGCGGCGACACCGCCGCCCTGCACAGCACGCTCCAGCGCCTTCTCGACCGTCTGCCCGCCTGAGTGCCCCGCCTGAGTTTTTCTAACCCTATGCCTGCATATACATTCATTTGCGCCCGGTCGGCGCGCCAGCAAGGATGACGACCATGAGCTCGCCCCAGACTTCCGCCGCCGCTGACCGCACCCTGCCCTACGCCGTGCTGGTCGGCCTTGTCGGCCTGATCGTCGGCATCACCATGGGCCGGGCCCAGTCGATGGGCCTCTACCAGCTGCCGGTGATCACCGCGCTCGGTATCGGCCGCGAGCCCTTCAGCCTGATGATGGCCGTCACGCTGCTGCTCATGGGGGCGGGCTCGCCCTTCTCCGGCGCGCTGATCGACAAGTACGGCGCGCGCTGGGTCGTCGCCTTCTGCGTGCTCTGCACCATCGCCGGGCTCTACGCGCTCTACGCGGTGACGTCGGTGGCCGGGCTGATCGTCGCCGGCGTGCTGATGGGCTTCGGCGTCAGCGGCACGGGCGTCACCTCGCTGGTCGGCGTGGTCGGCCGTCTCGCGCCGCCGGAGAAGCGCATGGCGGCGATCGCCTCGGTCGGCATGGCCGCCGGCATCGGCGGCTTCGTCGCCCTGCCGGTGATGCACGCCTTGATCGAAGCCTTCGCCTGGCAGAACAGCCTGCTCTGGCTGATGGGCATCACCGCGCTGCTGATCCTGTTCGCCTGGCCGCTCGACCGCAAGCCGGCCGGCGCCGGCGGGCCGGTGCGGACCCAGAGCGCCAAGGAGGCGCTGGCCGAGGCGTTCCGCCATCCGAGCTACTGGATGCTCACCGCCGGGTTCTTCGTCTGCGGCTTCCACGTCGCCTTCATCACCGTGCATCTGCCGGCCTACACGCAGGACCTGCTGATGCCGAGCTGGGTCGGCCCCTACGCCCTGATGCTCGTCGGCATCGCCAACATCATCGGCACGTTCATCGTCGGCCAGTCCGGACGCTGGCTGCAGAAGCGGCGCGCGCTGTCGCTGATCTATTTCGGCCGCTCGGTGATCTTCGCCGGGTTCCTGCTGCTGCCCATGACGCCGGCCACGGTGATCATCCTCAGCGGCCTGCTCGGCCTGTTCTGGCTGTCGACCATCCCGCCGACCAGCGGCCTGGTGGCCACCTTCTTCGGCACGACCTGGATGTCGATGCTCTTCGGCTTCGTCTTCTTCTCGCACCAGATCGGCTCGTTCCTCGGCGTGTGGATGGCCGGGCGGCTCTACGACATGACCGGCTCCTACGACGCGATGTGGTGGATCTCGATCGCACTCGGCATCGCTTCGGGCCTCGTCCACTGGCCGATCCAGGAGAAGCCGGTGGCGCGGCTGGCGGCCGCCGCCTGAGCCTTGAGTTGACGCCTCGACCGTCGCATTCTCTTCGCCCTATGGCTTGGGAGGGCTGCGATGGTCACCGTGACACCGGACATCAAGGACCAGGAGACGCTGCCGTCGAGCGTGTCGCGGAGCGTGGCGGTCGATCAGCTGCCCTGGCACACGACGCCGTTTCCCGGCATCGAGCAGAAGATTCTGCTGCGTGACGAGGAGCGCGGCCTGATCACCGCCCTGATCCGCATGGCGCCCGGCGCAAGATTGCCGCTGCACGAGCACGCCGATGTCGAGCAGACCTACGTGCTCGAAGGCAGTCTCGCCGACGATGAGGGCAACGAGACCACCGCCGGCAATTTCATCTGGCGCCCGCAAGGCCACCGCCATGTCGCGTGGTCGCCCAAAGGCTGCCTGTGCCTCGGCATCTTCCTCAAGCCGAACGTCTTCCTGGACTAAGGCGCCAACGGCCGGACGCCGTCGCGGGCGGGAAATCGCAGAACGAACTCGGTGCCCGGCGAGAGGCGATTGACCGTGAGCGCCGCCTCGAGCTGCCGGCTGAAGGCCCGGACCATGCGCATGCCCAGCCCGCGACCCTTGGCAACGTCGAAGCCCGGCGGCAGGCCGACACCGTCGTCGCGCACCGACAGCACGAGGTCGCGCCCCTCGAGAGCCAGGGTCACCTGCACGCGGCAGCCGACCCCGCCGGGGTAGCCGTATTTGATGGCATTGGTCACCAGCTCGTTGACCACCAGCGCGACAGGCACGGCGCGATCGGTTTCGATGTCCAGCACACGGCCGGCCGGTGCGGTGAGCTCGACCGTGCAGCCGACGGCCGACGTCTCCAGCCCGTGGCAGACCTCCCGCAGGTACGAGGACAGGTCGATGGTGGCCACGGTCTCGCCGCGATAGAGGCCCTCATGGGCCCGGCCGATGGCGACGATGCGGCCGGAGGCTTCGGTCAGCGCGCGGCGCAAGGTCTCGTCGTCGGTGGAGCTTGCCTGCAGCTCGAGCGTCGCCGCGGCGATCTGCAGGCTGTTCTTGACCCGGTGATTGAGCTCGTCAAGCAGCAGGCGGTGGCGCTCGGCGGCGGCGAGCAGGTCGCGCTCGATGCGCTGGCGCTCCATCGCCATGCCGACGATGTTGGCCGCCCCTTGCAGAAAGGCGAGATCGTGCGCGGTGAACTCACCGGGCGAGCGGCTGTCGACCTCGAGCACGCCGAAGGCGGACTTGTCGCCCTGCAGGATCACGTTGATGGCGCGGCGGATGCCGTGGCGCATGAGGAGCTGCGGCGTGCGGAAGCGCTGCTCGCGCTCCAGGTGGTTGGAGATCACCGGCTTGCCGGTGTGCAGCGCGTAGCCCGCCGGCGATTCGAGGTCGGCTCCCACCGTGGCCTTGCCCACCGTGTCGAGGTCCCAGCCCACCCCGGCGCGCACGACGAAGCAGTTCTGCGCCGGCACGTATTCCATGACCTTGCAGAATTCGGCCTCGAGCCCCTCGGCGGTCAGCCGCGCGGCGCGCTCCAGCAGCTCCTTGACGGTCGAGCCCTGCAGAGCGAGCACGCCAAGCTTGGCCAGAAGCTCCTGCTGACGCAGGCGCAAGGCCAAGGCTTGTTCGCCGGTGAGCGATTCGGCCCGCCTGCCGGCCGGCGGCTCGATAACCGCGGGATCGAAAACGGGTTCTTTGCTGTGAGCATCGGACGACATGGACAGACGACCCCCTGCCCCTTGATGTGGAGCTTGAGTAGAGACGACAGCCATGAGCGCGCGTGCAAACGGCAACGCCGCGCGTCCCACTCATAGCAGGGGCAGCCCGATTTTTGTCAGGAGTTTTCGTGCAAAAAAGAGGTGGTCTTACAGCCACGCTTGATCAAGCCTGGCTGTAAGCACCGGATCAGCGCGGCGCGGGCTCCGTCCGACCGGCGGGCGCGTTCTCGCCGCTGCTGCGGGCCGGCGCGGTGGCGCCCCCGCCGATCCCGCTGGCCGAAGAGCCGCCGTGCGGCGGCACAGCCGGGATGCGTTCCATATCCGGCGTCCTGTCGGATGACGCGCCCGGCGGCGCCGATCCGGTCGAGGTGCCGGAGTTGCCCGTCGAGGTCTGCGGCGCGTGGCCGCTCAGCCCGCCGCTCAAATCCCCGGTCGTCGCGCCCGGGCCGGGAACCGGCTTGGCCCGATCGTCGGAGCCGCGCGCCGACCCCGTGCCGAGCGTGGTGCCCGGAGTGGTCGCTTCGGTGTTGGTAGGCGAACGCGCGTCGTCGCTGCGAAGCTGGGCGACAGCCGGACCCGCCGCGGCGAGCGCCAGCACGGTGGTCAGCGAGAGAAAAGCAGAGCGCATGAGAGACTCCCTTGCCGTCAACGTGTCGAGCTGCCGCCCGGCGACGAGCTGATCCCGTTGCCGCTGCCGGTGGTGCCGCGATTGGGCACGCTCAGGCCGGGGCCGGGCGCGCCGCTGCTGGGGGGCACACTGCTGGGCGGCACGCCGGAGCCGCTGGTCGTGCGGTCGTTGGCGCCTGGCGTGGTGAGACCGGGCGAGCCCAGCGGCGTCGTGCCCGTGGTCGTGTCGCGCAGCGGCGCGCCAACCTGACCTGTTCCGACGCTCGAGCCGGGCGGCGGTCCGGCCGGATCGACGCTGTCGGGACTGCGCCCCGGCGCTGAAGAGGGCGGGGTCTGGGCGAGAGCGGCGCCGCTGACGAGGAGGGCGGCGGCAAGCAGGGTCAAACGCATGATAGGCTCCGTGACTCGTTAGCGGCGTTGCGGAGGGGAGGCGCGATTGCGCTCGGCTTCCGACTTGTCGTCATCCATGCCGATATCCTTGTCGATCGCCGACTCCCCCGGCAGCGGCCCCGACCCGGTGGTGGTGGTGGTGTCGCCGCCCGACGGCCCCGTGCGGCCCAACGAGTTGACGGTGTCGTCGCGGCGTTCGGGGATCGGCGATGCTTCCGGCGGCTTGGTGGTGATGGCGCCGTCGATGCTGGCGTCGTTGTTCTTCTGCTGCGGCGGGATGGTCTGCGCGACGGCCGGCAGGGCGAGCCCGACAGCCATCGCAAGATAAAGCGGGATCCGCATGGCGATCCTCCTGAGGTGTCCCGAAAGGGGCCTGTCAAAGCAACGGTTCGCCACCGGGCCGGTTCCGGCATGAAAAAGGCGGCTCGGGCCGGAGCCCGAACCGCCTGCTTCATTCAGCCGTGCTTAGCGCGACGGCGAGGACGACGCGGGCGGCGGGGAGCCGGTCGTCGTCGAGGTCGAGGCGCCGCCCGGCCCCGTCACGGTCGAGGTCGAGGAGCCGACATTGCCCGGCCCGCGGATCGTGGTCTCGCTCGAGGTCGAGGGCACGCCCACCGGCGCCGACGTCGTGGTGTTGGTCGTCGTCGAGCTGCTCGAGGGCGGTACGTTCAGGCTGTTGCTGGTGGACGTGCTGCCGGCGGCACCCGAACCGGACGGGTTGATCGTCGTGGTCGACGACGTGCCGCCGCTAAGCGAGGGGTTCTGGGTCGTCGTGGTGGTCGTGGATTGCTGGGCCAGCGCCGGCACGGCCAGGATCAGGCCGATGGCCGCGGTCGCCGAAAGCAGAGCGGTTCGCATTCAAACCTCCATTCCTATTACCCTGAGCGAGACAGAACGGGAGGCCGACGCGAGGGTTCCTAATCGAGGGTACGCCGGTAGCGTGCGAGCGCCATAAGCATCGCCGCCAGCATGAAGGCGAGCAGCGGCCACAGCTCCGGCCAGACCTCGGCCCAGCCGTTTCCCTTGAGCAGGATGCCGCGCACGATGCGCAGGAAATGCGTGAGCGGCAGGATCTCGCCCAGCGCCTGAGCCCAGTCCGGCATGCCGCGATAGGGGAACATGAAGCCCGAAAGCAGCATGCTGGGCAGGAAGAAGAAGAACGACATCTGCATCGCCTGGAGCTGGTTGGCCGCGACGGTGGAGAAGGTGAAGCCGATCGAGAGATTGGCGGCGATGAACACCACGAGCACGAGCGAGAGCAAGGTGAGACTGCCGGTCATCGGCACGCCGAACAGGTAGCGCGCCGCCAGCAGGATCACCACGACCTGCACGTAACCGACCAGGATGAAGGGGATGATCTTGCCGAGCATCACCTCGACGGGCAGGACCGGCATGGCGAGCAGGTTCTCCATCGTGCCGCGTTCGCGCTCCCGCGTCATGGCCAGGGACGTCATGATCACCATGGTCATGGTGAGGATCGTGCCCATCAGGCCGGGCACGATGTTGTGCTGGGTGATTCCCTCGGGGTTGTAGCGGCGGTGGATGCGCAGCTCGAAGGCCGGCTCGCTCGGGTGAAGATGCCCCAGCGGTCCGTCGAGGTCGGCGGAAAGGGAAGTCCGTGCGATCTGCGACAGCGCAGCGAGCGCGTTGCTGGTCGCGGCCGGGTCGGTGGCATCCGCTTCGACCAGCAGGGCGGGCTTCTCGCCGCGCACCAGCCGCCGCGAGAAATCCGGCGGCACGCTGATGACGAACTGCACGTCACCGCGAGCGAGCAACGCGGCCGCCTCCGCCTCGCTCGCGGCCTCGCGCACGAAACGGAAATAGCCGGAATTCTCCGCCGCCGCGAGAAAAGAGCGGGTGAAGGGGGAATTGTCGGCGCTCAGCACCGCCGTCGGCAGCGCCTTGGGATCGGCGTTGATGGCGTAACCGAAGAGCAGGAGCTGCATCACCGGCACGCCGACCATCATCGCGAAGGTCAGGCGGTCGCGCCGCATCTGGACGAATTCCTTGACCAGCACCGCCCAGAACCGCGCAACGGAGAAAGCGGTCATGGCGTGCTCCCCTCTTTCTCCCCGCTCCGCCCGGAAAGGGCCGCTCCCCCTGCCGTGACGCTGGTCATTGCAGCTCGTCCCGGGTGCGCATCATCAGGGCGATGAACACGTCCTCCAGCCCGGCCTCCGCCGGCGTCCAGTGCAGCGACGGATCGGCGCGGAACGGCGCCGTCGCGGCGTCGAGCGCCGCCGCGTCGAGACCGCTGACATGGAGCGTGGTGCCGAAGGGCACGACCATGTCGATGCCGGGGGTGTTCTCCAGGCTCCGCGCCAGCGCGACCGGATCGGTGCCCGTGACCTCCCAGGTGGCAATACCGGATTCGCGGACCACGCTGTCGACCGAACCGCGTACGAGCAGCCGCCCGTAGGCGATGTAAGCGATCTCATGGCAGCGCTCGGCTTCATCCATGTAGTGCGTGCTGACCAGCACGGTGAGGCCGTCGGCCGCCAGCCGATGGATCTGGTCCCAGAATTCGCGCCGCGCCTTGGGGTCGACGCCGGCGGTCGGCTCGTCGAGCAGCAGGAGGCGCGGGCTGTGCAGGATACAGGCCGCAAGCGCCAGGCGCTGCTTCCAGCCGCCCGACAGCGCGCCGGCCAGCTGCTTCTGCCGGCCTGTGAGGCCGAGCCGCTCCAACGTCTCGTCGACAACGCGCCCGCGCTCCGGCACCCCGTAGACGCGCGCGACGAAGTCGAGATTCTCGCGGATGCTGAGATCCTCGTAGAAGCTGAACTTCTGCGTCATGTAGCCGACCTCGCGCTTGATGCGCGGCGCCTCGCGGCGGATGTCGTACCCGAGACACGTCCCCTCGCCCGCGTCCGGGGTCAGCAGGCCGCAGAGCATGCGGATGGTCGTCGTCTTGCCGCTGCCGTTCGGGCCGAGGAAGCCGCAGATCTCGCCGCGCCGCACCTGGATGTCGACGTCGCGCACCACCGGCCGGCCGCCGAAGCTCTTCGACAGGCCGGTCACATCGATGACGAGGTCGCCGGTCATGTCCCGGCGCCTGATGGGCTCGCCGGCCGCAGCTCGACCGGCTGCCCGGGGTGAAGGGCGACGCTGGCCCCATTCCGGAGAGGCTGGGCCTCGACGCGATAGACGAGCTTGGCCCGTGTCTCGCGGCTGTAGATCACCGGGGGCGTGTACTCGGCCTCGGTCGCGATGAAGGTCACCCGCGCCGTCAGCCCGGCCGGGCAGCCGTCGCAACGCAGCTCCATCGTCGAGCCGATGGCCACCCGCGCCAGCGCCGGTTCCGGCACGAAGAAGCGCAGTTTCACGTTGCCCGGCGGCAGGATGGAGACGACCGGCGCGTTCGTCGCCACCATCTCACCGGGAAGATGGAACGTGTCGGCGACAAGACCATCGGCGGGGGCCACGAGGACTCGCTGACCGAGCTTCCATTCGGCCTGTCGGAGAAACGCCCGCGCGCTGTCGACGGCGGCCTCGGCGGCCACGATCTCGTCGCTGCGCGCGGCCAGGCGCGCCACTTCGATCTGCGCGGTCAGCTCGGCGACGCGAGCCCGGTCGCGCTCGTAAGCCGCCCGGGCCTCGTCGAGCCGCTCCTGCGACACGACCCGGCCGACCGGCAGCTGCTCGTAGCGATGCTGCGTGGTGCGCGACAGTTCCTGGGCCGCTTCGGCCTGGCGGCGCTGGGCCTGCAGCGCGTCGATCTCCGGCGAGCGCCGCCCCTTGCGGCGATCGGCGAGCTGCGCTTCGGCCTGCGCCAGCCGTCCCTGCGCCTCGTCGCGCAAGGCCATCTCGTTGTCGGCGTCGAACACCGCCACCACGCTGCCGCGGGCGACGCTGTCGCCGCGCGCCACGCGCAGCTCCCGCAAGGTGCCGGCCTCGCGCGGCGCCAGTCGGGCGTATTCCCCCTCCGCCTACCCGTAGAAGACGGGGGGCTCGGTCGTTCCGGCGCCGAACAGCGCCAGGACGGCCGCCGCCGTGTTGCGCAGCCATTCCATGATCATTCTCCCGCCACCGCCGGCCGCGGAAGCAGGCCGTGCAGCAGCACATCCGTATAGGTCTCGAAGAAGGCTTCCAGCTCGAAGGCCGCCCGGGTCTGTGGCGGCGAGTGCGGCTCGAGCGCGTGTTTCCACATCGCCAGCACCATCATCGGCCCGACGATGACCGGACCGATGGACGCCGCCTTGAGGGTCCGGAACTCGCCCCGCCCCATGCCGCGTGCCAGCAGGCGGCTCAGCACGCCCATGCCTCGGCCGACGACCTCCTCGACGTAGAACTTCGCGAGGTCGGGAAAATTGCCGGCCTCGGCGATCACCAGCTTGGGAATGGCGCCGATCGGTGAGGCGATGACGCTGATCATGCCGCGCAGCACATGGGTCAGCAGCTCGGGCGTCGAGACGCTGTCGTCGGTGAGCTGCGCCTCCGCCAGCATGATGTTGCTGACCAGCATCTCGCGCACCATGGCCTTGAACAGCTCTTCCTTGCTGGGGAAGTAGAGGTAGAGCGTGCCTTTGCTGATGCCGGCCTTGGCCGCGACGTCGTCGAGCCGCGCGGCCGAGAAGCCGCGCGCCGTGAACACATCGAGGGCGGCGGCCAGGATCTCGGCCGGACGCTCGTCCTTGCGCCGTTGCCAGCGCGGTTTCGTTGCTTTGGGCATGGGAGGTTCTTTAATAACTGACTGGTCAGTTATCTATTATACCCCCCGCCCTCTGGCAAGTGGAATTTCCGCCCCGTCTAAGCTGTTGATAGACTTGCGCGCTCACGCGTCAGGGAGGATCTGCAATGTCGGCCTATCGCTGGTTTATCGGGATGGCGCTCAGCCTCACGCTGGTCGCGAGCGCTGCCGCCCAGGAGCAGCGCCCCACGTCCCTCGGCCAGGCCGCCGGCCCGACGCGCGAAATCACGCGCATCACCGGCGAGGTCTACCGCTTCCGCAACAATTTCCATTACTCGGTCTTCGCCGTGACGCCGGCCGGGATCATCGTCACCGACCCGATCAACGCCGCCGCGGCGCAATGGCTGAAGGACGAGCTGAAGCAGCGCTTCAACCAGCCGGTGCGCTACCTGGTCTACAGCCACGATCATGCCGACCACATCTCCGGCGGCGAGGTGTTCGCCGACACCGCGGTGGTCATTGCCCACGCGAATGCGCGGCCGCAGATCGTCGGCGAGAAGCGGCCGACCGCCGTGCCCACCGTGACCTTCACCGAGCGGCTCGACATCGAGCTCGGCGGCACGACGGTGGAGCTGCACTATGTCGGCCGCAATCACTCCGACAATTCTCTGGTCGTGCGCTTCCCGCGCGAGAAGATCATCTTCACCGTCGACTGGATCCCGGTGAAGTCGGTGGGCTTTCGCGACTGGCCGGATGCCTATCTCGCCGAATGGATCGAAGGTCTGAAGCGCGTCGAGCTGATGGAGTTCGACATCCTGGCCCCCGGCCACGGCCCACTGGGCGACAAGACCGACGTGCGCGCCTTCCGCGCCTACATGGAGGAAATGCGCGATCTCGTGCTGGCCGCGTCACGCGAGGGCAAGCCGGTCGCCGAGATCAAGACCGAAGCGCGCGCCAAGATGGGCGAGAAGTACAAAGGCTGGGCCGGGTTCGAGCAGATGTTCGACCTGAACGTCGAGGGCATGCACCGGCTGGTCAACGCCAACCGGCGGCCGAACTAGCGCCGCTCAATTCCCGGAAGGCGGCGCGATATGCACCTCATGCCAGAGTCCACTTGCCCTCAATCCACCTGATGCGCCTGAAGAAACATAGCCTTCTCCAGGGCCGCGAAGAATTGTTGATAAGGCTCAGCATCGGAAACGGCGACGATGTTGTATTGAGCGCTCGCCCGGACGGCAGTCTGTGCCGCGCCGCGCGGCCTGACAGTCACCGTCATTCGCATTGCGTAACCCGAGAGCTTGGTCCCACTCACCGTCCCTAGGGCTGTATCGGCTTTGTCTACGACAAAGCCCAGGTCCTGCATCGTGGCGATGACGTTTCGAAGCGTTAAAGCCCGATCGGTCGTATCGAAAGCGCGTGTTCCGATCGCACGCATCTCCACCTGACTGCGATCGGTATGCAACACTTGCTGCTTCGAATCGACCTGACATCCCATCAGCATGAGGCCCAAGACCGCCAAGCCCAGTCCAGCAATCGGCGTCATACGTTATGGGCCTCGAGAAATACGGATTGCGAGAGCCTGTCGAAAAACTCTCGGTAGATCACCGCATCGTTGATCGTCTCGACACGTGCGACCTGGTGCATTGCCGTCCAGATGACCCGTTGAAACGTGGCCCGGACGACGACGGCATTCTTATCCGCCGACGGCACGGTGACGAGCGAGACGCGGATTTTCTGGCTGTGCTCCCCTCCAAACGCCGAGATCATTGCGGCCATAAATGCCTGGCCGGCAACAGCGCTCGACTGCATGGTGTCGCGGTCCTTTGAGGCAACGATCAGCCCTGCTTTAACAGCACTTTCCTCGATGATAAAGCCGAGGTCCTGCAGTACGCCAGCGGCGGACGACAGGATGGCGGCATCATCCTTCGTGTCGAATCGACGCATCATCATCTGGCGTTGTGGCAGATGATCCGCGGAAAGCGTCAAGGCGGCACGCTGCTGGTCCCGCGTATCAGGCTGACAGGCGCTAAGCATCACGCCTGCAGCGAGCGGCGCAGCGAGAAAGAGGCGCATGAATCCTTCAGAAGCTGCTGGAGCGGTAGGCGAAATCCCGCACGCGGCTGTTTTCGTCATATTTGATAATGATCGTGAGGGTCCGTTGGCTGGTGCTGCGGGCACCCGCCCCGCTGCTGTAGCCGGCACCGCCGAGCCCGCCCGCGGCGGCCGCGTTCCCGATCAGACCGCCTCCGAGAATGAGAGCGTTGACCCCTCCCGAGGAGCGCGAATAAACGGAATCGGTCGATATCTTGTCGTAGACCCAATTCTCGCGCCGCATTTCATCCGTGGTCACCATGTTCGGCGAGCCCAATACCTGGACGACTTCGGCATTGGTCATGCCGACCCGGATCTCCCGCTGGACGGTACCAACGCTGATCCGGTCGGTCTCCTGCGTCGCGCGCACCGACTGGGCATGATCCTGGGCAGTCGCGCAGGCGCCGAGACCCAGCGCGAGCGAGGCAAGAATTACGTAGGAGGAACGCATGGAACTCCTTCCAGTCTGTCCGGTAGGACCGTAAAAGGCCGTGATCATCATTGCGCCGGCGGATTGGCCGGTGCTGTGGTCGAGGCTGGTGTTGGAGCCGGTGCAGCACTCGGCGGCATCGGCATTGGCGGCTGATCCTTGTCCTCGATCTGCAGCGCCGTCAGGAACATCGCCTTGGCGAGCGGCTCAAAGAAGAACTGCTGATAAAATTCCGGATCGTCGACTTGGTTTTCAACCATGGCCGCGGCCTGCAACTTTACCTGTGCATTCGAGCGCACGATGAGTTGCTTTTCACCGCGCGGGTAAATGGCGGCCGTGAGTCGCAGCACCGACAATTTCGTCCCGGTAACGGTCGCCGCTTCAGGCTCGACTTTGTCGATCGTGTAGCCAAGGTCTTGTAGCGTGGAAATCACGGTTCGTAGCGTGTGTTTGCGGTCCACGGTGTCGAAGGCGCGGCTTTGGATCGCCCGCAACTCGACTGCCGGCTTCTGGCTAAGGACCAGCTTCTGCTCGTGGTGCTGGCAGGCGGCCAGCAGAGAAGCTACGGCAACGGCGCTCAGCACTCGCAGGGCGGTTCTAAGCGTCATATTGACTGCGCTTCCAGGAAGGTACCGGCGGACAGCTTTTCAAAGAACTGCTGATAGAGCTCCGGCTCCAGCAGAAGCTCGGCTCGCCAGCGCTGGCCATGATTGTTCGTCAGGTGTCGATCGAAAGACACCCGGACCTCGATCTGTTTCGAATTTTTGATGGGCGTCGCCACCAGTGTGACGTGGATACTCTGCTCTTTGTCCCACACCGGATTGTGGCTACTCCCGAGCAAGGCGGCAATAATCATCAGGGCCACCTGTCCAGCAACTTGGCCAGCTTCCTGGGCGTCCCGTTGTTTCGCGGCGACGAGGACGCCTAAATCCACGGACGACTCGGCAATCGTATAGCCGAGGTCCTGCAACGTCTGAGTAGCCGCAGAAAGGAGCTTTTCTTCATCCAGCGTGTCGAAGCGGCGGGTCTGGAGGGCACGCAGCTCAACTGCTCCGGCCGGCGGGGCGCCAATACGTTTGGCCACATCGTTGGCGTTGACACATCCTGCGACCGGCACAACCAACGCGAGCGCACCGGCTAACGCCAGCGCCCTGGGTAGTTTCAATCCAGCCATATACCCCCCAATCAAAGACGGCCCCTAACCGTCAACCTACACGGTCATTTTTAATGAGAGCGCTCTTAAAAGTCGAGATTGATCAGGCCGCCTTAACCAATTAATCGCGGAAATTCACGAACTGCAGCGGCAGCTCGATCTTCAGCGTCTTGATCAGGGCGATGGCGTCCTGGAGATCGTCCCGCTTCTTGCCGGTGATGCGCAACTCGTCGCCCTGGATCGACGCCTGCACCTTCATCTTGGACTCTTTGATCGCCGTGATGATCTGCTTGGCGATCTCGCGGTCGATGCCCTGCTTGACGATGGCGACCTGGCGCAGCGTGTTGCCGGAGGCTTTCTCCTCGTCCTTCCACTCGATGCAGCGGGGATCGAGCTTGCGGCGCACGAAGTAGCCTTTCACCAGCTCCTGCATCTGGCGCAGCTTGGTGCCGTCCTCGGCCGTCAAGGTCAGATTCCCCTCCTGGCGCTCGATCTTGCTGTTCGAGCCCTTGAAGTCGAAACGCGTCGTCAGCTCGCGGGTCACGCCGTCGATCGCGTTGCCGACCTCGGCCAGATCGGTCTTTGAGACGACATCGAAGCTGGGCATCAGGCGGTCGCCTTCTCCTTGGCGCGGGCCTTGGCCGCGTCGCGCAGGGCGGTGATGGTCATGCGCGTGGTGATGAGCTCGGGGTCGGTGCGCAGCTCGATCAGCGCCGCCTTGCCCGATTTCACCGCCCGCTCGAACGCCGGCACGAACTCGTCGGTCTTGGTGACGATTTCCGCGTGGCAGCCCAGCGCCTTGCCCAGCGCCGCGAAATCCGGATTGACCAGATCGGTGCCGACCACGCGCTCGGGATGCTCGCGCTCCTGATGCATGCGTATCGTGCCGTAAGTCCGGTTGTTGAACACCAGGACGATGGGTTTGCCGCCGTGCTGCACGGCAGTCGACAGTTCCTGCCCGCTCATCATGAAACCGCCATCGCCGACACAGCCGATCACCAGCCGGTCGCGATGCACGAGCGAGGCGGCGACCGCCGCCGGCACCGAATAGCCCATGGCGCCGCTGGTCGGGCCGATCAGGCGGCCGGGCCGGCCGTAGACGAGGTAGCGCTGCGGCCAGCCGGTGTGGTTGCCGGCATCGAGCGTCACGATGGCGTCGCGCGGCAGGGTTTCGCGGATCGCCGCCATGCCGCGACCCATGTCCAGCGCGCCGTTGTACGGCGTGGGCTCCAGGGTCGCGACGTAGTCCTTGCGCGCCGCCTCGGTCCAGGCGCCCCATTTCGTCGCTGCCTTGGGCCGCAGAGTGGCCACGGCCGCGGCGAAGGCGTTGGAGCCGGAGGCGATCCCGAGTGTCGGCCGATAGACGCGGCCGAGCTCGTTGGCATCGGGATAGACGTGGACGAGAGTCTGCTTGGGCTCCGGGATGTCGAGGATCGCGTAGCCCTGTGTCGTCTGCTCGCCCATGCGCGCGCCCACGACCAGCAGCAGGTCGACATCCTTGATGCGCTTGAGAAGGGCCGGCGGCGACGAGGTCCCGAAATCGCCGGCATAGACCTTGGAGCGGTTGTCGAGCTGGTCCATGCAGCGGAAGGTGGTTGTCGCCGGCAGGTTCCACGCCTCGGCGAAGGCGAGCATCTGGGCGCAGGCCGCGTCGCTCCAGCCCGGACCACCGACCACCAGCATCGGGCGCTGCGCTTTTTCGAGCATCTTGCTCAGACGTTCGATGTCGGCGGCGGCCGCCACCGGCTGGATCGCCTCGTAGGCTTGCGAATCCGGCACAGTCACCCTGTCGGTCAGCATGTCTTCCGGCAGGGCCAGCACCACCGGGCCGGGCCGGCCGGAGGTCGCGACATGGAAGGCGCGCGCCATGTACTCAGGGATGCGCTCGGCCTGGTCGATCTGCGCCGACCATTTCGCGAGAGGCCCGAACATCTGGCGGTAGTCGACTTCCTGGAAGGCTTCGCGGTCCGTCGCGTCGCGCGCCACCTGGCCGATGAGCAGGATCATCGGCGTGGAATCCTGGAAGGCCGTGTGCACGCCGACCGAGGCCTGGCAGGCGCCGGGCCCGCGCGTCACCATGGCGATGCCGGGCTTGCCGGTCAGCTTGCCGTAGGCCTCGGCCATGTTGGCCGCCCCGGCCTCGTGCCGGGCGTTGACCAGGGTGATGCGGTCGCGGGCGTCGTAGAGGGCGTCGAGCACCTCGAGATAGCTTTCGCCCGGCACGCAGAACGCCATCTCCGCGCCGTGGATGACGAGCTGATCGACCAGAACCTGTCCGCCGCTGCGGGCCTTTGCCATCGTGCCGAACTCCAGTGTCGTTGCGCGCGAGTAAAGGGCCCGCCCCCGATTGTGTCAATTGCCAGAGCGCCCGTTCGGTTGTTGCCCACCGGCAGCATCTGATAAGCGTATTCTCCGGAATGCTGCTATCGGGGGGTTAGGCATGCGGATTTCCATCTGGCGGGCAGCTGCGGTGGCTATCGTGGCAGGTATCCTGGCCATGCTGGCTTCTTCCGCAATGGCACAAATGTCGGATCGCGATCGCGACCTGGCTGCAGCGGACAATCTCAGGCGCTCAGGCAAGACAGCAGATGCGCTCGTCGCCTATCAGACGCTCGTCGAGAAGAATAGCAGCGATCCAACGGTGCTGAAGGCAGCTGCGGTCGCGGCTGGGCAGATGCGCGATTGGCGAACCTCGGCAAGCTGGTTCGAGCGCCTGAAAGCGCTCAACCCCGCAGACATCTCGACCCGAGATCCCTGTTGATGGCGTATGGCTTACTCGCAGACCCGGGGGCTTTCGAAGCTGAGCGCGCCGATCTGGTTCGCTTCTGGCACGAGACGACTGACCCCGCCATGAAGGGTCGGCACCTCTTCATACGAGAACGATTCCGCGTTCGGGACCATGACGTCGGTGCATTCGAGTGCTTCGAATGGCAGGGCCGCTTTGCCTTGAAATACATCTTTCGTGTCAGCGCCCCTGCAACCAAAGCAGAGTATTGGATAACGCTGGGCTCGTACTACGAGCGCCAGAAATTCCACATTGATATCTACCAGGGGCCGCAGCACTCGCTGATCTGGATATCGGACAAAGAGCCGTCGTATGAGACAGTTCGCGAAAAAGTCCTTCTGGCAATCGAGGACAATTCGTCAAGCACAGGTAAGCATGTTCTTTCGAGCACCGTTCGAGGAGATCGCCGCGCCTATTCACCCTCGAGCACCTGCCAGCTGAGTATGAACTAAGCTCGTGGAAACGCTGGCTGGACGACCGCCCGGGCCGCCCGCTATGGTCCCGCCCCATGACAGGACACGCCAATCCGGACTGGGACCGCCTTCTCAGCAATTTCAACCGCCATCTCGGCATGAAGATCCTGGAGTGGAGCGAGGGCACGGTCACCGTCGCCATCGACATCCAGGACTGGATGCGCAACCGCACCGGCATCGTGCACGGCGGCGTCACCGCGACGCTGATCGATGCGGCCGGCGGCTACGCCGGGAATTTCTGCCCGCATCCGGGGAAGCGGCGCCTGTCCTCGACCATCGCGCTGACCACCAGCTACGTGGCGCCCGGGAAGGGCGGCCGGATCGTGGCGAAAGCCAAGGTTCGCGGCGGTGGCCGGACGATCTACGCCTCGACGGTCGAGGTGCATGACGAGAACGGCACGTTGATCGCCATCGGCGAAGGCTCGTTCAAATACTTCAAGGGCAGCGAGACGCTCGACGGCGTGCCGATCGAGGGTTGAGATGTTTATCCAGAGCATCGATCACGTCGTGCTCACGGTCGCCGACATGGACGCGACCATCGCCTTCTACACGCGCGTGCTCGGCATGCAGCTCGAGATTTTCGGCCAGGGCCGCAAGGCGCTGCGCTTCGGCGACCAGAAGTTCAATCTCCAGGACGGCCGATCGAAGACCGACATCGTCGCGGTGGCAAAGACCCCGACGCCCGGCTCGGTCGATCTCTGCCTGCTGGCGGCGGTGCCGCTCGATACGGTGATCGCGCATCTGAAGAAAGAGAACGTGCCGATCGACAGCGGCCCGGTCTTGCGGTCCGGGGCACGCTTCCCCTTGCGCTCGGTCTATATCCGCGACCCCGACGGCAACCTGATCGAGATCTCCGAGCGCGCGGGCTAGCGTCCTTTGAACTTCGGCGGGCGCTTCTCGAGGAAGGCCCGGTAGCCTTCCTTGTAGTCGTCGCTGTCGCAGGTGGCGAAGCCGGCGAGGTATTCGGCGCGGGTGATCGGCTTTGGGCTCAGCAGGCGCAGGGCCGCCTTCTTGTGCCAGCGATTGGAAAGCGGCGCGCCGTCGGCGATACGCCGTGCGGCCGCATAGGTTTCGCTCTCCACCTGCTCGTCCGGCACGACCCGCGTGACCAGCCCCTTCTCCTTCGCCTCGGCGGCATCGAAGACCCGCGCCTCGAGCAGGATCTCGAGCGCCGTGGCTCGGCCCACGAGATCGACCAGCACCGAGAGCTCCGGATAGGCGGCGATGACGCCGATGCGGTTGATCGGCAGGCCGAGGCGTGCCGACTGGCCGGCGATGCGCAGATCGCACATCGTGGCGATCTCCAGTCCGCCGCCGACACACAGGCCGTGGATCATGGCGATCGTGGGGTGGCGGCACTCGCGGATCGCCGCCAGCGTCGGATGCATGACCTTGCCGTAGGCGACGGCCTTGCGGGTGCTGCTGCGCGTCTGGTTGAACTCGCCGATATCCGCCCCCGGGCTGAAGGCGCGCGTGCCCGAGCCGCGGATGACGATGCAGCGCAGGCCCTTGTCCTTGTCGAGGGCGCGCATGGCCACGCCGAGCTGCCGCCACACCGCCAGGGTGATGGCGTTGAGCTTCTCCGGCCGGTTGAGCATGACGGTGGCGATGTCGTCCTGGCGCAGCACGCGGACGACATCGTCGTGGCGAAAGGTCTTTGACACGCGAATGAAGGGCGGGCCGCCGCCCGCCCGCTATCAGGCGCCGCGGGCCTGACGGCCGAGGCGGTCGATGGCGCCGTTGACGATGTCGCGGATCTCGGATTTGGCGATCTGCACCGAGACGGCGTATTCGCCCTTCGAGCGGCCGGCCGGACGCTCCAGGGTCTCGGTGACCCGCAGCGACATCAGCCGCCGCAGCGTCTCCTTGGCGGCGCGCATGGCGGCCACGCCCGGGCCACCGACCGCCAGCACGTGGATCTGGGCGACCAGCATCTCCAGGAGCGCCGCGTGGGCGTTCAGCGTCGCGATGAGGTTCTCGGGATGGGTGGCGAGGCGCGGGATCGAGGACATCCCCTTCACCGCGTCGGTCGCCCGACGGCCCGACGGTGTCGCCTTCTTCGCCTTGGGTGCGGCTTTCTTCTTCTTGGCCATGGTCAAACTCCCCTGCCGGTGACTGCGATTCGTATAGCACGCACTCCCGAGTCGGCCCCAAGGCTGCGGGAAGCGCTAGCGCCGCGCCGCCGCGGCCAGCACCGCCATCGCCGCCGCCGCGCCGCCCTTCCTGAAGGGCACGCCCGCCAGCTCCAGCCCCATCTCGACTCCCGACAGCGTGCCCATCAGGGTGAGATCGTTGAAATCGCCGAGATGGCCGATGCGGAAGACCTTCTTCGCCACCTTGCCGAGCCCCGCCCCGAGCGACATGTCGAAGGCGTCGAGGATCACCTGGCGGAGTTTGTCGGCGTCATGACCCTCCGGCATCACCACCGCGGTCAGCACGCTCGAATACTCTTCCGGCTCCTGGCAGAGGATCTCGAGGCCCCAGGCCTTGACCGCGGCGCGCGTCGCCGCGGCATGGCGGTCGTGGCGCTTGAAGACGTTGTCGAGGCCTTCTTCCATCAGCATGGCGATGGCCTCGCGCAGCCCGTACAGGATGTTGGTGGCCGGCGTGTAGGGAAAGAAGCCGGTCTCGTTGGGCTTGAGCATGGCGCCCCAATCCCAGTAGGAGCGCGGCATTTTATTGGTCTTGCTGGCGGCCAGCGCCTTGGCGCTGATCGCGTTGAACGACAGGCCCGGCGGCAGCATCAGGCCCTTCTGCGAGCCGGCGACGGTGACGTCGACGCCCCATTCGTCATGGCGGTAGTCGATCGAGCCCAGCGAGGAGATGGTGTCGACCAGCAAGAGCGCCGGATGCCGGGCGCGGTCGATGGCCTCGCGCACCAGCTTGATCCGCGAGGTGACGCCGGTCGAAGTCTCGTTGTGCACCACGCACACGGCCTTGAGCGTGTGACCCTTGTCCTCGGCGAGCTTCGCCTCGAGGAGCCTGGCATCGGCGCCGTGACGCCAGTCGCCGGGAATGAACTCGATCTCGAGACCGAGACGCCCGGCCAGCTCGCGCCACAGGGCGGCAAACTGCCCGGTCTCGAACATCAGCACCTTGTCGCCGGGCGACAGCGTGTTGACCAGCGCCGCCTCCCAGGCCCCCGTGCCGGACGCGGGATAGATCACCACCGGGCCTTCGGTCTTGAACACATGCTTGAGCCCGGCGAGCACCTCGCGCCCCAGGCGCCCGAATTCCGGCCCGCGATGGTCCATGGTCGGGTGGTCCATCGCCCGCAGGATGCGATCGGGCACGTTGGTCGGCCCGGGGATCTGCAGGAAATGGCGGCCGGCCTTGTAGGGCGCGGCGTTGCGGCCGGATGTCTCGCTCATGGGGTTTCTCCTCTCGGCCGCATTAATTGCATTCAAAATTTATCATGTCAATACAAGGCTTATTGACTTTTGCATGCAATATTGAGACTCTGGCGCATGGACTTGGCCTCGCTTGATGCCCCGCGGAGGGCGCCCGCCCGTTCCGAGACCCGCCGCGCTGACCTGCACGGCACCGTAGTGGAGCAGGTGCGCGACCTGATCGTCGAGGGCGAACTCGCCGGCGGCAGCCGCGTGCCCGAACGTGCCCTCTGCGCCCGCTTCGGCGTGTCGCGGACGCCCCTGCGCGAGGCCCTGAAAGTCCTGGCGGCCGAGGGACTGATCGAGCTCCTGCCCAATCGCGGCGCCCGGGTCGCCATCCTGACCGCCGACGACATCGCCCAGACCCTCAAGGTCCTCGGCGCCCTGGAGGCCCTGGCCGGCGAGATGGCCTGCCAGCGCATCACGGAGCCCGAGATCGCCGAGATCCGGGCCCTGCATCTGGAGATGCTGGCCCATCATGCCCGGCGAGACCGGCCGGCCTATTTCAAGGCCAACCAGGCGATCCATCAGGCGATCGTCGCCGCGTCGGGCAACGCCGTCCTCGCCCAGACCTACGCCTCCCTGTCCGCCCGCATCCGCCGGGCGCGTTACGCGGCCAATCTCGATGCCCGACGCTGGGACGAGGCGGTGGCCGAGCACGAGGCCATCCTGCAGGCCCTGAGCTCGCGCTACGACAGCCGCCTGGCTCGGCTGCTGCGCGAGCATCTCGACAACAAGAGCTACGCGCTGGCGGCTCAGCATGGGGAGGCGTCCGCATGACCAAAGACCCCTCACCCCAGCCCTCTCCCGGTGGGAGAGGGAGCAGAGCGCGCACTTCATCTCACCTCTCCCTCCGGGAGAGGTCGCGAGCGGCAGGGAGCGGGTGAGGGGAAGCCTATGAGCGCAACAGCGGACCACGGTCTCGGAACCGTCTACGGCCGGGCGAAATATCCGCCGCGCGCCGCGCAGGTGAAGCCGGGCGACAGCCGCCTGGCAGAGCGCCTGCGCAAAGAGACGCAAGGCGACGTGCTGTTCGACGCGTTCAGCCGCGGGCGCTATTCGACCGACGCCTCGATCTACCAGATCGAGCCGATCGGCGTGCTCGTCGCGCGGACGGCCGACGACATCGAGGCGGCTATCCGCATCGCGCGCGAAGAAGGTGTGCCCGTGCTGCCGCGCGGCGGCGGCTCCTCGCAATGCGGCCAGACCGTCGGCCGGGCGCTGGTCGTCGACACCTCGAAATATCTGCGCAAGGTCATCAGCCTCGACAAGGAGAACCGCAAGGTCTGGGTCGAACCCGGCCTGACTCTCGACGGGCTCAACAAGGCGCTCAAGGGGACCGGCCTGTTCTTCCCTTGCGACGTCTCGACCGGCAGCCGCGCCACGCTGGGCGGCATGGCGGCCAACAATTCCTGCGGCTCGCGCTCCTTGCGCTACGGCAACATGGTGCACAACACGCGTTCGATCGAATGCGTGCTGGCCGACGGCACCAAGACGCTGTTCGGTGAAGTCCCGGAAGACATCGCCGCCATCGATCCGGCGCGCTATCGCGACCTCATCGGCACGGTGCGCGGCATCGCCGAAGGCGTGAAGGGCGAGCTGGCCTCCGACCGCTGGCCCAAGCTGCTGCGCCGCGTCGGCGGCTACAACATCGACATGATCCGGCCGCACGAGGTCTACGGCATGGGCCGCAACGAGCCGGGCCACAACATGGCGAAGCTGCTGGTCGGCTCGGAAGGCACGCTGGGCTTCTTCACCAAGCTGGAGCTCGATCTCTCGGTCCTGCCGCCGGCCAAGACGCTCGGCGTCTGCCACTTCCCGTCCTTCTACAAGGCGATGGATTCGGTGCGCCACATCGTCAAGCTCGACCCCGCCGCGGTCGAGCTGGTCGACCGCACGATGATCGAGCTGGCGCGCGACATCCCGATCTTCCGCCCGACGGTCGACCGCTTCGTGCGCGGCGAGCCCGATGCCATCCTGCTGGTCGAGTTCGCCGGCGAAAATCAGGCCGTGCAGACGCGCAAGCTCGCGCAGCTGGTCGAGCTGATGGGCGATCTCGGCTTCCCCGGCAGCGTGGTCGAGGCGACCGACCCCGGCTTCCAGTCGGCCATCTGGGAGGTGCGCAAGCAGGGCCTCAACATCATGATGTCGATGAAGGGCGACGGCAAACCGGTGTCGTTCATCGAGGATTGCGCGGTGCCGCTCGAGGATCTCGCCGAATACACCGACCGCCTGACCAAGGTCTTCCACAAACACGGCACCCAAGGCACGTGGTACGCCCACGCCTCGGTCGGCACCCTGCACGTGCGCCCCATCATCAACCTGAAGGAGGACGGTGGCGCCAAGAAGATGCGGGCGATCGCCGAGGAAGCCTTCGCCATGGTGCGCGAGTACAAGGGCTCGCATTCGGGCGAGCATGGCGACGGTCTCGTGCGCTCCGAATTCCACGAGCCGATGTTCGGTTCGGCCATCGTCCGCGCCTTCGAGAACGTGAAGGACAGCTTCGATCCCGAAGGTCTGTTCAATCCCGGCAAGATCGTCCGCCCGCCGAAGATGGACGACCGCACGCTGATGCGCTTCAAGCCCGGCTACGCGCCGCAGCAATTCGCGACGGCGCTCGACTGGTCGGCCTGGGGCGGTCTGCCCGGGGCCGTGGAGATGTGCAACAACAACGGCGAGTGCCGCAAGCTCGACGCCGAGGTGATGTGCCCGTCGTACCGCGCCACGGGCGAGGAGATTCACCTGACGCGCGGCCGCGCCAACACGCTGCGCCTGGCGATCAGCGGCCAGCTTGGCCCCGATGCCATGGTCTCCGACGCCATGCGCGAGACGCTCGATCTCTGCGTGAGCTGCAAGGGCTGCAAGCGCGAATGCCCGACGGGCATCGACATGGCGCGGATGAAGATCGAGTTCCGCAACGCCTGGCACAAACGTCACGGCCTGACCCTGCACCAGCGGCTGATCGCCTACCTGCCGCGCTACGCGCGCATCGCCGCCTCGCTCGCGCCGCTGCTCAACCTGCGCAACCGCGTCGGCGTGCTGCGCCAGGCGAGCGAATGGCTGGGCTTCAGCGCCAGGCGCGCCCTGCCGACATGGCGCAGCGACTGGTTCGACGCGCAGGAAGCATCCGGAACGAATAGGAGCGGCCGCGAGGTCGTGCTGTTCGTCGATACGTTCACCACCTACTTCGAGCCCGAGAACGCGCGCGCCGCGCTCACCGTGCTGCAGGCCGCCGGCTACAACGTCATCGTGCCCGCGCCTGTCGATCGCGGCCGGCCCCTGTGCTGCGGCCGCACCTTCCTCGCCGAAGGCCTGGTCGATGAAGCGAAAGCGGAAGCCCGGCGCATGTTCGACGCCGTCGGCCCGTACGTCGCGCGCGGCGTGCCGGTGGTCGGCCTCGAGCCCTCCTGCCTGTTCTCGCTCAAGGACGAGTTCCTCGCCATGCTGCCCGGCCGCGACGCCGACGCGCTGGCCGCGCAGGCCTTCATGTTCGAGGAGTTCCTTGCCGCCGAGGCGAAGGCCGGGCGTCTCACGCTGGCTCTCAAACCGCTGGCCGAGAAGACCGCGCTGGTTCACGGCCATTGCCATCAGAAAGCCTTCGCCGCCTTCGCCGCGGTGCCCACGGTGCTCAAGCTGGTGCCCGGCCTCGAGGTGAAGACCATCGAGTCGAGCTGCTGCGGCATGGCCGGCTCCTTCGGTTACGAGAAATCGCATTACGACGTCTCGCTGAGGATGGCCGAGGTGTCGCTG